>Ga0187893_10013972_pt1 | contig 11052 bp, 16 predicted proteins | sample MA1701074metaG_FD_139574 | JGI IMG/M metagenome (GOLD analysis project Ga0187893, IMG submission 139574) | White microbial mat communities from a basaltic lava cave in the Kipuka Kanohina Cave System on the Island of Hawaii, USA - MA170107-4 metaG ...
GCGCAAGCTGATGCGCTACATCCGTCTCTACAACAAGAACCCCAAACCGGTGAACTGGCAACACAAGGACCCCACGCGGCGGATCGTTTCTACTAGCGATCCAAAGGTTACGGTGCACTAGCCCAGCCAACTTCTCGAAAGAGCGCACCAACAAACGGATCAGATGATACGAGTTCCATGGATGTAAACAGCTCAAGTCCATTCTTCGCGAGCAGGTATTGACTCGTGAAGGCAGCGAGATCGATGAGAGTGGTGAAGGCCAGCCGGAGCACGGCACCTGCAGTCGACAGGGCCAGCAGTCCAACACCCAGGACTTGAAGTAGGCTACTAATCATGGATCAGCTGCGCGTTCATGAGAGCGAAATTTGACCTTCCGGTATAGTGCGATCGCAGAGATGCCAACAATGGCGAATCCCAGAATTGAGGCCATCATGCTGACCAGGGCAATGACTCCTCGCATGGTCCACGAGAAGAACTCGTTGCGGTCGTCCGGGCTAACTGCAGAGTCAAAGACATACATTTCATCCGTAGAACGATCTGGACCAAGAACGGTCCCTTCGACGCCGTGTTTTCGAATCAAGCTTCGCCAGCGCTCAATATGTGCTCCGTTATCAGCACGATCATCGACGAAGTACAGCCGGAGGGTTACGCTAGCACCCTTGAGGTCATTCCAGTCCAATTCCTCCGGTTGCTTATACCGACGTTTGGAACATTGTTGACCCGAGATCGAAGCTTGTTTAGGTGGCGCGCGACAAGGATCAACGTGAAGGTCGCTGAGACCCACAAGTACACGCCTCGCGCGATGGTCGTCACGTAGCAGTTCATCCAGACAGATCTGAAGAGCCTGTACAGGGTCCGAGCCTTCCAGTGGCGACACCCTCCGTAGTTCATTAAGGGCCTCGCTTCCTCTTTGGAGGAGTGACGCCCCTGTTCGGTCCAGGACCTTAACTGGGTCGTGGTCGAGGGCAACTACGACGATTTCGTCCGTCGGGCGGAGTCGGAACTTCCTAGCAATCCGGAGCAGTTTGTCCCACGCAGTCTCAAGCTGATCGCGAAAGCTTCCTGAGCGGTCGAATACCACGCAAAGCCGCGTGATCGGAGGAGCATCTTGCGCAGCGGCATTCCTGGTCAGGGTACGGGCGGGCGTAGCAATTAGTCCGACACCAACGGTGATGATAACTGCGATAGTCTGTAAGAGGTATCGATTGTTTCTGCGTCGCTGCACATTGACCGGACACCTGCACGCAGGCACGGGTGGCCTTGTAACATCGTCTACTGATGCCACGCGTCTGCCCTCATCTCGTGCACGCTCGGCCTCGCGCTTCGTGAACCTGAGAGCGATTGGAAACCGGCGACTCGTCCAGACCGTGCTGCCGCTGGACGCATCGCAGTCCAACCCAGCCGCCACCACTGCTGTGGCCACCACGGTCGAAATCAATCCAGTCCAATCGCATTCGGGAGGTCCTCCCTTGGGTCACTCTTTGGTTGCACGGACCTTATATCAAAAGCAGGTCGGCAAACTCTCCGTGGAATCTCTGATGAATCTCATATACTTTTGACAGTTTTCGTGCGGGGAGAACTGGGGATCCGAGCGTTCAGGGAGCGTACTGCGAGGTTGGCCCTAGACCACCGCCGTGTCTTCGTAGCGCATTGCTGAAAGCAGGGATCGTCATTTCCTGAAGCTTGATGAGCTGCGGGTCAACAAAACAAAACGCCCAGGTTTGGCCCCCGGGAACATCTCGTCACTAGGACGCTTCCCGTCCTACAATCTGCTTACAGAAGCGGACTCTTCCCCTCCCCTCCAATGACGTCCCAGATGCTCGCAAGGGATCCTGTTCCCGCAAGGCCTGCAAGGTAACAAACCAACAGTAACGCTGCGCGACCTGTGCAACTGTTCGCTTGAGGTTGCTGAGCTGTTCTGGCGTCTTGGTCACCACGAGGGACGCGAACCCTGCCCCAGATTCTGCTCGGCCTGCGGGCTGGAAACGTCGTAGACGAAGTAGCGTCCAACCCTCTCCATGGACCGAATTCTCAGACTGTCGCGCTTAGAGTTGACCTGCTAGTCGTATTGGCGCTCAATAACCGAAAGCCCTAACTCAACCAGCCGTAACCGCATGGCCTCGTGGCTCACTCCGAACCGCCAAGCAAGCCGGCCAAGGTGCGGCATCTTTCGCCACATTGCTCTGACCCAGGTCTCCGGCATGAGGACCTGACTCGCGAAACGGTCAGCGAGGTACTCCTCCAGGGGCTTAGGCATGCCTTGGCGGTATTGCCGATAGTCTTTGACAGTCCGCAGGCCATCGAGTGCGTGCTTGAACTCGTGCATCAGGGTGAAGCGCTGGCGGGCGAGCGAATCATTGCGGTTGAGGCCGATCACCCATTTGCCGTCGACCTTATGGACGGCGCCCACGAGCTCCTTCCAGTCCATCCGCTCAATCGCCACATCCCCCAAGTAGGAGACAATGTTCTCCGGGATCGGCGGCCGTACAATCCCCAGTTGCTCCAGGACCTCATGGGCCTGCCGGTCGCATTGAGCGATCAATGCCTGTCTGGAGAGCCTACTTCCGCTTAGCTCTTCCATATTGCGATTCCGCGTACTTCATGAACCGTTCCGCCTCCCGGATTCCCTCCTCGGTGAGCCCGAACTTCGTGCGGAGGTAGACTGGAAGGTCCGGGAGCGGAGGTTCCTCCCAGTTCACAAAGCCGGAAACGGCGAGGAGCTTCTCCAGGGCCACGCCATAGCCCTTGGCGATGGTCCGGAGAGTCTCTAGCCGGACGGTCTCGTATTGGCCCCGTTCAAGCTTGCTGAGGAAGTTCAAATCGAGCCCGGTCCGTTGGGCAATGTCCCGCAGCGACGGCTGGTTCCCCGGCCGCAAGCTTCTCAGATACCCCCCGAGTTGTCGCAATGACACAATCGTTCCCCGCATGAGCCTCCTGTTTAACCGCAGCCTACACTGGCCTCAGAAGCCTGTCAATATCCAAGTACGACAGCACTAGTTGACACGAGTATGACCGATTTGTAGACTGCTCCCATGTCGTACTCAAGTAAGACAAGGGAATCGGAGAAGGATCCGCTCGTGGCTGAGGTCTGGGTGATGTTGCCTCGTGTAACGCGTCGTGTTGTTGACAACACTACCCAAAACGCCGGAAGCCCGCAAGATACGCGGTCTTCCGCCGAGATCCTGCCCCCGACTGCTTCCTCTCGCGATGCTTTACTGCATCGCGATTCGTCAGCCTTACTATCTGCTTCCGCTGCCGGGCCGGCGACAACCCCTGTCATAAGGCACATGCCTACTGGAGCTACTGTCGATGGCTCCTAATGAACAACGGAAATTCCCAAGAAAGTGACTAACGACGATCCCATCTCCAACGCAGTTCTCACCATGCTCGATCTCCTCCGTATTGGGACGACCAGGCTGTGGCGGAAGCTCCATCCGCCCAAAGCGCCCTTCAACTCCCTAGCGTTGGGGACGGCGCACCCCCTCTGGCTGACAAGCGACATCGGCCCATTCTGGATCACCAAGGATGAACGCGCCCGCCACGTCTATGTCCTGGGCGCCTCGGGAGCCGGCAAGACCAAGGCTCTGGAGAGCTGGATTCGGCAGGATCTTGTCGAGGGACGAGGGGTCGGCGTGCTGGACCTCCACAGTGACCTGACCCAGAGCCTCCTCGGCTTCCTAGCAAGCTCGTCGGCGGCCCAAAACCGCCGGCTCTATCTCCTGGACCCGTCAGAACGCGCCGGCGCCCCTGGATTCAACCCGCTGGAGGTACCCCAGGGGGTGGAGCCCTTCGGGCAGATGCTGGAGCTCCTGGGCGTCTTCAAGAAGATCTGGGCCGAGTTCTGGGGACCCCGCATGGAGGAAATCCTCCGAAATAGCCTCCTCGCTCTCATGGAGGAGCGGTTGACCCTGCTGGAACTGCAGCCCTTTCTGACCGACCGCGAGTTCCGGCTCCGGGTCGTTGGCAAGCTCCAGAACCCGGGAGTCAAAGAGTTCTGGCTGGCCCGCTTCGAGCGGCTCTCTCGGCCCGCCCAGGCGACCTACGTCGAGCCGGTCTTGAATAAGGCCGGCGCCTTCACCTCCGACCCCTACCTCCGAGCCCTGCTGGGGCAGGAAAAGAGCACCATCAACCTCCGGCGGATCATGGACCGCGGCGATGTGCTCCTCGTCAACCTCGCCAAAGGGCAGATGAAGGAAAACGCCTTGCTCCTCGGGGCGCTGCTGGTGACCAAGCTCCAGTTGGCCACCCTCGCCCGAGCCGAGCTGCCCGAGGGGAGAAGACGGTCATTTCACCTGTACCTGGATGAGTTTCAGAACTTTGCGACCGAAACATTTGAAACGATTCTGGCCGAGGCGAGAAAGTACGGTCTGTCCTTGACCGTCGCCCACCAGTACCTTGACCAGCTCCCCCGTGACCTGCGGGCGGCGATCCTCGCCAACTGCTCGACCGAAATCGTCTTCCGGGCTTCCCTCAAAGATGCCAGAGCGCTCGCGCCCGAGCTCTCCTATGCCTACAAGGAACCGGTCGAGCGCACCCTCATCGGGCTTCCGAACTGCCAGGCGATCGTGCGCCGGAAGACCGACCCGACGCTCGGTCTGCCGTGGCTTCTGACTACCTTTCCCATCGAACCGCTCAAAGTAGCAGCGGAGGAGGTACGGCAGGTCAAGCAAGAGGCGCTAAAAACGAGCGCGACGCCGTTCCCCAAGGTCGAGGACGCGATTCAAGCACGGTGGGCGCGGCTGGGGATTCATCCTAACGGCTGGAAAGGAGGCAGAAATGGCACTGCAAACGGAGTCCAAGGAGACTGGGAAGAGATTGAGTAAGTATCGGCGGCTTGAGAACGCTGTGCCGCATGTCCTCACCGACCGCGACATGGCAATCATTGCTGCAGTCGCTGACTATCAGCTCCTTTCACGGTCGCAAATCCAGCGGCTCTTAGGTTTCGGAACGGTCACGCGGATCAACTTTAGACTCCAAAAGCTCTTTCATCATGGCTACCTCCGCCGGCACTTCTTGCCGACACTTAAAGGCTCCTCGCAAGCCATCTATACATTGGACCGCGTCGGGCTGCCCGTCGCGGCAGAACGGTTGGGGAAAGATGTCAAAGACTTGTGGCACCCCAAGACAACGCTGCATCCGTTCTTCCTCAACCACCAGCTAGCGGTCAACGACGTCAGGATTTCCTTTGAGCTTGCCGCACGGGCGCACGACGACCACCAACTCGTCCAATGGCTGCCCGAAGAGGAGTGCTATGATCGCTTCTACTTCGGAAACAGATGGCGCTCACTCACGCCGGATGCATTCCTCCGCTACCGAGTGGGCAATCAAGTGCTCTCGGCTTTCATTGAGGTCGATCGTGGAACGATGCCAAACCGTCGCTTTCAGGAGAAAGTGGAGCGGTACTTCGCCTACGATGTTTCAGGCCGCTATAACGAGCGATACAAGGGCCAGCGCTTTCGGGTTCTTGTCGTCGCCAACAGTCCGGCGCGGCTCGCCAACCTCAAGCAAACTGCCGCCCAAGTCGCGCAGCGCTACTGTTGGTTCAGTACCCTGCCAGCCTTGCGGGAACTAGGTCTCCAGGCGAGCATCTGGGAGGTCGTTGGGCGGGAGGGCAGGGGTCCGCTTCTGTAAAAGGCGGGAAGCACTCTGCCAGCAACGTGCTGAGCCGTACTTTATTGGATGTCCTCGGCATCTGCACAAAACCAGAACCGTAGCGCCATCCGATGGTACGGGGTCTAACAACAAAACCGTATAGGGAATGTTCAAACCGCTCGGTTGACACCATAATTTTGGGGAGCTGTGAGTTGGTAGTTATGCCTGCGGGGTGAGGAAGATCGTCCTCACCCCGCAGATCGGTCTGGGACGTGTCATGTTAGGTTCTCTTGCGAAGCAGATGCGGACGCGTACGATGGTCAGGCGTGCCAGTCGAGCGTCAGCTCGGGAGGGAGACCCTCGCCGGGCTTGCTCAGGTCGATTCCCGTGATCTCGAGCAGCCGTGCTCGGTGCCACACCGTGAATTCGTCCTGGCCGGTCGCGACGTCTGCGAACGCCTTCTCGACGTTCCCTTCGAACCAAATGAGCATGAATGAGCCCATCGGTGTGATCTGGACTGCCCACGTCTCACGCGTAATATCGCCCCGCTTGTTCAGCGCGTCGAACCCTTCCTTTCGCCGACCTGCGACCTCCTTGGCCCAGGCGCGAGCGGCGTCCTCCTTGCCCTTGAGAATGGGGAACATGCCGCTGAACATGCTCATCGCTTATCTCCTCCTTGTCATTGTCGTCGGTCCCGATTGTTAGAGTAGACAGGAGTCGGTGTCAAGCCGAGTTGACGGGCGGAGGGGGTTCCGAGGCACTCGGATTGATTGAATTCGCGAAGTTGTCCGTCGGGTCCACAGGCGTCAAACTTGGCCCTTCCAGCTGGCGTTTTAGCCATTGGGTGAGGTCACCGTCGTTTCCCGCGCTGTGGCGGCAATCTGACGGCACGAGGATCTGGGGGAGAGCGCCACATTCCTTGGGTGAGATTCCTGCCGCTAAGACCTGAAATCTCACTACTTCTTGCCAAAAAAGCGGGCGTATGGTTAGTGATAGGGAACCAGCCCTCGCACGCGTCGCACCTCCTCTCAACCCGGACTTCCCGGAGGCAGACACTAGAACACCAGTTAACTACTCCTGACCGCCCCTTTCTCGGGTCATGTGTGCCGGGGGCCCCCTAGAGCAGCTGGGTCCCCACACGTGGGCAATCTGGCCACGGACCGTCTGTCTCTACTCGAGGAGTTGGAGAAGTTCGACTGAGATGTTGTCAGGCCCCTTGAGAAATGCGATCCGCATATCACCTAAAACTGCTCCAGGCTGCTGGGGAGGCATGAAGAAGACGTACCCTTTCGCTGACAGGGCTCTGTGCGCGGCATCCAGATCCTCGACCTGAAGTCCAATGTGGTCGTATCCAAACCGCGGGTTGCTGGAGTCACCCGTGATCGCGTCACCGTCTCGGTGCGTCCGGAGGTAGATCCGCGTTCCGCCGAGATCGAGGATCGCCCCATCGGCGGTCCCAAACTTTCGCCGCTCGACAAGTGCGGCTCCCAGGTCTGTGGTGAAGAACGCCTCAGTGGTCGGCAGGTCCCGGCAGATTAGGTGGATGTGATGGTAGCGGTACTTCACCTTATCAACCTCCAATCGCTCGCTACGTTCCAGCCCCACGTTCGGTAGCTACTTTCGACGTCGCGCCAAAGTACTCCGCTCCAAAGGCGCGGCTGCCGGTGGTCCCCAACGAAGCGCGCGGGTCCGCGCCAGGGCCGCGGGTGGAAGCCCCGAGAGACGCGTGCATTCCCGAGTGAGATGCGATTGGTCAGCGTAGCCAAGGTCGAGCGCGTCTGCGAGCACATCGATCTGATCCATCGCCGATCCCTCCCCTGGTTTATCAGAGGTGGCAAGCCGAGTTGACGGGCGGAGGGGGTTCCGAGGCACTCGGGTTGATTGAATTCGCGAAGTTGTCCGTCGGGAAGGCTCCAGAATCCTAGGCACGCGACACACTCTTATCTCTTTCACTTTCCGTGCCTAGGCCAGAGCGCTCGCACGTGGTGGTTGCATTTCATAGGGCTGGGGAGCGGCCAGTCAATTGCGAATAGGAAAGGAGGCGGGGGTGGCCCCGCCTCCGGATTACCGTGGGTCTTCCCTGACCTATCGCCGTCCTGATGCCTGGGGCGAGGGCGCGACACCAAGCTGTTGCATGAGTCCTATCGTGTCCCAATTGCTCCAGGTCTCAACAATCTTTCCCCCGCGGAAGCGGTCGATAGTGATACCTTCGACAGACGCCTTTCTACCGGTGGGTGCGACCGGGCCGAGCGCACCCCGGTGCGTACCAGCGCCGGTCCAGCGGGTGGCGACCACGTCGCCTTCGGCGAGCTGCTGGTGAATCGTGATGTGGGCGTCGGGGAACGCATCGCGGTAGACGGTGGCGTACTTCTTGGCCCCTTCGGGACCGCGTCCGACATCAGGCGTGCCTGGATCATGCATGACCCAGTTTGGGTCAATGGCGTTGTCGAGTTGCCCCAGGTTCCCGGTGTTCAACGCTTCAGGTATAGAACGGGCAAGCGTCTTGTTGTCCTGCATCGCTCTCTGTCCTCCCTCGTGTGGTCGTCATGATTTCTTCCTGTCGACCCACAACTAGAGAGTAAGGGCGAAAGGATTTGCCGGCTGTTCAAAATTGCACACACTCTCTCCTGAATATGCTGCAAACCAGACTTCTATCTCCCAGCGGTTCCGGAGCTTCCTAGCTTCATGCTCACCTGGGTCCCACAAACAAATTCATCGTTTGTCGAAAGGATCCTCACGCCTGCAAGCCGCGCCACCGCGTGGTATGGGTACAGGACCGAGAGATTCTTCAAGGTCATCGCTCAAGCGTCGGCGGAGACCGACTCGGGCAGGAAGTTGGGCTTGTACCAGCAGGCGGACCAGATCGTCCTAGAGGAACTCCCCATCTTGCCTCTCTACTTCATTCCCCCCACAATAGATGCAAAGTGTTTGACAGTTTGGCCAGGCTGTTTCCCCTTTCTCGCTTCGGCCGTCGTAAATCATTCTTGCAGGATGGGCATCCGCACGATAACAGGAATTGACACGATTAGGTTTGGGTTTTGTACAGTGTGTTAGCAGGCTGTTAGTCGCCCCAAGCTTGAGCCTCTTCAAGGCTCAAGGGGTGAGACTGTCATGACCTAGCCTGAGTCGCTCGTCGAGGCTAATGACGGCTGATTTCAAGACGAGCGCCCCAAGCTCGATATCCCTTGCATCACTCCACTCGTCCGGATGATGGCTGATTCCGCCACGGCTCGGCACGAAAAGCATTCCCGTCTTCCCGATTGCCGCCATAGCCATCGCGTCGTGGGCAGCGTAACTCCAAATTGTACGATAAGGCTCGCCTAGCACCCGACAGCGTCCTTCGAGCAGTTCTCGGACAGCAGGGTCAAGTTCAATAGGCTGCTGGAACATAATTTGCTCAACCCGTGCGTCAACCTCGCGTCGCCTAGCTACCGTCCGCACAGCGCGGATGACGCGATCCTGCAAAGCGCTCAGCGCTTCCTCTTGTGTGGCGCGCAAGTCCACTTCCAACACGGCTTGCCGCGCAAGGGCGTTTACCACATTGGGCGATACTCGGATCGCTCCCACGGTTCCGCGCGATCCCTGACCGGTGGATGTCGCTGATGCCTCAACCTGAAGGATGATCTCCGCGGCAGCGGCGAGGGAGTCGGACCGATTTTCCATGGGCGCAGTTCCCGAGTGTCCGCCGCGGCCGTCCAGGCTGACCCGCAGGCGACACACGCCGGACGCGCCTTGCACGACACCCAGCTTGACTGTCTGTTCCTCCAGTACGGACCCCTGCTCGACATGCAGCTCGAGGTATACGAGCGGGCGTAACCTGTCCGCCACAGTCGGTCCGCCCCCGATGCCGACTGCGTGCATGGCCTGACGAAGCGTCATGCCTTGCGAATCTTTGATCGTGTCGAGCGACTCTTCAGCCATTAACCCAGCGGCCATGGAACTTCCCAGTAGCGGTCGCCCGAACCTGGCACCCTCTTCCGCGGCAAAGGCCACTATGCCAAACGCGGATACGGGCCATCCTTCCCGCGCCAGAAGGCGGGCGACCTCAATCGCACACACGACTCCCGCGGCGCCGTCAAAGCGCCCACCTTCGGGAACAGTGTCCAGGTGCGATCCAATCAAGACTGTCATTCCGTCGCGTCTCCGCACGCCAAAGGTGTTGCCCGCATGATCCTCCACGACGGAGAGACCAAGGTCTGCCATCCACCGCGAGACCACGTCGTGAGCCTGTCGCTCTGCAGAAGTATATGCAAGCCGTGTGACTCCGCCGGACGTGGTGGTGCCAACGCTTGACAATGTCTCAAGGTCGTGAAGGATTCGGTCTCTGTCAGGCGTCATAACAACCGGTCGAGGAGGCTCGTCATCTCTTCCTCGTCAGCTTCCGGAGGTACCCAGTCAACATGTACACACGGCACGCCTTGGGCCCATAGTGACTCGGCGAAATCCGCTATCCCGATGTTGATAACCCGAACCTCGGTAATCAGCGAGATGCCCGCCGGTTGGCTCTTGAGTTCGCCCCGTGCTTGCTCATCGCCGTTCATGCAGGGTGCTCCCCCCTTGGGATTGCAAGACGATGCGCGCTGTCAGGCGGGCTGCCCGGGCGTTCGTGGAGCTGACGATCACACCAGCCTCCGTCAGGAGCTGTACCTGGCGCCCGAATCCCTGTGGATCCTGGTCGGTCCCGCACACCGACGTCACGATCGGCAGGTGTCGGCCGTGCTGTTCCGCTACGCTTCGCGCACGCCTCAAGGCCGCAACAGAAACCCCAGCCGGGTCTGGGTGTCCTCCATAGCCAAGCACGAAGTCCAACAAGATTGCCGCTACCGACGGGTCGGCGGCTTCCTTAAGCAGCCGCTCTTCTCGTAAGCCTGGCTCGAGCATCGGGTGCGGGCGTCCACGAGTAAGAGCTTCGTCACCAAGGTCGATGATGGTGTGACCATAACTAGTCTGGGGATCTTTCAGCCGCTGGACGGCAGGGAGTGTCACGTTCCCCGAGACCCTCCCTAGCAGGCCTGCGAGGATAAGCGCCGCCTCGTTCGCAAGCGTTCCCCCACTGTAGAGCGCCCGCACGAACCGCTGTGACGGAGTGAGCCGGAGCGCCGCCTCCCGGGAGAGACCATCGCTCCCCGCGAAGCCTGCGTTCACCGCGGCATGGAGATCATCGGCTGACCCGCCCCCCGACAAGGTCACGGCTTGAATCGCGGCGTCCTCAAGCGTCTCAGCGGGCGCTGCTCCGGAGGACGCAATGGGCTCACGCGGACTGCCCAGGAAACACACGACAGACGGTTTGCGCAGGCGGGCGACGCGTGCGAGGATGCGGCTGGCTGTCTCGGGATGTGGAGGCTTTCCCACGATGACGAGCACGCGAGTCGAGGGGTCTGGTTCCAGTAGGTCGAATCCCCTTATGATCGACTCGCCCCCGAGCCTCTGGCGGCCGACATTGGAGCTAGCTCGAATCAC
>Ga0187893_10013973_pt1 | contig 11052 bp, 7 predicted proteins | sample MA1701074metaG_FD_139574 | JGI IMG/M metagenome (GOLD analysis project Ga0187893, IMG submission 139574) | White microbial mat communities from a basaltic lava cave in the Kipuka Kanohina Cave System on the Island of Hawaii, USA - MA170107-4 metaG ...
CACGAAACACGCGCTCAATGATCGCGACTCGTTGCTGCTCTCTCATCGTCAGGGCTATGGTGTCCATAGCCTGACATAATCACATGGCCATTAGCCCCTGACACAATCACTTTGCTACTACAGCGGGAGGGCTTTGACCTTGACCGGGTTTTCCGGTTGTGATATCTGAGGAGCCGAAGGAGAGAGTGGGCGATGCCCTGTCCGAAGTGCGGATATGTCAGCTTCGATCACTTGAACGCCTGCAAAAAATGCGGCGCCGACCTGACGGAGGAGAGACGCCGCCGCGTTGGCGTGGGATTACCCGCCTCCACCGTGGTGCCGTTTCGGCCTGTGCCGGGTCTCCAGGAAATCTCGGGTCTGTCAGGAGACTGGTCGGGCGCAGTGCCTCCGATGTTAGCCGGCTCCTCCGACCCGGCGACGCAGCCCCCGATGGCCGTCCCGGCGGGGTCGGACAGCCGGGCTTGGCGTGTTCCGACAGGCACGCTCGCGTTGCCTGATCCGCCGATCGGCGGCCGACTGGCACCCGCGGCCAGCTGGAGCGAAGACACGCGGCCTCTCGGGGCCCAAGCTCTCCCGAAGGGTGGAATCATCGTCCGGATGGCGGCATGGATCGCCGACGTGATCTGCCTCTTTCTGACCACCATTGGTCTCGCCTTCCTGGTGTTGGCGACGATATGGTTCGGGGGCCGGTTGGGGGGCGAGATCAACGATCAGGTCAGGGCGCTCGCGGCGGGGTCGGGCGCGCTCATCGTCGTGTCCACCGGCTTTCTCTATTTCACCTTCTTCGTCGGGTCGTGCGGCCAGACTCCAGGGAAGCGGCTATTCGGGCTGAGGATCATTCAAGAGACCGGCGAGGAGATGACGTACGGGAGGGCATGCCTCCGCTCGCTCTATTGGATTGTGTCGCTGCTCCTCTTCAGCATCGGTTTTGTCATGATCGCCCTCAACAAGCAGAAGCAGGGTCTGCATGACAAGCTCGCCCGAACCTACGTGGTTCGCACCAGGCCCGCACACTAGCTGCCGATCCGCTTCTTGACAGGGTCATGCTGAAGTGCTACAACAAGCGGGCCCTCCTCGCATAGTTCGAGTCTCACCATGTCCCCTATGTCGGGCAGGTAGCTCAGTCGGTAGAGCACAGGACTGAAAATCCTGGTGTCGACGGTTCGATTCCGCCCCTGCCCACCACGTCGTCCTGCGCTGGGTCAAAGCGCTGTGACCGCTCTGCCCCGCGGTTGCCTCTTGAATTGCAGACGCCCAACACTATTTTGCGGGGACGAGGGATGGATAGCCCAGTGAGCGGCCCGGAGAGCCCAGCGACCGCTTCGGCCAAGACCATCGGCTCCGACACAAGAGATCGCGACCCTGTTGGCCGCAACATCGGCGAGATCGCGTTCGTGCTGGCCGTGACGCTCGTCGGGGGATGGATTCGGCTCCGCGCACTAGGTCGCGACAGCTTCTGGTTTGATGAGCTCATCAGTGCGCTGCAAGCACACCTGCCGTTCTGGGACCTGCTGCGGGAGGTGAGCCGGGATGTCCATCCCCCTCTCCACCACTTGCTCCTGCGGGGCACGCTCACGTTCGGCGATTCTGAGGCAGTCCTTCGATTTCCCTCCGCCTTCTTCGGGACCCTGTCGATTCCGGCCCTCTATCTTCTCGGCCGTGCATGGTTTTCGGGACCGGTCGGTGCGCTCGCCGCCCTCCTGATGGCCCTGTCGTCCGGCCACGTCTGGCACTCCCGGGATGCTAGGATGTACACACTCCTGACCCTTGAGGGTATCCTCTCATGGTACTTCTTCGGGAAACTCCTCGAGGGATCACGCCGCGCGATGTGGGCTGGATATTTTCTCAGCTCCGGGGCGATCCTCTATACTCACTACTACGGCGTCCTCTTGCTACTTCCTCAGACCGCGCCCGTGTTTCTCTTCAGTCGTCGAGGGGAAGTGGAGAGGTCATTTCGCACCCGTTGGCTGATGGTCCAGGGCGGCCTCGCTCTGCTGATCCTCCCCTGGTTGATATTTGCCGCAACTTCAGTCCAGTTGGGGCGGCTTGAGTGGATAGAGCGATATCATCCCCTGGCACAGATTGCCGCAGGCCTGCTTCGGTTCACCGCCGGCTACCCGGGAATGGCTTGGGGGGCATTGCAAGATCGTAGGCTCCCAAACATGCTGGCATTGCTCTGCGGATTGCTGATCATCGGCTTCGCGGCTGCCGCCCTCTTTCGGGATGAGAACGGTCACCCAAGGTCGCTGCGAACCGCTCTCGGAGAAAGGCCGGTCCTGCTCTGTCTGTGGTATCTCATGGCTCCGATCGCGATGATGTTGGCGATCTCACTGTTGCGCCGGCTCCTGGTTCCCCGGCACATGCTGATGACAGCCCCGGCATTTCTCCTGTTGGTCGCGCTGGGGCTCTCGCGTCTGTTACCGAGGCGGATGATTGTCACGACGGCCCTTGCCGTGGTGTTGTTGGTTCCGGGACTCATTGCGAGGCTTGCGACGCCTCGAACGCGGGACTATCGGGCAGCGGCGGCGCTCATTGCCGGCGAGGCCACGCCAGGAGATGTGCTCCTCGTGCACGAGGAGCAGGCGCGACTGCTTCTCGAGTACTACTTGGGGAGTCGTGAGTCCGAGTTCAGATGGTGCCCGCGATCGTTCCGCGACACGTCACGTGAGGCCACTCAAGCATGCCTGGATGAAGCCCGGAACGTGTGGGTGGTGTCAAGTCACGAGCCGACCCGGTCGGAGGAAGGATCACACGTTCTGTCCGTGCCCGAGGAGCAGTTCATGTTAGTCCGACGTGACGGTGTGTTTGGGACCCGGATCCTTCTGCATCAGCGCCGACCAGCCGACTCGCACGAGTAGCCCTCAGTTCTGCTCTCTGGGGTAGGAGAGGTCGAACACATACGGTCATGTGCCAGATGTTGATGCTGCAGCGACCCGGCGTCAGGCGCGATATCCAGGTTTCGGATCTGCGACGGAACGGGTAGCCGAGACGATAGTCGAAGCCGCGAGGGTGGTCTCGAGAGCCACGGAGGTCAAGATAGCCACGAGGAGCGGAGAAAGGAAACACTTGGCCAGACTCAGGTCGCCGCGCCCCCCGCGGCGAGCAACCCATCTCAAGCTCACGGCGGCGTGCGGATCATGACACGGGCTGTCGTATCGGGGGGTCTCACTGCAATGAGAGAACTGCCACTCGGGCGGAACCTCGCATCAGACCCAGGAGAGTCCGCCCAGGCACCATCGAAGCGTTTCCTAAGGATCACTCCTGGAGCGCATTGGAGGACAACGGCAATCATGCTGCTGGGGGCAACAGCGTTCTGCCATCCTGTCTGGGGTCAGGAGGTGTTGACCCAGCACAATAACATTGCGCGCACCGGGGCGAATATCCATGAATCAGTACTGAGGGTGGCAAACGTAAACAACCGGCGCTTTGGCAAGCTCTGGACTCTGGATGTGGATGGGCAGGTTAGCGCGCAGCCACTCTACGTTTCGGGGTTACGCATCGACACCACGAACAACCCCAATGTGCCGCTCGTAAAGGCAACGTTAAATGCAGTCGTGGTTGCCACGATGCATAACTCTGTGTACTTGTTTGATGCAGATAAGCGGAGGATGGGGCCGGGCGGCACGATCCTGCCACTGTGGAAGACCTGGTTGGGACGACCCAGGCCTGGCGGCAAGGATATCGACCGGTGGAGCACGAACGATCCAGAGTGGGGCATCCTTAGCACCCCGGTGATCGACAATAAGAAGACGGTGCTTTACCTCGTGGCGTGGCATGATGATGGTGGGGAAGCACACTATCACTATCGCCTGCACGCGCTGAGACTCGAGGATGGCACACACGTAATGGATCCAGTCTCGCTGACCGCGTCCATGCCGCACCCACGTGGCGAGTCGGCGCCTGCTGTCACCCTTCACCCTCGACTCCTAAAGCAACGGCCAGGGCTGCTGTTGAGTGGCGGATTGTTGTACATCGCCTTTGGTGGCGATGGCACCCTGGGGCTGGTGTTCGCGTATGATGCAAAGACTTTACAACAACGGGCCGTGTGGGTGTCCACACCGGGAGGTCAGGAGGGCGGGATCTGGCAGTCCGGGCAAGGCCCTGCGGCCGACCTGCAGGGCAACGTGTACGTCATGACCGGCAACGGGAGCTTCAATGCGAACAGGGGTGGCCGGAACTATGGCAGCAGCTTCGTGAAGTTAAGCCTTGAGAAAGGACAGCTTACAGTCAAAGATTACTTCACCCCCTGTAACGTGTGGTTTCTCAGCTCAAGTCGTGGTCCCGAGCTTGGTTCGGCGGGGCCACTACTCATTCCCGACACTGACCTCATCGTTGGTGGAGGGAAAGAAGGACACCTTTATCTCCTGTCTTCGACTCGCATGGGAGGCCATGTAGCGTCTCCCTGGCCTTGGAGCCGTCGCTGCAAAAATCACAACATTTTGCAGGAATTTCGAGCCACAGCAGGCGCCATTTATGGGTCTCCCGTCTTCTGGAAAGGACCCGATGCATCCCGTGTCTATGTCTGGTCAGAGAATGATCACCTGAGGGCATATATCTTTCGTGGCCATCGCTTCCCGGAGGTAGATAACCCCACGGTCAGCACGCTTCGCGCGCCGAAGGGGGCACCAGGAGGCATGCTGTCGCTATCAAGCGATGGCAGCAAGCCGGGTACGGGTATCCTGTGGGCTGTGGTCCCGCTGGATGGTGATGCCAACAAGGAGCGAGGCGTTAGGGGTGTTCTATTGGCCCTAGACGCGCAGAACGTCTCAAAGACGTTGTGGACAAGTGAGCAGTCACGAGGACCGGACTGCCTCGGTCTCTTTGCAAAGTTTGCTCCCCCTACAGTGGCCGGCGGCAAAGTCTTCGTCCCGACGTATGGCGAGGCGGAGATTCGGCGCACCTATGGAGAGCTCGCCAGGCCAGTGCAATTCCCGACCCATTACTACGTCGCGGTGTATGGATTGAGGTAGCCTTCAGGCCCTTGCTGCACTGGGGCCTTTTCCCGAAATTCGTACACCGTCCACCGGCTCCTTGGTCCGATAGATCACGCGGTAGCGGGAGTGAAAAATCCTTCGCAGGGCAGGGACACTCTCTAGCCTGCTCGATGCGAAGACCCGCTTTACCTCACCGGACGCGCAAGCACGAACAATGGGGCGGATATTGAACACACCCCAGCGAGCGAGACGGGTCAGTTGGAATGAATCGTTGATGACGAAATGCTTTCGGTTGAGCACGGCGAAGAATGGTTCTTCGGACAGGGTCAGCCCGCCCGTTTCACGCATGAGTTCGTTTAGCATGGCCCTTTCGGCTCGCGGCTGTTCGTCAAGAGCCGGCATCATATAGGGTCCGCGAACTACGACGGACAGCGCGATCAAAGAGCCCACGCCGAGGACAACGGGTGTGGACCGGACACGCCGAATCGCCGGCGCCTCCTCCTGGCGGCGTGCCATGAAGAGACCGGACACAACTGTCATGAGAACAAGCGGCGCGAGAGAATAGTTCATGTCCGCCCCCCGCTTTGTAGAGGCAACCAGCCACCCCACGACGCTGAAGAGTGTGAGTACCTTCAGAAGACCATCTCGTTTCAGTTCAAGGAAAGAGATCGCCGCCAGGCTGACGATGGGCCAGTAGAGCCGCAAGAACCTTCCCTGATGCAAGGTCCCCGCCTGGACGCCGGACAATACCTGATACCAATAGGTTTGCTTGAGAAATTCGTTGCCGGACCGCATCTCGATGATAGCGGCCACAAGGAGATACACCATAAGCGACAGCACGCTGCACTTGATGATCGCCACAGAGGGCTTGCGTTCTGCCCTCAGTCGAAGCAGCGCATAGGCAAAACAGCCAAAGAGGACTACCGCCGCCGTCGGCTTGGTCAGTAACGCGAGCACAAAAGACGCTCCGGCTAGAACAAGGTGACCATGAGAAATGTGTCTCCGGAAATGGAGCAGGCCGTGGACTGCGAAGACGGTGAAGAAGAGCTCGAGCAGGTCAACCCGCGCAAGGCCGTGAAATTTATGAACGGAAAACAGCCCCAGCAATAGGGACGCGAACAATAGGGCGGCATCCCTGTCTCTTGATTCCATGAGGATAATCCTGTACACAATGGCTCCAATCAGCACTTCGCAGGCTATGGACAAAAGCCGGAGCGCTGAAATGGTCCGACCGAATAGAAAGACGAAAATCGATGAGGCAATGGGGTGCATGACAGGATAGGCATTGTAAAGGTATGGCGACTCATTGATGTCGATGTAAAGGGGCAGCCCGTCGAGGAGCCTCGTCGCGGCCAGCAAGGCGAGACCTTCGCCGTAGCTGAGGAGAAAGGGCTCGCGCAGAATAAGTAGCGTGGAGTACAGGAAATGTCCCAGACAGGCGATCACAAGCGCACCGAGGATGAGCGCGCCGGGCTTTCCGGGGCCGACGGTCTGGGTCATCGGGTCACGGCACGAGTGAGACATGTGTGCGCTGGCGATCTCGGCTGAGATTCGCAAAGCTGGACCTCGGCACGAGAACGAAAATGCGGTGTGCCTCCGCCAGGCCGTTGTTCGCGGAGCGGGTCGAAGAGTTCTTGGTCAGCCAACGTGCTTACTGAAGCCTACTTCGGTACGCGCGGTGGCTGAGATCCGGGAGGGGGCTGATCGGCGCGGCGCTTGCCGCTTGCGACGGCGTTGCAAAGCCAGATGTAGTTGGGATCGATGATCGGCGGCCGAATCTGCACCGGGTTGAGGGTGACCTGGTTGTTCGCAAATTTGCTAGTGCAGACGCGAGCGATTGGTCTTCCGCTTGCCTGCGTTCCGAGCCTCACGAACAGGTGCAGATCGTCCGTCAGCGCACCACTTTCATGCTTGATCGTGATGCTTGTGAGCTGGTAAGGGCCTGCACCCGATGGAGGGGTGATGGAACACTGGAACTTGGGCGCCGCAGCGATCGTTGGCTTTGGCAGTACGGGAACTGTGGTGGGCCTTGCGCCAGGATCAGCGGCGATGGCCGATGGCGCATGACTGAGGGAGACCAGTGCGAAGAGGACTATTCTGAGCGTGATCCGGTGCATGCAGCTCCTCCAAGTGCGAAGAAGGTGGACGTACGGTCGGACCCCCCGCGAGACAACCTCAGCCTGACTTCGATGCACCGTACCCTAGGGGGTTGGAGCGAGTCAAGCACTCTCTTGAGAGCTGAATTGCGGCCCTGTCTCAAATGTCCGGTAGCTCCCCTTCTCCTTCTGTGTGTCGGCCGGCGGATAGGCCGCGTGGCGACGGAACACAGGATAGTACTTGACAGCCAGCGCTTCATCTCTTACGGTCGGGACGCGCCGGCGATCATGACGTTGTCACGCAAGATGTAGCCGGTGGGATGGCTGACCCGTGTGAGACCGATCTGGGGTGGGAGGACGGCCGTTGACTCGACGGGATCGAGGAGACCGGGACCGCGCGATCCGATGTTGAACCGCAGTGCAGGCAATTCCGAGAAGGGTCTAGCAAGTTACCTCGACGCTGGGGTCGATGTACATCGAGAAGAAGGCGCGCTTTCTCGGCTAATCGCGATTGCAACCGAGACCTTCGGCTTCGTGAGGGGCATCGGAAAGCCGGCCCTGCCGATCGGGTTTTTCGCGAACGTGATCGATATCGGCCATGGCATGGGTCTGGCACTCTCCACGGATGGCGTGGGAACCAAGATCATCGTCGCCCAGATGATGCAGAGATACGATACGGTGGGGATCGACTGTGTCGCTATGAACGCCAACGATGTGCTCTGTGTCGGCGCCCGCCCCGTCTCGTTCCTTGATTACATCGCCGTGCAGGAATCAAGGGAGGAACTCCTCGCCCAACTGATGCAGGGCCTCAAGGAAGGCGCCCGCCTGGCCGGCGTCGCCATCTGCGGTGGCGAGATCGCCCAGACTCGCGAGATGATCGCGTCGGAGCGGGAAGGCTGGGGCTTCGATCTCGTGGGTATGTGCGTTGGCCAGGTTCCGCTTGACCGGGTGATAATCGGGAAGGACGTGACGCCCGGGGATGTCGTCGTTGGTCTGAGAAGCAGCGGGATCCATAGCAACGGGCTGACGCTCGCCAGGAAGGTGCTCTTCGGCCAGGCACGGTACACGGTGCGCACGAAGTTTGAGGAATTCGGCCGGACGCTTGGAGAGGAGCTGCTCGAGCCGACCCTGATCTACGTGCCGGAGGTGGTCGAGGCGGTGGAGAAGGGCCTGACCATCAAAGGGCTGGTGCATATCACGAGCGACGGGCTGCTGAATCTCTTGCGCCTGACCCCGGACCGCGCAGACGTTGGCTATCTGATCGACGCGCTGCCACCGGTACCGCCGATCTTCGCCGTGATCCAGAGATCCGGGAATATCCCCGATCAGGAGATGTTTCAGGTCTTCAACATGGGGATCGGGTTCTGCGCGGTCGTGTCCGAGCGCGACGCCGACGCGTTCGTGGGTGTCGTCAGGGCGAACGGAAGGGAGGCCCATCACATCGGCCGTGTCGTGCACGATCCTGAATCGAAGGTCGTCATTGACCCGCATCGCATAGTTGGCAAGGGGAATCGGTTTTTTCCGGCGTGACGGAATCACGGCGAAAAAAGTTCTTCTCAAGCGGCCGCTGCCTGGGGTAGAATGCGGGGCCTTGGCGTCGAGGCCGAGCGGACGGTGAAGATCATCAGCGGAGGGCACCTGAATGCGCAAGACGCTGTTCTTGAACCCGCCTTCATACTCAGGGTTTGACGGCGGGGCCGGCGCGCGATATCAGGCGCGGCGGGAGGTTCGGTCGTTCTGGTACCCCACCTGGCTGGCGCAGCCGGCGGCCATGGTGGAGGGGAGCAAGCTGATCGACGCCCCGCCGGATGAGCTGGGTGTCGAGGACGTCGTCCGGCAGGCCGATGGGTACGATCTCATCATCATCCATACCAGCACGCCGTCTTTGCGCAACGACGTGAAGGTGGCCGAGCGACTTAAGCAGGAGCGCCCAGGCGTGCTCATAGGCTTCGTGGGTGCCCACACCTCTGTCCTGCCGGAGGAGACGCTCAAGGCCTCTCCAGCGATCGACTTCGTGACCCGGGACGAGTTCGACTACACGATCCGTGAGATCGCCAGTCGGGATCGAGTCGAGGAGGTCGATGGCATCAGCTTCCGAAAGAACGGCTCCATCGTCCATGCGCCCGATCGACCGATCATCCAGAACATGGATGAACTTGCCTTCGTCACCGAGGTCTACAAACGGGACCTGACCGTCGAGAACTACTTCATCGGCTATCTCCTCCACCCGTACGTGTCGCTGTATACCGGCCGCGGCTGCCGGTCGAGATGCACGTTCTGTCTATGGCCTCAGACCCTGGGCGGCCACGTCTATCGGGTCAGGAGCCCGGATAACGTCTATGAGGAGATGAAGCTGGCGAAGCAGTATTTCCCTCAGGTCAGGGAGTTCTTCTTCGACGATGACACCTTCACGGACCATATCCCGCGCGCCATCGAGATCGCCAAGCGACTGAAGACCCTCGGCCTCACCTGGTCCTGCAACGCCAAGGCCAATGTCCCGTATGAGGCCCTGAAGACGCTCAAGGACTGCGGCCTCCGTCTGCTGTTGGTCGGCTACGAGTCGGGCAATCAGCAGATACTCAACAACATCAAGAAGGGGATACGGATCGAGCAGGCCACGAGGTTCACGAAAGACTGCAAGTCTCTCGGGATCCTCATCCACGGGACCTTCATCATGGGCCTTCCGGGCGAGACGCCCGACACGATCGAGCAGACCGTTCGCTTCGCCTGCGACCTCGATGTCTACAGCATCCAGGTCTCGCTCGCGGCGCCGTATCCAGGGACGGCGCTGTACGAGCAGGCGGTTCAAAACGGATGGCTGGCCAGAGACGGGCTCGTCAACGAGTCCGGCGTCCAGGAGGCGACGCTGGACTACCCGGGGCTCTCGCGCGAGGCGATCTTCGAGGCGATGGAGCGGTTCTACATGCGCTACTACTTCCGGCCCAGGCCGATCCTCCGCATCATCAAGGACATGTTGAAAGACCGCGAGGTGATGGTGCGCCGCCTCCGCGAGGGCCGGGAGTTCCTGAGCTTCATGATGAAACACAAGAGTTCATCGTCATGAGTGACAACGGGACGCAGTCGGCGGTCCGTTCCGTCCAGGACGGATCGTCGCAGCCGCGGGTCGGGGGGCGGTGGCACCAGATCAAGCAGACCCTCCTCGAGGGCGGTCCGGGCTTCTGCCAGTTCGCCATCAACAACGCCTGCAACGCCGGGTGCGACTTCTGCAACTTCAATCTGGACAAGCTCCCGAGGGCCGACTGGGTCTTCGCGCCGCTGCAGAAGACGACAGAGGCGATCGACATCCTGGTCAGGCACGATGTCCGCTACCTGGTCATCACCGGGGGGGAGCCGATGCTCCATCGCCAGCTCCTCGACATCATCCGCCACGCCAGCGGCCACCGGATGGTCGTCATTCTGGTCACCAACGGCTCGCTGCTCGATGAACGCCGGATCCGCGATCTGAAGGAGAGCGGTCTCTCAAGCATCATCATCTCGATCGACGCGGCGTCTGCGAAGGTCCACGAAGAGAACCGGAGGCTGCCGAAGGTCTGCGAGCGAATCAGGAAGGCGAACACGCTGTTGAAGGAGCTCGGGATTCACAGCACCGCGTCGGTCACAATGAGTCGCCTCATCGAGAACTACGCCGCGCTCCCCGCGTTCCTCCGAGGCCTTGGGTTCGACACCGTCACGTTCTCCTACCCCCTGACGACCCTGGGATCGAGTTTCCTCGGCCACGCCGATTCCGCGCTGGTCAGCTATGCCCCCGAGGAGCTCCACCAGGCGTTCGACGAGGTCAAGAAGCTGAAGCGCCAGATGCACGTCGTGAACCCGACGGCGTCCCTGGAAGAGATGCAGCGGTTCCTGCGAGATGAGCCCCAGCGCTTTCCGTGTCTCGGCGGGTACAAGTATTTTTACCTCGATTGGAACTTTCTCCTCTGGCGGTGCCACTACTGGGAGAAGCCGATCTGCTCCATATTCGACTTCGACGACTCCCGACGGATTCGAGACGGCTGCACCCG
>Ga0187893_10013974_pt1 | contig 11050 bp, 10 predicted proteins | sample MA1701074metaG_FD_139574 | JGI IMG/M metagenome (GOLD analysis project Ga0187893, IMG submission 139574) | White microbial mat communities from a basaltic lava cave in the Kipuka Kanohina Cave System on the Island of Hawaii, USA - MA170107-4 metaG ...
CCCGATCCTGGTCGGATCGGAGCTCCACAACTTCCGAGGGAATCGCTCGCCGGCCTTGCTCTTCAGCCAGGCCAGCGCATCCGGCATCAACGGCCAGGTGAGAAGGGATTGCCCCATCTTCTGGAGCTCCGCCTCCGTGAGCGGCCTGAGCTTCTTCGGCTCGACCGCCGGCGCCGCCTCGGCGCCCTGAATGCTGGTCGCCTTGTTGAGATCCGACATGCTGCTGCCCCTTAAAACGCTCTTCGCCCCCTACTCGTTAACGCTTGTTAACGAAACACATAGAGAGCATCTTCTCATTGAACTAGCGCCATTATAGCGCAGTTAAATCATTTTGTCAATAGATCGCTTTTTCCTTCAAAAAAACTGCCGGAAACAGTCCTTCCTTTTAAAATTACCTCCATGTCTCCAGGTTCTAGGCCAGTCAAACTAATTTGAAATCGGCAAACAAGGTCCAACACCCCATCTTTATTGAAATCGCGCGTCTTTTCTCCGCTTTCCGCATCGCCACCTTCCTTGGCGTTTTTTCCGGGCTTTAATTGAGCCTTGCAGGAAATTAAACTTTTTTCATTGCCGGACTTACCGAAAGTCAAGGATGTCTGGTCAATGTCCGCCAGTGGGCTAAAATCTGCCGCCGATAAAACCGCCACTTGAACGGACCCTTTGCTGCCGGATTTAATTCTGTCCTTGTCGCTGGCCGGCCTGACGTCAATGGCTATGATTTTGACCGGGATCGGAGGCGGATCATCCCAAATTTTTGTTACCAGATCGGCGTTTAAGAGCGGCACCCAGGAATTATTTTTATACATCATCAGCGTCCCGCTTGGATAGGCGTCCTGGCTTAGCGGCAGATCCGAGGCAATGATGATCGCGTTGTTGCTTTCTATTGCCATAGCGTAGGCCTGCCCCGCCGTGAAGACCGGACCGTCGGTAACGGTTAAAGCGGTCAAAAAACTGTCCCAACTGCAGAAATTGTTGATCGGGTATGTGGCGATCGGGGCGCCAGTCGGAAAGTCAGGGGCGGTGAACGCGTCGGCGATCTTGTAAAAATGAATTTTAAATGACCCGCAACCCTTAAGGTCAACTTTTTTTAAAGCTCCGGTTGCCGGCGAGACGAAAGTTTGGGCGAAGGCCGGTTGGTTCCAGCTCGGTTCGGCGTTAACCCAATAGGGCCGCGCGCCGATCGTTTGCTCAAAAATTATAATTTCCTGGGCGAACGCGATTGCTCCGCCGACCAGCAGAGCCGCGATTGCAAGGATTACCGAAAATTTATAATTAAACATAGTGCGGTTAGCGTAACAAAGAATGGATAAAATTCTTATAAAAAAATAGTAAAAAAATTATGAAGTTTTGCCCCTTGATACGTTTGGCAAAAATGAATTAATATGGTGATTGTCGGGTCCTCGTGGTGAAATGGATATCACAACAGGCTTCGAACCTGTCGTTCCCCGTTCGAATCGGGGCGAGGACACCAAACAACTTTTTGTTTTTCCAGGTTATAATCAACATTATGAGAATAGAATATCTTGCCTCTGAGTCGGTAACCGAAGGACATCCGGATAAGCTTTGCGATCAGATCAGCGACGCGGTGCTGGACGCCTATTTAAAGCAAGATCCTAAATCGCGGGTGGCTTGTGAGGCTTTTGCCTGCGGCGGCAACTTGATTATCGGCGGCGAAATTACTTCTAGCGGCAAGGTGGATGTGGAATCACTGGCGCGCGAGGTTATCAAAGAAATCGGTTACGATGATCCTAAGAAAGGCCTAGACTATAAGTCGGTAAAGATCCAGACAATGATCAATCGCCAATCTCCGGACATCGCGCAAGGAGTTTTCAAGGCTGATCCGATGGATCAGGGCGCGGGAGATCAGGGCTTAATGTATGGCTACGCATGCGACGAATCATCGGCGATGATGCCGCTAACTATTTATCTTGCGCACGCTTTGGCGCGGCAACTTTCCAAAGTCCGCAAGGACGGCTCTCTCCCCTATTTAGGTCCGGACGGAAAGACTCAAGTTACAGTTGAATATCGCGACGGTGAGCCGCATAAAATTTACAACATCCTGATTTCTACGCAGCATTCGGAAAATATTTCCAACGATCAATTGAGAAAAGACATTTTGGAAAAAGTTATCAAGCCGGTGACGCCGGAAAAATATTTGGACAAAAGCACCGAGATTTTTATCAATCCCAGCGGGCGTTTTGTCATTGGGGGACCGGCGGGAGATACCGGGTTAACCGGGCGGAAAATCATCGTTGATACCTACGGCGGAATGGCCAAGCACGGCGGCGGCGCCTTTTCCGGTAAAGATCCCAGCAAGGTGGACCGCTCGGCGGCTTACGCGATGCGCTGGGTGGCGAAAAATATTGTCGCCGCGGGTTTGGCGAAGAAAGCGGAAGTGAAGGTTGCCTACGCTATCGGGATGAGCCGGCCGCTCGCTTTCAGCGTAAACACTTTCGGCACCGGAAAAATTTCCGGCAGTGAAATTGCGGAAAGAGTCAATAAGATTTTTGATTTTCGGCCGGCGGCGATTATCAGGGACTTAGATCTTTTGCGGCCAATTTATTTTCAGACCGCGGCCTACGGCCATTTTGGACGCGATGATCTTGACCTGCCTTGGGAGAAAACCGATAGAGCGGCCTCCATCCAAAACCCCGCCTAAAGCGGGGTTTTGGATGGAGCTATCGCACAAATATCAACAGCGTTCCCAGGAGAAACTCCTCTAGGGTCGGGTAATAGCTTTGGGGCTGGCTTTCGTATTCAAGCTGGATTTGTTTGCATTCTTCCGGATACTGTCGGCAGAAATCCTCCGGATTAGTCGGGAAATTTGATGGCGGCTGACTGTGGTAATAATCGGATTGCGGTTGGCGCAATTCCGGTTGAGGATATTGCTGCTGGATTTGCTTGTACTGTCTCTGATATTCCTCCTCGTATTTTTGCCTATATTCTTCCTCAAATCGGCCCGGATATTCTCTTTGGAATTGCCCGGGATTCGCGGGGTAAGATTTTAGCGGAACATTGTAATCAGTTTCACGGTATTCCTGGAAGCTTTCTCCTGGAAAATTCGGCTGCTGTTGGTCGCTCTTTAATATTTCAAAACAGGAGCGAATTTGCCGCTCCATTTCGGGAGTGGGCCGGCTGGTGAGATTTTCCATTTTCGCTTTCACGCACTTTGCCGCCTCCGGAGGAAACTGCGTCTCATTAAAATTTTCCGGTTGCCTATCGGTTTGCCGCGCTTGAAATTCCTTTTCAAAACAGCTCTTCATTTTTTCACCAAGATCACGCGTTGGCACAAACTCCCCATTTTGCAGCTTATCCAACACTTCCGCGCCGACGGTTTCTTTCAGACAAACCGATGCCTCCGGCGGCAATCGCCGCAATTCCCGGCGAAATCTTTCCGCCCCTTCCCGCGCCCGCTGTAAATCTTTTTCTTTTAGAAAGCCATGCTCTTTCGCCCAATTGAAACATTCTTCTTGGTGGGCTGGGCTATCGCAATAAATTTCGCACGCGCGGCCGCGGCAGCCGCCCGGCCCTTTGCCGCCGGTTTTCCGAAACATTTCCGCCTCCTCCGGCTTAACCAGGCCGGCTTTCTCCGCAAAGGCAAAGCATTCTTCCATACGATCTTCCGCCGCGCAATAACGCTCGCATTCCTGCCCCGATCGGCAATTGCCTGGTGTCTCCCCTGTTTTCATCAACTCGGCGAATTTTTTAGCGCGCTCAACCTCCTCTTTAGGCATAAATCCGGCTTTTTCGGCAAAGGCGACGCATTCATCAATATGGCTGCCGTTTTGGCAATATCTTTCGCAATCGGATTTATTGCGACACCCGCCCGGCAATTTAGCCCCGCCCTCAATAGCCGCGCGGACTTTTTTCGCCTCCGCCAATTCTTTATCGGACATGAATCCATGTTCTTCGGCGAAAGCCAGGCATTCGTTAATGCGGGAAATATCATTGCAATAATTTTCACAGGCGGTTTGCGATTTGCATCCACCCGGACCGCCTTGTTGAATAACTTCCGCAAATTTTTCCAACTCTACTTCGCCTTTTTCAGCCAGCGGCCCTTCAAGCAAATTATGTTTTTTCGCAAAAGCAAAACAAGCTTTGTAATTATCGGGAATATCACAATGCGCGAAGCAACTTTTTTTATCCTTGCAATTCCCGAGTTCCGCCACCGGATATGCGATTTCCGATTCATTGGCGATCGCGATCAACGCATAAGAAACTAGCAACCCCATGATGAGAATCAGCGATGACAGTATTAAATTGATTTTTAAAATTCGCATTATTTTGAAATAATTAGCATTGTTCGCGATTACTCTGCAAATGGATTTTTATATGTTTCTCCAAAAGGATTCGCGCCTTTTACGGGGTTGAGCTCTGGAATTTTTCCCTCAATCGAGCTTTCTGGCACCGTGACTATTGGCGCCGAGGCTTGATCCAAAGCGTCCGTTGCCTGATCGGCCGGGGTTTTGCTTGCGGACTGCCAATAAAAATAACCGGCGATTGCGAGTCCGAAAATAGCGGCGACTGCCACAATAGGAATTAGATTTTTGTTCACCATCATTTCCATTATAATATATTTGTGGTAAAATAGATTTTCTTTTTACAAATTAAGCACCCATAGCTCAGTTGGTAGAGCAGCTCCCTCTTAAGGAGATGGTCCCAGGTTCGATCCCTGGTGGGTGCACTAGCAGCCAAGCACACAGGCTACTGAGGATAGTTTGAAAAAATTGAAAAGAGAGGATTATATTGAGAAGATAATAAAAAAGCGTCCTTAGCTCAGCGGCAGAGCGACCCGTTTACACCGGGTAGGTCGTAGGTTCAACTCCTACAGGACGCACAATAGTATTGACTTAGCTCCTAGGGGCAATTTGTAGCCGACTCTCTCGGCGCGCACAATCCTTTTAACATACATTAATATTAGATATTCTCGTAGTGCCTTATTACTGATTCGTTATCCGGCGTTAAACAAACTGCCATAAGGTCAATTCTCCATCCTCTACTATCGCTAATAAGCTCCGGATGTTTACCGATAAACAATTGAGCTGTTCGCTGAAGCTTTCTAAGTTTTGCCGTTGTTAAGTTATCTTCCGGTTTTAGAACAGTGTTTAACGTTAAACACTGTAAAGTTTTTACCTCAATAAAAACAAGTGTCCCATCCGGGTCCCTAGCAATCAAATCTAATTCACCCCACTTCCAATTCAAGTTTCGAAATAAAATATCGTAGCCTTTTGAACTCAAATGTTTAGCAGCAGTATCCTCCCCTAATTTACCTATAAATTGCTTGTAAAACATATTTTTGTTAAACATACCGCCAAACAATTGTTTGACGGTAAACTTCTAATTGAAAATAGGCTCAAAATTTGAACGGTGTTTAACACTTTTACAGTGTTTCACACTGAAATTAATTATTTGTCAAGCTATTTTCCCAGGTATTTTAAATGCGGCAATCGGTTGCCGCATTTTTGCCGGATTGGCTATTCATCATAATTCAGGGCAATTTTATATAATTTTTGAAATTGCTCGGTTTTCTCCGTGGTGAAGCCGGTTGCTTCGGAAAGTTCACTGATGGTGGGTTGACGCTTCAGTTTCTGACGCAAATCGGCCCTAATTTGCCTATATTTAGCAAAGTCGTTCCAAAGAGACGCCTTAAAATTATTTATGCCTAATTCCTTTAAAATAGCCACGAGGATTGCTTCTTTAATCCTCCATTTAAAGTAAACGCTTGAGTCAGTAAGGCCGCTAGACTCGTTTATTGCTTCAAGAAGAGCGGTCATCCCTTCCTGGAATAAATCTTCTTCATCAGGGCGGCGCTTATATTGTCTGACCAACTGTTTAATCAACGATCTAATATATCCGGAGTAGGAAAGAACCACCTCATCCCTATCGGATTGGTCGGACTTTTTTTTAATCACAGGCGTGCCCGAAAATAGCTAATCCCAGCATAGCATTAGGCAAGTAATTAATGAAGCCATGCGTTTCAATTTTTCCATTAATATGTTATTATTCCAAATTAGTGCGTTGTGAAGGAGAGAGTGTGACCGATCAAGGTTTCCCCAAGTATAGAGGCGATAGGACTCGGTGTGATTCTTGCGAAATTTTCTTTAGAAAAGGGGATATGATAGCGATTTCAGTTATAGAAGAAAGGGAGCTGGTTTTCTGCGGGCAGGCGCGTTCCATGGAACCGGAATGCCTAAAGGCGCTTTGCCGTCAAAAGGAAATCTTGGACAGATCTTTTGAAATTATGGAATATCAAGGAAAGCAAAATGGCAGCACTGGTGACAGCGCGGCTCCGGCCTTTGATTGGTGATTTTTTTGAATCCCGCATTCGTGAATGCGGGATTTTATGTTATTGTGAAAGAAAATTAATGGTTATTTCCGATTTAGAAAGAGTCGGCCAGCGGCAAGCGGTTCACTTTGAGCGGCACGCGGCTTTAGAAAGCAATTTGGGGAGAAGGTTTCTGGTCGCGCTAATCCTCTCCATTCCAGTTTTGGCTTTTTCGCCGACCGTGCAAGGGTGGCTGGGAGTGTCTTTGAACTCCGGCGTTTTCGGAATATTTTTATCGCCGCTGCTCGCCGGAGTGGCGGTGATTTATTGCGGTTGGCCGTTTTATGCCGGCGCGGTTGAGGAGGGGCGTTCTAAGAGTTATGGATTGATGACTCTTGCGTCTATCGCGGTTGGCGGCGGTTATCTGTTCAGTGCTTTGAACACCGCCCTGATTTTTTTTGGGCATCTGACTGAGGGCGCCCGCGCCGATTTCTACTGGGTGATTGTCACGCTGGTAGTGGTGTTATTATTCGGGCAGTGGATAGAAACCAGGGGAGTGGCTGGCGCCACCGCGGTTTTAAAAGAATTGCAGCAGCTTTCTAGAATAGAAAGCGAGGAGTTATCGGTCGGCGACAAAGTTTTAATCAAGCCCGGGAAGCGAATTCCGGCCGATGGCTTAGTGATCAGGGGGACATCCAGCGTTAACGAAGGGGCGATAACCGGCGAGTTTTCACCGGTTTTTAAGGAGGTCGGAGATTCGGTTATCGGGGGAACAATTAATAATGACGGAGAATTAATGGTTAAGGTGAATCGGGTCGGGCGGGATTCCGTTGTGTCCCAAATTGCCGATATGGTTGAACAAGTTCAATCCAGCCGCTTACCGGCCCAAAAACTTGCCGATAAGGCGGCCAGTATTTTAACCATCGCGGCTATTGACGGCAGTTTGCTTACTTTCTATGTTTGGGGACTCATCGGCGGCCAAGGCTTCGGCTTCGCCTTACTGCTCGCCGTAACGGTTTTGATAACCGCTTGCCCCCACGCCCTTGGCTTGGCGGTGCCGATGGTAACATCGTCGGCCACCGGAGTTGCCGCTCGGAACGGTATTTTATTCAAGGAATTGTCGGCGCTGGAAGCGGTAAGAAAGGTTGATTATGTATTTTTTGGAAAAACCGGAACGCTTACTCACGGATCATTCGCGGTTAAGGAAATTCACGCCTTTTCCGGAAGCCGAGATGAAGTTCTGCGGATCGCCGCGTCGGCGGACGCCGACTCTCCTCATCCAATCGCCAGAGCGCTGGTTTCGGAAGCTCGGAAAAGAGGATTAAAGATTGATAAAGCTCAGGATTTTAGAGCTACCCCCGGGCAAGGGATATCCGCCGCTGTCGGCGGACGGAAGGTGTTGATCGGAAGCCGGGATTTTATGGGAAAATCGGATGTTCCGGAATTTTACGGAGGCAAAGAAACGTTAGTTTGGGTGGCCGTTGATAAAAAAGTTATCGGAGTCATTGGTTTGTCCGATCAGGTCAGAAATTATTCAAAATCGGCGGTAGAGAGTTTGCGTCAACACGGCGTTCGGGCCGCTCTTTTGACCGGCGACAATCAATCAATTGCTGAATCGGTGGCTGGCGAGCTGGGAATTGATCTGGTTTTCGCTAACCTTTTGCCGGAAAAAAAAGTTCTAAAGATTAGAGAGCTGCAGCAAGAAGGACGGAGGGTAGCGGTGGTGGGGGACGGCGTGAATGATGCCCCTTCGCTTACCCAAGCGGATGTGGGAATTGCCATTGGGGCCGGCGCCGATTTAGCCATCCGCTCCGCGGACATCATACTGATTCGCAATGACATTTTGGATGTCGTGAAAGTTTTCCGGCTTAGCCGGCGAACCGCTTCAAAGATCTTCCAGAATTTGATTTGGGCGGCCGGTTACAATATTTTCGCCATTCCAATCGCCGCCGGTGTTTTACTGCCTTGGGGGGTGTCGCTTCGCCCGGAGTGGGGAGCGATTCTAGCCAGCGCCAGTTCCCTTCTGGTGGTGGTAAACGCGCTGACTCTTAAACGGAAAAAACTATAAAGTTTCCCATGCCTAAAAAACGCGTGAACAAAAAAATAGTTGTGGTCGGCGGAGGGACCGGCGTGTTCACCATGCTTACCGGGTTAAAAAGCCATTTTGAGAATCTCACTGCCGTAGTCACTATGGCCGACGATGGCGGATCGGCCGGTGTTTTAAGGGAAGAATTCGGCATTTTGCCTCCCGGGGATATCCGTCGCGCTTTAATCGCGCTTGCCTCATCGGACAATAAAAAACTGGCCCAGCTTTTCAATTACCGATTTTCCGAGGGGGCGGGTTTATCCGGCCACAGCTTCGGCAATTTAATGATAACCGCTTTGGAGCGGGTCACCGGCAGTTTTGATCAGGCCGTCACAGAAGCCGGGAAAATTTTAAATATCCGGGGGAAAGTGCTGCCGGTTACTTTGAAAAAAGCGCTGCTCTGCGCCAAACTGGAAAACGGACAAGTGATAAAAGGAGAATCTAATATAGACATTCCAAAACATGACGGGTACTTAAAAATAGAAAAGGTATGGTTGCGTCCGGACGTCGTAATTAACCCCGCTGCCAGTAAGGCGATTCTTGCGGCCGACGCGATAATAATCGGCCCCGGCGACCTTTATACGAGCATTTTGCCAAATATTTTGGTAAAAGGGATGAAGGAGGCGTTGCGCAGAACTCGGGCGAAGAAAATTTATTTTGTTAATTTAATGACAAAATTCGGGGAAACTACCGGTTTTAGAGCGTCGGATTTTGTCGGTATTTTAGAAAAATATTTAGGCAGAAAAATCTTGGATTACGCGGTAGTCAATAAAACACAGCCGTCGGCAAGCCGTTTCCGTTCTTACGCGAAGGAAAAGGCCCAATTTGTTGATCCGGATATTGATAACATAAAGGGTCCGATGCCGATTACCGCAAACTTAATAAGAAAATATGGATTTGTTCGGCACGACCCCGAGAGGGCCGCCGAGGTTGTAAGGATGCTGATATAGAGGGCTGAATTCCGTAAAAACACCCCTGTTAAGGGGTGTTTTCTAAAATAAAGAGCCGGAATCTTAGCGAAAAAATTTTTGGTCCGAATTTCCAATAAGAGACCATCCGAGCCGGATGCAGGCGATGGAAAATTAATTTCCAAATTATTGGCAGAGGCAATTCCCAGATTTTTGCGGCTTTAAATCCGGATTTTCTTACTAAATTAGCGACGACGGGGTGGCGGGTGAAGATGAAAGCATTATTGATGGCCGTTCCGAGTTTTCTGTGAAGTTCTTTATAAACCCGGCCAAGAAGGCCAGAGCTTCTAAGGTCGGGGTGGATATAAAGCGATGTGATTTCGCACCAGTTATCCCAGAAGTGCCAAAGGCAAAAAGCGGCTGGCCGGTCATGGCGGTAAAAAATTACCGACCGGTTATCGTCAATTGCGCTTTGAACCTCGCTCGGCAGTTTATACAGAAGGCCGAGCTCCATCCGCGTTATCAGTGAAATCTCCGCGGCTTCTTTAGAGATAGCCATTGTGCCGTATTAAAAAAGGCTTTCAAAATTATACCACAACCCCCCTGCTTTTGAGTTTTCTTGCCACCCAATCGCCCATTAATAATAAAGCAAGCCCCAAGTTGTTAAAGACTAAATCCTCGGTAGTATCCAACGGGCCGGTAATATTGCTGGAGCCGAAATATTTGTCCCCAATAAGTTCGCCGATTTCATAAACAATGCCTCCCATGTTGACCGTTGCCGCCACAAGATAATAAATAAGCGCGTTGGGCAAGCGGAGATTGTATTTTTTGTTGATTAACTTCGCCAGACCAAGAATAATTATTCCGAAAAAAAATCCTCCGAAGGTGTGCGCCAGCTTATCATAGTTCGGCACTTCAAAAAGAAGGCTGTAGTTTCCAAAGAAGTCGGCTCCGTTTAATCCGGCGGCGATTATCCAAAAATAAGCCGGCAGCGCCCCAACCGAGGTTTTTTTTGAAAAATAATTGGCGGCCTCTAAAATTAACCAGCTAACCAACACGGTTAAAAACAGTCCCTGCCAGAGCGGCCCCCAGGAAGATAATTTTGAAAACCTGGGATCATTGACTACCGCCCCGTTGAGCACATTAAGCGCAAGAAGCAATATCAACAGAGCTCGGCAAATATTTATAAGCCTTTTATTGGGGTAAGCCATCTTGGATTAGGCCTCGCGAAGTTTTTCCAGAGTCCTCTTTTCTATCGCGCGTAAGAGTTTCTTATCTTCGGCGAGTTTGGATTTTACATTATCAATTCCAACGCCGAGTTTTTCACCCTCAAAACTGTAAGAAGCGCCGGCTTTATTGATAACTCCATGGGTTAGGGCGGCGGTTACCACGTCGCCTTCGTAAGAAATTCCTGATCCGAACAAAATATCAAATTCCGCCAGCTTGAAAGGCGCGGCCACCTTGTTTTTCACCACCTTTACTTTTACCCTGTTTCCGATGATATTCTCTCCTTTTTTCAATTGACCGGTGCGGCGCACGTCTATCCGCACCGAAGAGTAAAATTTTAAAGCTCGGCCGCCGGGAGTGGTCTCTGGATTTCCGAACATTATGCCGATTTTTTCTCGCAACTGATTTATGAAAACAATCATTGTTCCGCTTTTAGCGGCCAGGGCGGTTATTTTCCGCAAGGCTTGCGACATCATTCGCGCCTGCAAACCGACGTATTGAGCGCCCATCTCGCCCTCAATTTCAGTTTTTGGAGTGAGGGCGGCGACGGAATCTACCACCACC
>Ga0187893_10013975_pt1 | contig 11049 bp, 2 predicted proteins | sample MA1701074metaG_FD_139574 | JGI IMG/M metagenome (GOLD analysis project Ga0187893, IMG submission 139574) | White microbial mat communities from a basaltic lava cave in the Kipuka Kanohina Cave System on the Island of Hawaii, USA - MA170107-4 metaG ...
GCGGCTGCGACGGGGACGAAGTCTCGGCGGCCGCCCCCTCTTCCGCCGGCGCCTCTTCCAACACCACATGGGCGTTCGTCCCGCCGATGCCGAAAGAACTCACCCCGGCGCGACGGAGCCTTGCAGCGGATTCCCAGGTTTCGAGCCTTGTAGTGATACGAAAGGGACTCTGCTCAAGATTCAGGCGCGGATTCGGTAAATGAAAGTGCAGCGTGGGCGGCAGCATCTTGTGCTCAAGCGCAAGCACCGTCTTGATGAATCCCGCGACGCCCGCGGCCGCATCGAGGTGGCCGAAGTTTGTTTTCACCGCTCCAACGGCACATGACCCGGGGTTATTGATCTTCCCGCGGAAAACATGGGACAGCGCGGTGAGTTCGATTGGATCGCCGACAGGCGTTCCCGTTCCGTGAGCTTCGACATAGGAAACCGATTCGGGATCGATGTCGGCGTCGGCCTGCGCCGCGGCGATTACGGCGGCCTGACCCTCCACGCTCGGTGCCGTGAAACCGACCTTGTTCGACCCGTCGTTGTTGATCGCCGAGCCGCGAATGACCGCGTGAATGGTGTCGCCGTCGCGAACGGCATCGTCGAGCCGCTTGAGAAGGACGATCCCCGCACCGCTTCCGCGAATGCACCCTTTGGCGTCGGCGTCGAAGGCACGGCAATGGCCGTCGGGCGAAGCGATTCCATCCGGCTCATACATGTATCCGGCTTTTTGGGGGAGTTTGACAGAGACCCCGCCTGCCAGGGCGGCATTGCATTCTCCGTTTTGCAAGCTCTTCACCGCTTGATGAATGGCGACGAGCGATGTGGAACACGCCGTCTGGATCGCCAAGCTGGGGCCGCGGAGATTGAGCTTGTACGAGATTCGCGTGGGGAGGAAGTCCTTGTCGTTGCCGAGGATCGTTTGAAAACCGTCGAGCAACTCCGCCGAGCCGCCTCCGGTGGAATGCAGATACATATTGCGACCCGAGCCGGCGAAGACACCCACGAGACCCGCAAAGCGATCGGGGTCCAAGCCGGCGGATTCGAGCGCTTCCACAGCGCATTCAAGAAAGATGCGCTGTTGCGGATCGAGCAGTTCGGCCTCTCGCGGAGAACATCCGAAAAAACCGGCGTCAAATTGATCCACGGATTCCAAAACGGCCGACGCCGGAACGTAATTCGCATGGGCAATCAAACGCTCCGGAACGCCCGTCTCCCGCAGCTCTTCTTTTGAAAAAAACGCGACGGACTCCACGCCGGCGCAGAGGTTTTTCCAGAACGCGGCCACGTCGGAAGCACCGGGGAAGCGGCAGGCCATGCCGATGACCGCAATCGGCCGGCTGCCGGTTATCACGGCGGCCGCCGCGGAGACGACTTCCGACGCGGCCCGAGTGGTCGGTGCGCTTTCGCCATACACGGCCAGCCGGCGAGCAATCGCCTCGACCGTCGGGAAGCGGAACAGGTCCACGATGGATAGATCGCAGGAGAATTCTTCCCGTAGCCGCGCATGTACCCGAAGGAGCAGTAGGGAGTGGCCGCCCAGGTCGAAGAAATTGTCGCACACGCCGACTTCGGGAAGCCCCAAGACCTCCATCCAGATCCGCGCGACCTTGGTTTCGATTTGGTTGCGCGGAAGCACCGCGGATGAAGCGAACTGACGCACTGCGGCGGGAGCAGGCAGAGCTTTGCGATCCACCTTTCCGCTGGGGCTGAGGGGCAACGCCTCCATACACATAAACACCGCCGGGACCATGAAATCCGGAAGTTTTCCCCGAAGGTGGACTCTCAGATCGTCGGTTTGAAAGCCGTCGCCGGGTACGAGGTACGCAACAAGTTGCCGCGACTCTCCGTGGCCGTGAAGGGTCACGACGCCGTCTCGAACGTGTGGGTGTTGACGCAAAGCGGATTCGATCTCACCCAACTCAATGCGAAAGCCGCGGAGCTTGATCTGGTCGTCGCGGCGGCCGACGAACTCGATGTTACCGTCGGGCCGAAAACGAGCGAGATCGCCGGTTTTGTACAACTGCGCGCCGGGAATGTTGCAGAATGGATCGGCAACGAAGCGCTCGGCGGTCAGGTCGGGCCGGTTCAAGTATCCGCGAGCCAAACCGACCCCGCCGATATGAAGTTCGCCGGCGACGCCGATGGGAACCGGTTGTAGGTGTTCATCCAGTAGATAAATCCTGGAATGCGCGATCGGCTTACCGATGGAGGGTGGGCCGTCTTCCGCCCGGCACTCTTTCGCAGTGACCCAGATGGTGGCCTCGGTGGGTCCGTAAAGGTTGAAGAATCGCCGGCCGGGAGCCCATTTTTTCACGAGGGAAACAGGGCACGCTTCCCCCGCAACCAATACGGTGCGCAGATCGGGCAGTTCCTCGAACGGCAGGCCGGCAAGCGCGGACGGCGGGATGGTGATGATCGAAACGGCCTGCTCACGCAGCAGGCGAACCAAGCCGGGGCCGGGCAAGAGGTCCTCGCGAGGGGCAAGACAGAGTGTGGCCCCCGAACCCAGGGCCATGACCAGATCAAAAACCGAGGCATCGAAACTCAGCGATGAGAACTGGAGAACTCGGCTCCCCGGTCCCACACCGAAAAGACGCTGCTGTTCGAGGGCCACATTCACGAGGCCGCGGTGCTGAAGGAGGGCCCCTTTGGGCCGTCCGGTGGAACCCGACGTATAGATTACGTAGGCGAGATGATCGGGGCTCGTCCGATTCGGCAGCTCAGACGGCTTTGGAGCTCTCCCATCGACGGGTGTGCCGTCGAGGCGAACGATGTGACGCATTGTTCTTGAAAGGGCATCCAATGTGTCGCAATTGGTAACCAGCACGTTGCACCCGCTGTCTTTCAGCATGAAGGCCAGCCGGTCCGGCGGATACGCGGGATCGAGCGGGACGAAGGCACCGCCCGCCTTCCAGACGGCGAGAATTGCCACGGGGACTTCGAGGGATCGCTCCAGACAGAGGGCGACCAACACGTCGGGACCTGCACCCAAGGAACGAAGATGCTCGGCCAAAACGTCCGCCCGGCGGTCCAGTTCGCCATAGCTTAGACTTTGTGAACCGAACGTAGCGGCGACGGCCTCGGGGTGACGGACGGCATGTTCTTCCACGAGACCATGAACACAAATCTCGCGAAGCGGTCCCGTCTCCACTCCGGACCAATCCTTGAGCAGCCGCTCCCGTTCCGATGCGTCAAGCATGGACAGCAAGCTGATTCTTTCGTGGGGTGATTCGACGGCGGCGGCCAGCAGCACGCGAAAATGCTCGACGAACCGATCGATGGTGGACCGATCGAAGAGGTCCATTCGGAAATCGACAAAACCGGCCAGGCCCGAAGGACTCTCCTCGATGGACATGAAGAGATCCACCTTGGCCGTGCCGGGGTCCAACTCAAAGGGCGTCACCGAGAGTCCGGGGATTTCAAGCCGCGCGGGCGGGGCGTTTTGCAACGCGAAGGCAACTTGGAACAGGGGATTGTGGCTGAGATCGCGATCGGGCTGGAGTTCCTCGACAAGCTTTTCAAAGGGAACATCCTGATGGGCATAGGCGGCGAGTGCCGATTCTCGAACGCGACGAAGCACTTCGCGAAAGGTCGGATCCCCGCTGAGATCGGTGCGCAACACAACCGTGTTGGCGAAAAAACCGACCACTTTTTCCCACTCACTTCGATTACGCCCGGCGATCGGCGTGCCGATGACGATGTCGTCGCGGCCGGCGATGCGCGCCAGGAGCACCTTAAAGGCTCCGACAAGAGCCATGAAGATTGTGACCCCTTCGCGTTTGGCGAAAGTTTGAAGGTCCGTCTGAAGGCGGCGCGAAAGACGAAACCGAAAGCGATGTCCGTCCGTGGCTTGCAGCGCCGGCCGAGGCCGATCCGTCGGTAGGTCCAGGAGCATCGGCATTCCCCGCAGCGCATTCCGCCAAAACTCCACCAGGGTCTGGGCGGCGGGCGATTGAAATTGCTCTCGCTGCGATTCCGCAAATTCGCCGTACGACGCGGACAGGTCCGGCAAACCTGTTCGGACGCCCCGAGCCAGGGCGGAGTAAGCCAATCGCAGTTCCTCGGCGAGCAACCCCATCGACCAACCGTCGGAAATGACGTGGTGCATGACGAAAAGGAGCACATGGTCATTTTCGTTCAAACGGAACAGGCGCGGGCGGAACAAGGGGCCGGCTTCCAAATCGAACGGGCGGCGGCTCTCCTCGGCCGCGAGTTGTCGGATCCTGTCCTCAACATGTCCGGAGTCCGCTTCATCGTGGGACGTAACCGGTAGAGCAATTTCCAATCGATTGGCGCAGATTTGAAGATCACGGTCGTCCTGTCGGCCCAGGGTGGTGCGAAGGGCTTGGTGCCGATCCACGAGGTACTGCAACGCCTTGTGCAGCAGGCCGGTGTTTAGCGGACCGCGGATTCGAAAGGCCTGCGAGATTTGATAGGCGGCAGAACCGGGCGAAAGCCGCTCGAGGAAGCAAAGTCTTTGCTGGGCGAAGGAAAGCGGATAGGTCGCCGGGGCGTCGGCCTCGGCTTGAAGGAGTTCGGCGAGCCGTGCCCGTCGATCCGCTTGCATGTCGATCGCCGACTTATTCATGACGATTGCGATCTGCCAAGCGCTCGCCCAGGAGCGATTCCACTTCGTCCGCGGAGAGTTCGTCCAAGCGGCCAAGGAGTTCTCGAGCGGCGGCTCCGCGGTCGCTGCATGAGTTCGGCTCGACATCGCGAGAATCGGTGGAGACCGCGTGCGAAGCGAGGGCATCGACCGAAAGCGATTGAGAGGCCGGCTCCGGGACGTCGAGATAGCCCAGTTCACGCGCCAACCGACGAGTCGGGTCGCCCAGCGAATCGCTGGATAGATGCTGCCTCCATTCGTCCGCCACGGCCGCATCGATCCCGGAATGCTGGTGGAATTTCAGATCGACCAGGCCGCGGGACATGGCGTGAACCCCGTCGGTCATGCGCCGCTGTTTGTCCGCATAGGGTTCGAGCATCTGCGGATGAAAGTCCATCTCCATGGCGGTGCAAAGCGCACGCATGATTTCGTCCGGCCGAGAGACGAGGTCTTCGAAACGCACGTCCATGCGGCGCTGTTTGGGAATACCGCCAAGAAAGCGGCTCGAATTCTCGTAGCCCAACAGCCAGTACAATTCACCAAGCTGCCTCGGGGTGAAGGCGTGTTGGAAGCGCACGATCCGATCGATTCGGGCCTCTTCGAAGGAGCGAATCACCGCGCAAGGGTGACGGAGAAGATGGATGTAGAACGGTTCGTCGAATATGGCCTCGGCACGGCGAAGGGCCTCGATGTCCTGAACGTATGTGGCCGTCTTGTCCACCAGGATGCGCTCACCGGCAAGCTCCTGCAACCATTGGTAGAAATCTGCAACGGTAAGCCCTTTCTGCTCGCACTCTTGCATGATTCGCTGGGCCTCGTCCGCCGCGCAGTTCCTTAGTTGCATAATCGTGCGCACGGTTCCCTCGAGCATGAAGCTGTAGCGGCCCTGGCACGCGGCCAGGCGCTCTTGCAAGGTGTGAAAGGAGAGCAGTTCCAGTTCCGGAGGGGCAAAGAGCCGCGGGTGTCCGCCGAGCATCACTCGAAGCAGGGTTGAGCCCGAACGCGGCGGCGACAGGACAAAAATGGCCGGGGAGTTTTTCGGCCGCCCTCGCGGCGCGGACTTTATTCCCGACGTGGAATTGGGAATCAGCGATCGAAGTTCCTGAACCTGCCGGTCTGTGATTCGTTCTAACGGTGCGGCGTGTGCCGATTCAGCCGCCCGCGCGGTGATGTTGTCGCCGCTGAGAACCTTCGCGGCGTCGGGATAATGCCGAGTCAAGTAGGCCGCGAGCTCCTCGACAGTGGATGCGTCAAAGAGCGCGACCACGTGCAGGACCTTGCCCAGGCGCTGCTGCAACGTATTGATCACAACGGCGCCGCGGATGGAATCTCCGCCAAGCTCGAAGAAATTGTCGTGGACACCGATCGACTCGACGGAAAGCGCCTGTTCCCAAAGTTCCACGAGCGCCCGCTCCAGCGCCGAACGGGGGCCGACGAATTCGGATTTCAGATGCGATCGGTCTGCGGCCGGCTCGGGCAGGGCCTTTCGATCGACTTTGCCATGCCGCGTTAGCGGCAGTCTTTCCAGGAGGACAAACGCCGAGGGATGCATGTACGCAGGGAGGCTTCGATCCAGGTGGGCGCGGACGTCGGGAATCAGCCGGCCTGCGACCTTGGCGTGCATGGGACGGTTGGCAAATCGGGCCCAGTCGATTTCCGAGACGATCTCACTTCCGTTTCGCCCCACCTCAGGCGTGAACGCAGGTTCAACCATCGAGTCGCCTCGAGAGAACAGCACGTCGAACTCACCCGCGTTGCCCGATCGCGACGGGGTGATCCTCGTCTTCCAACCGCGTTCGCTGCCTATTCTCCAAACGTGCTCGGGCTCGATGCCGTGGCGCGGCACCTGCGAACGTGCCTTTCGTAAGTCGCCTACGTTCGCGGGTCCGGCCTCGCCGGTCGCCCAGCGAAGGACTCCCATGGCGTCGGCAAGACGAGCATTGGGAACACCGCAAACGTGCAAAGCCTGTACCGTGCACGTGTCAAGTCGCCGTTCCAGCGGTTCCAGATTGTCAATATCTTTCCCCCAAGCCACGTTCGACACGGATGCGGGTGCGGCCGCAGACCCCTCAATCCGCAAGACCACGTCGTAACGAAAGCGGGTCAGTTCGTTGTCGTCGACCCCCCGCTTCAACTGCGTCTGCACGGATCGGATTCGCGGAATCCGACTGGGCAGCGAATGAAAAAGATCCGGGGCAAGGGCGAGTTCCTGATCCTCGGCCAATCTGGCATCCATTCGTTGGCGAAATCTCACTTTGCCGAGGTCGTCGCGGGAATGGTGAAGCTGAACCGAAGCGTGAAACGCCTGAAGCAAGGGCAGGCTGCGCACATCGCCGACCCAGACGAAACCGCCGGCACGAACCCGTTGCACGGCGCCGGCAAGTACTTCCAGAAGATACTCCGCGCTGGGGAAATACTGCACGACCGAATTCAGGATGACCGCGTCGTAGGCTTGCGGCTCAAGTCCGGAGAAATCCTCGGCCTTTCGTTCAAACAAATGGACGTTGGAAAGTCCGGCGCCGACCAGATTGGCCTGAACGTGTTCCAGGGCCGCGGAGGACATGTCCGTGCCGTGGTATTCATCGCATTTCGGAGCAAGTCGAAACAGCAAAAGCCCCGTTCCGCAACCGATCTCGAGGATGCTCCGAGGGCGGAGTTCGGCGATCCTCCCCACCGTGAAGTCCACCCATCGTTGCATTTGTTCCGCCGGAATCGGCTCGCCTGTATAGCTGCTCAGCCAGCCGGCGATATTGAAGTTCGCGCGGGTCCCCGAGGGCGCCTGGCGATACAGTTGCTCGTGAAGATTATGCCATCGGCCGACCTGCTCTCCGCGGCATTCGCGGTTCAAACGAACCCAATCTTTGCCCGAAGTGTTGGGGACCAGGTAGGCGACGAGGCGCTTGTCATCCGACGAGTTTTGCCGGACGACGACGGCGGCTTCGCGCACTGCGGGATGGCAACGCAGGGCGGACTCCACTTCTCCCAACTCGATTCGAAATCCGCGAATTTTGACCTGTTCGTCATTTCGTCCGACGAATTCGACGTTACCATCGGGCAGATAGCGTCCGACGTCGCCGGTCTTGTACAGCCGCGACCCGGGTCGCCGATCGAAAGGATTCGGAACAAACCTTGCCTCGGTCAGTTCGGGCCGATTCAGATAACCTCGGGCCAGCCCCGCCCCGCCGATGTGGATTTCTCCGGTCATACCAACGGGAACGGGCTGGAGGGAACGGTCCAACAAGTAAACCTGAAGGTTGGCGATCGGCCGGCCGATCGAGAGCTTTCCGGTTCCGGCCTTACACTCAGCGGCGGTCGTCCAGATGGTTGACTCGGTCGGTCCATAAAGGTTGAAAAAACGGCGCTTTGGCGCCCATCGATCGACGAGTTCCGGCGGACAAGCCTCTCCCGCCGCGTTGATGGTTTTCAATTCCGGAAGTTCATCCGCCGGAAGCGCGCCGAGCACCGAGGGAGGAAGAGTCACGATCGAAATGGATTGGTTGCGAAGAAACTGGACCAGACCGGGTCCGGGCAAGCGCAATCCCTCGTCGGCCACGTACAGTGCGGCCCCGTTGCGAAACGCCATCACGATCTCAAACACCGAAGCATCGAAGGTCATCGACGAGAATTGCAGCACCCGGTCTCGCGGCCCCACCCCGAACATTTGGATCTGGGCCTCGGCCATGTTGCTCAAACCGCCGTGCTCCACCAGCACGCCTTTGGGCCGGCCGGTCGAACCTGATGTGAATATGACGTAAGCGAGGTCATGAGGACCATTGACGTTTTCTGGAGGAGTGTCCGGCTGTCGATCGATCTGCGCTTTCTCGGAATCCACACGAACAACTTGGTACGCGGGGCCGTCGCCGCCCGCTAATGCGGGATTGACGAGCTCGGAAAGGTGCCTCTGAGTCAGAACCACGCGGGCAACGGTATCGGCAATCAGAAACTTCAGTCGCTCGCGGGGATAGTCGGGGTCCAAGGGAACGTACGCCCCGCCGGCCTTGAGGACGCCGAGCCAGGACACGATCAAATCCAGGCTTCGTTCCATGCAAAGGCCGACGAGGGAATCCCTTCCCACGCCCAACGACCGCAAATAGTGGGCCAGCCGATTGGCGCGGCGATCCAACTGGTCGTAACTCAGTTGATCGTGCTCGAAAACAACGGCCGTGGCATTGGGAGTTCGGCGGGCATGTTCGCTGACCCATTCATGAATCCGCCGGTCGGATTCCCACGCAACGGCAGTATGGTTCCAGGTTACGAGCAATTGCTCGCGCTCGGCTTCAGACACCAGCGATAATTGGGAAAGGGGAGCTCGGGAATGAACGGCGAGATTCCCGGCCAGAGTGACGAAACGGGAAACGAGCTGCTTCACGGCGCCGCCGCTCCAGCGATTCGCATCGAACGCGCAATGAATCGAGAGCTTGTCGCTGCAGCAAACCCGCAAAGCCATCGAGCGCGCACCCGCAAGGTCCGCATTCGAGCCATCGTTCGAACCCGCGTCGGGCTCTTCCCTCACGAGGAAGGCGGTTTCAAAGAAGGGTTGATCCGGCGGCAGTCCGCACCATTGTCCGATGGTATCCAGCGACGCTGTACCATAGTATATCAACTCATCCCAGGCGTGTTCGAGCTCTCGAAAACAGTTGGCGGCGGAAATCTCTGCATTGAACAATGCGCGGTGCGGAACGACTCTGTCCAGCCGCGTTGTGGGAAGGTCTCCCAGAGAAGTTTCATTCGGCGGATGGATCCAGGCCCCAAAGACCACGTCAATCTCGTCGCACATGCGGCTCTGAAGAATCGCCCATGCCCCTTGAAGGAATGTCTTAATGGAGACACCGGTTTGTCGAGCGGCGTCGATCAGGTTGCGATGCAGGGAACCGGGAAAATCGAGTTGAAGCGATTGAAGTGGAAGGGAGCACGGCCGGACAAACCGTTCGGCACCGTCATGAACCCATTCGGTACCCACGATTCCCTGAAGGTACGATTTCCAGAAAGACTCTTCGCGTTCGGGCGCATGCGCCCGCGGATCACCAGCGATCGTTGATGTCTGCCTTGTTCCCAACCCTGCACCCATTCCCCGGCAAATCGTCAAACGATTTACGCCGCCGCGGAAGCGCCGCCCGAACAAGCCCATCACCGCAGGCCACCGCGGCACTCGACCTGTCCGAGCCGTTACTCGGCAATCAGACCATCCCGCCACCAGCACTTCGTGCCGCTGATAAGCCGGGCCGTGCGCGCGAAATCAAGAATCGGCACCCAAGTGAATTGTCCGCCGCGAACCCCCCGACATATTCGCCGCGGCCGCCGTCGCGAAGCAACCTCGACGATTCGGGACAGGGTTCGATCGGCGCCGAACCATCCGGCATCGGCGCGCGGTTCGTCGTGCAGCGCATCGCAAACTGCCGCACATTTCCTGTTCCCCTTCCCGATGCGTCCGAGCCCACCGTCCTCGATCCGGGACCCGCTTGACGGTGCAGGATGCCCGGCGGAAAACCCATCGTAGATAGCCGAATCCGACATTCCTGTCAAACAAACCCAGCTTGTTACCGGCCTGAGCCGATCTTCGACGTTCTCCACGCCGAGTTCGGCCCCTTTCGGCATATCGGTTCAGCACGAGCCACCCTCTTTCCACGACGTCGGCTGAAGCCGTGCCCGATAGAAACTGGGGTAACGATCTGGAATCCGGCCCAGGATTCGAAGCAAAGCAGGACTTATCGCCCCTCATGTCGGTGCCGAAGCCGTTCGTCCAAACCCTCCTTGGCACTGAAGGAGCGCCGGGCTGTATCCAACGAGCGATAATCGGCGAAGTGAGTAACGCCGAGCTGGGCCAATCCGGCTCGGTGCGTCAGGAAACCGTGCAGCGTGTGAACCAACGGCGGTTCCAAGAGGAAGGAACCAGCAGAAAAGCAGACCAGAGGTCTGAACTCGAAAGGTGGGTAGCGAAACGCCTCGAAAAAGGGGATGCGAATAGGCGTTGCGGCCATTCGGATGCGAGTTTTTCGAAAGCTGCCGCCTGGAAGCTTTGGTCCCTCGAATGTTCCCCAGCGAGGTCGGCGGCAACACCCGAAAGACAGAGGAGACTCTTGCGAAACAGGAGAAGGTTGGCGGGAAACCTCAGCCCTCCGATCAGGAGAGCGGCGTCAAAAAGGCTTTCGATCAGATTTATAGATGGAACGAGCGAAAACGTGTTGAGGAATAATCCTTCCACTTCCTGTTTCAGACGAATCGGGTGGATCGGTCCCTGCGTCGCGACGTTCTCCAGCGTTTGGCAAACTTTCGCCGCATCCCCGAGGGTTGCTGCAAGGACAAGCCGGGCGATTTGTTCACGATTCTCGCGGCTTAGAGGGTGTGTGAGAAGGGGTTTCATCCCGGTTTCAGTCGATGAACCATCAGATTGATCATGGTGAGATAGACCATATTCTCGCTGCTTTCCGTGAGCACCTCGTAGTCTTTGCTCATAC
>Ga0187893_10013976_pt1 | contig 11048 bp, 7 predicted proteins | sample MA1701074metaG_FD_139574 | JGI IMG/M metagenome (GOLD analysis project Ga0187893, IMG submission 139574) | White microbial mat communities from a basaltic lava cave in the Kipuka Kanohina Cave System on the Island of Hawaii, USA - MA170107-4 metaG ...
CGATGAGTGGGTGGCCTATGCACGGCAGCTCTACAACAAATCGGACTTGCCGGCTGGCGATTTCGACGCGCACTTCACCTTCGCCCAGACACTGAGCGAGTCTGCAAAGCTGGCGGACAAGACCTTGCTGGTGGTCAGCATTCCCTCATCGCAGAACGAGATCGGGGGCGAGGGCGGACTCGCAGCGTTGGAACGTTTGAAGAACGTAATCGAGCGCGTGGAGACCTCATGGCGTCCGGCAAGCGCGGAAGAGGGCTTTGAGATTGTCCGGCGGCGATTGTTTCAGCCGATTACCGATCCTGAACTGTTCACTGCGCGAGATGCGGTGGTGAAGGCGTTCGCGGACGAGTATCGAAAGTACGCGCAGGAGTTCCCCTCCGAGGCGGGTAAATCCGAGTATGAGCGCCGGATGAGGGCGGCGTATCCGATCCACTCGGAGCTGTTCGACCGTCTGTACAACGACTGGTCGACTCTCGATAAATTCCAGCGGACCCGCGGCGTGCTGCGCCTGATGTCGGCGGTGATTCATACGCTTTGGGAGCGCGAGGACAAGGGACTCATGATCTTACCAGCAAGCGTACCGGTGGACGCACCCGCCGTCCAAAGCGAGCTTACTCGCTACTTGCCGCCCGTCTGGGATCCGATCATCGAGAAGGATATCGACGGGCCAAACTCGCTCCCTCTCAAAATTGACCGGGAGAATCCGATGCTCGGACGTTATTCCGCGGCTCGCCGGGTGGCTCGCACACTATACCTCGGTTCCGCCCCGACTCAGGATGCGACGAAGAAGGGCCTCGAAGACCGTCAGATCAAGCTCGGCTGCGTCCAGCCGGGTGAGACATCCGGGACATTTGGGGACGCGCTGCGGAAGCTAGCCGATCAGGCGACGTACCTGTATGTCGATGGAAGCCGCTACTGGTATGCGACGCAGCCGAGCGTCAATCGGCTGGCCGAGGAGCGAGCCGAGCGGTATCACCCGGAGGACGTGACCGAGGAGATCCGGCGCAGGCTGGCGGAGGAGCCGAAGCACCGTGGTGACTTCTCCAAGGTTCATGTGTCTCAGGCTGGTTCCGGTGACGTGGTGGATGAGCCCGAAGCAAAACTGGTCATTCTGGGCCCGGATTGCCCGCACAGTGCAAAGACCGATTCGAGTGCCGGCCGGCAAGCGGCTGCGGAGATCCTCAACCGAGGTTCGGCGGGCCGGAACTGCGGCAACATGCTGGTCTTCCTTGCGGCCGATAAAACCCGGTTCGTGGACCTCGATAAGGCGGTTCGGTCTTACATGGCATGGAAGTCGATCGAGAAGGAGAAAGTGCCTTTGGACCTAACGCCATTCCAGGCCAATCAGGTTGACAAACGCTTGAAGGACTCCGATGAGGCCGTGAAGGGAAGACTCCCCGAGACGTATGTCTGGCTCCTCGTGCCCGGGCAGAAGCGCCCGGACCCCGGCCAGGCATTCCCGGCGGTCGAGTGGCAGGAGTTCCGGCTGCAAGGACAGGAGTGGCTCGCTGAGCGGGCGTCGAAAAAGCTGAAGAACGACGGACTGATGATCACGAGCATGGCCGGCGCGATCCTGCGTTTCGAGATCGATCAGGTGCCGTTGTGGCGCGGGAACCACGTCGGCGTGAAGCAGTTGGTAGATGACTTCGCAAAGTACCTTTACCTGCCGCGCGTCAAGAACGCCCAAGTGGTTCTGGACGCGATCCAGGATGGCGTCGGCCGACTCACTTGGGCGCAGGACGCTTTCGCGTACGCGGACTACCACGACGCCGCTGCCGACCGCTACCGTGGTCTTGAAGCGGGCCGCCGCCCGACTGTCCAGTTGAACGCAAACAGCGTGGTGGTAAAGCCAGACGTTGCCGCGGCCCAGATAGAAAAGGACTCCGCACCGGCAACGACTACCGGGACAGGTTCCGGCACTGGTGAAAGTGCTGGAGCCGGGACCGGCACGACAGGCAGTGGTACCGCTGGAACAGGAGGAGAGACCGGTAAGGGTACGGGAAACGGCGGCACGAAACCGAAGACGCCAGTCCTGCGCCGCTTCCACGGCTCCGCCAAGATCGACGCCACCCGCCTCTCCCGCGACGTCGACCTGATCGCCAGTTCGGTGGTGCAGCACCTCGCCGGGCTGCTGGATGCCAAAGTGACCATCACGGTGGAGATCGAAGCCGAAATCCCCTCCGGTGCGCCGGACAACGTAGTCCGCACGGTCACGGAGAACTGCCGGACCCTGAAGTTCGATAATCAAGGATTCGAAGAGAGCTAGAGCGGAGGAGCGCCAAGCGTGAGGCCGCGTGCGATCAAGGACCTGTCCCAACTCAACGACGCGGAGCTTCTTTCGGAAGTATCCGAAGGCTTGCGCCTTTGCGTGGGGAACGCACTGAGATTGTGGCGCGACGCGCGAAAACTGCGCGTATCGCGCCGACCTCAAGGATTCGAGATATTGCGGCTGTTCGTAGAGGAGGAAGCTGCCAAGTTCCCCATCCTGCTGGATGCAGTTCGCTGCCCCCGGCAACCGGCAGACCGTTTTGCGCAGCAACTCGGCTACTTCAACCAGCACCTGGCAAAGGGCCTTTATGCCGAGTACTACAACTTCGCCAGTCCAAGTGATTTGGCTGAGGTCCGGCGTTACATGGACGGGGAACGGCAGGCACTCTACCTGGACGGCCCCAACCACGTTGACTGGGTGTTCCGGAATGACATTCTGCGCAAGCGTGAGGAGTCGATCTATGTCGACTACGTGGTCTATGCGGACAGCCTCAGGGACGAACACCATTGGCATTCACCTGACCCAAGGTTGATGGGGCTTTGGTTGCTGAGCAGTCGTCCACGGGTGCTCGACGTGGCGCTGGCCATCCATGGTGCCGGGATGACCACTGAGGCCGCCCTGGCAAAGATCGCGGATCTATGGCGTGCATCCCCCATGGACGACACAATCAAATGGCCCGTTCTGCGTCAGCTCAACGTGCGAACATTGAACATCCTCGGGATGGGGAAATTCGGGTAAGGACGGGTAAATCTAAATTTCAGCCATTGAAACCAAAGAACTTAGTTTGGCTCCTCAGGTAGGACTCGAACCTACAACCCTTCGGTTAACAGCACCCCGCTTGTTGTTGAAAAACAAATGGTTTATCCTTCTTTTCAGTGAGTGCCCGCTAAAGTGCTGTTGCTGTTTTCTGCTTATTTATGGACCGTTCTTTACCTTAGCTGCTAAAGAATCCGCTAAAGTCAAAACGGGCCGGCGTGAGGGTAATGTGAGCTGGATTCGCGCGGCGAATTCCTTCACTCGTTTTCGAATCGTGTCTTCGCAGCGGGCATTTTTAGGATTCCGGGAGGCTGTGGATTCGCGGTCCGCAATTTCTCGATATTTCAGCCGGAACGATAGCGCTGTCCATCGTGCTACACGTTCGGGGGTCTCCTGGCGCCGATCACCCCAAAGCTGCTGAACCTTGGCGATATACTCTTTCCGGCAGACCAGAAACTCTTGCTCTGAACGTTCGCGGAACTGGTCCAGCGACTCTTTGAAATAGTCCCATAGAAGCCGCAGATCTAATTTCGGGCGCGCGGCCGGACCGGGGAGAAGGTTCCACTTAAGTTCGTTCCCAAACGCGTGCCATCCCAGCGAAAAAAGGGCGGTGTCCATTATCCATTCATCATCAGGGTTGATGTGGTGTTGCTCCATCCATTTCAAAAGCACGGCTCTGAGAGTTTGCGCCGGTGCTGACTGGTCCAGCATGGACATTTTGCACTTCATTAGTGCTGAAAGTTGCTGGATGTCAAACCAGGGATCGTCCTTATCAACATCCACCTGGTATCGTGAAAACCATTCCGAAAAGGTCGGCATAAGATCTAGGAGAGTGTTGATTGGAGCCGGCCTCATTGCTTCTGTAGTGGCATAGAGGAAAGCAAGCCTGCCCGGGTAGTCTGTCTGAATAACGTTTCCACCGGAAAACATTTTCCAGAAAACTCGTTCCTTCCCAAAAATACCACTTACAGCGCTTAATCAGCAATGTATGCCAGTAAAAACGCATCTAACGCGAAAAGAGGCCAGTGAATTTACTGGGTTCTCTGCAGACACGCTCGCCAAATGGGCTGTAGTCGGCCGCGGCCCACGTTTCACCAAGTTGGGAAATGGTCGCTCTGCGAGGGTTCGCTACTCTCTCGCGGACCTGGAGGCCTTCCTGAATGGCAAAAGCCAACGTCAACTGGAGGCCCAGTGAAAGCGGTGGATGCCGCCGCGGAGGGCATCGCGGTGATGGGGATTCCCGAATTGATCGATTACGACTGGATCAAAGAATACGCTGCAGCGCACGGCTGCTCGGTTCGGGATTTGCTCGTGCTCGCAAGCACGAATGACCCCTTTTACGCTGGCACGCCATCGGGCAAAGTGCACGCCGAATGGTTTTCAAAGCTGTGGCAGGCCGGCGCCTTCAGGAAGGGCGCGCATCTCCGGCGTATCCACTTATTGGTGCCTCAGCATGCCGGAACTTTTACTGCCCAATGGCAAGCCATACGCCAACACCGAAAACTGCTGGCAGAGCCTACAGCAGGCCAGCAAGGCCGCACGTTACCTGGGCCTGGTCAACTTTGCAGATCTCTCCGATCATAAGAACCCGGAGCCGCACCTTATAGTCGGATATCAAACCGAGCCGAACGCCAGGTTTTGGCTCTACACACCGGAGTTAACGGACCCACTAATTTCGATCAATGGCGGCGATGGCTTCAACCTGGCGATGGTCCAACCCTACCATCTGGAAGTTTGGGCGGAGAAAAGCACGATGAACGACGTGCTCTTGCCCGTGTGCCGACGGTTCGGAGCGAACCTTGTAACGGGAGAGGGCGAGATCTCGCTCACCGCCGTTCACGCGCTGTCTGAGCGCGTGCGCGAGGCCAACAAGCCGGCAAGAATCTTTTATGTAAGCGATTTCGATCCGGCGGGCATGTCAATGCCTTGCGCGGCAGCCCGAAAGCTTGAATTCCTGACGACTGACACGAGCTTAGATATCAAGCTCACCCGCCTTTTGTTGAATCGCGAGCACGTGGAGCGATTCAAGCTACCACGGATACCGATTAAAGAGTCTGAGCGCCGAGCTGCGGCATTCGAGGCGAACTACGGGGAGGGTGCCGTTGAGTTGGACGCTTTGGAGGCGCTGCGCCCAGGCAAACTTTCGCGCGTCGTCAGCGAGGCCTTGGGCCACTATTACAGCGGGGACGCTGCCCGCGAAGCGCGCCTTAAGGAGCGGGAATTACAGCAAGCCATTCGCCGGGACGTGTCCAGAATCAGTGCAAGGTACGCCGACCAAATAGAGGCGCTGCAAGCGATGAACCTGGAGTTGGCCAAACTTGAACTATCAAATATCGAAGACTTTGAACCCGAGCAAGCGGAACCAGCAGCCGATGACGGCGCATTCCAGTGGCTCTTCGATAGCGATCGAGATTACCTGACCCAGGTTAGCGCATATAAGGCGTACCTCCGGGGTGATCACGTGAATGGCCTGAAGAGAGCGTCCGTATGACCAATCATTCCCTGGGAAAATCCCGGACTTTCCCAGGCTTAGTAAACGAAGCTGGGTATGTCTCACCCAGGGACAACACAGGACAACAAATGGGAGCACTTCACAACGTACTCGAAGACCTGCTCGACGAGCATGATCTTGCCCGGATCACCAAGCGAAGCGTAGCGTCCATCCGTCGTGACAGGCTCTTGAAGAAAAACTGCCCCTTCATCAAAATCGGGACCTCCGTCAGGTATCTCCGATCAGACGTTGAAGACTGGTTGCGATCTTTGCCGAGGCGCGGCGGGCAACAGGAGAAGAGGTAGCCCTATGCGTGGAAGAGAGTTGGCAGATGCTAACGAGGCCGCAGCAGCAGTCCGCCGCCTCAACCGCGATCTGCTACGAGCGGCGAGGACGTTGGGAGTCAAGGAAGCCAGGTATCTCGTAAACGCGTACTACGCGATGCAGGAGGCCAGGAAGGGTGCCGGGAATCAGATCAACGCGCTTTCCCTGACCAATCAGCCGCACACAGTGATCGCGTGGCTCCATGATCAGAACGCGACCGTTGAGAAGCAGATCAAGAGGGCGCTCGACGCATGGAGCGATTCGATTCCGGTCGCGCGCTGGGCCAAGACAGTGGGCATCAGTCCGGTAATCGCGGCAGGCCTCGCGGCGCACATCGATATAGCGCGCTGCCCAACCGTGGGACACATCTGGCGGTTCGCGGGCCTCGACCCCACGCAGGAGCGGGAGAAGGGAACGAAGTGCCCGTGGAACGCCGAGCTTAAGGCGCTCTGCTCAAAGATCGGTGAGTCCTTTGTGCAGGGGGCCAGAAACGACGCCGACTTCTACGGACGGTTGTACCTGCAGCGCCAGGCGCATGAGGCGGCGGCGAACGACGCCGGAAAATTCGCAGACCAAGCGAATCGCAAACTAGAGCACTTCAAGCTCGCCAGGAATACGGATGCGTGCACGTCGTACTCGCAAGGTAAGCTTCCGCCGACGCACGTTCATGCCCGCGCCAAACGGTGGGCGGTGAAGCTTTTTCTGTCCCATTACCACGAGGTCGCGTTGCGACTTGCCGGCCAGGAACCGGTGAAACCGTTCGGCATCGACATCCTGAACCGCGCTCACTACATTGCGCCGCCGAACTTTTGATCGAGGAACTGTAGCTGTGAAATCCGACTTCAAAACTCGACGCCTTGTTAGCGTGCCGGTGCTTGCCCACGGAGCGGGTGTGGAACACACACTGGCATCCCGCCATCGCGGAAAAGCAGTACGTGCGCCGCTGCCGGGCGGCCAGATGACGCCGCTCAATTTCCTGAGCCAACTCTGGCAGTTTAAGCCGGAGGAACTCTACGTCCTCTTCTGGACGCTCCCTGACAAGCGGTCTCACTGGTACCGCGATATCGCCGCTGCCGCGGAGTTCGTCCTGAAGTCGCGCGGCCTGGACGTCTACGTTGGCGTCGGGCTTTCCAGAGCGGATCACGGCCCCACGCGGCGCTGCGCGTCAGAAGAGATAGCAGGCATCAGCGGGTTTTGGGCCGATTTTGATCTCCGGTCGGACGCGCACGATAAGAAGGCGCTCCCGACCACCATTCCGGACGCACTTTCCGTCATCCCGGCGTCAATGCCGCCCACCATCGTCATCGCCACCGGCAACGGCGTTCACGCCTGGTGGCTCTTCAAGGAACCGTACCTCTTTGATAGCGACGAGGATCGTCAGGCCACCGCCAACCAGGTGGCCAGGTGGAACACGCTTTTGTGTCTAAATGCTTCTTCGCGCGGGTGGGCCTACGACCGCCTCTCCGATCTGGCCCGGATATTGAGGATTCCGGGCACCCAGAACCTCAAGGACCCCGCCAACCCGAAGGATGTGACGCTCCACTCGCTCACCGACCGGCGCTACAACCTCTCCGATTTCGAACAGTACCTCGATGACGCCGCGATCCCCGACCAGCAAGCACAGGAGAAGGCGGCAACGGAGTGGGCCGAACGCTTCACGGACACCCCTCTCGTGATCAATACCGACGCGCGCATCCCGCAGGAGATGCTTGACGGCTGGATGGCTGCGGACATGCGGTTCAGGAACACCTGGCTGCGGCAGCGCCACGACCTGAAGGACCAGAGCCAGTCGGGATACGACCTGGCGCTCGCGAATTTTGGGATCGAGGCCGGCCTGAATGAGCAGCAGATCGTGGACCTGATCATTCATCACCGGAGCCAGTTCGCGCAGAAGCCGCGGACGCGCGTGGACTACTTTCAGCGGACTATCGCCACCGCGTCCCGGCGGAGTCCGGGCATGGACGCGCCCGCAGTTCTGGCTGACGCGGGCGCGCACGGCGCGCCGCAGGCAACGAGGTCGAGGAATAGTGCCAGCCCGGACCCGGCGACCGCCAAGGCATTGGTGTGCCAGTACATCTCCGAGATCCTCGGTGTCCGGATCTGCCGCCTCGTGAAGTTTACGGGCAAGGAGCCGACCTTCCATATGGAACTGGAGGAAGGGAAGGTCGAGTTCCTCAACGTTGGCCAGCTCATCTCCCAGAACTCCGTAAAGCTAGCCATCGCCGGACAGGTCGGGAAGGTGATCCGAAGGCTCAAGCCCAAGGTCTGGGACCAATTGGCGCAGGCCATGCTGGACGCCTGCATCGTCGAGCAGGGTGGCGAGGAAACCGAGTGGGAGGGCGCGGCACGCATGTACGTGGCGCAGTACTTGTCGGAAACCGGCTTCATTGACACGCTCGAAGGCCAGCCCGTACAGAACCAGCGGAAACCGATCGTGCTGGACGGCAAGATCGGAATCTGCGCCAGCGACCTACAGATGTACGTCAACAAGACCACCTTCCAGACCTTGTCCGTCAAGGCGGTCGCGTCGATGCTCGGAGCGCTCGGCGGGAAGAGCATCCGCGTGCGTGGTGCGAATTTTAGGGAACAAAGCCGATGGATGCTGCCAGTGGATCAGTTCGATCCCGCGGAGTACTCGCCGCGCAAGGAGGAAACCGGTGGGCTATGAAGAAGCTACTGGCACGCTCGAGGAGATCGGCCAGAGGGACCACAGCGTCACGTCGGAGTACCGCATATTCGGCCCGCCGGGGACAGGCAAGACGACCAACCTCACTCGCCAGATCCGACGTGCCGTCGATCGATACGGTCCGGCGTCCGTGTTGGTCACATCATTCTCCCGTGCCGCCGCCGCGGAACTGATTGGCCGCGAGTTGCCCATCAATCCGAACCGGATCGGAACACTGCATTCGCATTGCTACCACGCCCTTGGCACGCCAGTGGTCGCGGAGTCCTGCGTGGACGAGTGGAATCGTGAAAACCCGCGCCTGGCCCTCACGGCTGCCAAGAAGCAGGGCAAAATTGACGGCGAGGGCGCCGCTGAAGACGGCATCGAACAATCTAAGGACGGCGACCAGATCCTGCAGCAGTTGAGCCGTTGTCGCGGGTTAATGATTCCGGAGAAGGACTGGCCGCTCGCGTTGCGCCAATTCGAGGAAAAATGGACTCGGTACAAGCGGGCGCTGCGCCTCCTGGACTTCACCGATCTCATCGATCGGTGCCTCCACGATGTTGCTGTGGCGCCCACGAATCCGGCGGTGATTTTCGCAGACGAGGCACAGGACCTGAACCGGATGCAGTTGGCGCTGATCCGGAAGTGGGGTGAGCGGGCCAACTACTTCATCGTTGGTGGAGATGATGACCAGTGCATTTTTGCGTTCACGGGTGCCTCTCCGGACGCCATCCTCGACCCGGACATTCCGGACGACCACAAGATTATCCTGAACCAGTCCTACCGCGTGCCGCGCGCCGTGCATCAGGTCGCGGACAAACTGATCCGGCAGGTCACGCGACGCCAAGAGAAGGTTTACCTGGCGCGCCCGGAAGCGGGTGCTGTGGGCCGGCTTTCGACCGGGACCTACAAGTCGCCGGAGTACTTCATCCTCAAGAGCGCCGAGGAACACCTGAAGAAGGGGAAGACGGTGATGTTCCTGGCGGCTTGCTCCTACATGCTGCATCCGGTGGTGGCGGCACTCCGAAAGCGCGGCGTCCCGTTCCACAACCCGTACCGGAAGTCCAACGGCTTCTGGAACCCGCTGCGGATCGGCAAGAAAGGTTCGACCGCTAGCCGTATCCTCGCGTTGCTGGTGGCACACCCCGATTTTGGTGACGGTCAACGTCGGTGGACCTACGGCGATATTGCGCTGTGGGCGGACTGGGTGGTTTCGAACGGAATTCTGAAGCACGGAATGAAGGAGAAGCTCCGCGAGTTTGATCGGGCGCAGACAGCAACCATGGAACAACTCGATGCGATCTTCGAAACGCACGCCCTCACGACACTGATGGACGCGTGCGGCGGCGACTACTATGCGCTGCTCAGTTGGTGGCGCCGTCTGGTCACGGCGGACGTTCGCGGTCGTGTGCAGTTTCCGGCAGACGTAGCCTCTGCGCGCGGGCCGTGCGGACTCACCGAACCACCCCCGGTGGTGGTCGGGACCATCCACTCAGTGAAGGGGGGCCAAGCCGATGTGGTCTATCTCTTCCCTGATCTCAGCCAAGCCGGAAACGCCCAGTATCAGCGCGATGGTGCGTCGCGCGACTCAGTGATCCGAGTCTTTTACGTGGGCATGACCAGGGCGCGGGAAACGCTCTACATCTGCCAAAGGGGAACCCCTCTGGCAATCTCCATGTGATTGGAAATAGGCAACTTGCTTATGGCGTCGAATGAAGGTAGCCTGCTGTCGCTGACAGGAGGCGTTGGCTTGAACAGAAGAGTTCAGCACCCCAAGGTGCACGAGCGGAAGGACCGGAAAGGGTCCTACTGGTTCTTTCGCTACTGGCATGACGAGATGCTCCCCGATGGCCGGATCAAGGCCAGCCGGAAGTTCCACACCATCGGCCCGAGCAAGGGCGAGGGCGCGCTCACGAAGCGGCGGGCCGAGACGGAACGCGATGATTTCCTCGCGGAACTGAACGCTGCGCCCACGCGCTGCGACGCGGCGGTGCAGGCGCAGCAGCCGGTCGACGTGCGCGCGATCATATTCGGCAAACTGGCTGAGCTGTGGCGCAAGGATTACGTGGATAATCTGAAGGTCAAACTGGCGACGCCGACGCGAGAGAAGTACCGCTCTCGCCTCGACAACCACATCCTGCCGCGATGGAAAGACACGCGCCTCGGAGAGTTCCGCTCCAAGGAAATCCTCGACTGGCTCCAGCACGAGTGCTCCTCATGGCACATGATGATCGACTTGCGGAACATCATGAGCGGGATTTTCGCCCGCGCCCAGGAGTGGGAAATCCTCGACGAGACGTTCGCCAACCCGATGGCACGCGTTAAGGTTGGCAGGAAGTGGAGCGTGCGACCGGATCGCATCCTCACCCACGAAGAGACCGCCGATGTGTTCGCGCGCCTGGTGGACCCGCAACTACTGATCTGCGAGACCTGCATCTCGACAGGGACGCGCATCTCCGAGGCTGTCGGCTTGCAGTTGAAACACCTGGACACGAAAGGCGGCACGATCAAAATCCAACAACGCCATTGCCGAGGCGACG
>Ga0187893_10013977_pt1 | contig 11048 bp, 11 predicted proteins | sample MA1701074metaG_FD_139574 | JGI IMG/M metagenome (GOLD analysis project Ga0187893, IMG submission 139574) | White microbial mat communities from a basaltic lava cave in the Kipuka Kanohina Cave System on the Island of Hawaii, USA - MA170107-4 metaG ...
GCATGTGCGGATGGCGTGCCGCGACGAGACACGAGAGCAGTCCGGTGGCACCGCCGACGTCGCAGAGCGTGCGATAGGCGGAGAAATCGAACGTCGCGGCGAACGCCGAGAAATTGCCCGCCGAGATGCCGCTCATCGCGCCCATGAACTGCTCCAGGCGTGCGGGGTCGCTGTAGAGCTCGTCGAACATCGACGTGCCGGTCCGCTTGAGCTCGTTCTGTGGCTTGCCGCTCCGGAGGCCTTCGGTCAGGTCACCCCAGAACGGGTAGAGGCGGGCGTTCGCCATCTCCAGGAAGCCCCCGACGTAGCGCGGGCTTCGCCGGTCGAGGAAGGCGCCGGTCTCCGCCGTGTTGCGATAGCGCGCCGTCGCTCCGTCGCCGTCCCGCTCGAGGAACCCGAGTGCGACGAGCGCATCCGGGAAGTCCGGCATCGCGCGAGGGTGGAGCCTGAGCTCGGTCCGAAGCTCCTCGGCCGTCTTCGCCGACGTCCCGAGCGCCGAGAAGACGCCGACCTCCACCGCCGAAAGCAGGACCTTCGCCGGCCAGAATCCCATGCCGACGTCGAGGATGCGCTGAGGTGTGATTTCGGCCATTCGACCCTCCGACCGCCGCTTATCACCCACGATGCGGTGTGCACACCTCATCGATCGGGGTGTCACGAAGGTGTAAGCATGGTGGACTCGCATGGCCAGCCGCCTCTTCATGCTCCTCGCGCTCGCGATCGTGATCGCCGCTGCCTGGGCCACGCTCGTCACGCTTTTCGTGCCACCTCTCACCCTCGGTTGGCGCGAGTTCTGCGAGGCGATGATCAAGCGGTGGGTAAGGAACGTCGCCGTCCTCGGGGTGGGCGCGGTCCTCGTGCTCGTCGTGTGGCAGCTCGTCCTGCCCAGTCCATGGGACTAGGGTTCGTCGACGGGGACATAGAAGCCGCGAACCTCGCGGCCGAGCTTCATGGCGAGCAGCCCCGCGAAGTACCGCAACACGAAGCCGGCATCCTTGCCGACCATCCGTGCGACGAGGTCGGGTGGTGCATGATCCGCCGCGGTACGGCGGCGTGGGGCGGGCTTGATGGTGACGGCGCTCTTGAACCGGCCCTTGTGACGGATCGTCAGCGGACGGGACCGCACGATCTCCCACGCCTTCGTTTCGCCCGAGGCAATCTGGCGGCGCAGCGCGGCGGCCAGCGAGGCTGACGTCACGCCGTCGCGAAGATGCAGAAACACCTTCACGCGGTCAGCATGGCGCGCGGACAGCTTCGGCGTCAAACGTCGTCGACCCCCCTTGCTCGATCCTCCGTGTGGGTGGATCGTGAGCGCGACCCCTCGGAGCAAGAGCGCACGTGCGGACGGTATGGACGACGATCTTGGTCGCGGCGCTGGTGGGTGTCTCGGGTGCCCGCGTGGAGGCAGCCACCCGCTTCGTCGACGGCGCGTGCCCAAGCAGCGGGAAGGGCAGGGAGAGCACCTGCGGTGCGAACGGCCCTTTCCGGACGATCCAAGAAGCCCTCCGCAAGATGCGGCGGGGCGACACGATCCAGGTGGCGGCCGGAGTGTACCTCGGCCCGTTCGATCTGAACTCGAGGCGCTGCACCAAGAGGGCCCGCTGCACGCTCCGCGGCGCCGGCCGCTTCGAGACGACGCTGCGCGGCATGCAGCCTGAGACCGACTGGCAGCAGACGTCCGCGGGCGTCTACATGCGCACGATGCAGGCCGCGGCGGACAAAGGGCACGGCTCGGAGAACTATCCGACGCGGGACGACTTCGATCCCGGCAACGTCTATCAAGCCGGCGCCTGGATCGCCGACGGCCGCGCCGACCACCTGCCGCTCGGCGATGCGGGCGACGGGATCGCGACGCCGGGCGACGGCCGGTGGAGCTACGATCCCGCCACGCACCGGATCTCCGCGAACCCCTACAGGTCGGCCGGTCCGGAGACGCTGCTGGTGCCGTTCGTCTTTCGACTCGTCGACGTCCGGTCCGCCCGCGGTAACTGGACCTTCGAAGATCTCGGGCTCGAGGGCGCCCGCGCCTACGTCTTCGACCACCACGGACCGAACAAGGGGAAGCTCAAGAACCTCGTCTTCCGCAACCTGAGCGGCGGCTACGTGCCCCGCTTCATGTGGTTGAATCCCGTCCCCGGCATCGTGATCGACGGGCTCCGGCTGGTCTGGATGGGACGCGGCACGAATGCGGTGGTGCCCTTCGCACAACGCTCGGCCTACGGGATCCGGATCTTCCAGGCGGACGGTGCCGAGATCCGCAACGTCGAGGCGCGACATCTCGGCGGCGGCCGGGGCTTCTGCGCCGGCGCCTGCATGCCGCCGTGGGACGACAACACGTTCTCCGCCACGCCGTATTCCGGGCACTTCGTCGACATCAAGCAGACGGTCGGCTTCACCTACGAGGGTGGCGTGCTCGACGACGGTCCGGTGCAGGGCGCGATCCAGCTCGACGTGTCGCATGGTGGAACACTCACCGGCGTGCGGTTCACGCGGAACGTGACCGCGTTCGCACTGAAGACGCAGACGCCGACGAGGTCGCTCAGGACCACGTACGACATCGTGGCTCAAGGGTTCACCTTCGACGCCAACATGACCGATCTGGAGATCGACACACCCCCGACGCCGCGAAGCCAGACGCTCGCCATCGAGGGCCGCCGCGACGACGGGCTGCCGCTGGTGACGAAGCCCGATCCGCTCCCCGCCGGAATCGTGCTGCTGCCGTAGCACTCATCGACCGCCCGGCGTGAACTCGCACGGCATGTGCTTGATGCCGTTCAAGAACCCCGACAGCAGGCGGGCGGGCTCCCCGGTGATGCGCAGATCGGGCAGGCGCCGGAACAGCTCGCGGAACACCACCGTGATCTCCCGGCGCGCGAGGTTGGCGCCCAGGCAGAAATGCGGGCCGGGGGCGCCGAAGCCGACGTGCTCGTTGGGCGTGCGGCCGACATCGAAGCGATAGGGCTCGGCAAACGCCGCCTCGTCGCGGTTGGCGGACGTGTACCACAGGACCACCTTCTCGCCTTCGCGGATTCGCTGCCCGCCGAGCTCCGTGTCACGGGTCGCGGTGCGGCGAAAGTGCATGACCGGTGTCGCCCAGCGGACGATCTCCTCGACTGCGGTCGGGGCGAGGGCATCGAAGTCGGCCATCCAGCGCGCGCGCTCGGCCGGGAAGTCGCAGAGGGCCTTCATGCCGTGGCTGATCGCGTTCCGCGTCGTCTCGTTCCCGGCCACCACGAGCAGCACGAAGAAAGAACCGAGGTCGCTGTCGCTGAGTGAGTCGCCGTCGACCCGCGAGTTGACGAGCGCCGAGGTGAGGTCGTCGGTCGGGTGCTCGCGCCGGGAGCGTCCCAGCTCCTGGACGAGCTGCGTCAACTCGGCGCCGGCGGTGAGCAACGCGCCGACCGCGGCCGCCAGGTCGCTCACGTACTCGGGATCGCCGACCCCCAGGATGAGGTTGGTGCGATCGAAGACGAAGCCATACTGGCTCTCGGGAATGCCCATCATGTCGCAGATGATCTTCAAGGGCAGGGCGGCGGCGATGTCGGTGACGAAGTCGCAGGCGCCGCGCTCCGCGACGGCGTCGACGACCGCCTGCGCCGCTTCCTGCACCTGGGACTCGACACGCTTCAGCATGCGCGGCGTGAAGCTTGCCGAGACGATCCGCCGCAGCCGCGCGTGGCGCGGGTCGTCCATGTTGATCATCGATCCGAAGGCTTCGTTGAAGATCTGGGGCTGGTCCGTGATCTGGGTGCCCTGGCCGGAGCAGAACAGCTCGGGTTGCCGGCTGGCGAGCGTCACGTGGTCGTGCCGCACGAGCGACCAGTAGCCGGGGCCCTTCGGAAAGCCGGGGATCTCGAACTCCCGATGGTGGGCCAGCGGCCGTTCGGCACGGAGCGTCGCGAAGGCGGCGTCGCGCTCGGCCGGCGGGCGCGCCCAGAAGAGCGGGTCGGCGAAGTCGATCTCGTCGATGGAGAGGACGGGCGTGGGTGTCATGATTGGCGGGGATCATGACGGGCGGACGGGGCGTACGGCAACCGGGGCTCCCGCGGGACTACCGCTTCTTGGTCGCCGCTCCGCGTATCGTCTTCGCGGCCGAGGTAGCCGATGCCTCGTCGGTGAACCCGACCACCGCCGTGAATCGCCGTCCGACCACCTGCGCCACGAGAAACGCGATATTGACTCCCGCGTCGGCCAGCGCGCGCCCGATGGCGGCGCCGAGCCCGACGCGGTTGTCGCCCTCGACGAGCAGACACGCGAGCTCGAAGGGCTGGAGACCGATCGCCTGGGCAGCGGCGGTCGCCCGCTTGCCGCTCACGGGAAAGACCTCCACGGCCGCCCGGTCCGGCTCGTCGGGAAACCGGTAGCCCAGGACCAACCGGAGATCACAGCCCGCCGCCGCCAGCGGCTCGAGCGTGGATGCGAGGGCTCCCGGCTGGTTCTCGACCTCGCGTCGCCAGAGCGTGATGCGCTTCACCGTCAGTGCCATCGTCACCCTCCTTGGCTCTAACCCCACTTAGCGCCGCGCGAGGGGGCGGGGAAGGTGCCACGTTGACGAAATGGCGTAGACGCGATGTGAACGCCCAGGAGGTAGTACTTGAACCCTCTCGATGCCCCGACGCCCGATTCCCTCGAGATGACGTTCCGTTTCGCGGCGGCCCTCGGGCTCGGGGTGCTGCTCGGGCTGGAGCGAGAGCGTGCCAAGACGGCGTCGAGCTTCGCCGGCGTCCGCACGTTCGGTCTGCTCGCCCTGTCGGGAGGTGTGGCCGCCTTCCTCGAGTCGGCGTTGGGTCAGCCGTGGCTCGCGGTGGCTGTGTTCGTCGCGATCGCAGGGCTCGTGATCGTCTCGTATGCGGTGAGCGCCCAGCGCGGGGAGCTCGGTGTCACGACCGAGGTCTCCGCACTGCTCGCCTTCCTGCTCGGCTTCCTGTGCGTCCGCGGTCATGTCCTGGGCGCAGCTGCCCTTGCCGTCGCGAGCGGTGGTGTCCTCGCACTGAAGGAGTGGCTGCACCGGCTGGCGGGACGAATCGAGAGTGCGGACGTCGAGGCGACACTCAAGTTCGCGATCGTCAGCATCATCATCCTGCCGCTCGTGCCGAACCAGAACTTTGGGCCGCCGCCGCTCGACGTGATCAACCCCTACAAGATCTGGCTCATGGTGGTGCTGATCTCGGGACTCAACTTCGCCAGCTACCTCCTGGTGAAGTTGGTCGGTACCGAGCACGGGATCGGTCTCACCGGACTGCTCGGAGGACTCGTGTCGAGCACGGCGGTCACGCTCGGCTTCGCCCAGCGGAGCCGTCAGGAGCCGCAGCAGGCGTCAGCGCTCGCGCTCGGGATCCTGGTCGCCTGGACCGTGATGTTCTTCCGCGTGGTGGCGCTGGTCGCTGCGGTGAACCGGGGTCTGGCGCCGCAGCTTGGGCTGGTCATGGCGGCCTTCGGCATCCCGAGCCTCGGGATATGCTTCCTCCTCTGGCGGCGCCAACGCACGGCCGGCAAGGCAACGGTGAGCGCCGGCGAGAACCCGTTCGAGCTCGGCGAGGCAATCCGCTTCGGCTTGCTCTTTGGCGCGATCACCTTCGTCGCGAAGGCGGCGCAGGTCTACCTCGGAGATGCGGGCCTCTACCTCGCGGGCGCGATCGCGGGCCTCACCGATGTGGATGCCATTGCACTCTCGATGGCCCAACTCGCGCTGGGCGACGCCACCCACGCCCAAGCCGCGGCATCCACGATCATGATCGCGGTCGCCACGAACACCCTGGTCAAGGCCGGCATGGCCGGCTTCCTCGGTGCGCCGGCCTTACGGCGAATCATCGTCCCGGCAGCCGGCACGATCCTCGCCGCGGGCGCCGCGGCCGCATGGATGCTCTGACGCGCGGCGCAGGAGCGACGTCGTATGAAAGTTTTCGTTGCAGGCGGCACAGGCGCGATCGGCAGTCACGCCGTTCCGGCGCTCATCCGTGCTGGACATGAGGTCGCCGCTCTCGCGCGCACACCGGAAAAAGCAGCGCTGTTGAAGAAGCAGGGCGCTACGCCAACGGTCGTGTCGATCTTCGATCGTGCGGCCCTGACGGAGGCGTTCTCTGGGTGCGACGCCGTCGTCAACCTCGCCTCCGCCATCCCACCGACCTCGAAGTTCATGCAGTCAAAGGGGTGGGCCGACAACGACCGCATTCGCACCGAAGGCTCGGCCGCGATCGTGGACGCAGCGATCGCGGCAGGCGTTTCTCGCGTCGTCCAGGAATCCGTCAGTATGCTCTATCGCGATCGCGGCGACGCCTGGATCGATGAAGAGTGGCCGACCGACGATTTCCCGATGGCGCATGGAAACCACGCCGCGGAAGCGAGCACGAATCGGTTCACGGCCGCAGGCGGCGTCGGCGTGGTCATGCGTTTCGGTTGGTTCTACGGTCCGGGGGCGACCCATAGCGAGGAATTCCTCGCCCTGGCGCGCCGCGGCGTGTGCGTGATGATGGGTTCCTCCAAGGGCTATGTGTCGTCGATCTATATGACCGATGGAGGTGCCGCCGTCGCAGCGGCGCTGTCGGTTCCACCGGGCACCTACAACATCGTCGACGACGAGCCATTGACCAAGCGCGGCTACGCGGACGCTCTCGCCGCGGCGGCGGGCAAGCCGGCGTGGCTGAGGGCTCCCGGCCGGTTGGCGCTGTTGCTTGGTGACCGTTCGACATCGCTCACCCGGTCCCTGCGTGTCAGCAACGCCCGCTTCCGGAAGGCGTCCGGATGGGCGCCCCAATACCCAAGCGCGCGCGAAGGCTGGATGGCCGCCGCAAGACGAGTGGGGTAAATCCCCCACCTTTTCTGCCTTCTCAAGACTGAGGAGGTGAGCTATCGATCGTGTTGACTCGGATCCGCCGATCAGGAGGCAACGCTGATGGCCAACATCGACGCCACGGACGGTTTCACTTTCGGCGGACGCCTCGTCGCGTCGCTCGTGCTTGGCGGCGTGCTGCTGACGAGCGGCGTTGCCCTCGCGGCATCCATCACGGGCACCAACGGCCCGGACACGCTCAACGGCACGCAGGAAGATGACACGATCCTCGCCCTGGGCGGCAACGACACGGTCAACGGCCGCGGTGGCAACGACGTGATCGAAGGTGCCGGCGGCAGGGACACGCTCAATGGCGGGGACGGCATCGATCGCATCGAAGGCGGTTCCGGTGCCGATCAGATCAATGGCGGCCTCGGCCGCGACGGCCTCCGCGGTGATGCCGGCGACGACACGATCGACGGCGGCGCCGACGACGACTTCGCGCTCGCCGGCGGTGACGGAAACGACACGGTGTTCGGCCGTGCCGGCGACGACACGCTGGACGGCGATGCGGGCAACGACAAGCTGTTCGGCGGCCTCGGCGACGACACGCTCTTCGGGCTCGAAGGCAACGATCATATGTTCGGCGAGGCAGGGGAGGACGACCTATTCGGCGGCGAAGGCAATGACGTGCTGAATGGCGGCACGGGCCCCGACGAGCTGGAAGGCGAAGAAGGCGCCGACCGGATCGAGGGTGGCGGCGGCGACGACGAGCTCAACTTCTTCACGAGCGCGTTCCAGCCGGACTCCACGTTCGCCGTGCGCGACCTCGTGCTCGATTTCCAGCGCGCGGGTCTGGAGGGCGGCGATGTGATCCGGCTCGATGGCGGCGAGTTCGCCTGGGTCGGTCAGATCGACGCCACTCCCAGAGTCGGGGATGCCTTGCCCGGCGGCGGCGACGGTGTCACGCAGCTCGGCTACGTCCAGCGCGCCGGCGATACCTTCCTGGTGGCCGACACGAATGACGACGGCCTGCTCGACGCTGACGACTTCACGGTCAAGTTCCGCGGGCTCCACGACTTCACGCCCGACGATTTCGACAACACCGATTTCATCATCGCCGGGACCAACGGCGACGACGTGATCACCGGCACCGAGGAAGCCGATCGGATCTTCGCCGCGGGTGGCAATGACCAGGTCTTTGCCCTCGGCGGCGAGGACGAGGTCCATGGCGGCCCCGGCGATGATTTCCTCGATGGCGGCCCCGGCGGCTTCGACAATCTGTTCGGCGACGAGGGAAATGACGAGCTGACGCTGGCGACCAGCGACGGCGGTGGCGTGGCGTCGGGCGGTGACGGGGATGACGTGCTCTTCGGCAGCGACACTTCGTTCAACAACTTCGACAACAGCTTGCAGGGGGATGCGGGCAACGACGACCTGCATGCAGGCGCGGTCGGCTCATCCGCGAACGGCGGTCTCGGATCCGATCGGCTATTCAGCGGCCCGGCCGACGATCAGCTGGAAGCCGGGCGCGATGAATTCGGATTCGACCTGGACAACGCGCCGGATCTGTTCGTGTACACCGGGACCGGACGGTGGAGCACGGAGGACAGCTTCTTTGGCGATACTATCTCCGGCTTTCAGGACGGATCGGACCTGTTCGACATGCGCGGCAGTGGGCTTCAGTTCTCTGATCTGACGATCCTCAACGAGGATTTCCAGACCACGATCACGTCGAGCCGCGGGATGATCACGATCTTCGAGAGCTTCGGGCAGGAGGTCTTCGTCGATGAGGATGATTTCCTGTTCTAGACGACAGTGACGACGCGCGCCGTCGCGCAGGAAATCGATTCTGACCTTCGCTCTGAGTTCGGGGGTCTCCAAACGGGTGGCGCTCTCGTCCAAAGGAACGGTCCGGGCGTCGGCGTCCGCGAGTAGCGCCCGGCATTCAGCGTCGTCCTTGAAGCGAAAGCGAGCGAGCAGCTCGGCCGCCTCGGTGACGACCCCGATCGCGAGGTTGCGCGGCTCGTAGAACTGGTCCCAGTCCCGCTCCTCGCAGAAGGCGCGTACAACCTCTTTAGCGCGGCGAGCGTGGTCGAGGCGTCGGGTACGCGGGAGACGTAACCGAGGCGGGGAGGCGCTCGAGCAGCACGGCTCACGGACTCCCTGACGGTCGTCCTCCGCGGGGAACGTCGAAGGGATGCCTTGGAATAGGCGTGGCGTGAGCAACCAGAGACGGCAGGCTGGACGTTCAGCCCCAGTTTCTGTATATGCTGAAACTGCGATTCGAGTGGGACCTGATCAAGGCGGAGGCGAACCGGGCGAAGCACGGCATAGCGTTCGAAGACGCGATCACGGCGTTCGACGACCCGAGTGCGCTCGTGGCCGACGATGCCTCGCACTCGAGCTCGAGCGAACGACGACAGTGGCTGATCGGGGCCGCAGACATTGGCGTGCTCGTTGTCGTATTCACCGTCCGGCCGCCCGGCGAGGTGCATCGGCTGATCAGTGCGCGGCGGGCGAATCGCAGAGAGCGAAAGGGCTATGAAGAAGCGCGGCGACTTTCCGTTTGACCGCTCGCGACGGCTGACCACCCGCGAGGTGGAGGCGGCCCGGGCGGGCATCGAGGCAACCCTGGGCGTTCCCAGGCCGCGGCGCGGTCGCCCTCCGAAGGGCCCAGGCAAGTATTTGCCTGTGTCGATTCGCCTGCACCCCAGGGTCGTTGCCTGGGCCAAACGCGAAGGGAAACGCCGGCGTGTCGGCTACCAGACGGTCATCAACGAGGTACTGATCAAGGCGGCCGGATAGCGCCATCCGGCAAGGGCGACCCGCCGGAATCGAACCGGCGACCTACTGACTACGAACTGCCCTGAGAACCAATCCACCGTGACCCACGGTGAGCCAAGCCCACAGAAAAGACGACGATCACGAAGAGTCGTGATCATGGTGGGTCACCGTGGACCAGGGTGAAGTGGTGGCAGTGTGGTAGCAGAAAACTACTACCACGCGTGCTACCAGGGGATCAGTTGGTTACTGCGTCTTGGTGCCGACGACGAGAACGTTGGCGAAGGGCGTGGCGCCCCAACAGGGGGCGACGGACACGGCAAAGCCGCGCGCCTCGAGCGTGCTCGTGATCGCAGAGATCGGCCGGACATGGATGCGCGCGCCGCGGTTGATGCCGAGGCGCGTGACGATGACCTCGTGCACCCGCGCAACGCCGCTTCGCCACCCGCGATCCGGATCGAGGTCGCGCACCACGATTCGGTGCCGGGCAACGGCGGCAGCGCGGCCGAGGAGCGCGTCCTGCTCGGCGTCGGTTACGTAATGAAGGACATCGATGAGTAGAACCGTATCGCACGAGGCGATCGCGTGCACGTGTAGATCGCCCGACTCGAACGTGGCAGGCAGGCCGGCGGCGGCAGCACGGGCGATCTCGACCTTAGCGGCATCCCAGTCGAAGCCCACACCGCGTGTCGCACGCCCGGCCTCCAGGAGCACCACGAGCATCTGTCCGCGACCGCAACCCACGTCGACCACCTCGCCGAGGTCGCCGAGCGCCGCGACCTCGCGGACGACCGGATCGCTCGCGATCTTTGCGCGCACGTAGTGGCCCGGCGCGCCCCGGTAGCGCTTGCCGGCGCGGAGCAGTGCCGCTTCCAGATCATCCTTCGGCGCGTGCGACCCACGCCATCTGCGTGCGAGGAGGTACGTGAGCGCGCCGCCGATCAGGGCCACCGCGGGCGCGAGGAGCGCAGTCCCGAGTGCCAGATCATGGGCGAGCGCCCCCGCCCCGTGCGTCCTGAGCGCGTCAGCGTCGATCGGCAGGAACTGCCCGACGCGCACGAATGCGCCGATCTGAATCTCGGCGAGCGTCACGAATGGGGCAATGAACGGCAGCGACACGTTGGCGGCCAGATACGCGATGCGCACGTCGAGCCGCAGCGCCAGGCAGGTGCCGAGCACGATCCAGAAGTGGAGCCCCCAGAGCGGCGTGACGCCGATGGCCAGCCCGACTGCGACGCTGGCCGCCGCGCGCCGGGGCACGAGTTCTCCGCCCTTCAGTCGTGCCCAGACCTCGCGCAGTCGACCGCGGAGGCCCGACCCCACCCGAGGTAGACCCTCGCCGCGGCCCGTCCCTCCGTTGCGCATCGGCTCGGACGTCTCCTCGCGTGCAGGCGTCATTCGATCCGGTGGTCACACCCTCAAGCGCCAGCCGGACTGAGCCCGCCGCCCGCTCGGCAGACGAGCACGAGCTCATCCACCTTCGCGACGTCGATCA
>Ga0187893_10013978_pt1 | contig 11048 bp, 12 predicted proteins | sample MA1701074metaG_FD_139574 | JGI IMG/M metagenome (GOLD analysis project Ga0187893, IMG submission 139574) | White microbial mat communities from a basaltic lava cave in the Kipuka Kanohina Cave System on the Island of Hawaii, USA - MA170107-4 metaG ...
CAACAACTCTTCACTCTCCGCTTCGCTCAATGGCTCGAGATCGAGTTTCTGCAACGGCAGGTAGGAAACCGCTCTCCGAATCCGGGCAGCCTGCTGAGACTCGTCAGGCTCAGGGGGACGTCCCGACAACACCACCATGAGGCGATTCGCTTCGGCACGGCGCAACAACATGTGCAAGACACTGAGACTGGCCTCATCGGACCGCGGATAGTCGTCCACGATGAGAATCAGCGGTTGCTCCTCCATCACGGCGTCCAACAGAGCGAACGTTCCCTCGGCAAAATGCAGCCGGACCGCTTCGCCCTCGACGGCCCGTGGCGCAGGGAGATTGGGAAACCGCTCCCGCACCTTCGGTACGATGCGAGCGATCTCCGCCAGAGACTCCGGCGCGGTCGCCAGGGCCCCCGGCTGCTCCAAGAGATTCGTGACGAGGGCGCCAATCATCCCAAATGCGATCCGCTGTTCCAGCTCGAAGCACTGCACCCGCGCCACGGCGGCACCGGCAAGAGATGCCGCGATGCCGAAACGCATCGCCAGAGTGGATTTCCCGATTCCTGAGTCGCCGGAGATGAGGACGTGGTTGCTCTGGTGCGTCCTGGTCTTCTCCCACGCCTCGAACAGAAGGCGATACTCCCTCGCCCGCCCCACGAACGGGCGCTCCCGTGGGACCGCGACTTCCGCCACACCACGAGGTGTCGGCACTCCGGAGTGTCGTCGTCGAAGTCGAGCAGCCAGAGTCTCGAGTCTGTCGGACGGGCTCGCTCCTACCGCTGCGGATAGCTCCCGCTTCCATCCCTCGAACACCTGCAAAGCGCCCAGACGATCTCCCTGCATGGCCAGGCCTTCCATCTTCGCTCCGATCGCTTCCTCGGCCAGGGCATCCAGGCGAAGCAGCCGCTCGGCAATGGACTTCATCGCCATCGTGTCGCCAGATCGTCGAGCCTCCTCGATGAATGCGAGCATCCCCGCCTTCTGGGCTGGCAGGTATTCGGCACGCTTGCGATCGAGCCAGTGGTGAAACTGGGGAGCGTCCTCGATCTCGACATCGTGGAGCAGCGCACCGATTTCGAGAGGAGGATCGGACTCGTCTCCGAGCACATCACCGCGCTGTAGCCGTTCGAGGTCCAGTGCGATGGGAGGAAGCGCGAACTGCGCGACCGTATGTTTAGCGAGGATGCACTCGGGCCCAAAAACCGATCGGAAAATCGAAAGCGCCATCGAGAGCGATTGTCGGCCTCGCCCCACGGGAACCGTCGGCCAGAGCAGCTCGACGAGTTCCTCACGTCGATAGACCGGGCGCTCCTCGAGTTTGACGTAGATCAGCAGGGCGAGGTGTTTGCGAAGCCTGAACCTGACAACGCGACCGCTAGGGTCGGTGAGCCCCGGATCTCCCATCACCTTGAGGTAATACGAACCCGCCACGCCGCCTCCAGTGCCGCGGATGCCGCCTGGAGATGGTACGGGCCGGCTACTGGGGGATCAAATCGGCGGCCGGAAGCTCACGAATCCGGTTGAGATTGTTGCCGGTGTTTTGTCGGTGTCCACCGGTGTAAGTCGAGGAGCCACTATTACATGACCCCGTCAGGCCACCCATCGAAAGAAGCCCCCTCGGCGAGGTTCGTGCGGACTAAACGGGCAAATGCCCTTGCCAGATCGCCTCCTTGACGAGCTCGGCGTTAGTGCACACGCCGAAGAATCGGCGTAATCGGTTCAGATGCAGCTCGATAGTCCTGGGACCCTGGTGTAGCCGACGCGCAATGGCCTTGACCGGCAAGTCGGCGACGCACTCCAGCACCTGATGCTCGATATCCGAGATCGTTCGCTTCCCACTTCGAATGAACACGTCTGGTCTCGCGATCCAAGGAACCCCTGCCGCTGTTGCCTCCAGTACTTCGCGGAACTGATCCAACGAAACGGATTTTGGCGCGAAGCCGTTTGCGCCGAGGTAACGAAGGCTCTCTCGGTAGCCGGGGCCGTCATGAGCGAAGGTGGCGAGAATTCTGAGATGAGGACGCAGGAATCGCAGTTCGCCGATCACCTGTCGACCCGGTTTGCCGGGAAGGCAGAGGTCCACCAGAACGACATCTGCGTCGTGCGTGTCGAGCCAGGAGAAGACCTGGAGCCCGTCGGTGAGAATTCCCGCGATTTCCAGTCGCGGCGCGCAAGCGTTCGCGATGGCTTCGCCAATGAGTCGCTGGCCGTCTACGATCAGGAGTCGCACGACTATAACATGTTATAGTGGGCTGGGGTTATGATCGTCTCACCACAGTAGGACGTTCCTGCGGTTCGGTCAATCCAATTGTCAAATCAACTGATCTACGGAAACCCGCAATTGACAGGGCCTGCCCGTATTCGAAGCTTTGAGGAAGCTATGCCCTAGGGCCAACCAGTGCAGGGAAGAAAGAAGGAGCGAAGCCTAGGCCCGGCCTGGCCGAGGCCGCCAGCTGGCACCTCTCAGGTCCGTGCATGCAGGAGGAAGCTGATGCGTCGTCACTCCATGAGCGCTACGAGTACTGGTTTTTGCTTGGCCGTTGCCCTCACGAGCGGCTGCCAAGATGCCCTTAGACTGATCGAGCCCGAAGGTGCGACCCCCTCCACAAAAAGCTCTGGCGACTCAAGGACCGGTTCCTATCTCTTGTGGGACGGCATAAAGGTTGGAACGGGTGGTAGCGGTGGTGGGGAACAGTGCAACCAGTACAATTACTTATCACCTCCGTTTGTGTGGGGTGACTGGAAGAAGCTCGGTACGCATTGGGGTCAGCAGGGGGTAACGATCTCTGCCGCTGCCGTAGCGGAGGGGACGGTGCATACAGGCATGGTCAGTTTTTACAGCCCTGGTGGCAACTATCTTACCCCTCAGTTCGTGTCAAGTATCTCGTTTATGACCGGTAACGCGATCGATGACGTTTATGTCAGGTTCTATTCGAATCCGTTCGGAACCCCTATCGTGGGACAAGTGTGCGGGTTGGTTCCGGCCTGGGAAGAATGAGAGGAACAAGATGATCAAGACGGGTTTTCTGGTCATTGCTATCTTGGCGTCCCTGGGCCAAGGAAAGGCCTATGCGCAAGAAGCAAATACAAGGGATGTAGTTATTGAGTGGAGGTTCGCCCAGGTCTCCCCGGCAGTGGGACATGTGTATATGCATTTTGCTTATCCGGAGCGGGGACCACGCCAGCCAAGCCCGGGTCTGTATGTCGAGAACCGCACCATGTTGACGGTAGACGATTTTCAAACTCTCGAGTGGACCGTTGCGGAGAATGGGCTTAGCCTTGACGTGACACTGAAGCCACACGCTGCGGCACGAATGGTTTTGGAGTCCGAGAAGAGGCTAGGACAGTACTGGGCCGCGCTCGTGAACTCTCGATTGGTTACGGCCGCAAAATTGAACGTCGTCATTGGGAAGAATCCAGATCTCCCGATTTTCATAGGGCTGCCAGTGCCCCAAGACGTAGCGAACGAAATAGCTGCCCGACTCAAAGTGCGGCCGCGACCCCCAATGCGATAACTCAAGGGTTTGATGCGGAGCTCACCGAATGGCTTGGCCGCGTAGACCGAACGTGCCTCTAGCCTGGGCCTGATCTGCCCCGGGTAACACATAGGACGGGTTTCCAGGGTTTGTGGCGAGGTAGGAAACAGTGCTCCTCGGTTCGGAATTGGGCTCCGGTGGGCCGATGATTGACTCTGTTCTGAAAGACCTTCCGCCGACCCAGCCCGCGCACACGAGGCCCGACGGCACGAAGCACCAGCTGTTGCCGGTTCCCTTCTGTTCTTTGCTGATCCCTGGGCTTCGTCTGAATCTCTCTGGCGTTGTCGCCCTTCTCGCCGCGGTGAGTTGTAGCGCAGGCGAGAAATCTAGCTCGTCTGACCTCGATTGGACGCATTACGGCGGCAATCCGGGGGGCACTCGTTACTCTACAGCGAGCCAAATCGACCGCAACAACGTTCGTCGACTAAAGATCGCCTGGGCAATCCGGTCGGCAGACTTCCCAGCCGACGCCTTTACATGCTCTGAGTGCCCTCTGAAGGAGGCGCGTTTCGAAACCACACCGCTCATGCGGAACGGTTTGCTGTATGTCTCGACACCGCTTAATCGTGTACTCGCTCTTGACCCATCGACAGGCACTCCTCGTTGGAGATTTGACCCCGCCATAAGCCACTCGACTTCCTTTGCGGAAGGACTGACGACTCGGGGAGTTTCCTATTGGTCCGATAGTATCGTAGGACCCGCTGGGTCTTGCACGAAGCGAGTGTTTCTGGCAACGCTCGACGCCCGCCTCTTCGCTCTCGATGCGGATGTGGGGGGCAAGTGTGAAGGTTTCGGGAAGGCTGGTGTAGTGACCCTTGGCTCATCGGTTGGGCTCGATGGCGGAGCTGCGGACCTAGGGAAGTACTCGGTAACCTCTCCTCCAGCTGTGATCGGGGACTTAGTGGTTGTCGGCTCAACCGTCGAGGCCGGCCGGCGCCAGAGCGTCGAATCAGGGGTTGTGCGTGCCTTTGACGCCAGAACCGGGACTCTGAGGTGGACATTCGATCCTGTTCCTCGAGATTCGTCTCACCCGGCTTGGCACTCCTGGACGTTGACATCGGCCTCAATCACGGGAGCAGCGAATGTGTGGTCGGTCATCTCAGTGGACCCAGACCGGGGTCTCGTTTTCCTTCCAACGGCCAGTGCAGCGCCCCCTTCATATGGTAGCGGCCGACCAGGGAGGAATGAGTTCGCGAATTCTGTGGTTGCGTTACGTGCAGCCGATGGGAGTCTGGAATGGGGCTTTCAAGTGGTTCATCATGATTTGTGGGATTACGATCTGGCTACACAACCTCTCCTCATCGAAGCCGGCTCAAATTCGAGTCATAGCGTGTCTGCCTTGGTCGTAGGAACAAAAACCGGCATGGTCTTCGTCCTGAATCGTGAGACGGGCACCCCCCTGTTCCCTGTCGAAGAGCGCGCGGTTCCTCCCAGCGATGTGCCCAGCGAGGCGGTTTGGCCTACCCAACCATTCCCTCCCTCGCAATTCCAGTTCCACCCCTTACGGCTCACAACGGATTCCGTCTTCGGTGTCAGCGACGAAGACCGCCTTTACTGCCGTGAGAGCCTTAGGAAAATGCGAAACGAAGGCCTGTTTACTCCGCCAAGCCGAAGGGGCTCCCTGACATTTCCCGGCGCATGGGGCGGGATCAATTGGGACGGCTTGGCGTGGGAACCAGCGAAAGGGATGCTCATGATCCTGATGAAGCGCGTCGCGATGGTGGTTCAGCTCCACTCAGCTAGCGACGCCGATTCGATTCGGAGGTTAAAGATCCCAGGGCTCCAGCTCTTCCCACAAGAGGGCACGCCGTTCATCGCGACGCGCAGGCCTTTCATTGCACAATCGGGGATCCCCTGCTCACCGCCGCCTTGGTCGGAACTGATTGCGCTACACCTCCCATCTCAGAGAATTCGGTGGCGGCGGCCTCTTGGAGAAATACCTACACTGAGTAGAGTTGATGGTTCAAAGGACTGGGGTTCGCTCGCATTCGGCGGGCCATTGCTGACCGCTGGCGGACTCGTGTTTGTCGGCAGCTCGCAAGACGATTATTTCCGGGCATTCGACATCGATACCGGAGCGTTGCTCTGGGAGCACAAGTTGCCGGCGGGTGGCCAAGCCGCGCCAATGACCTATGTTCGTCGAGGCAGGCAGTTTGTCGTCATTGCGGCTGGAGGGCGAGCGGGAATCGGAACGCCAGGGGACTGGGTCGTTGCTTTCACCCTTGGGAATGCCAATCCTTAGGGTCAGTAGGCGCTACGCAGCGTAAGCCCTCGCGCGTCACGATCCGATGCCGCAACACACGGCATACCTGGTTGGCAGGATCGCCATGGGCCGCTACTCGCGCTCAGCGGAGCTGAAACGCGTGACGGTGTCCTTGGTGAAGTAAGAGGGGCGACAGCACATCCTTCGGGCACGGCCGTCAGGTCGTTTTCAGAGCGGAACAGCTTAGGCCTAGGTATAGTCGCCACATGAAGCCTGAAGACCGGTTCGCACCCCTAAGTACCGCCCCGTCACTGCTGATTGTCGTAGCAGCCTGGAATTTCATGCTCAACGGCGTCGCCAACACGGTCTTCGCCATCTTGCTCATCACTGCCGCGGGGAGAGCCGGGCTGAACCCGGTGGTACTGATGGCGGCTGCGGGACTCCGCCTTGCCGCCGCCGGCGGCCTCTTCTGGACCGGGCTTCTGCTCAAGCGGGGTGAACGGCGGGGAGGGTGGCTCGCGCTCGGGTTTACCCTGCTGCCGGTTCTTCCAATCCTCTTTGGAGCCCCTGTGGACTGGGTCACGGTATTGCTGACGGTGGTTAGCCTTCTCGTATTGGCGAGTATCTGGAACGATCTGACCTAGCGGTCTCCCTCCCGTGGAATTCCGGATCCCATCGACTGTTATCGGGACACCTTTGTCCTCACGCGAGGACAGTTGAGAACAGCGAAGGTCATGATGACGATATCGAAGGACTTCCTCGCGAGCGCGGTGAAACATCCGGCTGCTACGATGAACCCTTTGCCGTTGACGAAGTCTTCCCTCGAGCTGTTGACGGACGCTCTTGGGCGAGTGACGAGCCAGCTCGGCAGTTTGATGGTCCCCAATCGGGGTGAGCAGGACACCGTCGGCGCTGAGACGGGCTTCAGCCGGGGTGAGAAGAACCCTCTTGAGGCTGAGAGGGCCATGATACGGACTGAGAAGGACCCCATCGGCAGTTTGATGGTCCCTGATCGGGCTGAGGAGGACATTCTCGACGGTGAGACGGGCTTCGGTCGGGCTGAGGAGGACACTCCCGGCCGTGAGACGGGCATCCTCGGACGTTAGACGATCCTTCTCGAGGGTGTGAAGCACGCTGCTCGAGGTGAGGAGCACGTTCCGCGGAGTGAGAAGGACATCGTAGGCGGTGAGAAGGACATTAAGAGCGGTGAGATGGATGTTGCAGGCGCTGAGAAGCACGCTCTGAACGATGAGGTGAAACGTTCAGGTTTGGAGATGCAACCAGGATGAGATGAGGAGCAGGTCGCAAGCGGTGAGGAGCACGTCGCTCGGGGTGAGAAGGACGTCGGAGGCCGTGAGAAGGACAGTTTAAGCGGTGAGATGGGCGTTCCAGGCGCTCTGGAGGACGCTCTGAACGGTGAGGTGCACCAATCGGGTTCGGAGATGCTCCCGTCACGGAGCAACGCGAGCGATGAGGACCGACTCGGCGCCGGACTCCTGGTCAATGACGACGCACGCCAGCAAACCGTTGCGGACCACGAAGGTTGGGCTGCTCGCGCAGACGCGAGGAATAATAACGGTCCGCCGGTACTGACCCGTCGGACTCAGCACGTCGAGGACCGTGTGATTACGGAGCTGCGGCGGTGGCCAGCGCTGGACCCACACTTCCCCGGGGGGTGTGGTGGCAAGCGCAACATACATCGGATAGGTGGTGGGGAGGCGACGAGCCTTTACCTCCTCGCTGACCCCGGAAACGTCACCAATGGGGACAGGTAGAGAGTCGATCCTTCGCTCGAGTGCCTTCGCACTGTCTCCCCGTTCGGGCTCAGGAATCGAAAGCGGGGCCCGGGGTGAATACATCGCGCGGCGGCCGAGCTGCTTAGGGCCTGGGCAGCTCCAGCGCGGGCTATGCCGAGATCATTCCTGAGGACCGAGCACTCTTATCGTGAACTCGGCCCGACCTGTGTGGCCTGTCACCACCGCGCGCACGTAATAGGAACCCGGCGGCACGCTGACGCTGGCCTCGAACGGTTGCCAAGTGGCGTAAATAGCTGGGCAAAGCGGAGGCTCAAGACTGGGACTTATTGTGACCGTAAGGTGCTCCGCACGAAGGAGCGCCGTGCCGACGCCTGAGCCACAGCTGAAGGGGCCAAAGCCGCGGACGCGCACAGCGGTACCACCCTCGATGCTTGGGGTAAATGGCCAAGCCCGTAAGTCGCTCTCTGACCTGAGCTCGACGAGCTTGACGCTAACGGGGAACCGGACAGGTTCGGTTGGTGTCGTACAGCCGACCGTCCAGAGAACTGCAATTGCAGTAAGGAGCCGCCGTTTGATGAGCATAGCCGAGGCCTCCAAGCCCTGCTGCTCCTAGGTGCATGGTCAAGGCCAGCTTGAGAATGGGGCTAAATCGTTTGGTAAAGGCCTTTTGGGAGTTAGGAAGTGTTAAGAGTGTGTCATCAAGACTCTCGGCACGTTCGCTTTCACACTCGGCACTGAACCTTGAGCAGCCAGGTCATCCCTTCGATCAGCTGCCCAAATCGACGGGGCCAAGGAACAGCCGAACGAATCCCGATTCAACCTCCTTGACCATGATCACGGCCGCGCCCCAGTACCGTCCTGCCATGATGGAATCCCCGAGGATCTCCCGGATCGGCGTGGGGAAGCTGGACACCGTTACCGCCTGCTGAGGCTGAAGAGTTACGGGATTCGAAAAGGACTTGCACCCTAGTCGGTAGCGCCACTCCTCCCACCGTGGTGGCAACGCAGGAGCATCAGCTCCATAGAGCTCGATAACGACGGGGCAAGGATTACGAAGGGTCACAAGACCAGCCTCACCAGTGGCGTTTCGAATCGTGGCGACGGCTCGAATCCGCGTGGCTCCGAAGGCTGTATCAAACACAACGACAGCCGAGGTTTCAGGGTTGGTGAGCAGAGCAGGCGTGTTCGGCTGGGTCGGGGTTTCCGGATCGAGGCCAGGTTGCCGGTCGCCACAGCCAAGGACGAGGACAAAACTGCTGATTAGGTTGGCAGCTAATCGTTTCATCTTCATGGTTTCGGCATTGTATCTAGCTCTTTGACAAGTTTGCAGCCATTCTGCTTGGGGCGCCAGCTCGATGCGGTCTGGGTGGTAAACACCGTGCGTTAGCCGGAGCGGCGCCCCCCATCAGTCGTCCTAGGAGCCCGAACAGTTGCGGGGGCCGACACCGTCGAGCCCGAATTCTCACAAGGATGGGCCACGGCGACGCTCACCGGGAGGGACGAATGTTCGTCGGCATCGATGTCGCAAAAGCCGAGCTTGTGGTAGCGATCCAGCCCGCGAACGAGCAGTGGACGGTCGCCAACGATGAACGCGGCGTGCGCACCCTCGTCGAGCGCCTGCGGTCGGTGCCCCCGACCTTGATCGTGCTCGAAGCGACCGGAGGGTATGAGCTCCTCGGCGTGGCGGCCCTCGTGGCGGCGGGGTTCCCGGTCGTCGTGGCCAATCCGCGCCAGGTACGGGACTTTGCGCGAAGTACCGGACAGCTCGCGAAGATGGATCGTCTGGATGCCGACATCCTGGCCGCCTTTGCTGAGCGCGTGCGGCCTGCGGTGCGTCCCCTGCCGGATGCGGAGGCCCAAGAGCTCGACGCCCTCTTGACTCGACGGCGGCAGCTGCTGGAGATGCTCGGCGCCGAGCGCAACCGGCTCGGCCAGGTCTTTGGGAAGGGCAAACGGTCTGTCAAAAAGAGTCTGCGAGCCCACATCGCGTACCTCGAGCGCGAACTCCACAGCACGGACACCGATCTGGGAGACCTGGTGCGTTCGTCACCGGCGTGGCGAGAGCGGGAGGATCTCCTCCGCAGCGTGCCCGGGGTCGGCCCGATTCTGTCGCGGACGCTGCTAGCGGATTTGCCGGAGCTGGGTCGGCTGTCGCGCCGTGAGATCGCCAAACTCGTCGGCGTTGCCCCGCTGAGCCGGGACTCCGGCACGCTGCGGGGACGGCGTTTTGTCCAGGGTGGACGGGCCAGTGTCCGCAGCGTGCTCTACATGGGGGCACTGGTCGGCATCAAGCGCAACGTGCTCATTCGCGCCTTCTACCACCGCCTCGTCGCCGCGGGCAAGCCCAAGAAGCTCGCCCTGGTGGCCTGCATGCGGAAGCTCCTGACAATCCTCAACACGATCGTCCGAACACGCCGGCCGTGGTGTGCCGATGAAGCAGCAAGGGTACTCGCACCGGCTTGACTTTCCAGACAGTTGCTAACGACCTGCATTTCAGCTGCGGGAGCGTGCGGCGCAGCCGCGCGGTCCAGCAGGTAAGGATATCCCGCGCGGCTGGGCCGCGGTTACGCTCCCGTCAGCTGCAAATGCGGGTTATGCGGCGGGCTCGGAGCGCTAAAGCCCTACTCGCAGGCGCGGCCGTACGCCGGACGATAACCACCGGCGCGAGCCTCTGCCTGGCCATGTACTTGCCCACTCTAGTTGTTCCGTAATACCGTGAGCCTGGACAATGATAGACCCCCGAGCTGGTATTCACCCAGACTCTTGCTCCCGCCCCAGGAGCCGGAACAGCCGCTGCCGCGGGGCTTGGTTTGGAACCTGAGTCGGCCGCAAGTGGCCCACACAGCCTTCCATAGGCGGGTCGATAGCCCTTCGCCCGGGCCTCGGGCTCAAAAAAATATGCGCCAGCCCGAGTCGTCCCGTAATAGCGGGTTCCGGGGCAATGATAGACTCCGGACCCCGTGTTGACCCACACCTTGATGGAAGCGCTCTTGCCTGAGGGTGCTGAATCGGCCTGAGCAATGAGTGCGCTCGGAAGGGTTACGGTCCCGGCAAAGATTACCGGAAGGACGGCCCAACCTGTTACCTGACGGAGGAATGCGAGGAGTGCCATCACAGATCCCCCCAAAGCCAGCAAAGGCTGACCCGCCGGCCGCATAACTAGTCAATGGGCTGCGAAGGAGGTTCCCTTCGCAGGGATATCTGGCATATCTGCGTATCCCATCCGTGGGCCGAAGGGGGGATGGGTAGGTCCCCGCCGGCAACTGTGCGCTCCACTCGACTTGGCCGTCTAGCCATCCCACCCCGCGCTCGACACCAGCTCCGTCACCAGGCTCTCGCTGGTCCGCTCCGCCGCTTCTGCACTGAAATTCGTCACGATCCGGTGCCGCAATACCGCCGGCGCTACCGTCTTCACATCATCCAGATCCGCCATCGGCCGCCCGTCCATCGCCGCCCGTGCCTTCGCCCCCAACACCAGATACTGCGACGCCCGCGGCCCCGCCCCCCACTCCACGAACTCCCGAATGAACTTCGGCGACTCCGCCGCCACAGGCCGCGTCA
>Ga0187893_10013979_pt1 | contig 11047 bp, 9 predicted proteins | sample MA1701074metaG_FD_139574 | JGI IMG/M metagenome (GOLD analysis project Ga0187893, IMG submission 139574) | White microbial mat communities from a basaltic lava cave in the Kipuka Kanohina Cave System on the Island of Hawaii, USA - MA170107-4 metaG ...
CGAATGTGGGCTGTCTGGATCTCCTGAAAAGTTTTCTTTAGCACCTCTTGAATCTGTTTGGCAACGAGCGCTTCGTGGTTTTTCTTTTGAAAATCGGTAGCGGCTGCAAGTATAAGGAGGGCATTATCTGCCCCTCCTACTTTTAAAAGGCCATTTTCGGATGAGAAATGACCATTTGTAGCCGTGCCATGAAGAGTTGAAAGAAATTTCATGCCTCGGTTGTGATAGAGTTGCCCTGAGAGGGCAATTTCATCAGAGGCAACTGTTTGCGTGGAGGCAGCCTCTTCTCTTGAGAGCGTGGCAGAGAAGCTAATTTTTCCAGGTTTATCCGCAGCAAGACGAATCACAAGCACCTGATCAACAGCAGAAACAAAATATTCTCTTGTGTAGGTTGTCTCTTTGATTTTGTAGGATACGCGGACGGTGGCGCTCTCTAGGTCTAAAGCGCGCACATAGTCAGTAACAACTTCATCGTGCTGATCAAAGCTGAGCGAGAGATCGCCAAAGGTCTGGTAGCAGCCAAAAGGAGCGTTGGCACCCATGCCTCGGTTTGATCCGACGCCAAGACAAAGGAGCTGTTCGTAGGTCTCTTTTTGCGCTGCCGCATTGTTGTTTTCAAAGAGGTGCTGGCGGATGGAGCGTAGCGCTAATGCGGCTTTGGGATTATTTGTCTTTTCAGGCTCTCCCGACCAAAGGCTACTTTCATTGTACTGGACGCGCTCTTTTTTGATCCCTCCAAAGACCATGGCGCCAATGCGCCCATTTCCCAGAGGCAAAGCCTCTTCCCAATCAGATGCTGGCTGGCGATACCATAGAGGTGAAAGAGTGCTCATAACTGGTCCTTAGGTGACAAAGTGGTTCAGTTTGTCAGCAAGAACAATTATGCTCAAGCCCCAATTTGGCGCTTGAATTCGAGGGCCTTTTCGCCGATGGCAAGAGCCGCGACGAGGGCTAGATGGGCGATGTCTTTGTTTTCTGCCTTGGGGCAGCGGTCTAGGACGTGAAAGAGGGCAAGATTGGCTCTGCAGTTTCCGCGGCAGTGGGCCATGATATCTTTTACGTAGGAGTGGGCCAGGGCGTGCGTTTCTATCTGGCGTCGCATTTCGTTGGCCAATTGTGGATGGGGTTTTTCTTGGCGGCTGGTTGCGGGAAGTGTGCCTGGAGAGGGAAAGCCAAGATCAACTGCTGGAAGGTGGCTTTTGGGTCCTGTCATTCCTGATGGTGGGATGGCTGTTGGCATAAGTCTCAAGGCTCCTCGTTAGGCAGATTTACTAAGTCTTTGTTTGTGCTCTATGGCCTTTTGCTTCCATGTGGCATATTCTTGATTGTCCTGGATCGTCAAGATGGCAAGCTCTAAGGAGTTGATGGCATGATCTTTTTGGCGCAAGGCTTCATAGCAGTGGGCGCTAAAGAAATGGCACAAGGGATCTTGTGGGTTTGCCTGACAGGCCATCGCATAGGCAATGAGGGCTGATTGGTAGTTTTGGCAAAAGTATTCGCTATTTCCATAGCCGATCCAAAAGGTGTGATTGAATGGGCTGATGACCGAGAGCACCGAAAAGGCCGCTGCCGATTCTTGATAGTGCTGCTGTTCGTAGATAAATTTTGCGGCTTGATAGAGCTTTTCCATCGTCTCGTCTGTGAGACCAAAGATCTCTTGCAACGACTTGTCGCGCGCCAAAAGCAGCAAATACTCTTTGGGATTGTCTGCCATCACCGAGGCAATGGCAGCTATTTGGCAAAGCTGCTGAGTCACCTCTTCAGAAAAAAGAAAGGGATCGTGGGTTGCAGGTGAGGTCAAAAATTCTAAAATTTGCGACATGCCTTTTTGCATGCGCTGCACTATGGGATGGATTGTCGACGAGAAGTCTTTTGCAACTTTATCGCGATTGTTTGCATCAACACTCGCGTGATTTCCGAGCGTTGATGAGGCTTTTTCCAGGCACTCTTCCAGCTTGTCGCGAAGATCGTCGGCTTCAGGTTCTGGTTTCATAGCTGTGACCTACATGTTCCTATAAAACCCTTAAATAGCCGACAAGGTTTTATTTTTACAATAATTTATATTATATAAGATCGAGGTAGGACCACCAGCAGCTGCCGAGACCTATCCAAATGAGGAGGTAGATGAGGCTTGTGAAAAAGCCCACTTTCCACCAGGTTTTGATGTCGACGGTTTGCTGTGAGTAGAGTATGGGCGCTGGGCCTGAGGCATAGTGTGTGAGTCCACCAAAGAGCGAGCTCAAAAAGCCCAAAAAGAGCGCAGAAATAATTGGGGGTGCGCCTGCAGCAACTGCAATCGCTAAGAAGGGGCCATACATCGAGCTAACATGGGCTGTGATGCTGGCAAAGAAGTAGTGGCTGTAGTAATAGATCATGGCCAATGAGAGCAGCTGCCACTGCCACGCCATGTTTGGCACATACTGCACCACCTGATCGGTAAACCAGCCAATGACCCCCAGGTTTTGCAGTTCTGAGGCCATCATGATGAGAATCCCCATCCATATGAAGGTGTCCCAGGCGAGGTCCTCTTCGAGTAAATCTTTCCAATTCAGTACTTTAGACACTAAAAGGATGGCCACGCCAAAGAGGGCTGCTTCCGTTGCGTGGATGGCAAAAAAACTGCCAAACGACCAGAGCACCAAGAGCAGGCTGAAAACGGCAATGAGGGTATTTTCTTGCCAGGAAACTTTGCCCATCGAGGCAATTTCTCGCTTGGCGTGAGCGTGGATTTTGTCCGCATCTTTTACCTTACATGGGGAAAAGAGCCTCATGATCACAGGAAGTAGAGCAAGCGAGACAATGCCTGGCACAAAGGCAGCTTTAGCCCAGTCCATCCAGGAAATGTCGATTCCCATATTCTGGGCAAACTTGAGCACGATGGGGTTTCCGGCATTGGCGGTGACAAACATGGCACTGGTGATGACGGAGGCATGAAAGACGATCAGGGTGAGGTATTCCCCCACAGAGCCGCGAAGAGAGGCTTGTTCCTTATTGGAGCCAACTACCTGGACAATCGAGCGCAACACTGGTAAAATGATGCCACCAGTGCGAGCGGTGCTACTTGGGATGAGAGGTGCCATGCAAGCAGAGCTCACGACAAGCCCGTAGCCCATGCCATAAGGTGTTCCGCCAAAGAGCGAGACAAAGCCATAGGCTATGCGCCTGCCAAGCCCCGTTTTTATAAAGCCGCGCGCCAAAAAGCAGGCCAAGACGATCAACCAAATCTGGTCGTAGGCAAACCCTTGCAGAACCGTTTGAAGGGAGAGTGTTTTCGTGGCAGTAAGTACGGCGATGCTTGACAATGCAATTGCCCCCATCGGCAAAGGCTTCGCTATAATGGCAACGATTGTGGCAACAAAGACCACAAAAAGCCTCCAACCATCATCTGAGAGTGCATCTGGCTTTAAAAAGTACCAGGCCAAAAAGCTAAAAAAAGTAATTTGTAACAGTCTGAGGGTATCAACCGGTACTTTTTTCCAGGCGCTTGCTTTTTTGATAGATGGGGCAGAGCTGGATGTAGCCACGTTCATACGACTCCATATTAGGAATTTTAGTAAAAAGTATGACTGATTGAATCATTTTTAGACACCAGGAACCTTTGCCTATGTACCCTCTTTCAAGACAACTTGTGGATCTGGTTGAGCTCTTTTGTAAAAATCCGCATAAACAGCCAGACGCTATCGTCGAGTACCTTTCTCACACACCACCAGTAACCCCTAAGCTGGTCGAGATCTACAACTATGTGAAGATGATCAGAGATCCATCTTACCGCCATCTGGAGATTCAGCAGTACGCTGAAGAGCTTCTCAGAAAGGACTATTTTGTTCCCAAAGAGGGGCCTCTCTTGCCTGAAGAGAGATGCTTTATCAGTCAACTGCCTCCAGAACTGCTGGGGAACATATTTCGCTTTTGTGGAGTAGGCGGATTTTCTAGGCTCACCCAAAGTAATCGGCAGCTTTTACATGTCGGCTATGAGTGGTTGGCGCGCCAAAGTAACCTGGTGTCAAGGTATGTCTCCGCACGATTAGCCACGGAACAAACAGTAAAAGAATTATTTTCAAAGAGAGTCTACACAACACCAATTTCTTTAAATTTGCGCGACTGTCCTAAGTACAACTTAAAAATTTTGCGACGCTTTCCTCATGTCCACTCTTTCCATTTGCAGTCCACGACAATCAACCGCCAGCTGTTGGGCCTGATCAATCGTGCAAATCATCTTCGCTCGTTGACGCTCCGCCAACTAAGAAGAGAGCTGATAGACAAAGTTACCTTTTCTCAGACCTTGACCAATTGCGACTTAAGCAGCACGGGACTTGACGATACGAAACTCACTTTCATCTTACGCACCTGTACCAACCTCAAAAGGCTCTCTGTGGCGTCATGCGTTCAACTGACGGGGTCAAGTATCTCTCAATCCCCCAATGTAGCGTTCCTTGAGGAACTAAATCTCTCTTCTTGCGATAGCTTTCAAGATGCACAATTTATTGCCATTACGGCGAAAGCTTCCTCTCTTATCAGTTTAAAAGTTTGCTACTGCTACGAAATTTCCCCAGAAGCATTCAAACAGGCTGTCTACCCGCGGACACTTAGGGCACTTCTTGCCCAGTGCTGCAACATTGATGATCTAGGACTACAGAAGATTTTGCAACTGCCAAGGCTGGAAATGCTTGATCTCTCAAACAATTTTTTACTTACCAGAAAGGTCTTTCAAGAGCTCACCACACTCCCCCCATTAAAAGAGGTCTGTTTCGCAGGAACATATGCCGAAGAGCCCTACCGCATGCTAGCGCCTGAGATGTTCTTGCTGGATGCTGGCGAGAAGGGCAAGGTAGGACTCAAAGCGTAGAAGCGAAATTGTTCCCTCTTCTATCGCATTTGGGATGGCGCAGCCAGGCTCGCCAAGATGGCGACAGTCGGGATATTTGCAGAAGCTGGCAGCTTCCTGAATTTCATCAAAGTAGCTGCGCAGGTCTTGTTCCTTTAAATCCCAAACACCAAAACTCTTGATGCCAGGCGTGTCGATGCACCAGCCGCCGAAGGAAAGTGGCAAAAGTTGCGTGTAGGAAGTGGTGTGAGAGCCTTTTCTGGTAGCAGCAACAGTCTTTCCTACGCGAAGGTCAAGGCCTGTTGCCCCGTTGATGATGGAGCTTTTACCAGTGCCAGACTGTCCCGAAAAGACCGAAACGCGGTCTTTCATCATGTCGGCAATTTTTGCAAGACCAAGACCTGTTTTTGCACTCACCTCGATAAAGGGTAGATCGAGGGCATTGTAGATCTGGACGCAATCTTGCAAAAGTTCTCTTTGTACGTCGCGCTCCGCCTCAGCGTAACTTGGATCGTCCAATAGATCGACTTTATTGCAGACGATGATGGGCTTTAAGGAGCCTTTTTGAGCGGCAATTAGGTAGCGGTCGACGATGGGAGTGCGCAAGGGTGGATCCATGACCGAGACAGTAATAAAGACTTGATCGACATTGGCGGCGATGAGGTGCTCTTTTTGTTGCGAGAGGTGATCTGCGCGCGAAAGGAGGCTCTTTCTTGGCTCGACAGAGACAATCACGCCGCTTTCCTTTCCTGTCACATCAAAATTGACCAAGTCGCCAACGATCACAAGATTTTTGAGCTTTTGGGTCTCTTTTTTAAGCGCTCCACGAAGGGAGCAGATGTAGGTCGTTCCTTCCGAGGCTACAAAAAATTGTTCAGGCCGAATCAATGTGACGATGCCCTGATGAGAGCCCTTTTCAGGTTCTATGGGTTGCTTTTCCTGGTCGGTTTTTTTGTATTTGGAGCGATCTTTTCTTTGTGCCATCTTGCGCTCGGCGCGAGCATCTTTTCTGATATTAAAGTAATCGCTTTCTTCGTGATGGATAAAGTTGCTCATGCATGTCCTTGAAACAGATAAAGAAGTATAGATCCAGCCACAGCTACATTGAGAGACTCCATGGGGCCTTGCATAGCGAGTTTTACGCGGGCGTGAGGGATGGTATCAGGCACTGTGGCTCCATTGGCTTCATTGCCGAGGACGAGCGCCATCTTCTCTTTTACGAAATGCGTTGGTGGCTTGCCTGCAAGATCAGCAACGATAAGCTCTAGGCCATTTTTCTTTACAACCCCATGTAAGTCGTCCCACGTGCCTGAAAAGAGCGCTAAATCAAAAGTGGCTCCTTTGGCAGCGCGCACCGCTTTGCTGTTGAAGGGATCACATGAGCCGGGAAGTAAAAAGAGCCCATCCCAGCCAAAAGCAAGCGCTGAACGAATTAATGTGCCGAGATTACCTGGGTCTTGAATGCGATCTGAGACAAGGAGGCGCACTACTTTGTCAAAGGGCTTCATTTCTGGAAGCGCAAACTCGGCCAAAATGCCCTCAGGGCTTTCTACTTGGGTGATTTTCTTTAAAATAGCTTCAGTTACGACGATCAGTTCATCTGCTCTATCGCTCTGTATAGCCTTGTCGGTGTGCGAGACGATGAGAGCTTTTGCGCGATGCGAGCGCAGGACATCTTGAATGCAGTTTTTGCCTTCCAGTAAAAGCGCCCTTTCGGATTTGCGATAGGCCGAATCGCTCTGCAGCTTGGCCCAGTGCTTGACGAGAGGATGTTGGAGGCTGGTGATCTCTTTCATGAGTGAAAATCAATCCAAGCAGGGTCTTGAAGAAGCTTTTGGATCACCTCTTCGCGCGATCTTAAGTCATGTTCAATGGCAAGTCTTTCAGCAAGCTGCAGAAATTGGCCCATCTTTTTTCCGGGTACGATGCCAAGCTCTTGTAGATCTTTTGCCTGACAGAGCGGCTTTTTCTTGCGAATGCGCTCGACATGGCTTGTAATGCTTTCCTCAAAGGTATGAAGACGCTCGTGCGCAATTTTATGCTCTTTACGATCGAGCTTGCAAAAAAGCACTTCAAAACAGGCTTTGGAGCGGCGACTGGCCAAAAGTTGGGCCCACTCATAGCGGTTGGTGAAGTTGGGATCTCGTGCGTAGTGTCCCTTAATTTCTAAAAAGGTTTCAATCCACTTTGTCTCCTCTTTAGAGGCTCTTAAGTAGATGCCAAGGCCCAAGACAAAGGCGAGATCTTCTGGTGCAAAAAGTTCTGAGAGAATCAAAATGGTCGGTACCTTTTCTGAAACGGCCTCAAGCCCCTTTATGTGGCCCTGTAGAGCATTAAGTGAGAGGCTTCTTAGCGGGGGCAAACAGATGCCAAGCAGCCCCAGATGGTACATTTCCAGAAGTGCTTCAGTAAATTTTGGCCCTTGGCGAATTTTGGTAAGCTCTTGCCAAATGCGCTCCATGGAGACGCTGGGAAGCAGGGTGTCGGCAAAGGTGATGATCGCTTGGCGCGTGTCCTCTTCAATATGAAAACCGAGGCGATAGGCAAAACGCACGGCCCGAATCATGCGCAAACGATCCTCTTCAAAGCGCTCCTGGGGCTTGCCAATGGTGCGGATCACTTGGCGCTTTAAGTCTTCTTGACCTCCCACAAAGTCGAGTACTTCTTCTGCAAGGGGATCAAAAAACATGCCATTGACGGTAAAATCGCGCCGCTTGGCATCCTCTTCAGGGGTGCTTCTTAGAAGCACTTCTGTTGGTCGTCGGCCATCTTTATAGGCAACATCTTGTCGAAAGGTCGCCACTTCAAAGGTGTGGTTTTTGTGCCTCACGACGCAGACGCCAAATTGCGCGCCGACAAGGAAATGTTCAGGAAAGATGCCGGCAATCTCATTGGGTAAAGCACTCGTGGCGATGTCGATGTCAGAGGAGGGAATCCCCAAGAGACGATCGCGTACAAAACCGCCCGCAAAGTAGGCGATGTGGCCTTTCGCGCGAAGCTCAGTAACAATTTCTTTAGCTAACCGTTCAACATGGCTCATGACATTAGTATACAAATTGTGCTATTCTTTGTAATTCAAAGGAATGAATGATATGACTTGTAAGATTCGCATTCTCGATGAAAAGACCATCAATCAGATTGCGGCCGGCGAGGTAATCGAGAATCCCGCCTCTGTTATTAAAGAACTCGTTGATAATGCACTCGATGCCAAAGCCTCAAAAATCCAGATAGTCGCCACAAATTCTGGGCGTCAAACGATACGCGTGCAAGATGATGGCAGTGGCATGGGCCACGATGATGCGCTCTTGAGTATCGAACGGCATGCCACCTCCAAAATCCGCACGATCGATGACCTCTTTTGCATAAGCAGCCTGGGATTTCGCGGAGAGGCGCTCTCTTCGATTGCCTCGGTATCAGAGATGAAGCTACTGACCGCTCCCAACACAAAGAGCGATGCCCTGGTAGCAGGCACCTCAATTCAGGTACATGGCGGCAAAATCCTCTCTCATCAGCGCGTAGAGTGTCTTGGAGGCACGCTGATTGAAGTGAGCTCGCTCTTTTACAACGTGCCTGCCCGGCGCAAATTTTTAAAATCCCCTACTAAAGACGCAAGCGATATCATCAAGACCGTCATGCAGCTGGCTCTAGCACATCCAGAAGTGGCCTTTGATCTTGTGGTCAACCAAGAAAAGGTCTTTTCCTTGCCTCAACAGTCACTTGACGCGCGCATCAAGGCCACGTTGGGAAGTGAGTTCCATTCGCAATTGATTCCGGTGCAGTATCAAAACGATCAAATAACTATTGAAGGGTATATTGCCAAGCCGCACTATTCGCGCCCTACGCGTACTGCACAGTATCTTTTCATAAATCACAGACCAGTAAGTTCGCCTTTTGTCTCAAGCGTTGCCAAGGAGGCCTATGGGACAAGTCTTGATAGCACAAGACATCCTGCCTTTGTGCTCTCTTTCCAGATGGCGCAAAATGATCTCGACGTAAATGTCCATCCGCAAAAGCGCGAGGTGCGCTTTTGTCTAGAAGATGAAATAAAACGTGCACTTATGAGTGCCATTGGCCAGGCACTATTTTCCCAAAAACCGAGCCTTGCGCCCGTTACGCAAGAATTTTCCTTCCAACCTCCCCAGCGTGAATTTCATCAGGCGATACGCCCGAGGCCACTGGAAGTTGTGCAGCCGCCATTAGTCACTGTAAAGCCTAGCGTGCAAATTCAGGGCTTCTTTAAAGACTATATTTTTGCTGAGATCGATTGGCAAGATCGAGCGATACCAGTTGAGCTTCAAGAGGAGGGAATCGCGCTTGTTTCTGCACCTTTGGCCCTCTCGCGCATTGCCTACGATGGCACTCAATTGCAGACATTTGGTGTGTCGCAAACACTCCTTGTTCCCCTCTTTATCGAACTTACTCCCCCGGAAGCGTTACGTCTTAAAGAGAAAGCCCCACAGTTACACCAAGCAGGAATTGGTTTACGTGAGTTTGGCCCTTCGTCATTTCTAATTGAAGCGATTCCGAGCTATCTTGAGAATCTGGATGTGGAAGAGACATTGCGCTTTTTGGCACAAGATGATCACGAGATGACTGTGGCTGAGGCCTTTGCAAAAATAGCGTCTGTTGGGAAAAGAAGAGTTGTGTTAACCAAAGAGATAGCTGAGCAGGTTGTCAAGAAGCTATTAACTTGTAAAAACCCATTTACCTGCCCTTTTGGTGCAAAAATCATCTTGCAAATAACTCTTGCTGAAATGGAGAAAAAGTTTCACATATGAATCGCTTGAACAAAGTGCAAAAATCACTAGTTAAATGGGGCGTAGATGCTCTTGTGGTGACAAGCCCAGTCGATCTCTTTTATCTTTCAGGCATTGAAATGACCTCTGGAATGGCTCTCATCACTAAAAAGCAAGGCTATTTACTTGTGGATGGGCGCTATCTGGAAAAGTGCCAAAAGCAGAAAATGCTGAAGGTGATCAAACAAGCCCCAAAAGCCTTACAAAAGCTGCTTACAAAAAAGATGTCACTTGGATTTGATCAGGTGAACATGAGCTACTTAAGCTACAGCAAATTGCAGGAAGAGGTGCCTTGCGAGCTGGTTCCCCTTAGCTCTCCCATAGAGCAGATCAGGGCGATAAAAGAGCCAGAGGAGATTAAAGCCCTTGAGCGATCGATTCGCATGCTGACGATGGGATTTGATTTTATCAGCACTCGCTTAAGAAATGGCGTATCAGAAAAGGTACTTGCCAAAGAGCTTGAGCTTTTTTGGCTGAATGCCGGTGCTGACAAGCTGGCCTTTGATCCAATCATTGCCTTTGGAAAAAATTCCTCGATGCCACACTATCGCGCCGGCTGCGTACTTTTAAAGCCTAACGATGCCGTATTGGTCGATATTGGCGTAGTGGTAGATGGCTACGCCTCTGACATGACGCGCATGCTCTTCTATGGAAAACCCGATCCTCACCTTGCAGAAATTTATGACATCGTCCTTGCCGCCCAAGAAAAGGCGATTAAAAATGTAAAGCCTAAAGTCATCGGCGCCAATCTCTACAACACGGCCTACAAGGTAATTGACAGTGCAGGCTATGGCAAAGCCTTCATGCACGGTCTTGGACACGGCATTGGCCTCGACGTGCACGAATTCCCCATCCTCCGCGCCACAGCCAGAGATGTGCACTTAGAGCCCGGCATGTGCGTGACCATAGAACCAGGCATTTACCTTCCAAACATAGGCGGCGTGCGCATAGAGGATATGGTCTTAGTCACCAAAACCGGCCACAAAGTCCTCACAACCTGCCCCAAAGCCAAAGTCATCCTCCCTATTGTATAATAGGGCACTCGAACTTTCTTATGAGGCAAATCGTCTTTTTCAATGGGGCACATCTCAAAAGCCTTTTCAGGCCTGTCCCAGAGCAATGTAGTACTTTGTATAAATGCCTATCAAGATACTCCGCGTGCAATAAACCCCTTTATAAAAGAACCTTCTACAGATTCTTTGCGTGTTGCGTCGGCCCTGTCCAAGAAGATTCGGGTTCGATTGCTTTGAAAAGGCATTCGGCTTACAATTTTGACAAAGGGAGTTTGTAATGACACAAGAGCTTGATGTATTGAAACTGGTATGTGGTAAGTTAGAGCAGGCTTCAATTTTATACATGCTAACAGGTTCTTTTGCTGCCAATTTCTATGCTGTCCCCCGAATGACTAGAGATATTGATATCGTAG
>Ga0187893_10013980_pt1 | contig 11047 bp, 8 predicted proteins | sample MA1701074metaG_FD_139574 | JGI IMG/M metagenome (GOLD analysis project Ga0187893, IMG submission 139574) | White microbial mat communities from a basaltic lava cave in the Kipuka Kanohina Cave System on the Island of Hawaii, USA - MA170107-4 metaG ...
TGGCTCGGCCAGTATGCTGAGCGACGGCGTGACGATCTCGAACTTACCCTTACCCACGTCCCTGACCGCCAGATGCGCCTCGTTCTCCCAGGCGATCATCACATCACCGATGCCGCGCTGGACAAAGGTGGTCGTCGATCCGCGGGCGCCGGTGTCGAGTACCGGGACATTGCGGTACAGCTTGCTGATGTATTCCGAGGCCTTTGCCTGGCTGCCGCCCGGCTGGCGCTCGGCCCAGGCCCAAGCCGCGAGGTAGTTCCAGCGCGCGCCGCCCGAGGTCTTCGGGTTCGGCGTAATGACCGATACGCCAGGCTTCGCCAGATCGCCCCAGTCCTTGATCTTCTTCGGATTGCCCTTGCGCACGACGAAGACGATGGTCGACGTGTACGGCGAACTGTTATTCGCCAAGCGGGCAGCCCAGTTGGCCGGCAGCAGCTTGCCCTGGCTTGCGAGCACATCGATGTCGTAGGCCAGCGCAAGCGTCACGACATCTGCCTGTAGCCCGTCGATCACGGTGCGCGCCTGCTTACCGGAGCCGCCGTGCGACTGGCGGATGGAAATAGTCTGGCCGGTCTTTTGCTTCCAGTGGCGGATGAACGCGGCGTTGTACTCGTCGTACAGCTCGCGCGTCGGGTCGTACGAAACGTTCAGCAGCACCGTTTCAGCGCCGTGCGCGCTGCCGACGAACACCATCGCCGCGGCGATCGCGCCGAGCATCCGGTTCCATGGATTGCGAATCTTCATGATGACTTCAGTCTCCTGTTCAGAATCCGAACGCGAGGCGCAGCTGGAACGCATCTTCATCCTCGCGATCGCCGCCGACTGCGCCGCCCTCGAAACTCGTGTGCTCGTAGTCGAGCATCCACTTCAGGTTCTCGTTGAGGTACCAGTTTAGTCCGACGCCCCAGGCGATCACTTCCCGCGCCGCGGCGGCCGGATCCGCGAACGAATCGTCCCCGCCCGCGAACGCGGACTCGTCGACTTCCAGCGCCTGCACCCGTGCCACCAGCTCGAGCGCGCCCCAGGTCCCATCGCTTGGCGAAAAGACCGATTGCGGCTTGAAGCCGCGATAAGCGGCCTCTTCGCCGGTCAGGAACCAGGACGTAGCGAGCTGCCAGGCGGTCGTATCGATCTTGCCTTCACGAAGACCGACCGAAGTGACACGCGAAACGTCCTGGGACACTTCCGTGTACTCGCCGAGGACACCGAGACGGCCGTAGTAGTAATAGAACTGCGGGGCAATGCGCGTGCGTTCGCCATCCGCAATCGTGGGCACTGTGCCGCCTCGGTAGCGGAAGAATGTCGACTGTCCGGGAGTCCGGAACGCCGGCAGCAGGGTTTGGGTCGCATTGCCTGTTTGGTCCGTATAGGTTCCGGCCACGCCGAAGCCGAGACCGCGCAGCGCGAAGCTGTCGCTTTCCACAAAGGGATGCGTAAACAAGCGCACCGCGTATTCCTGGTCGCTATTGATGTCCGCGTCGGCGAAAGCATCGCTGCTGCCGCCGTCGTTCGAGCCGTTGAGCCAGGCCGCGGCATAGCTCAGTCGACCGCCGAGCAAGTCGCCCGCAAATTGCAGCCCCATGTCGCGATTGGGCGCGAGGCTCGTCGGGAAGGAGCGCTGCACGAAGCGGATGTCGTTCGCCGATTGCAGGCGTTCGAGCCCGACCGGCGACTTGAACTTGCCGGCCGTCACCTGGAATGCGGGATTGAGGCGCGCCGTAACGTAGGCGTCCTGGATCACGGTGCGGCCCTGGCCAAAGTCCGGCATGAACCGGAAATCATAGATACCGCCGAAGGATCCTTCGAACATCGGGCGCACGCGCGTGGCCTGCCAGGTGTCGTTCGTGCCGCCCGGGTCCGTGCCCTCGAGGTAGCGCCCATCGACGTGCAGCAGACCGCGCAAGCGCAGCTGATTCTTGGAGTCTGCGGACCTCAGGCTGAAACCGCGCGGGCCGGCGCTGACCAAGGCGGTCGATTCCTTCGCTGCCGTCGCCGCTTCGTCCTGAATCTCGAGCTTGCGCTCCAGCACGAGAATCTTCTGTTCCTGCTCCTCGAGACGCCGCAGCAGTTCCTCGGTCGTCACTTCCGCCTGCGCCGCGATAGGCGCAAGCGCCAGGGCCGAAATGACGGCGGCTCGCAATAGTTTGTTGTTGCGCATGGATCTCTCGGACCTCCCAGTCCTGCTTCAGGGTCGAGAGCCATGCTAGGTGCCGCTGGTTATCGAGTCAGTCGAGGGGCGGTGACAAATTGGTACTAACCAGCCGCTATGGCTGGCGATCGGGTTCTAGTGCTCGCGCCTCCTTCGCCTCGCGCAGTATCTGCACGCCGCCATTCACGACGACAATAGAAATGAGCGTGCCGATGATCAGATCCGGAAGGCGGCTGCCAAAATACATGACCAGAGCACCGGAGGTGATCACGCCGATATTCGCGATGACGTCGTTTGTCGAGAAGATCCACGAGGCGCGCATGTGCATTCCTGCTTCTCGATGCTTTGCGATCAAGTAGAGACAAGTCACGTTGGCAGCGAGTGCCAAGGCGCCCATTCCTATCATCAACAAGCTCTCCGGCTCGCTGCCATAGAAAAAGCGACGCGCGACTTCAACCAGGACAACTACTCCCAGCGCGATTTCCAGTACACCACTTGCGCTCGCGGCCTTGGCTTGTAACGCTCGGGAACGACCCACCGCATAAAGCACGATTCCATACACGCTTGCGTCAGCAAGCATGTCGAGCGAATCGGCGAGCAAGCCGGCGGATTCGCCCCACCAACCGGCGATTGCCTCGGCGAAAAACATCGCGCCGTTGATCGCCAGGAGCAGCCACAGCGTTCGGCGCTCTAGCTCAGCGGCCTCTTCGAGTTCACTGCCACAGCCGGACATGCAGGTTCAGGCGCATTGGCTGGAATCGTATCAGGGACCGCATTTGAGGGCGCCGTGTTCGGAATGGCACGGCCCGGCATTCTCAGGCTGTAGTGTCACGTGATCGATATGATGATCTCGCAGAAGCGCCTCCCGAATCGACTTCAGAATCACGGCCCAACGGTCTATGGCATCCAGTTCGATGTGTGCGCTGAGCAGCGGCACGCCGGTCGTAACCGACCAAATGTGCAGGTCGTGGACGCGTTGCACGCCTTCAACTGACATGAGCGTCAGCTCGACCGCGTGCGGATCGATTCCCTCCGGAGTACCCTCGAGCAGCACGTGCAATGCGCCTCGCAGCAATGCCCAGCCGCGCGGCACGACCCAGATTGCGATGAGAACGGCAACTGCCGGATCGATCCATAGCGCCCCCGTGAGCGAGATCAGTAACGCCGCTGCGAGCACTGCCAGCGAGCCGAGAAAATCTGCCCACATTTCCAGGTACGCCCCGCGGACGTTGAGGCTCTCCTCGCGTCCGCTCCAGAGCAGCCTCATGGCAATGGCGTTCACGACGAGTCCGGCAGCAGCGACGACGAGCATCCCGGTTGAATCGATCAACGTCGGCTCGCGAAGCCGCAAGAGCGATTCCCACAATATATAGGCGGCAACGAGGAAAAGAGCGGACGCATTGAGTGCGGCGGCGAGGATCTCCAGGCGCCGATAACCGAAACTGCGCCGCGAATCCGCCGGCCGGCGGCCAATGCGAATCGCCAGCAGCGCGATACCCAATCCCGCGACATCGGTCGCCATGTGCCCGGCGTCTGAGAGCAAGGCCAGGCTGCCGGTCAGGACGCTTGCGACGACTTCGACGACGAGAAATGCCGCCGTCAGCGCAAACGCAGTCCACAGGCGCCGTTCGCTGCCAGTCGCCGCATGCGAGTTCGCATGAACGTGCGCCATGATCAATCACCGCCGATCGCGAGCGCCTGATTCCAGTGAGTGCGTCGACACGGGAAGCATCACGGAGTTCAGTATCGCCTGATTCGTCGCCGACCATCAATGTGTCCGACCATGCATCGGCGACAGGGTTCTCGAGTGTAATGAAATCAAATCCGGGCGCCGGCGGAAGCCGTCCCGCCAGCCAACGAATGTAATATTCGGAAACGAATGGACCCACTCAGTACCTTTGGGCTTTTTGCCGCGGCGGCCATGCTGGTGTGCTACGCACTCGAACATCGCAGCCCTTGGCTCGTTTTCGCATTCGCCGCATCGTGCGCGCTGGAGCCGTCCATCGCTGGCGCGCCATTCTTCAACGACCCGATCGGCGCGGTGGATTCATGGGGCCGCTGCTGAGACAGGCGTTTGAAGAGGAGTTGCGCAACGCGTCGCGTTTTGCGGCATCTGGCGACCTGACAGCAGCCTTCGGACACCTCGAGCGCGCGCACGTTCTCGGCCAGCGAAGCACGCGGCCGCACATGCGGGCGCATTGGGAAATGTTGCGTGTCGGCTGGCGCCGACATGACGCGAGAGAAGTGCTCGGTCAAATCACTCGACTTGCAGGCGCTGCTGTATTGACGCATGTCTGGGTACCCGCCGGAAATACGGGCGGCGCAAGCGTCGGCGCATTTGCAGAGATGCCGATACCCGAGGACCTGCGCCGCTTGCTCGACGGATAGGAATTCAGGCGCGGACTTGAACCGGTTGCCGCCGGTAATTGTGTACTGCCGGACCTAGTGCTCCCGCCTTGGATCGATGCCGCGTCTCCGATTGAGCATGAGGAGATACGCGGCGGGTATCACGAGCATCGACAAGAGCGGCGCCGTGATCATGCCGCCGACCATTGGCGAAGCGATGCGGCGCATGACCTCCGAACCTGTGCCCGCTCCCCACATGATCGGCAGCAGGCCCGCGATAATCACGGCAACGGTCATCGCGATCGGCCGCACGCGCAGTGCAGCTCCCTCCACGATGGCCTGGATCCGGTCGTGCTCGCCGGCGAGCCGCCGCAGCTCGGCGCGAGTTGCTACCGCTTGGTTCAGGTACACGAGCATGACTACGCCGATCTCTGCTGCGACCCCGCCGAGCGCGATGAAGCCGACCGCCGCGGCGACAGACATGTTGTAGCCGAGCAGATACATCAGCCAGAAGCCGCCGACCAGTGCGAACGGCAATGTCGCCATGATCAGAAGCGCATCGCCGAAGCGGCGGAAAGTCAGGTAAAGCAGGGCGAAAATGATCATCAGCGTCGCCGGCACGACGACCTTGAGGCGCGCCTTGGCGCGCTCCAGATACTCGAACTGGCCGGACCATGAAATCGAGTAGCCCGGCGGAAACTTGATCTGCTCCGACACCGCCTGCTGCATTTCGCGCACCGCAGAACTCAGGTCACGCCCATGCAGATCGATGTATACCCAGCCTGACAGCCTCGCATTCTCGCTCTTGAGCATCGGCGGCCCGTTGCTGATCTGAATGGCCGCCACGTCGCCGAGGCGTATCTGCCCGCCGCGCCCGGTCAGCACCGGCAGGTCGCGCAATTTCTGCACAGAGTCGCGGGTTTCGCGCGGATAGCGCACGTTGATGGGGAAGCGCTGCAGCCCCTCGACGGTTTCCCCGATGTTGTCGCCGCCGACCGCGGCCGAAACGACGCTCTGAACATCGGCGATGTTGAGGCCGTAGCGCGACGCCGCATCACGGCCAATCGTCACATCGATGTAGCGCCCGCCCGCCAGACGCTCGGCAAATGCCGAAGTCACACCGGGCACGGGTTTCACGGCACGTGCGACTTCCGACGCCAGCCGATCCACCTCATGGAGATCGATGCCGGCGACCTTGACGCCGACCGGGCTCTTGATGCCGGTGGCGAGCATGTCGATGCGGTTACGGATCGGCGGCACCCAGATATTGGCGAGTCCGGGCACCCTGACGATGGAATCCAGCTCCTGAACCAGCTTGTCCGGCGACATGCCATCGCGCCATTGATCGCGCGGCTTGAACTGGATGGTGGTTTCGAACATTTCAAGCGGCGCCGGGTCAGTCGCGGTTTCGGCACGGCCGGCCTTGCCAAACACGCTCGCGACTTCCGGTACGGTCTTGATGAGGCGGTCGGTCTGCTGAAGAAGCTCCGCCGCCTTTCCAGCCGAGATGCCGGGAAGCGCCGAAGGCATGTACAGAAGATCGCCCTCATCGAGCGGCGGCATGAACTCCCCGCCGATGCGGATCATGGGATACGCCGTCGCGAGCAGGACCAGCAATGCGATGCCCAGCACTGCTTTCGGAATCGCAAGCGCGCGCATCAATACTGGCCGATACAGCGCAATCAGCCAGCGGTTGATCGGATTGCTCTGCTCAGCCGGGATCCGCCCGCGAATGAGATAGCCCATCAGCACCGGAATCAACGTGACGGCGAGACCGGCGGCCGCGGCCATCGCGTAGGTCTTCGTGTATGCCAGCGGGGAGAAGAGCCGCCCCTCCTGGGCCTCGAGCGTGAATACCGGCACGAACGACAGAGTGATGATCAGGAGCGAGAAGAACAGCGGCGGCCCGACCTGGGCCGCGGCATCGCCAATCACCTGCCACCGCTCGGCAGCTTGCAATTCAGAAGCTGGGTGCGCGTCATGCCACGCTTCAATCTGCTTGTGCGCGTTCTCGATCATCACCACGGCAGCGTCGACCATCGCACCGATTGCGATGGCGATGCCACCAAGCGACATGATGTTGGCGTTGACCCCCTGGTAGTTCATCACGATGAATGCCATCAGCACGCCGAGCGGCAGCGACACGATCGCAACGAACGCAGAACGCATATGGAACAGGAACACGAAGCAGACCAGCGCCACGACGACGAATTCCTCGATCAGCTTGCCTTGCAGATTGTCGACGGCGCGCCTGATTAGGCCCGATCGATCGTAAGTCGGAACGACCTCGACGCCGCGTGGGAGGCTCGACTTGAGCTCGGCGAGCTTGGCCTTGACCGCGTCGAGCGTCTCGAGTGCGTTCTTTCCGGAGCGCATGATGATGACGCCACCCGCCACTTCTCCCTCGCCGTCGAGCTCGGCAATCCCGCGTCGCATTTCCGGCCCGACTTGAATGCGTGCGAGGTCGCCCAACTTCACGGCGACGCCTGGGTCCGTGGTCAGCAGCGGAATATCCCGAAAATCATCGAGCGATTGCAGATAGCCCGAGGTGCGCACCATGTATTCGGCCTCGCCCAGCTCGAGGACCGAGCCGCCGGTTTCCTGATTCGCCTTCTGTACCGCATCGATGACCGTTTCGTGAGTCACATTGAGTGCGCGCATCCGGTCCGGATCGAGCACGATCTGGTACTGCTTGACCATGCCGCCGACGGAGGCAACCTCGGAAACGTCTGGAACCGATTTCAGTTCGTATTTCAGGAACCAGTCCTGGAGAGCGCGGAGCTGCGACAGGTCCATGGTGCCGCTCCGGTCGACCAGCGCGTACTCGTAGACCCAGCCGACGCCGGTCGCGTCCGGACCCAGCGAGGCCTTCGCCTGAGCGGGCAAGCGCGATTGCACCTGATTCAGGTACTCGAGCACGCGCGAACGCGCCCAATACAGATCCGTGCCGTCCTCGAACAAGATGTAGACGAATGAATCGCCGAACATCGAATAGCCGCGCACGGTCTTCGCGCCCGGAACCGACATCATCGTCGTCGCGAGCGGATAGGTGATCTGATTCTCGACGATCTGCGGCGCCTGGCCGGGGTATGTTGTGCGGATGATGACCTGCACGTCCGAGAGATCGGGAATCGCGTCGAGCGGAATTCGAAGCATCGCCCACACGCCCCAGCCCGCCACCATCAGTGTCGCGAGCAGCACGAGAAAGCGGTTCCCGATCGACCAGCGAATCAAACCTGCGATCACGGCTTTTGCTCCGGCGGGACGGGTTGATTCGGCTGTACTCCGGGCGCAGTAGCTTCGAGCCGGCCCATCGTGGACTTGAGGCTTGCCTCGGAGTCGATTAGGAATTGTCCCGACACGACGACCGATTGGCCTTCGTCCAGGCCCGACATAACCACCGAACGGCCGTTCTGCTCGGCGCCGATTTTCACGTCCACCACGTCGAATTCCCCGTTCTCCCGGGCGACGATGACGACGCTGCGTTCGCCCGTGACGATCACTGCCTCGCTCGGGACCAAAAGCTGCGGTTCGCCCGGTGGCGCGGTGAAGTCGAGCGAAACATACATCCCCGGAGACAGGTTGCGATCGACATTCCCGACCGCCACGCGCGCGGTGAGCGTACGCGTTTCTTGCTGCACCTCGGGCAGCAAGGCAATTACATCGCCTTTGAACGTCGCACCAGGCCAGGCCATTGCGCGCGCTTCGACTGCCGCTCCCTTCGGAACGAGGGAGACCTTCGCCTCCGGGATCTGCGCATTCACCCACACGGTTTCGAGTCCATTGATGCGGTACAAGGTTGCCCCGGACACGAAAGCCGCGCCCTCCCGCACGCCGAGCTCGGTGACCACACCGTCGATCGGCGCACGGATGGTCGTGCTGGCATCCGTCATCCGCTTTGTTTCAACGCTGCGAATGGTCGCCTCGGGGACGCCCAGCACGACGAGGCGTTGCCTGGCCGCATCCCGAATCGCTTGCGCGCTCAGCGAGCGAGCATCGAGCAAAGACAAATACTCCTGTTGAGCCTCCAGCCACTGCGGTGCCACGATCTCGGCCAGCGGCTGTCCGCGCCGAACCGTTTCCAGCGGCGTCTTGACGTGTTGACGCGTGACATAGCCGTCCACACGCGCCTGCACCAGTTCGACCAGTGTTTCATCGAAGGCGATATTGCCAACCGCCCGCAGGCGGGTGGACAAGACACCCTTCTCAACTTTGCCGAGCCGAATCCCGAGGTTCTGGACGACGTTCGCGCTGATCCATACGCTGCCCTCGCCTGCCACGTCCGCATAGACCGGCACGAGCTGCATGTCCATGAACGGCGATTTGCCAGGCTTGTCGAACTTGGCGTTCGGCACCATCGGGTCGTGCCAATACAGGACCTTGCGCTCTCCGGAAGCGACCGCCTGGGCCGGCGGCTCGCGATTCGCCCACCAGTAACCGGCAATGGCGCCGATCGCGAGCAACACGAACGCAGCCGCGATCCACTTGATTTCGGCAATCCTTTGTACCGTCATGGCGATACTCCCGGGTCGTGCAGGAAGTGCAGGAAGGCCCAGGCACGGGCGACATTGCCCTCAAGCACCACGATGTCGAGCTGGGTGTCGATCACCTCGCTCAGCGCATCGATGGCGCCGCGCAGATCACCGCGTCCCGCGCGATAGGAAGCGACCGCCGCGCGCGTGCGATCTCGCGCAAGCGGCAGCAGCTCCGTTGCGTAGTGCTGAAGCCGTTCGCGGCCGGCACGCCACGCAGCGAGCGCTGCCTGCACCTCCGCTGTGTGCATGCGGATTTCCGCTTCGCGCTCCGCTTCCTGCGCACGCACCATGGCCAGCTTTTCGCCGATGACGGGATTCTGGCGGTGCCTGGCAAAGAGCGGCAGGCCGACTCGGAACTCGAGTGAGACCATGTCGGAGAAATCGGAACCGCGTTTCTGATAACTCAACTCTGCACTCCAGTCCGGACGCTTCTCCGCGCGCGCGAGCGCCACTTCGGTCTTGGCCGCGTCGAGCGCGGCGGTCAGCGGAGCGAGCGGCGCGTGCTGCGGTACCGTCGCGAGCAGGGATTCCGGCGAGTCGCCCAGGTCAAGACTGGCCGGAATGGGCGTCAGCGGGCGATCGGCCAAATCGCCGACCCAGCGTTCGAGCTCCGATCGGCGCGCCTCAACCTCCTGATCGAGCGCGCGAATGCGCTCGTCCAGCCGCGCGACCATGGATTGCGCGGCGAGCGCCTCCGCGGCAGTCGTCCGGCCGCTTGCGAGCGCGGCGCGGGAGGCCGAGGCCTGCAATTCCGTCTCTGGCTTCAGATCGCGCAACCGATCGCGCGATTCCTCGACGACGGCCAGTGAGATCCACGCCTCTGAGACTGCGTGTGCCGTGTCGAATCGGCTTTTGCGCAATCCCGCCTGGGCGCTGGCGATGTCCCGCTCGGCTCGTTCACTTTGAAGGCGCCGCTTCTGGCGATTGGGAAAGTTCTGCATCAGGCCGATGCGGCGCATCGTCATGAAGTCGCGGGTGAACGAATAACGATCGCTTGTGTTGATCGGTAGATTGTCCACCGCTGTCACCAGCTCTGGGTCAGGCAGTCGGCCGGCACTCGGTAGCACAGCTTGTGCTGCTTCCAGCGTGGCCACGGTGCTCGCGATCTGCGGCGACTCCTTCAGCGCCAGTCTGACCGCGTGTTCAAGCGATAGCGGCTGCGATTCCGCTCGCGCTTCCGGTGTGCACGCGAGTGCCGTGAACGTCAGAGCCACCACTGCGCACCAGTGAATGATCAGGGCCTTCAGACCGGCCCACGGGTCGAATGACTGAGTCATGCCTCCTCCTGCTAGGACGCCAAAAATGGGCGCGCGGCAGGGGCGGCTATTTCAGATAAGTGCAGTAACGCTGCTGAATGGAGGCTTGTGGGACGGGTGCCGTTCGCGCCGTGACGTCGGCTGGACGCCGATCAGCGGGAATGATTCCGTTGAGATTCGGGAGTGTCGACGGCGGTCCGACTGGCGGTTTCGGGATCCGCGAATCGCGAAATTCCAGGAGCGCCTGTCCCTGCGACAGGCAGTCCGGCGCTGCGACCATGACACAGCGACCATCGGACCCAGACGCTACAGGGCAATTGTCGCAATCGCCTGCAGGCATCGAGCCCTGGTGTGATGAGCCGGCGCACTGAGGCCCCGTTGCCGCCAGGCACGGCGCGGCCACGAGTCCGAGCCAAGCCACCGCAAACACCGCGGCAACCAGACGCGAAGCCCGGAGCTCTTGACAGCGCATGTGGGTCAGCAGGCTCATGACGAAACCGGCTCAAAGTCAGAGCGAAGAACACTACGCCCAGCCCGGCAGGGGGTCAATGTTGACGCTGCCAGAGTGACGTTCGTGTCACGATCGATCCTGTCTGCCCGCTGCCCCACCCGGACCTGGCCAAACCGACATGGAAGGTCATCTACTTTCCGATGCAGAAACTCGCGAACACGGCGCCGAGCAGCGCGTCGCTCGATATGTTGCCCGTGATTTCGCCGAGCGCCTGGTGGGCCTGGCGCAATTCCTCCGCGACCAGCTCGAA
>Ga0187893_10013981_pt1 | contig 11047 bp, 4 predicted proteins | sample MA1701074metaG_FD_139574 | JGI IMG/M metagenome (GOLD analysis project Ga0187893, IMG submission 139574) | White microbial mat communities from a basaltic lava cave in the Kipuka Kanohina Cave System on the Island of Hawaii, USA - MA170107-4 metaG ...
AGAAGTCCCATTTCCTGCGCCCTATTGAGCGCCGTCTCAAGCCGTTTGTCGGCACGAATTTCGTCGTTGGTTTGCGGGAAAAACGGAGCAGCGAGTTGTAGAATTTCTTCCTTGCGCAGGACAAGCCGAGTTTCGTCATGCACTCTTTCGTCAAAATGGAGCAATTGCTCGCGAAGAATGACTCCGATGATGGCAACACCCTTGGACAGCTTGTCCCTGCGAAAGAGTCGTGGGATACCCGTAGTATCTTCGGCATCAGCTTGCTTAAGGTAGGCGAAGCCATCCTGCTCGTGAACCACTACCTCCAAACCGATTTCACGAAAGTAATTGTCAATATGTGGTTTATAGCGAAGCAGAGTCTCCCATAGGTCAAGCTCTTCAGAATAAATTGCATCCTGCAAGAGCCGGATCTTCACCGCGGCTGAAGGGAATGTCTTGGTTGGGTTCAGGGTCATGTGTTTGAGAAAATAACTCGGGGTACTCGATATCGGCGGTCAGTCAGGTCGTGCAAGTCGATAAGATCGAACTCCTCGAAAATAACATGAGGGCCGTCACTCTCGGCGATGACAACGTAAGCCAGTACTTCGAGAATGCCATTGCGGGGTGGATACACTTCCAGTAGCTCAGGTAGTGAGACCTGGACTTGGCCTTCAAGACATTTACGGATGTTCGAACGCAGTTGGTCAAAATCCACTGGATGGAGCAGTAAGAAAGCTTCCAACACAGACTTGTAGTCATCGGCGCCTGAATCCACCTCTAGCTCTCCTCCAAAATCGATCCGTTCCGGTGGCGACCACTGAGCCTTGGACATCAACGAGCCAGTCACAATGGGTCCATCCAGTTCTAGCAATTCCGAATTCGCAGGCAAGTGGCGGCTCTCATGGGCAAGTGCTTTGATTTCCTGAAGCAATCGTCCAACCTCTCGTCGTTCTGCAGATTCGCGAATATCCAGAATGCGGCGGAGCTGCGCTACCAAACGTTCGTTGGAAGTCAAAACCTTGCTACCTTCGGCCCGCAGATGAACCTGAAGCCTGCTCAAGAGTGCGTCTGCCCGGAGTTCCTCGTCGAGTTCAGGAAGCGCATAGGCCTTTTCCACGAGCGCGCCAAATTCCCTTCGCCGTTCCGAAGCAAGCAGGAAGTCCCAAAAGGCATAGAAGCTTTGGCCTTGGCTTGATTCTCGAAGTTTCTCATGGGCATCAAGGGTCTGGCCCACAATGACACCTCGAGTGGCTGATGCGTCCGCCCGACGCACAACGATGTCCTCCGTGACTTTTCTAAAATGGTGTTCAACCTCCCGAAAGTCTCCGAGCAATTGACGGGCGGTTTCGAGTAGATTCGCGAAGCGTTCGTTGATTTGAGTAGCATTGTAAATCGGTACCACGCCGACCTGCTCAATCACTTCGATCTGGCGCTGCAAACGAATCTGCTCCGCTCGCAACTGCTGAATTCGAACATTGGGCTCACGGGTTGAGTTTTCAACGATTTCGACAAGGAGGTTTGCAAGGCTCTTGAACTTGGACTCGGTTCCGACATGTCCGCGAGGCCTGAGAGATTCGAGCCATTGGAAAACCCGTTCCAAGTCTGATGTCAGTTCGTAAGCTGGCTCATCAGCATCGGGAGGCTGGAACCGACGGACATAGTTGTGCTCGTTGTCTGCCCATTCCAAGAGATAGTCTTTGGCTGCTTTCCCGCCCACTATGTGTGCCGCGTCCCGAAGCTCCTCGAGCTCGGCTTCAAGCAACGCCCGCAACCGACTCTCAAGCACAACCGGGCGATGCTCGCGTTTGAACGCGGCAAATAGGACAGTTAGCACTAGCGAGACGTTTTCTGCTCGCAGAAGCCGCAAAGCAGGAGACTGCTCGAATTGGAGCTTGAGTTCCGTATAGTTCACGGTTTTTTTGCAAAGGCGATCGTGATTCTCAGTCTCTTAGTGGTGAGCCAATAGTACCGCAAGAGAGTAGGGAACGATAAGGGCGAACGTAGATCTGCCAAAATCTTGCTTCTGTTCGATGAGGCTAGCTTTGTGCACCGAGTGCCTTCGGCCACACCACCGTGGCAACCGAGTTGGTTTCCGAAAGGAAGATGAATGCTGGACGCCGGGAGCAAGCGGATCAGTTTGAGGCGATGACCTGCCCCCAATGACCCGCCACGAAAAACTGGATCAGGAGGGCTTAAGTTTCCTGCGGTGTTGGTGGGTTGAACTGCTCCTTGAGTCGATCTCAAAGCTGACGTTTTTCTTCGCCCTCATAGCTGCTATTCAAGGCAGCGTGCGGGTTCTGTCAAGGGCGCGCTGTTGTCTGGCGCGCCGTCAGGGAACCCTTGACAGGTTCCGCAGCCTGCCTTAAGTCTTTGCTTAAGAAGGCGAAGAGAAATCACCTGCTTCTCTTCGGTCAACCTGGAGAGCTCCTCCGGTAGCAAGTCTCCCAGAGCGCTATGCGGTCGTGACCGATTGTAGTCTTGCTGCCATCGTTCCAGTTTCTGTCTGGCATCCGCTAGTGAGAAGAATAGCTCCGTGGGCGGTATGGGCAGGAAACAGCGCCAAGCCGTGCGCGAGGAGATCTCCGACCTGCCCGAAGGCGAGCCTCGGGGTTGTCGCCACCGGCAGTTGTATTGGAGACGGGTTTAACGTGAAATTAGATACGTTGTTTCTTGCCTGGCCAATCTCGTGGAAAGGTGCCCTCCAGCTACGTCGGGCGTCGACATTGAATGCCTGAGAACAAGAAGCTCGTTCGAATGTACTACTACGTAGACAGCCAGGTTCCCCGGCTGTCGCGAACGTTTGGAAAGCGAGCGCGAGGATACAAGTTGCTCGGCTAGGTAACCTGCCCCCAAGAGGACTATAAGCTTCGCGGCTTTTCAACAATCCCACGCGGATCGCGAATGTGCGTGATCGTTAGGTTGGTACGCCCGAGAGGATTCGAACCTCTGGCCTCTTGCTCCGGAGGCAAGCGCTCTATCCAGCTGAGCTACGGGCGCGTTTCGGTGGGGTGTTGCGCAGATCGTTTCAGACCGTTCATTTGCGATAGGAAGTCTAACAGAACGGAGGTCTTTTTCAACTGAATCATTGACGCTTGTTGTACCAAAGTAGAAATGTCCCTATCATCGTAGCGGCGCATTTTCAGTGCAGCGAGGACAGAGTCAAGCTTTCAGCGAGTCCGAGGACGAGTGTTTGGCTGAAAGCTTGACTCTGCCGCAGCGCAGCGAATACTGGCCGCTCGATTAAAGGGACACGGTACTTGGGGTTTCCGTGACCTTCACGCTTCCACTTGGTGCAAAAGCGGACATTTTCATTTTGGGACGACACTGAATCATTGACGCCATTGGCCAGTTGAATTTAGTGCTGCCGCTCTTGCTTGACACGCCAGCCCCCTTCCGACCACCGAATTTTTTCCCCTCACTCGGCCACGTCAGCTTGTTGCAAGCAGGCCGGCTCTATCGGAGATCCTGTTCAGTCTTTCCTTCCACGTTGGCAAGAAGGGAATCCAAATCATGTGGTGTTACGAGTTTGCTGAGCTTCTCCGTAATCACCAGGGCTAGCTCTCCAATGGTTGGCTTTTCAAAGAGCGTGCGCAAAGGCAAGTCCAGTTGAAAGGCTGCCTTCACGCGCGACAAAAATTGGGTTGCCGACAGAGAGTGACCGCCTATTTCGAAAAAGTTGTCGTGGATTCCGACCCGCTCCAGGCCTAGAAGCTTGCCCCATAGTTCGCCCAGTCTTACTTCAAGGGGATTGCGTGGTGCGACGAAGTTGATCTGTTTGCCGAGTTGATTCCAATTGGGCGACTGAAGCCGCTCGCGATCTACTTTGCCACTTACAGTGAAAGGCAAGGAATCCATGAATACGAAAGCCGCAGGGATCATGTAGTCGGGAAGCCGGCGGGAGAGAAACTGCCGGAACTCACGCACATCTGTCGGTTTTTCGGAGGAAGCGACCAGATAGGCCACAAGTCGTTTGACGCCTTGTGGGTCCTCACGAACCAACACCAGGGCTCTTTCCACGGCTGGGTGCTGGCGGATGGCAGCCTGCACCTCGCCCGGCTCGATACGCACCCCCCGGATCTTCACTTGGTCGTCGATGCGTCCTAGAAATTCCAGATTGCCATCGGGGCGATATCTGGCCAGATCTCCCGTTCGGAATAGACGTTCTCCAGCGGTTTGGGTGAACGCGTTGGGAATGAACTTGGCGGCTGTTAGATAGGGGTTATTCAAATAGCCGCGCGCCAGACAGGAGCCTCCGATACAGAGCTCGCCTGGAACTCCGACTGGGACGGGATCAAGTTGGGTATCCAACAAGTAGATCTGTGTATTGGCAATGGGCCGTCCAATCGGCACGGCCCACTGGCCAGGCTTGCGGTCGCAAGTCCAGAAACTTGCACCGATCGTGGCTTCGGTGGGGCCGTAGCCGTTGTGCAGATCTGCCCCAAGCCGTTCGAAGAAGCGTTCCTGCAGTTCAATCGACAAGGCTTCGCCACCGGTTGTTACCCGCCTAAGAGATTTGCAGTTCGTGCTCTCAGGTTCATCGAGGAAAGCTTGAAGCAGCGAGGGAACAAAGCAGGCGGCGGTCACTTGGTGCTCTATGATCAGATGAGCGAGGTACCGACTGTCTGTGTGTCCTCCCGGTCGGGCCATGACGATCCGCGCACCCACCATCAAAGGTTCGAAAATCTCCCAAACGGAGTCATCGAAGCTCAAAGGTGCCTTCTGCAAAACCCGGTCCGACTCCGCAAGCGGAAAATAGTCGCTCCTCCAGAGCAAGTAGTTGAGGACGCTACGATGATTGATCATCACCGCTTTGGGCCTGCCTGTGGAACCGGAGGTATACATCACATAGGCAAGGTTATCGGCTGTGACGGCAGCGTCCAAATCTTGACACGGCAAGCAAGACATGCGGGGCCAATCGGTGCCAAGGCAGAGCGTCTGAACCCGGGTCTCCGAAAGACTCGGCACCAGTTGCTCCTGAGTAACCACAATCTGTGCCTGGCTGTCTTCCAACATGAAAGCGAGGCGGTTCGGAGGATACGCTGGATCCAGCGGCACATAAGCTGCGCCGGCCTTGAGAATGCCCAGCAGGCTGATTACAAGATCCAGCGAACGGTCCATCAGAATTCCCACAGCCGACTCGGCCGTTACCCCTAAAATCCGCAGATAGCGAGCCAGTTGATTTGCCTTCTCGTTGAGCTGGAGATAGGTGATGCTCTGCCCCTCGAACACGACGGCCACTGCTTGAGGCCTCTGCCGGACTTGACTCTCAAATAGCTGTTGAATGCACCGGTTTCCAGGATATTCCTTCTCCGTCTGGTTCCACTCGTCGAGTATTCGATGGCGCTCTTTTTCCGGGAGGAACAAGAGCCGAGATATGGGACTGTGGCTAGTGAGGACGGCAGCCTGGAGCAAAGTATGGAAGGAGCGCCCCATCCGCTCGATCGTCTGACGCCTGAATAGTTCTTGAGCGTAGTTGAATGTGCAGCAAAGGTGTTCGCCTGAGTCCCTGACTTCCAGACTCAGGTCCAGACCGCCAATCGCGCCACGACGAATCGCATAGGGTTTCAACTGAATGCCATCCGCCCAGGGTACCTGGCTGTTCGGCAGGTTGCGCAGATTAAACATGACCTGGAACAGAGGCCAACGGCTGATCTGCCGTGCCGGATGCAGTTCTTCGACGAGTTTTTCAAACGGAGTTTCCTGCCGAGCATACGCCTGAAGCGCCGTCTCGCGGACGCGCTTCAGGAGCTCAACAAAGCTGGGATTGCCGGACAGACTCGTTCGCATTACCAGTATGTTCATGAAGCAACCGATGAGTTCTTCAACTTGCGGAAGTGTCCTGCCTACGACAGGAACGCCGACCAAGATGTCGTCTTGTCCCGCATGACGGCTTAACAGGAGCTGGAATCCAGAAAGTAGCGTCATGAACAGAGTCACGTTCTCGCGGCGACTGAGGTGCTTGAGCTGGCGGGTTAATGACGCATCAAGAACCATCGACCAGGTCGCTCCGTGGCTGGCGAGACGTTGCGTTCGGGGATAATCAGTCGAGAGTTGAAGCATCGTAGGGATGCCGCTCAGCTGATCCTTCCAATAAAGCAACTCCTGATCGACCCTTTCCTCAAGTCGTTGATTCTGCCACAGCGCAAAATCGGCATACTGGAGCGGTGGTTCGGGGAGAGGGGACTCTTTGCCGTTAACGCAAGCGTTGTAGAGAGCATGGAACTCGTGAATGAATACGTTTTCTGACCAGCCATCGAACACAATGTGGTGCATGAGGACGAGCAGCAGGTGTTCTTCGCTGGCCAGGCGAAGAAGCACAGCGCGGATCAAGGGTCCAGTGGTGAGGTTGAACGGCTTGTTGGCTTCCTCAATGGCGATCCGCTGGGCCTCCGATTCCCGGGCGTGGATCGGTAGGATGTCGAGAGATCTGATCTCCACAGAAACCGATAAGTCAGGCACAACATGCTGAAGCGGCTCGCCATCCCTTTCCGGAAAGACAGTGCGCAAGGCTTCGTGGCGACGCACGATCTCATTGAGGCTGGCTTCGAGCTGAATGGGATCGAGCTCTCCTTTCAATCGAAGTCCTAGAGGACGATTCGAGGCCGCACTTTCGGGTTCCAGTTTCTGTAGAATCCAGAGTCTTCGTTGTGCCGCAGAAGTTGGAACATACTCCCGACCAAGTGCGAGTCTTTCCATCGAAACGTTCGTCCCCTCTTTCGGCTACCTACAGCTAAGGTAGTAGCACTGGGCTGTTGTCAGCTCTCGGCTCTATCTCGAGGTTATTTCGTGGCTGCTGAGATCCGGAAACTTCAAACCAATGGCCCAATCCGATGGCCCGGACGCATCGGTCTGCGTAGACTTTCCAGAGAGATGCCTTCACGCAGTGCGACGACGACACCCACGGCCTCCAAATAGGAACTCACTTCGATAACATTCTCCATGCGCATGCTTGTATTGGACACGCTGAGTATCGTGTGATTTTCCGACACGGCGATCAAGGGAATGTTGCTGAATTCCGCAACCAAGGCAGGAATCCCTCCCAGGCAAGACGCTGGAACTATGATGGCGCCAATGTTATTCAGAGTAATGAGATGGGCAGGAACGGAGTCCAGTTCGGAGATCGAGAGCAGTCTCGGGGCTCGCGACAAGCCTTTCAGAACGCAGAAGTAGTGAGGGGCAGAAATAAACTCGGCAGAGGCACGCGGATTAAGAGTCGTCCTTTTCTTAAGGCTCTGATAGTAGGGAAGTGGTGCGTGGGCTGTCGGGAGTTTGAAGATTTTTGAAATCAAGTGGGTGATGATGGCTTCAACTCCGCCAGACGGATTCGGGATCTCACCTTGCAGATGCCGGGAAAACATCTCGTGTGTGACGCCATGAATCACCGAGACACCACCTACAGCATTAGCTCCCCGGGCAATCAAGAGCTCAACAGCTTCTAGAATTGCTTCAGGATCGACAATCGTTCCGATCGCGCACCCGGTTTGTGACCACTCGATTCTGACTCCCAACTCCCGTTCCAGCACAGTGTAAAGCGAGCAATCAACCCCTTTGACCGATCGAGCGGCGTTCAGTGTGTTGAGGACATCGTCAAGATAGGCAATCCCAGTGGGATCGATGAAAGTTCCGATGCGATTACTGTGGGTTGGCAACAATCCTAAATAGCCCAATAGAAAATCATCGAGACTCTTGCCCTCCACATAGAGGATGTTCGAAGCCATTTCATTCAGCTCAGAAGCATTCACAGCGTTGGGGTGAGTCACCAAAAAGTCCACGGCCGCAGCCAGCAGATTGGTCACGGGACCTGCATCACCAGCAAAACCTCCAAACTCGCAACGGATTCCGGTAGGTATGATTTGAACAACGCCAAACGGTCTTGCCTCAAAGGCCTTCCGCCTGGGGCGCAGAATTTCGATGGCCGACAAGTTCTTGGCGTAGCGATGCTGTGGGCTATATCTCAGGATCGTCGATTCGATCAGAATCTGTTCTGTTCGACTGACAATCGAGAATCTTAACGGATAGCTATCATGTCCCAGCTTGTCGGCAAACGCTTCCGCAATGACCCTCAACCAACTGTCCTCTCGGTTGAGCGATAGGCTGAGAACTGTGTTTTCGATTTTCACCCGTTCTCCTCAGGCTTGTGACCGGATTGGGGGTTTTCAGTCCCCCTTTATCAGGCAAGGCCTTGAAGGCGCACCAGCACGAGAGTCGCTCTGATCAAATGGGTCCAGCCGATCGAAGAAACGTCTCAATTTCTTTCCAGATTGATTCTCAGACTCTTGAGCTTTCGATAAAGGTGGCTGCGCTCGATGCCCAGAGCGTCGGCGGTGTGGGAGACGTTTCCGCTGTTTTCTTCAAGCTTCTTCAGAATATAGTCGCGATCGAAGGCTAGGCGAGCTTCCGACAGGCTTCTTGCTTCCGCCGGGTCTTCCGGAGAACCGTTCTCTCTAAGCACGACGGAGGGCAGGTGGCGCACTTCCAAACGGCTGCCGGGAGTCATGATCACCATCCGCTCCACAAGATTCTTCAGTTCCCGGACGTTTCCGGGCCAGCGGTACTGCTTGAGAACTTCCAGGGCTTCGGGTGAAACGTCTTTGGATTTGCGCCCGTAAAGCTGGGAGAACTCCTGGATGAAATGCTCGGTTAGCACAGGAACGTCTTCCACCCGTTCCCGCAAGGGAGGAACATAGAACGGAATGACGTTGAGCCGGTAAAAGAGGTCCTGCCGGAAATTTCCCTTCTCCATTTCTTCGTCCAGATTCTTGTTGGTTGCCGCAATGATGCGGACATCCACCGAAACGGGAGCAGCCGACCCCACCGGTTCAAAGCGCTGCTCCTCCAGCGCCCGAAGCACTTTGGCCTGGGTCTTCAAGCTCATGTCACCCACTTCGTCAAGAAACAGGGTGCCTCCGTCTGCCTTCTCCAGCTTTCCGATTTTGGTTTGCGTGGCGCCGGTAAAGGATCCCTTCACGTGGCCGAAAAGTTCGCTTTCAATTAGCTCATCCGGAATTGCGGCGCAATTGACTTCTACAAGTGGCGCTGAACTGCGCAAACTCTGGTGATGCAGCGCGTGTGCCACCAGTTCTTTTCCGCTGCCGCTCTCGCCGAAGATGAGAACCCGCCCGTTGGTCGGCGCCGCAATGGCCAGCTGCTGGCGCAGAGCTTTCATCGGAACGCTCGTCCCAACGATCCGGTAACGGGCACCCAACTCTGAACGCAGCGTGAGGTTTTCGTCCTGCAGGTGCTTGTGCTCGAGCGCGTTCTTGACAACCAGCAGGGTCTTCTCGATCGACAGCGGTTTTTCGACGAAGTCAAAAGCGCCCAAACGCGTTGCCTTTACGGCTGTCTCGATCGTGCCGTGACCGGAGATCATGACCACAGCCGACGCAACCCCCTTTCTCTTGAGCACCTCGAGTGTTTCAAGCCCGTCGATGCCGGGTAGCCAAACATCCATCAGAATGAGCTCGAACGAGTGGCTCTCCAGCAACGACAGACAGGCTTCACCGCTCTCGGCGGTTTCGACTTTGTACCCCTCTTCCTTCAAGACGGCACTCAGCGATTTCCGAATGCCTGCCTCATCGTCAACCAGAAGAATCGAATTGCGCGGCAAGGGTCAAGACTCCATTGGAAGGCATTCCAATTTTTCCAAACGAAAAGAAGGCATTTGGCACAAACTCTCACAACTGAGCGTCGCCAGGCAAGCCGAGAGGCGATTGTTTCAAACACCAGCCTGTTTTGTTGAAGATGACTACTCGTGCCAGTCAAGGGCTCCAAACGGCTGCGGCGATTCTTGCTACGCTGGAATCTCAACTACGAAACTGGCCCCAACAGGTATGTTGTCTTCAACGTGGATGTAGCCTTTGTGATCGGCAACGATTCGGCTGGCGATAGCAAGTCCAAGCCCCGTGCCCCGTCTTTTCGTAGAGAAATACGGAAGAAACAGTTTCTCTTTGTCGGCCGAGGAAATTCCGTGCCCGGTATCCTTGACAACCACCTCAACCGTTTGGCGTTTCGGACAAAAGCTGCTGGTCAGGGAGAGTTCTTTTTGCGATGCATCCTCCAAAGCCTCCAGTGCGTTGTCAATGAGATTCACAAAGACCCGTTTCAATTGCTCCGGGTCGGCCTTGATCTCGGGCAGTTCGGGTGCCAGAGAAGCGTCCAAGCGAACTCCATCCAGTCGTCCGTTGTACGATGCCAGGGTCTGCTCAATGAGACGGTTCACATTGGTCGAAACCATACTGCCCGCAGGTAAGCGGGCAAAGCGCGAGAACTCATCGACCATGGCTTTGAGACTTGCCACCTCGTGGTGAATGGTCTGAACACATTCGCGCAACACGGTTTCAAACTCGGGTCCTCCCGCCCTGGCCGCGGTCTCGCCTGCTTTCTTGAAATAGTTTTTGAGCAGCCGATCGGCCGAGAGTTGAATGGGAGTGAGCGGATTCTTGATCTCATGCGCCATGCGGCGAGCCACTTCGCGCCAGGCATTTGCCTTCTGTGCCTTCAGCAGCTCCGTTAAATCTTCAAGCACGATCACGCAGCCTTGGGAAGCTGGGGACTCACTGTCCAGGGCACTCAGAGTCACCGCGCAGTAGAGGTTCCGATCTTTAAGGTGCAGCCTGAAATCACGAGTGGCGCTTCCGGTTTTGGATGCCCGATCAATCAACGATTGAATTTCCACGAGGTCTCGCGAACGAAAGAGCGCATCGATGCCGCGGTTTATGACGCTGAGATCACAGTTGAGCATGCGCTGGGCGGCGGTGTTGACACGGCTGATTTTGTGGTCGGAGGTAATGGAAATGACACCTGTCGGAATGTTCTGCAGCACCGCTTCCGTGTACCGGCGCCTTTCATCCAACGCCTGGTTGGATGATTGCAGATCCTGGTTTGTCTTCTCCAACTTTTCAGAACTCTCATAAAGCTGTGACGTCATTCGGTTGAACGAATTGACCAGGATTTCGAGTTCGTCTTGAGCCTGGCAATCGACCTGAATCCTCAGGTTGCCTTTCGACACTTCATTGGACGCCTCGGCCAAGGCACGAATTGGAATGGCGATACGCTTCGAAAGATAAAG
>Ga0187893_10013982_pt1 | contig 11047 bp, 9 predicted proteins | sample MA1701074metaG_FD_139574 | JGI IMG/M metagenome (GOLD analysis project Ga0187893, IMG submission 139574) | White microbial mat communities from a basaltic lava cave in the Kipuka Kanohina Cave System on the Island of Hawaii, USA - MA170107-4 metaG ...
CACTCGTACCCCAACGAGGACACCTGGACCGATCGCCTGGCGCAGGACGGACTCGTCCTGATCGGCGATGCGGCCGGATCCAACGATCCGATCATCGGTCAGGGGCTGTCGATCACGCTCCGGGACGTCCGCCTGGTGCGCGACGCGCTTCTCGGCGAGCGCCAATGGACCCCGCGCATCTTCGAGCCCTACGCCGCGGAGCGCACAGAGCGGATGCGTCGGCTCCGCTTCGTGGCGACGCTCGTGTCGACGTTGCAGAACGAGTTCGGTCCCGTGGCCAGCGAGCGACGCCGGCGCGTGCACGCGCGGCGGATGGAGGATCCCTCCAGCATTCTGCCACTGATGGCGGCCTTCCTCGGCCCCGGGAACCTGCCGGCGGAGGTGTTCGAAAAGACGGCGGGCGAGCGGTTTCTCGCCTCGACGTGAGCCGGCTAGCTGGAATGCGCTGCAGCCGTGGCGATCAGACGGGCAACCGCATCGGGCTGGGAGACATACACCGCGTGACTGCCCGAGATCTCGACGACGGTCGCTCCCGCGCGCTTGGACATGAAACACTCCTTACACGCGTGGTCGCAACCCGTACACGGCTCGCACGTTGTCGCTCATCAGCTTGTACCGGGCCGACGGCGGTAGCAGCTCCACCAGCTCCCCCAGCTCGGTCAGGTAGCGCGGCGCGTGGTCGGGATGGGGGAAGTCCGACGCCCAGAAGAACTTGTCCTCACCGACCAGCGGAATGACGGCCGCGAGCGAGCGCTCGTCCGGGTCGCACGAGATCCAGCACTGACGCTGAAAATAGACGCTCGGCTTCTCGGAGAGACCGGTGTTCCGTCCGAGCGGTGTCGCGTACACGGCGTCCATCCGCTCGAGCCAATAGCCGATCCACCCCGCGCCCGACTCGAGCACGATGACCTTCAAGCGCGGGAACTTCTCGAACACGCCGAACTGGAACATCGACGTGAAGGCGTGGCGCACGCCGTCGGGTGCCGTCACGTTGATGAGGAACGAGAGCGACGCATCCGTCATCCGGCCAAATCGCCCCGGCGCTGCCCAGAACGGCTCGAAGCCAGGATGGATGGCGACGGGGAGACCGAGGTCTTCCGCCAATCGGAACACCCGATGGTGGTCCGGGTGTCCAGGCGCCTTCTGCGTCATCACGAAGGGCGCGATGAACACGCCCTTGACGCCGTCACGCGCGGCCCGCTCGAGCTCGCGCTCCGCTTCCTCGGGCAGCCCGAGCGAGACATGCGCGATCGGCACGAGCCGCCCGCCGCTGTCCGCGCAGAACTCGACGATCCAGCGGTTGTAGGCGCGCGTGTACGCCTGCGCGAGCTCCAGGTCCTCGCACTCCGCCTCCCAGAGTACGCCGAGCGTCGGATAGAGGATGGCGAGATCGAGGTTCTCCTGATCGAGACGCTGCAGCCGCTCTGCCGGATCCCACGCCCCGAGCCCGGCGTTGTCGAGATAGCCGAACCCCGTTCGGGTCCTACCAGGCGGCGCCGGGATGCCGCCGATCAGGTCCATCGCGCCGAGGCCCTGCGGCAGGTTCCGGCGCACCATCTTGGATGGCCGCCCGGCGATCTCGAGGTATTCGAGGCCGTCGGCGTCGTGACGGATACCGAGCGGGCGGTCGTGGAATCGGGACTCGAGATGGCGGTCCCAGAGATCGGGCGGCTCGAGGACATGCCCATCGGCGTCGACCGCACCATCGTACGAGAGTCGCGGCAGCATGCCCCCACGTAGCCCCCGCGGGCCACCGATTCAACGTCGAAGAGGCCCGCTCATTGCTTGCCGTCCTTGATGAACGTGAGCAGGTCGGCGTTTATCGTGTCCGCTTGCGTGGTGGGCATCCCGTGCGGGAATCCCTTGTAGGTCTTCAGCGTCCCGTTCTTCAGTAGCTTCGCCGACAACGGTGCCGAATCAGCGTAGGGAACGATCTGATCGTCGTCTCCATGCATTACCAGCACGGGGACCGTGATTTTCTTGAGATCGTCCGTGAAGTCCGTCTGTGAGAAGGCAACGATGCCATCGTAGTGCGCCTTCGCTCCGCCCATCATGCCCTGACGCCACCAGTTCTGAATGATCGCCTCCGAGGCCGTAGCGCCCGGTCGATTGAAGCCATAGAATGGCCCCGACGGCAGGGCGCGATAGAATTCCGAGCGATTGGCTGCGAGCTGCGCCTGCAATCCGTCGAACGCCTCCTTGGGGAGGCCGCCCGGATTGGCGGCGGTCTTCACCATGAGCGGGGGCACCGCACTGATGAGCGCCGCCTTGGCCACCCGGCTTTCGCCATGCCTTCCCAGATAGTGCGCCACCTCGCCGCCGCCGGTGGAGTGACCGACATGCACGGCATTCTTCAGGTCGAGATGCGCGGTAAGCGCCGCAAGATCGTCGGCATAGTGATCCATGTCGTGACCGTCGCCCGTTTGCGTGGAGCGACCGTGGCCGCGGCGGTCATGCGCTATGACACGGTAGCCGTGACGCAGGAAGAACAACATCTGCGCATCCCAATCATCTGCCGACAGCGGCCACCCATGGCTGAACACGATGGGCTGACCCCTGCCCCAGTCCTTGTAGAAGATCTCAACGCCGTCCTTGGTCGTGATGACAGGCATGGCATTGCCTCCTTGCTTGGCTGCCTCCCGTCTACTCTAGAAGACCGCCTTCGGGTAGATGACTTGTGCTGCAACCGACCCCCTGATGGAGAATGGAAGATGACCGACAAGTCGATTGGCGATGCCGCCAAGGCCGTCGTCCGCCGCAATACCGAGGAAGTCCAAGGCGGAGGCAATTTCGAACTGTTCGAGGAGCTCTTCGCAGACGACTTCCTCGACCATACGCCGCAACCCGGCGGCACGCCTGACAAGGCCGGTGCGCGCAACCTCTACCACCGGTTGCGTGCGGCGTTTCCGGATTTCCACGCGGAGATCCACTGGCAGCGTGTCGATGGCGATGTCGTGACGACCTACAAGACCTATCACGGCACGCACAAAGGGGAGTTTCTCGGGATCGCGCCGACGGGCCGCACGATCCAGTTCGAAACAGTCGACGCGATGCGCGTCACCAACGGAAAGTTAACCGAGCATTGGGGCGTTGCGAACCTCTTCTCGCTGATGCAGCAACTCGGCGCCACGTTCACGAACCCCAGGTCCTGACCTCGAGAATAGTCGGCGAACCCTGCCCTCCCGGGCCTCTGTCCCCGGGGGACGCGCCGTGTCAACGAGCCGCGGTAAGGCCTGATCGGCCGCTCGGCCTTCGGCGGAAGCACAAATGTCCTACACGCGGCCGTGCGAATGGGCTAGGGTTTCCGCGGGTCATGAGCAGGCCAGCCTTGCTCGCTCCGATCGTCGTTGCAGCGGCCCTCGCCGTCGCGCCCATCAATGCACGTGCGGCCGTCACGCGTTTCGTCGCCCTCTTTCCGCCCGGGACAGGCGGAGGATCGTGCGCGGCGCCCAATTTCAACCTCATCCAGCCGGCGGTCGACGCGTCGAGGCCGGGGGACACGATTCACATCTGCCCCGGGACGCATCGTCTGGCCGCAACAATCGTCGTGCCGATCGACCTCGTCTTCGAGGGCGACGGCGCAGCCTCGATCATCGACGGCGCGAGCGGCAGCCGACGTGTACGGCTCATCGATGCCGGCGGACGGCTCGTCGGCCTCCGGGGTCTCACCTTGCAGAATGGAGCCGTGGACGGCACCGGAACCACGATCGGCGGAGGCGGCGCGGTTCGCGCCAGGACCGTGACGGCGGAGGACTGCACGTTCATCGGGAACACCGTCACGAACGTCTCCGATGGTGGCGGCGCCATCGCCGCCGATACGATCAGCGTCACGCGCAGTACGTTCCAGGGAAACGAAGGCGCTCGCACGTCGGGGACGTCCACGATGCTGGGAGGTGGCGCGATCTTCGGCACGACGGGCATCGACGTCGCCGACAGCGTGTTCGTCGGCAACCGCGCCATCGGATCGTTCGTCGACGGGGGGGCGGTCCATGGTTTCGGGTCCGCGATCGTCACCGGCAGCACGTTCGTCGGCAACGCTGCGGGCGGCAGCGGGGGCGCGCTCCATGCCGCGACCGCCGCGGTCGCCACGAGCACGTTCCGCGACAACACGGTCGCCCGGGGCGGTGGTGTCACCGTGGACGAGCAGGACGGCGGCGGGGCCGTCGACGCCACCGACCTCAGGGTCGACGCAAGCACCTTCGCAGGGAACCTTGCCGGGGTGGGCGGCGCTTTGCGCGGCGAGTCCATCACGATCGCCAACAGCACCTTCGCCGAGAACGACGCCACCGTCCTCGGTGGCGCGATCCTGGCCACAGGCACCGTCGCCATCACCAACGCCACCTTCAACGACAACACGGCCGCCTTCGGCGGCCAGGCGCTGTATCATGGCACGCGCTCGTCAGGCCCCATCCCCCGCTCGACCGTCCGTCTCAGCAACGACATCTTCGCCGGGCCGGCGACCGGAGACACCGTTCGTGCGTCCATCGGCTCGTTGATCGACGGCGGCGGCAACCTCAGCGTCGACGGCAGCCCACGATTCACCAATCCCACCTCGCGCAACGGCGTCAGCACGTCCTTCCTGGCACTCGGGCCACTCGCCGACAACGGGGGGCCGACCGATACGATCGCGCTGCGTACCGGCAGCGTCGCTATCGGGGCCGGGAGCTGCATCCTGGCCACCGATCAGCGCGGCTTCAGCCGCCCGGGCGGACCACGGTGCGACAGCGGCGCTTTCGAGCACGACGCCTCGGCATCGACGACCTCGACGACCAGCACCACGAACACCACGACGACCACCACCGGCAGCAACACGAGCACCACGGTTGCCTCGACCACCACGACGTTCGCGAGTTCCAGCACCACCACGAGCACGCCGGTGGCCTCGTCGACCTCGACCACGACACCTCCACCCGTGACGAGCTGTGCCGTGGCGACGACGTTTTCCAGCCTGCGTTGTCGAACGGATGCGCTGCGCGAGCGGGTGCTCGGCGCGAGCGGGTTGGGGGCGTTTCAACCGAAGCTCGCCACGCGGTTGGAGCTGGCGGTCGTCAGTGGCGACCTCGCCCGGTCATCGTGCAGCGACCGTCGGCATGGGCAAGCGAAGGCGCGGCTCCGCCAGGCCACGAATGCGTTCGCGCGCTACGTGCGCAAGCTAGACTCCCGCAAGGCTCGCGGCACGCTGGACGCGGCGATGCGATACGACCTGCGGCAGGCGGGCGAGGCGATCGTCGCGGACGTACAGCTCCTCCGGGCACACCTCGTCTGCCCGGGCGACGCGGCCCGCTAGTGCGGAAGGGCCGCCTGTCCCGTCGGGTCCGCATTTGGCTGATCGTGATCGCGTCAGCGATTGCTCTCGGCGTCGTCATCGTGCGCCCCGCGGAGGTTCCCCTTGCGACCTTGCGCGCGAAGTATTCGAGTCCCGCCTCGCAGTTTCTGCGGCTCAGCGACGGTGCGCGTATTCATGTGCGCGACGAAGGGAACCCCGACCGACCCGTCCTCTTGCTGATCCCCGGTCTTCATTCGCCGCTGCAAGTCTGGGAGCCGTGGGTCGCGCGGCTTCGAGACGACCTGCGCCTCGTGTCGGTCGACTTGCCCGGGCAGGGTCTATCGGACTCGTGGCCGCGCGGCGACTATTCCACCACCGCCCTCGACAGTTTCGTCACGGAGGTGGCGGGCGCGTTGGGTATCGGGCGATTTTCGATCGCCGGGCATTCGATGTCCGGCGCCTTGGCTTGGCGCTATGCGCTCGCCCACCCCGATCGCATCGAGAGGATCGTGCTAGTGGCTGCCGGGGGCATCGTCGTCGAGGGCGCCGGGCCGATCCTCGCCTTCCGCTTGCTTGCGTCACCGGCCCTCGGCCCGGGCGCCCGGCAGCTGATGGCACGACCATTCGTGCGGTCCACGCTCGAGATGTCGTTCGGCGAGGACGACCTCGTCACCGACGACATGGTCGATCGCTACTTCGAGACCATCAACGGCGAGGGGCACCGCGCGACCGTGGGCAAGCGGCTCCAATACCTCCTCTCGTACGATCCGATCGAACGGCTGGACGGCGTAGCCGTCCCGACGCTCATACTCTGGGGTGACCACGACGAGCTGCGGCCGGTGATCTACTCCAAGATCTTCCACGAGCGGATTCGGGGGTCCGTACTTCGCGTCTACCCAAGCGTAGGCCACTTCCCGATGGAGGAAGCACCGGACGCGACCGCCGACGACGTCCGAGCGTTCATGCGTGGGGAGCCGCGGCCGGCACGGGCAATCGACTAAGCCCGGCGGCGCGGAACGCCCATTCGAGAGGAACCTGGCAGCGTAGTATGGGTGTCACGGGCAACCCAGCCATGGCTACGCCGGCACGTCCGACCATCGAAACGCGGTACGCACAGATGTTTCCGACCCTCGAGCCCGCAGAGATCGAGCGGCTGCGGCGCTTCGGCGAGACCCGGACCTACCGAGCGGGCGAAACTCTGGTCGTGACGGGCGACGTCAGCCCGGGCATGTTCGTCGTCCTGGGCGGAGAGGTTGCGATCACCCAGCACAGCGCGCTCGGGCGCGACGAGCCCATCGTCACGCATGGCCCGGGCGGGTTCATGGGCGAGCTCGCTCAGTTGTCGGGGCGCCCGTCGCTGGTGGACGCGCGCGCGACGAAGGCAGTCGAGGCCATCGTCATCTCGTCGCCCAAGCTGCGTGAGGTCCTGGTGGCGGAAGCCGAGCTGGGGGAGCGCATCATGCGCGCGCTCATCCTCCGCCGCGTCGGGCTCGTCGAAGCCGGCGCCAGCGGCCCGGTGATCGTCGGGCGCGCGGACGACGGCGACGTTCTTCGGCTGGCGGGGTTCCTCGCGCGCAACGGACATCCACACAAGACGCTCGATCCCGAGACCGATTCCTGCGCGAGGACGTTGCGCGACCGCTTCCACCTGGAGCCATCCGAGCTGCCGATCGTGCTCTGTCCGAACGGGCAGATGCTACGCAACCCGACCGAGGGAGACCTCGCCCGCTGCCTCGGACTCGTCCGGGCGATCGATCCGACCAAGGTCTACGACGTGGCCGTCATCGGTGCCGGACCGGCCGGGCTCGCCGCGGCGGTCTACGGCGCCTCCGAAGGTCTCTCGGTGATCGTGCTCGACTGCCGCGCCTTCGGTGGCCAGGCGGGCGCGTCGGCACGGATCGAGAACTATCTCGGCTTTCCCACCGGCATCGGCGGCATGGTCCTCATGGCCCGGGCGTACAACCAGGCGGCGAAGTTCGGGGCCGAGATGGCGATCCCCGACGAAGTGGTTCGTTTGCAGTGCGACGCCGCCCCGGATGGCTCCCGGTTCCAGCTTGGCCTCGCAAATGGTGAGCAGGTGCGCACCCGTACCGTCGTGATCGCCAGCGGCGCCAGATACCGGCGCCTCGACGTTGGCAACCTCGCCGAGTTCGAAGGCTCGAGCGTCCACTACTGGGCCTCGCCGTTGGAGGGGAAGCTGTGCGTCGGGCAAGAGATCGCGCTGGTGGGCGCTGGCAACTCCGCGGGCCAGGCGGCGGTATTTCTGGCGAGCCAGGTTCGCAAGGTGTGGCTGCTCGCGCGTGGGCCCAGCCTCGAGGCGAGCATGTCGCGCTATCTGGTCGACCGCATCGCCGGGTTGCCCAACGTCGAGGTGCTGCTGCGAACGGAGGTCTCGGCCCTCGAAGGCCAAGGTGGCACCCTCGAGGCGATCCGCTGGCGCCATCTTCCGTCGGGCGAGGAGACACGGCGGCCGATCCGCCATCTCTTCCTGTTCATCGGTGCGGACCCGAACACCGACTGGTTGTCTCAATCCGACGTGGCGCTCGACGCCAAGGGCTTCGTGCGCACGGATGCGGACCTCGGCGACGGGCACCGGCCGCTTCAGACGAGCCGCAAGGGCGTGTTCGCGATCGGCGACGTGCGGGCGGGGTCGACCAAGCGGGTCGCTGCGGCCGTCGGAGAGGGCGCGCAGGTGATCGGAACGATTCACGCGCTGCTGGCAGACGCCGACGATCGAGCCACCGTCGTCGCTCGTCCGGGAGGAACCCTTGGCTGACGAATGCGTTCATGCGGCAGGCATCCGGACGGTTACCCCGAGCGCGCTCGGCTGCGAGGAGTGCCTGAAGACCGGTTCGCCGTGGGTACATCTGCGGGTCTGCCGGACGTGCGGCCACGTCGGCTGCTGCGACAGCTCGCCGAACCATCACGCCACGAAGCACTTCCACAAGACCCGCCATCCGATCATCGAGGGCTACGACCCGCCCGAGGGATGGGGCTGGTGCTTCGTCGACGAGATCATGCTCGATCTCGCCGGTCGGACGACGCCACAGCGAGGGCCGATACCGAGGTGGGTGTGATGTGAGTTCACGAGCAACGCGCCGACGACGACTCGGAGCTGCTCTCCCAGACGCACCCCATGCGGAAGGTCATAGGTCCTTGCTCCGGGAGATACGACCTCCCTTCGCCCATCATCGCCAAGGCAATCCGCGTTCACCGGCGGGAGTAGGAAACCGCCCCCTCTGAGCGCTGACGATCTGCGGCGTTCAGCCTATGGGGCCCGTCCCCTACTTCGCCGCTGGCCCGCCCTCCGGGCGGTCGGCTGGATCGGCGATTCCGCAGGAATCCCGAGCGTGAGGGCCGTGACAAAGGCGCCGCGCCGGGATGAACCATCCGTTAGGGTCGACTATGGTGAGGAAATGGAGACTGGCATCGCCCACCACCGTGTGGCCATGCTCATCGCCTCGATCGCGGAGCCGCTAACACTTGCAATCGCGCTCTTGGCTGCATGGCTCGGACTCGTGCCACAGTTGCAGGCGGAACGAGAACGAAGTGCGGTCGATAGGCGCGTGAGAAACGCCGACGCCGTTCAGCGGCGCGCGGGAGGCCGGGTAGTTGGCAATGGCGCACTACGGCGTCGCGTCGCAGCGCCGATCTCGGCGTCCACCTGGGTCGGCGTTCGCGGCATGTCGCTACGCGCAGAATTCGGGAATCCATGAAGCGCCACGACTTTCAGATGCCCTTCCTCGTCATTGGGCTGCTGTTCGGGCCGCTCGCGCGGGCGGAGCCTCCTGTGCCCGCGCCGAGCTGGGTCTCACCGGAGGTCGCGACCGCCCCGACCCGCATGCTCGCGCCGCCGACCGGCGAAGGACCCGTGATCGTCCGGGCCAGCTTGGCGCTGCGCGACGTGAACGACATCGACGACAGCGCGGAGACGTTCCAGTTCAGCGGCATCCTGAGGCTCACATGGCGCGATCCGCGGCAGGCATTCGACCCGCGCGAAGCCGGCGTGTCCGAGAAGCTCTACCAGGATGCGTATCAGTTCGACGAGATATCTCCGGGCTGGTACCCGCAGGTCGTCCTCGCGAACGAATCCGGCCTGTACGAGAAGCACGGCGTGCTCCTGCGTGTTCGGCCGGACGGTACGCAGACGCTGTACGAGTCGGTGAGCGCGATCGCGAAAACCCATTTCGCGCTGCGTCGCTTGCCGTTCGATGTGCAGACACTCAGGGCGGTCTTCGAGGTCCTGGGCATGGACGCTTCGGAGGTTCGCTTTGAGATCGAAGAGGGCGCAGGCGGAGTGGTGACGTCCGAGATCCGCATCCCTCAGTGGAACGTCGTGCACGACCATGCGCACGGACCATCGCAACGCTTCCGAGCTCGGGCACGAGCGGCGCGCCTCGCAGTTCGTGCTGAGCATCGACGTCGAACGCCAGTCTCTGTTCATGCTTCGACTCGTCGTGATGCCGCTCGCGCTCATCGTCGCGCTTTCCTGGGCAGTGTTCTGGATGGATCGCGCTTCGCTCGGCGATCGGATCAGCGTCTCGTTCGTCGGCATTCTCACCGCGGTGGCGTACCAGCTCGTCGTGGCCGGCTTGCTGCCGGCCGCCTCGGAGCTGACGCTGATGCACGCGTTCCTCAACGTGAGCTTCTTCGTCATGTGTGCAAGCGTCGTGATCAACTTGGTCGTCGGCGCCTACGACAAGGCCGGGCGATCGGACATCGGGGACATCATCGACCGGCGTTGTCGGTGGGTGTTCCCGCTGGTCTACATTTGTCCTCATGATCCTGGCTGAGATCGCTTCGCACCTGCTCCCCTAGACGGGCGTTCGTGCCGCTTCTGGGGTGGTTCCGTGCGTTCGCGGGCAAAACCCCCTACGAGACACTGCGGGAGCGGCTACAGTGACGGCGGCGAGTGTCCTACGAGGCGTGCGACATCAGACGATAAGGATCGGGACATGACCGAGGCAGGCAAACGCGAGGATTTTTCGATCGAGGACGCCGATGCGGTGGTGCGAGCCCTCGGCATTGACCGCCAACGCGGGCTCACCTCGGAAGAAGCGTCGCGCCGGCTCTCGGAAGCGGGACCGAACGAGCTCCGTTCAGCAGCGCCGGTCCCTCTCTGGCGGCGGATCCTGGCGCAGTTCCAGGATCCACTCATCTATCTGTTGCTGGGCGCAGTGGTCATCTCACTTGCCGCCTGGCTGAGTGAGGGCCGGCCCGGCTGGCCCGTGGATGCGATCGTCATCGCGTTGATCGTCGTCATGAACGCCGTCCTGGGCTATGTGCAGGAGGCCAAGGCGGAGAGTGCCGTGGCGGCACTGGGGCGGATGACCACGGTGACCTCCGCGGTCATGCGCGACGGGCAGGTCGAACGGGTTCCCAGCGCCGAACTGGTACGCGGCGACCTTCTCGTGCTCGGCGAGGGCGACTCCGTAGGTGCGGATGCGCGCCTGCTGCACGCCGCGACACTGCGCGTGCAGGAAGCCTCGCTGACCGGCGAGAGCGAGGCCGTGCTCAAGGACGTGGCGACGTTGCCCGAACCAGCGGCGCTCGGCGATCGCCGCAACATGGTTTTCAAGGGTACCGCCGTCGTTCAGGGCACTGGTCGCGCCGTGGTCACCGCCATCGGGATGGCGACCCAGATGGGCTCGATCGCCGAGATGCTCGAGGCCACCGCGGAGGAACCGACCCCTCTGCAGAAGGAGGTGGGACGGGTCGGACGCATGCTCGGCATCGCGGTCATCCTCATCGCCGTGGTGGTGGTGGGCACCGTGCTGCTGA
>Ga0187893_10013983_pt1 | contig 11047 bp, 7 predicted proteins | sample MA1701074metaG_FD_139574 | JGI IMG/M metagenome (GOLD analysis project Ga0187893, IMG submission 139574) | White microbial mat communities from a basaltic lava cave in the Kipuka Kanohina Cave System on the Island of Hawaii, USA - MA170107-4 metaG ...
CCGGATCGATGTCGCCCGCGATCGAGAGGCTCGCGTTGTTGGGTGCGTAGTACCGCTTGAAGAACTCGACCACGTCCTCGTAGCTCGCCGCCGACAGGTCCTCCATCGAGCCGATCGTGGGCCAGTGGTACGGGTGATCGGGCGCGTACATGTTCTCCGAGATCGCGATCCACGCCATGCCGTAGGGCCGGTTCTCGTAGGACTGCCGCCGCTCGTTCTTCACGACGTCGCGCTGGCCGTCCACCTTGGCGGGCGACATCGCGTCGAGCAGGTAGCCCATCCGGTCGGACTCGACGAACAGCGCCAGCTCGAGCGCGTTGCTGGGCACGTTCTCCCAGTAGTTCGTGCGGTCGGTGTTGGTGGAGCCGTTGTTGTCCCCGCCCGCGGCCTCGAGCCACTGGTCGAACTTCCCCTCGGGCACGTGCCCCGATCCCTCGAACATGATGTGCTCGAACAGATGGGCGAACCCCGTACGACCCGGCTTCTCGCGACCCGAGCCGACGTTGTACCACACGTTCACGCTCACGGTAGGCGTGGAGTGGTCCTCGTGCAGGATCACGTTGAGGCCGTTGGGGAGCACGAAGCGGGTGTAGGGAACGTTGAGCCGCATCCCCTGGGCGGCGAGCGCCGCCGGGAGCGCGAGGACGGCGAGGAACGACAAACGCAGGCGATGCATCAGGCCTCCGTGGAAAGGACCTCACCCCCTGACCCCCTCTCCTCGGACGAGGAGAGGGGGAACGGGGACCTCACCGTCTGACGGGGGTGAGGTCTATCTAGATAGCGCCTCCACGGGGAGAGTTTCAAGCCGTGCCGCCGCTGGCGTGTTCCACGCTTCAACGGTAGTCTTGCGCATGCCGCTGCTGGACTCCGACCGCACACGCGCCGGCGCCCTCATCTGGGCGCTCGTCATCGGTCTGGGCATCGCCCTGGCGCCCTACGCGGCCGGCCTCATCGGCATCCCCGTGCTCTACGTCATCTTCGCCCCGGTGCACCAGTGGCTCATCCGGCGCCTGCCGCCCCGCCTCTCCGCCAGCCTGGTCGTGGCGCTCGGCGTGTTCCTGATCCTGATCCCGGGCGTGTCGCTGGCCGGGCTGATCGTGGCCGAGGCGCGCGATATCGCCAGCGGGGTGATCAGGAGTCCGATCCTCGCCCGCCTCGGCGAGCTGCGGATCGCGAACGTCGACGTGGGCTCCCAGGTGGCGGGGCTGGGCCAGAAGCTCGTGTCGTGGATGGGGTCCAGCGCCTTCGGCCTCGTCGGCACCGCGACGCGGCTCGCCCTGAACCTGACGATCGCGTTCTTCGGTCTCTTCTACCTGCTCACCTCGCCCGGCAAGACGTGGGAAACGGTGCGCGGCTATATCCCCTTTTCCGCCGCCAACGCCGACAAGCTGCGCGAGCGCTTCGAGGGCGTGACGATCTCCACCCTGATCGGCACGGGCCTGACCGCCTTCATTCAGGGAGCGCTCGTGGGCCTGGGGTTCTGGATCACGGGCCTGCCGGACGCGTTGTTCTGGGGCGTGGTGACGATGGTGTTCGCGATCCTGCCGGTCGTGGGCAGCGGCGTCGTGTGGATCCCCGGCGTCATCGCGCTCGTGCTCGAGGGGCGGACGCCGGCGGCGATCGGCCTGGCGGCGCTGGGACTCCTCGTCGTCGGCAACGTGGACAACGTGATCCGGCCCCTCGTGTTCCGGCGCTGGGCGCAGATCCACCCGCTGATCACCCTGGTGGGCGCGTTCGCGGGCGTGCGGTTCTTCGGACTGCTGGGCCTGCTCATCGGCCCGCTGGCCGTGAGCTACCTGTTCGAGTTCGTGCGCATGTACCACTCCGAATATTTGACAGCAGACGGACAGACGGACAGATGACAGAAGACGCACAGGCGCGCAGACGCACAGATGGGAAAAACGGGTGGCACGATACAGTAGAACGGGTAGAATTCCCTCATACCAGACTCGGTTCGGAGCACACATGCGATCGTTTGCCTGCTACGTCTTTGCCGCTCTCGCCGTCGCCGCCGCGGGCTGCGCGCCCCAGGCCGATCCGGCCGCCGAAGTCGCCGCGATCCGCGCGGCCCGCGAGCGGATCGACCGGATCGTCGCCGCCCGGGACACCACGACGCCGGGCACGTTCTTCGCCGAGCACGCGCGGCTCTACCCTCCGACGCTGCCGCCCGTGGACGGCGCCGCCGCGATCCGCAGCGCCCTCGCCGCCTGGCTGGTGCAGGCCAACGCGTCGCTCACCTTCAGTATCGATACGATCATCGTGGCGCGCGCCGGCGACATGGCCCTGGAAACGGGGACGTACCGCTACGGGTTCGACGGACCGCGAGGCCGGATCGAGGACGCCGGCTACACGCTCGCGCTGTGGCAGAAGATCGCCGGCCAGTGGCAGATCAGCCGGTACGTGATCAAGCGGGACGAGACGCTGGTGGGAAGGGAGTAGGTGACAGCAGACGCACAGGCGCGGTAGACGCACGGATGGTGAGCAGGTGTATGGAGGGCAGGGTGCTGGGCCTTACCCTTCCCCCTTCCCTCTTCCCACTTCCCCCATCAATCTCGGGCGCCAGAACGCGTAGACCGGGACTCCGAGCGCGATCAGGCCCCCGCCCCGCAACGCGTTGCCCGGGTTGACGGCGATCGAGCTCGCGACCACGTAGAGCGCGCCGAGGATGAAGAGTGCCGGGATCCAGGGGTACGCGGGTACGCGAAAGCCGGGACTTCCCTGACCGCTCCGGTCGCGGGAGCGATCCACGAACAGAGTCGCCGCGGTCAGCCCGAAGAAGATCCAGTCCCCGAACACCACGTAGTCGAGCAGCTGGCCGTAGGTGCCGGTCATCACGAGCACGATCGCCCACAGCTCCTGGAACACAATCGCCACGCCGGGCGTGCGATACTCGGGATGGAGCCGCGCGAAGCCCGGGAAGAACACGCCGTCTGCCCCCATGGCCTGATAGACGCGCGGCGACACGAGGATCACGAGATTCAGGAAGCCGAACGTGGAGACCGCGATCCCGGCGCTGATCAGCGTCCTGCCCGGGACGCCGAGCGCGCGCTCCATGGCGTCGGCGGCGGGTGCGGCGCTCGCGGCGAGCCCGGCGGCGCCGAGTGTCCGGAGATAGGCGACGTTCGCGAGCAGATAGGCGGCGATCACCCCCGCCACGCCAAGAATCAGCGCACGCGGCAGGTTCTTCTCGGGCGCCACGATCTCCTCGGCCACGAAATTGGTCTGCTGCCAGCCACCGAAGGCGAACAGGACCGGGACCAGCGCGGAGCCCAGGGCCGTCCCCAGCGCGACCCAACCCACCGGGACGGCCCCGGACGGCCCGGGACGGCCCAGGACGGCCGAGGGCGCAGCGAGGAGGCCGGCGACGATCAGCACCGCCAGCGCCAGCAGCTTGAGAACGGTGAAGATGTTCTGGGTGATCGCCGCGGGCTTGACGCCGACATAGTTGACGCCCGACAGCAACACGATCGCGCCAATGGCGAGCGGGACCGCGGCGTCCGGTGCCAGGCCGAGCAGCGACACCGTGTAGCTGGCGAAGGTGACCGCGACGGCCGCGATCGCGCCCGTGGCGATCACGAGGAGCAGCGTCCACCCGTAGAGGAAGGCCGGCAGCGGGCCGAAGGCCTCGCGCAGGTACACGTAGCCGCCGCCCGCGCGGGGCCGCCGCGCGCCGAGCTCGGCGAAGCACAGCGCGCCCGCCAGCGCGATCACGCCACCCAGCACCCACGCCGTGAGCGTGAGCCGCGCGCTGCCGACCCGCTGCGCCACGACCTGCGGCCCGAGGAAGATGCCCGAGCCGATGATGCCGCCCATCACCGCCATCGTGGCCGAGAAGAGGCCGAGCCGGCGGGAATAGCCGGGAGACGGGAGACGGGAGGCGGAAGCCGCAGGCACGCGGGAATCTGATGCACCATGCGTGAATTCGGTACTGCGCTTCGGCTGGGTGACGGATACCGTGTGCGTGCGGTCACGCCACTTGCCTCCTGGGCACGAGTGTCGTATCGTCCCGCTGCGTGCGAGGTCTCCGCAGCCGTTTCGCTGCGCCGAACGAGCCGGGGAGCGATGCGCTACCCGGCTCGTTCGATTCCTGTTTCCCGTTTCGTTTCCCGTTTCCCGTTTCCCGTTTCCCGCCTATTGCGGCAGGGCGAAGTGCCGGATCAGGCCAAGGGCCAGACGGTAGTCCTCCTCCCTCGGGCCATCGACGGGAATCCGCACGGCGGCGCCGACCTCCCACGCCTCGGCGAACTCCCAGCGGAACTCCGGCGCCAGCGCCCAGCTGACCGGCCCGCCGCCGGTCGAGAACTCAGCGATTATCTCGACGATCGGTGTGACGCCGAGTGGTGAGGTCCAGGAGAGCACGGCGCTCACTTCGGCGTGTGGGTCCTCCTCGCCCTCGAGCGGGACGTCCAGGTGCCCCCCGCCCTGCAGCAGCCAGCGGCGTTCCGCGCCGAAGGGCCACCAGGCGAGCACGAAGGGCGCGACGGCCGCGTGGTCCTCGCCCAGGCCGCGAGTCTCGTCGCCCGTGGCCAACTCGACGTCGGCACCCACGGCGAGGATGAATCGCCGGCGGTCGTCGATCGCCGCGAGCTTCGCTCCGACACTCACGTCGCCGATGCCGGTCTCCGCGGGAAGACCCTCGGGCATCAGGCGATGGACCGGTGCATGCATGATCAGCGAGAAGTTGCGCGCCAGCGCCCACTCGACCTCGAGCTGGCGGTGGCGACCTCGCCACCGTCGCCGCTCGCGAAGAAGAAGTCGGGACGCACCTTGCGCTCGATGTAGGGGTTCTCCGTGAAGAACGCGTCGATGAAGTGCGGGCCCGGCCCCCGGTGTGAGTGCTGGGCCTCGTGTGGATGGTCGTGTGAGTGGCCGGCGTGCTGCGCGGCCGCGCCGGCGGGCGCGACCAGGAACGCGACGCCGACGAGCATGACTGGCAAACGCATGTAAGCTCCGGGTGGACGCGTGAGACATCAGACATCAGGCGTCAGACGTCAGTCTGGGTCGCGCGAGCCTATCAGGCTGACGTCTGATGTCTGACGTCTCACGTCTCGCCTGGGAGGTCCTGCGACGTCACACCCGGGCTGGCGGACCGTTCGCGAGCGGAAGGAGGTGCGGGGTCGGCGCGCGGCGCGCCGCCTGAGCCTCGTCGGAGACGCGGAAGCGTCCCCTCGGCACGGCGACCGCCACCGTTGCCACGGGCGTGCCGGACAGCGGGGTCGAGGCCGCGGCATGGCAGGCGTCGAGGCAGGTGCAGGCGGCGTGCGGGTCATCCGGCGGCGGTTGCGCGTGGCCGGGTCTGTGGGCGTCTGTGGCGGCCGGGGTACCGGCACCCTGGGCCTCGTGGCGCGGGCAGTGACCCGGCCCGAGCCCGGCCCGCGCCCCTGCGAGCAGGAAGAGGAAGGTGAGCCCGAAGGCGAGCGGCCCGGCGCCGCGTGGACGGGTGGTCATCACGTGGGCGACGGCCAGGATAGCGCCCTGACCATACGTGAGGAAGGTGGTGGCCGGTTCGTCGCCCGCCTTACCCTTCCCCCTTCCCCCTTCCCCCTTCCCCCGCCTTGAAATAGCCCCCATCCGGCCCCAGCTCCCACGCGCCGGGGTCGGCCAGCTCGGTCGTGAGGATCTCGTCGAGCCGGGCGCAGGCGGCCGGATCGCGCACGGGTGTAACGACCTCGACGCGGCGGCGCAGGTTGCGGGGGCGCCAGTCGGCCGAGCCGATGTAGTACTCCGGGGTGCCCCCGTTGTCGCAGGCGAAGATCCGGGCGTGCTCGAGGAAGCGGCCGAGGATCGAGCGCACGCGGATCCGCTCGGAGAGGCCCGGCACGCCGGGCCGCAGGCAGCAGATCCCCCGCACGATGAGCGCGACGTCCACGCCGGCCTGGGACGCGCGGTACAGGGCCGCGATGATCTCGGCGTCGGCGAGACCGTTGAGCTTGACGCGGATGCGTCCCCCGCGACCGGCGCGGGCGTGCGCCGCCTCGCGGTCGATCAGCTCGATGACGCGGGGCAGCAGGTACGTCGGGGCGACGAGGATGCGGCGGTAGGCGGCCTGGGGCGCCTTGGACGAGCCGGTGAGCTCGTTGAACAGATCGCCCAGGTCGGCGGCCAGCTCGGGATCGGCCGAGAGCAGGCCGAGGTCGGTATAGAGCCTCGCGGTGGCGGCGTTGTAGTTCCCCGTCCCGATGTGCACGTAGCGCCGCACGCCGCCCTCCTCGCGCCGAGCCACGAGGGCCACCTTGGCGTGGGTCTTGAGCTCGACCAGGCCGTAGACGACGTGGATGCCCGCGCGCTCGAGCGTCTTGGCCCACTCGATGTTGCGGGCCTCGTCGAAGCGCGCCTTGACCTCGACGAAGACGGCGACGTCCTTGCCGGCGCCGGCCGCACGCACCAGCGCGTCCACGATCGCCGAGCGGCCGCCCGCCCGGTACAGGGTCAACTTGATCGATTCGACGTGGGGATCGTCGGCGGCCTCGCGGAAGAAGCGCTCCACGGTCGCGTCGAAGGCGTCGTAGGGGTGGTGCACGAGCACGTCGCGCTCGGCGAGGAGCATGAAGATCGACCGGTCGGGTGAGAGCGGCGCGCGCGCGTCAAACGGCGGGAACTTGAGCTCGGGGCGCGGCAGGTCGGCCACCTCGCGCAGCGCGGTGAGGTCGAGCAGGCCGTCTACCTCGTAGATGTCGGCGGGGGCGAGCGGGCTGGCCCGGCTCTCGCGCTCGAGCCGCAGCTCGCGCAGCAGCAGGTCCCGCAGCTGGGGCGGGACGCCGCGCTCGATCTCGAGCCGCACGACCGCCTGGAACGGGCGGCGCTCGACTTCCTCCTCGAGCGCCAGCAGCAGGTCCGCGGCGGCCCGCTCGTCCACGTGCACATCGCCACCCCGCGTCACCCGGAACGTCGCCGCATGCTCGACCTGCCACGCGGGGTAGAGCCGCGCCAGGTTGGCCCGGATCACGTCTTCGAGGGGCACGAGGACGTCGCCGCCCGCGAGCGGGACGAAGCGTGAAGCACCGGGCGGTACGCGCAGATAGACGAAGTGGTAGGGACCGGTGCGGGGGTCCCGCACCATGACCGCCAGCGAGAGGGCGAGGCTGCGGAGCTGCGGGAACGGGTGCCCGGGCGCCTGGGTCATGGCGCGGGGCGAGAGCAGCGCAAAGATCTGCCGCTCGAAGTAGTCCGTCGCCGATGCGCGCTGGGTCTCGTCCAGCTCGGCCCACGGCCGGATGAGGATCCCCTGGGCGGCGAGGGCGGGGAGGCACTCCGCCAGGCACCGGGCCTGACGCGCCGCGAGCTGGCGCACGCGCACGGCCACCAGGTCGAGCTGCGCGGCGGGCGTCAGGCCATCGGGGCCCGCGCGGTCGGCCTCCTCCGCCACGGCCTGCTTGAGCGCCGCCACGCGCACGACGAACAGCTCGTCCAGATTGGCCGAGAAGATCGAGAGGAAGCGCACGCGCTCGAGCAACGGCAGCGCGCGATCCTCCGCGAGCGCGAGCACGCGGGCGTTGAATTCGAGCGCGCTCAGCTCGGGGTTGAGGTACTGCTCCGGCGCGCCCGCGGCAGGTGCGGCGCGCCCAGGCCGGCGCGCCCGCGGCCGCGCGACCGCCGCCGCCCCGGCCAGCGCCTGCGCCACCAGGTCGGAGCGGGTCGCCAGGGTGAGCGCCGAGAGTGTGAGGGGATCGCGCAGGGCCGGCGACCCGACGCGCGCCACGACGTCATCCAACGCGAGCCACTCGATCACCGCGCCCCCGGGCGGCGCCGCGTCGACCGTGACGCGCAGCGCGAGCCACACCTCGAGCGCGGGCCGGCTCGTGCCGCCGGGGACCGTGCCGAGCGGCGCGAGCTGGGCGGTCGCGTGGCCGAACGTCGAGCGCAGCAGCCGGCGGGATGCCTCTTCGCCGCTCCCCTCGAGCACCGGCAGCCGCAGGGCCCCGCCGTCGGCAATCAGGGCGACCCGCCCCTCGTCCAGCGCCAGGACCGCGACGGCGCGGCCGGGCTGCACGTGTCGCGCCAGGGCGTCGGTCTCGAGCGCGCGCATCAGCTGCTGCGCCCGGTCGAGCCGGTCGACCAGGACGGGCCGCAGGCCGTGCGCGTCCAGCAGCGACTGCGCGAGCGTCTCGAGACGCGGGGCGCCCGGGCGCAGCCGCCGGATCACCAGCTCCTGGAACCGGCCGGACATCCCGCGCGCGGCCACCGTGACGGCGTCGTACGCCAGCTCGAACCGCGGCCGCGACGGCCACCGCCCGCTGGCCACGCGCACGATCCGCTCCGTTTCGAGGTCGGCGACCGGCTGCAGCCGCGCGGGGTCCACGAGCGCGCGCAGCCGGCGCGCGGGCTCCGATCCGCCCGCGAACGCCGTCGCGGCATCGGGCTCGGCCACGGGCGCCTCCACGGCCTGCGCCGGCGTGACGACGGCGCCCTGGCCGCGGCCGCCGAGGGCGATCGTCAGCACGCGGCGGTCATCCACGAAGTAGCGGAACCGGCAGGTGAGCCCGCGGCGCTCGAGGCTCCCGTCCGCGGTATCGTAATAGACGTCCCGAAAGTAGGTCTTCGATTCGCGGCCCGCGCGCAGCCCGTGCGGCAGCGGCTCGCCCGCGAGGCGGGTCAGCAGATCCAGGGACGGAACGTCGCAGCGGAATCCGCCGTCCGGCTTCATCTCAGAACATGAAGCCCGCGCGCACGTACACACCCGTCTGCTCGGGGCTCTGCGCGAGTGATACGGTCAGCGTGTTGCGGCGATTGAGGAACGAGAGCCAGAGCCCTCCGCCCGCCGCGCCGTGCCAGACGTCGGATGTCTCATTGTCGAGGTAAACCCGACCTACATCGGCAAGCCCCACGACGCCCAGCTCGCCCGGCAGGACCATGAAGATGTCGAACAGCTTGATCCGCAGCTCGGCATTGCCCCACACCCCCGGCCCGCCGGCGAAGCGGTGCTCCGGGTATCCGCGCACCGTGCGGGCGCCGCCCACGTAGACGACCTCGTGGAACGGGATCCGGTCGCCCGTGACGTCCCCACCACCAGCGCGCAGCGCCAGCGTGGCGACCGCCGGGCGCCCCACGGACAGATACGTCGCGATCTCGCCATACAGCGTGACGAACGGGTCGGTGACGTCCAGCGACGCGGGATAGATGGCGCCCGTCACGTCGAGGTAGAGGCCGCGGGTGGCGAAATTCGCGACGTCGCGCGTGTCCCAGCGGACCCCGCCCTCGGCGCCGAGCTGGGTGAAGTCCCCGTCTCCGTAGGCACCGCCCGTGGTCGCGAAGTAGCTCCCGGCCTCGGGCTCGGTGCGCTGGTGCTTGAAGGCCGCCGCGAGCCACAGACGCCCCCGCTCGCCGCGACCGAGCGGGAAGGCGACCCCGGGCTGCACGAGGTACTGCTGTTGTCGCAGCTCGAAGAAATCGTCGGGGCCCGAGGCGCCGGTCTCGTTGCCGAAGCCGTAGAAGTTGAGGGCCTCGATGCCGGACGCGCGCAGGTGGAGCGTGCCGATGGCCGGGGACCCGGGGAAGGCGCGGAACTCGCCCGTCACCTCGGCCCGCCCACGTTGCGCCCCGAAGGCCCACCCGGCGCGGGCCATCCAGCGGGTCTTCCACGGGACGTAGCGGAAGCCGAAGCGCCGGTACACGAACCCGCCGCCGAGGAACGCGCCGAGATCGGACGAGTACCCGATCCACGAGATCGGATTGATCACCGAACCGTGATCCGGCGGGCCCATCAGGGTGACCGTGTCCACTGGGGGGGCCACGTAGCGGCGCGTGTTCACCTTCGTCCCGGGGCCGCGGACGAAGCCGTTGGCGCCGCGGTCGTCGTAGAACCGCTGGCGCCCCCCGCGGGCCGAGTCGGCGAGCGTATCGTCGCCGCCGCCGCCGACCACGCGCACGATCGGCCCGTCGTCGCCGCCGCCCACCACGAGCCGGTCGTCGCCGCCGTGCAGGTAGAGCCGGATCTCCTCGGTGTCGCGGGGATCGAAGGTGCGGTCGTAGTAGGCGCGGCCGCGGGCGCTGAGCGCGATCCGCACGCCGCCGTTCTCGAGACGCTGCACGCGCGCGTCGTCGCGCTGATCGGTGGCGTGGATCTCCGCGGTGCGCGCGACCAGCTGGTAGAACTCCCGCGCCGCGGCGGGCAGCCGGTCGCGCCGCGCCCGCAGCGCGCGCGCCAGCGCGGGGCCGCCCTGCGCGTAGTACTCCGGCGGCAGGCGCCGCACCGCCGCGTCGATCACGGAATCGGCGAGGCGCGACCGCACGGCGACGGCGACCGAGTCCCACACCTGCCGGTCCAGGTCGGCCAGGAGCCGGGCGTCGAGCCCGCGCGCGGTCCAGGTGAGCCGCTTCATCGAGGCGTACTCGTCCTCGAAGCCCACCAGCTCGATGTGGTAGTAGCCCGCCAACCGGGGGAGCACGCCGTCGAACCGAGAGAACGCCTGGTCGCGGTCGCGCGGAATCGGAAACCACTCCCGCACCCCGCCCCCCCGGTCGAACCGGGCCCAGCGCCACTGGTCCTGGTGCCGGTCCCAGTCACCGACGAGCACGTCGAGCAGCCGGGCCGTGAGGTACGCGCGCGACGCGACGCGGTGGTCGGCGTCGTCCTCGAGGCGCTCGAACAGCCGCTCGGTCCCCACGAAGTCGGCGGCGCCCGCGAACCCCTCGCCGTCGGCGCGCTCGGTGGGACGCTCCTCGAGCATCCCGAGCATGCCGGCCCGCGCGCACGGGAGCGGGTGCAGGCGGGGGTCGTCGGGCAGGACCGCCAGCACCGGCGGGGCGTGCAGCACGCCCGCCGCCTGGAGCAGCGGCGCGACCACGAGCGGCGCGGCCGGGTGCGCCGAGGAGATCTGATCCTGGAGCACCTCGGCGGCGATGGTGCGGCGCAGCTCCGCGGGCAGGACCAGCGATGGGTCCTTGTCCACGGAGCGCAGGGCGTACTCGCGGCCGTCCGCGGCCCGGAACCGCACCGACCTGGTCTGGCGACCCCCGCCGCAGCGGGTCGGGGTCAGCCCGCCGGCGGTGCGGTCGAGATCGAGCACCTCCACGGCGATCGGCGTCGTCCAGAGATCGCGGTAGTGCG
>Ga0187893_10013985_pt1 | contig 11045 bp, 13 predicted proteins | sample MA1701074metaG_FD_139574 | JGI IMG/M metagenome (GOLD analysis project Ga0187893, IMG submission 139574) | White microbial mat communities from a basaltic lava cave in the Kipuka Kanohina Cave System on the Island of Hawaii, USA - MA170107-4 metaG ...
CATCCCGCTCGCCGCGCTCGGCGTCCTGAGCCCGGTGATTGCCGGCGCCGCGATGGCGCTCTCCAGCGTGAGCGTGGTCGCCAATACCCTGCTGCTCAAGCGCTGGAGACCCGCCGGGGGCTGACATGGGCAAGCCCGAACCGCTGGAGCACGCCGACGCCATCGAGCGCGGCCTGATGGACATCGGCCGGGCCGCGAGGGAAAGCGGCGTCTCTGCGAAGATGATCCGGCACTACGAGGCGGTCGGATTGCTGCCGAAGGTGGCGCGCACGTTCTCGAACTACCGCGTCTACACGGCGAACGACGTCCATGCGCTGCGCTTCATCCGGCGCGCGCGCACGCTCGGGTTCTCGATCGACGACATCCGCGCGCTCCTCGGGCTGTGGCAGAGCCGCGCGCGCTCAAGCAGCTCGGTCAAGAAGATCGCGCGCGCGCACATCGCGCGGCTGAAGGAAAAGATCGCCGAGCTGCAGGGCATGGCGAGGACGCTGGAGCACCTGGCGCAGCACTGCCACGGCGATGACCGGCCGGAGTGCCCGATCCTCGACGATCTCGCCGCCGCGAGCCCGGCCGCCCCCCGCGTGCGGAACGACCGCCCGGCGCCGGGGTCGAACACAAGTTGACTTGACAACCCAGGAGCAGACATGCAGAAGCTCGCAGCAATCCTCGCCGCCCTGGCGCTCGCCGCGCCGGCGCTCGCCCAGCCGCTCGCCGAAGGCGAAATCCGCAAGGTGGACAAGGACGCCAAGAAAATCACGATCAAGCACGGCCCGATCCAGAACCTCGGCATGGGAGCGATGACGATGGTGTTCCAGGTCAAGGAGCCGGCCATGCTCGACCAGGTCAAGGCCGGGGACAAGGTCAGGTTTCAGGCCGACACGGTGGGGGGCGCCCTCACCGTCACCAGGATCGAGCCGGCGAAGTAGCGGCTTTTCCGGGCAAAATAGCGGCTTTTTTGCGGGCAAGATCGACGATGCTCCGATCGCTTCCGGCCTGGGCTGCGCTGCTTCTCGCGGCCGCCGCGACGGCGGCCAACGCGCCGCTGCCCGACGACGGGCGCGTCGACGCGCAGTTCCGCCGCGCGCTCGAGAATGTCCGCCAGGGCCGGCTCGACACGGCGCTCGGCGAGCTCGACCGCATCGTCGCCCGCTACCCCAATTTCAGGCTCGCGCACCTCGTGCGCGGCGACGTGCTGCTCGCGCGCGCAAAGCCGATCGAGGAGTTCGGCAACACCGCGCACGACGCGAACGGCCGCCTGACGGAGCTGCGCGCGGAGGCGCTGGCGCGGCTGCGTGCCGTGGATTTTCATCCGCCCGAAGGCCGGGTGCCGCGCTACCTGCTGCAGCTCGACCCGCGGCAGAAGCACGCCATCGTGATCGACAGCAGCCGCTGGCGCGTGTACGTGTACGAGAACGCCGGCGGCACGCCGCGACTGGTCGACGATTACTACACCACGCTCGGCAAGTACGGCATCGAAAAGGAGCGTGAAGGCGACAAGAAGACGCCGCTCGGCGTCTACCACGTCGTGTCGCAGATCCCGGGCAGCAAGCTTCCCGACCTCTACGGCTGGGGCGCGTTCCCGATCAACTATCCGAACGAGTGGGACCGGCTGCTCGGCAGGACCGGCTACGGCATCTGGCTGCACGGCGTGCCTTCGGACACCTACGCGCGCGCGCCGTTCGCGAGCGACGGCTGCGTGGCGCTCGCCAACCCGGACATCGAACGGCTCGCCAAGCGCGTGCAGGTCGGCGCGACGCCGGTGATCATCGCCGAGCGCGCCGAGTGGCTGCCGGCCGAGGCCTGGCGCGCCGAGCGCGACGCCTTCCTCAAGCAAATCGATGCCTGGCGCCGGGACTGGGAGAGCCTGGACAGCGAGCGCTACCTCGCGCACTACGCGAAGGGCTTCCGCTCCGGCGCGATGGACCTCGCCGCGTGGCGCGCGCACAAGAAGAAAGTGAACGCAGACAAGACCTCGATCGAGGTGTCGCTCGACAACCTCGGCGTGTTCCGCAGCCCGGCGCGCGCCGACCTCGTCGAGGTGAGCTTCGACCAAAGTTACCGCTCGAGCAACCACTCGCAGCGCACGCGCAAGCGCCAGTACTGGGTGCAGGAGGACGGGCGCTGGAAGATCGCCTACGAGGGGCCGCTCAAGGGCGGCGCCAAGCTCGCGCTGCCGGAGTCCTTCCCGGGAAGGCGATAAATGCCGCGCTGGCTCCAGGGCACGCTGGTGGCGCTCGCGGGATTCGCGAGCCTCGGCACCGTTTCCGCGCTGTGGCCGAACCCGCTGTTCATGCGCATGACGCCCGCCGGCGCGTGGGAAATCGGACTGCTCGGCGCGCTCGCGCTGCTCGGCGGCCTGTATGTGGGGCTGCGGCGCCCGGCCTGCGCCGACCGCACCGCGGGCGCGGGCGGGATCATCGGCTTTCTCGGCATCGCCTGCCCGACGTGCAACAAGCTGCTCATGCTGCTCTTCGGCGGCGAGCTCCTGCTCACGTACTTCGAGCCGGTCCGGCTCTACCTCGCCGCCGCCGGCACTGCGGTGCTCGCACTCGCGGTGTTCCTCGAGTTGCGCAGGCGCCGGGCGATCGTGCGCGGGCACCTCCCAGCGGCACCAGCGGCCTGAGCCAGGCGCCCGAAACCGATCAAGCGCTGCTCCTTGCCGACCTGTCCGGCTACACGGCGCTGACCGAAACGCACGGCGCGCTGCAAGCGTCCGAGATCGTCCAGCGGTTCGGGGAACTTGTCGAGGCGAGCCTCGAGCCGGGTGTCGCCGTCGTCGACCGGGTCGGCGACGAGGTGCTGTGCGCCGCCCGCGACACGCTTGCGATCGTGCGGACCGCCTTGCGCCTGCGCAGCATGGTGCTGTCCGAGCCGGAGTTTCCGGTGGTGCGCACGGCGATCCACCGCGGCCCGGTTCTAGCGCGCGACGGCAAGCTGTTCGGCGCTCCCTTGAACCTCACCGCGCGTATCGCCAATCACGCGCGCGGCGGCCGGATCCTGTGCACCGAGCCGATCGCCCGGGCCGCGTCTGGCGTCGCCGGCCTCGATGCGCGCCCGCTGGGCGAGCAGCGATTCAAGAACGTCGCCTCCCCGGTGATGCTGTTCGAGCTGGCGCCGGCGGATGCGCCTGCACGAGCCGCAGCGATCGATCCGGTATGCCGCATGCAGGTTCCCGCCGCGAGCGGCGCCGCACCGGTCACTTTCGCAGGCAAGACCTATCGATTCTGCTCGCCGGCTTGCGCGCGCGCCTTCGCCGAGGCGCCCGAGCGGTTCGTCGCGGCGAGCCAGCCCGAATGACCATGAAGCCATCCATTCGCAAGCTCGCGCTCACCGCTCACGTCACCGCCTCGGTCGGCTGGCTCGGGGCGCTCGCCGTTTTTCTGGCTCATGCCCTCGCCAGTCTGTTCAGCCAAGACGACCAGACCGTGCGCGCGGCGTCTCTCGCGATGGGCCTCGCCGCCTGGTTCGTGATCCTGCCGTTGAGTCTCGCTTCGCTCGTCACCGGGCTTGTCCAGGCACTGGGCGCCGCCTGGGGCTTGCTGCGGCACTACTGGATCCTCTTCAAGCTTCTGCTGACCGCCGTTGCCACCATCGTCCTGCTGCTCAAGCTGGCTCCGATCAGCTATCTCACCGAGATGGCGGCACAGGCGACATTTTCCAGCGCCGATCTGAGGGGGCTTAGAACCTCGCTCATGGTTCACGCCGCCGGCGGTCTGCTGATGCTGCTCGCGGCCGCCGGCCTGGCCGTATACAAGCCCGTGGGCACGACCCGGCATGGTTTCGCGGGCACGCCGCGCTGGGTAAAGGTATTTGGCGCAATCGTTCTCGCCCTGATCGTGCTCGTCGGGGTCATGCTCGTTGCCGGCGGCCACGGCCCGCGCGCCCATATATCTCACCTCTCTTAGTCCCGTCGGACTAGGCGCGCAATCGCCCGCGCGCTAGCCCGCGGCGTGTGGGGCGCGAACAATCGCGCCGATGGGAGCCGGCAGGTCGCGCATCGACTGGATCGATTACGCCAAGGGCATCTGCATCGTCCTGGTGGTGATGCTGTATGCCGTCGAATGGATCGACGGCGTCACCGGCGGACGCGACAGCTGGCTGCACCGCGTAGTCGAGTTCGCGCAGCCTTTCCGCATGCCGGACTTCTTCCTCGTCTCGGGGCTGCTGCCCGCGCGCACCATCGGGCGCGACTGGGCCGCGTACCTCGACCGCAAGGTGCTGCACTTCGCCTACTTCTACGTGCTGTGGCTGACGATCGCGTTCGTGCTGCTCGGCCCGTGGATGGCGGCCAAGGGCGGCTGGGACGCGACGGGGGCGCTCTACCTGCGCTCCTTCGTGCGGCCGTATTCGTGGCTGTGGTTCATCTACATGCTGCCGGTGTTCTTCGTCGTCACGAAGCTCGCGGTGCGCCTGCCCGCCGCCCTGGTGTGGACCGCCGCCGCGGCGCTTCATGTCGCCGCACTCGACACCAACTTCAAGGTGTTCGACAAGTTCGCGCAGTACTACGTGTTCTTCTACTCGGGCTACGCCTTCGCGCCGCTTGCGTTCCGGCTCGCCGCGTGGGCGGCGGCGCGGCCGCGCACCTCGCTCCTCGCCCTTGCCGCGTGGGCCGCGTTCGAGGCGTACGTGGTCTTCGGCGGCTACTCGAGCCTGCCGCTCGTGTCGCTCGGCATTTCGTTCATCGGCATCGCCGCCGTGATCGGCGCCTCGGCCTTGATGCCTGCGAGCCGCCTGTTCGACCCGCTGCGCTACTGCGGCGCCAACTCGATCGTCATCTACCTCGCGTTCTTCATTCCCGGCATGGCGGCGCGGATAGCGCTCACACGCCTCAACCTCGTCGACGATCCGGGGACCATGGCCCTCCTCGTGACCTTCGCGGGGGTGGTGGGCGCGCTGCTCATGTACTGGACAGTGCGCGACACGCGGCTGCGCTTCCTTTTCAGCCGTCCGGCGTGGTTCGCATGGCCTGCCCGGCGCGCGGCGGCTACTGCCTGAGCTTGCCCCAGAGCTGGTCGAGACGCGCGTAGCGCCCGCAGCCGGTCACGTAGAACTTGTACTGCACGGGGTTCTTCTTGTAGTAGTCCTGGTGATATTCCTCCGCCGGCCAGAACTCGCTTGCCGCGGTGATCGGCGTCAGGATCGGTTGGCGGAACGGTTTGTCCTTCTGCCACTTCGCCTTGGACGCCTCGGCAAGGCGCTTCTGCTCCTCGGTGTGATAGAAGATCTCCGGGCGGTATTGCGAGCCGCGGTCGCAGAACTGTCGATCCACCACCGTCGGGTCGTGATTCAGCCAGAACTGCTGGAGGAGCCGCTCGTAGCTCACCTTCGAGGGATCGTAGGTCACCTCGACCACCTCGGTGTGTCCGGTGGTTCCGGTCGACACCTGCTCGTAGGTCGGGCGCTTCGTCCGCCCGCCCATGTAGCCTGAAACGGTCGAAACGACCCCCGGCACGGCATCCATCGCTTCCTCGGTGCACCAGAAGCAGCCTGCGGCGAAGGTGGCTTTGGCAAGCCCGGCCTTCTGGGCGAAGGCGGGGAAAGCCGCAAGGGCCGCCAGGCAGAGGGGGAGGGCAAGAAAAAGTCGGCGAGTCATGGCGTTCGCTCCCGGGTTTGCGTTGCCGGCTTAGTCGCTGTCGCGGCGGCCGACTTACGCCTAAGATTGTGCCCTTTCCCCGGGGCCTGCATGCTGATTCTCGACCGCCTGACGTCCCGCAGCTCGCGTTCGCTGGCGACCATGCTCGCCTGCCCATACCCGGGCGCAAGCCGCTCCGGGCGCAGCCGAAGCCCCGATGAGGACGCCCATCGCCCTGCGTCGTGCCTGTCTCTCACTTTCTTTCCCGCCGCGACCCCCCTCCGCCTCGCAGTACACCGCCTGACCGGCATCGCTTTTCTGGCCTGCGCCATCGGTGGCGCGTTGCTCGCCCAAGCGCAGGGACTCCTCAAGGTGTCCGCCATCCCCGACGAGTCGCCCACGGTGCTGCTGCGCAAGTTCGCGCCGCTCGGAAAGTATCTGGAGCGCGAGGCGGGGGTAAAGGTCGACTGGACGCCGGTGAACGACTACCCGGCGGTGGTCGAGGCGATGGCGGCGAGGAAGATCGACATGGCCTGGCTCGGCGGCGTCACTTTCGTCCAGGTGCGCGCGCGCACCGGCACCGCGATCCCCATCGTGCAGCGCGAGGAGGACGAGAAGTTCACGAGCAAGATCATCGCTAGCGCGGCCTCGGGCATCAACGCGTTTTCGGACCTGAAGGGCAAGAACTTCGCCTTCGGCTCGGCGTCCTCCACGTCCGGGCACCTGATGCCGCGCTACTTCCTGAAGCAAAGTGGCATCGAGCCCGAGCGCGACTTCAAGCGCATCGCCTTTTCCGGCGCGCACGACGCGACCGCCGCGTGGGTCGAGTCGGGACGCGTCGAGGCCGGCGCGCTCAACGCCTCGGTCTGGGACAAGCTCCTCGAGGAGAGAAAGGTCGATCCGGCGAAGGTCAAGGTGATCTACACGACCCCGCCCTATTACGACTATAACTGGACCGTGCGCGGCGATCTCGATCCGGCGCTCGTGAAGAAGCTCACCGCGGCGTTCCTCAAGCTCGATCGCGCCAACCCGGAGCACAAGGAGATCCTGGACCTGCAGCGCGCCACGCGCTTCGTGCCGACGCGGGTGGAGAACTACAAGAGCATCGAGACCGTCGGCCGCGAGACCGGAATCATCAAGTGAAGCCCGCCAAGGCGGCGGAAGTCGTGCCGGCACGCGCCGCGGCGGGCGCGTTTGCGCTGCGCGCGCGCGAGCTTTCGCTGACGTACGCCGGCGGGCGGCGCGCCCTCGAGCGTCTCGTCCTTTCGGTGCGGCCCGGCGAGCGCGTGGCGATCATCGGCCCCTCCGGCGCTGGAAAGACGAGCCTGTTGCGCGTCCTGGCCACGGCGCTGCGCGCGAGCGCAGGCGACGTCGAGGTCCTCGGTGTCGATCCCTGGCGGCTCGGCGCCGGCGCGCGCCGCCGCCTGCGCAGCCGCATCGGGCTCATCCACCAGTCGCCGCCGCTGCCGCCGCGCCAACGCGTGGTGACCGCGGTGCTCGCCGGGCGCCTTGGCGCCTGGGGCGTCGGCAATGCGCTCGCCTCGCTCGCCTATCCCGCCGACATCGACGGCGCGCGCGCCGCGCTCGAGCGGCTCGAGCTCGCCGATCGGCTCTTCGAGCGCTGCGACCGGCTCTCGGGCGGGCAGGCGCAGCGCGTGGGCATCGCGCGCGTGCTGTACCAGCGGCCCGAGCTCGTCCTTGCCGACGAGCCGGTGTCCTCGCTCGACCCGGCGCTCGCCAACCACACCGTGGGCGCGCTCGCGTCCGAGGCGCTCGAGCGCGGCATCACGCTGGTCGCGAGCCTGCACGCCGTCGATCTCGCGCTCGCCCACTTCCCGCGCATCGTGGGCCTGCGCGAAGGCGCGGTCGCGTTCGACCTGCCGACCGCCGAGGTCGGCCGGGCGCTGCTCGAGGCGCTCTACGCCCAGGAGGGCGTGCTGCCGACGCAGGAATGCCGGCCGGTCGACCTCGCCGAGCTCACGCTGCCCGGCCGGCCGCGATGCGACTAGCGCGCGATCCCGCGGCGCTGCCGCGGCTCGCGCTCGCCGCGCTCGCCGTCGCGGCGCTTCTCCCGGCGCTGCGCCTCGCCGAGTTCGACCCGGCGGCGCTCCTCGACCCGGCGAACGCGCGGCCGATGGCGAAATTCCTCGCGCAGTTCGTGCCGCCGGAGGTGTCCGTCGAGTTCCTGGCGCTGGTCGGCCGCGCCACGCTCGAGACGCTGGCGATCGCCACGCTCGGCACCGCGGCTGCCTTTGCGATCGGCTTCCCGCTCTCGCTCGTCGCGAGCGCGAGCCTTTCGCTCTCGGCGCTCGGACCGGCGCGCGATGCGCCGCTGCGCCGGGCGCTGCGCTACCCGGCGCGCCTCGCGCTCATCGTGCTGCGCGCGATCCCGGAGCTGGTGTGGGCGCTGCTCTTCGTGCGCGCGGTCGGGCTCGGGCCGAGCGCCGGCGTGCTCGCGCTCGCCATCGCCTACGGCGGCATGCTCGGCAAGGTGTACGCCGAGATCTACGAGTCGGCCGCCGAGCGCCCGGCGCGCGCGCTGATGGAGGCGGGCGCCGGCCGGCTGCAGGCGTTTGCCTACGGCGTGCTGCCCGCGGCGGCTCCCGAGCTCGTCTCCTACACGATCTACCGCTGGGAATGCGCGGTGCGCGCTTCCGTCATCATGGGCTTCGTCGGCGCCGGCGGCCTCGGCCAGCAGCTCGAGCTTTCGCTGCGCATGCTGAACGGCGCCGAGGCGGCCACCATCCTCGCCGTGTTCATGCTTCTAGTGCTGCTCGCCGATGCGGCATCTGCGCTCGCGCGCCGGATGCTCGCATGAGAGCGCTGTGCGTGCTTATCGGCGTCGCCGCGCTGGTCGCAGCGAGCGCCCTGTACCTCGGGTTCGACACCGCGGCGGTTTTCTCGTCCGAGGCGCGCGCGGCGATGCTCAAATACACCGCCGGCTTCTTTCCGCCCGACGCTTCTCCGGATTACTTGCGGCGCATCGGCATCGGCGCGCTCGAGACGCTCGCGATCTCGGCGCTCGCCACGCTGCTCGCCGCGGTTGCCGGCATGCTGGTCGCGCTTCCCGCCGCGGGACGCTTCGGCCTCGCGGCCAGGCTCGCGGCGCGCTTCGTCCTCACCGCGCTGCGCTCGATCCCGGAGCTGGTGTTCGCGGCGCTGATGGTGCTCGCCGCCGGGCTCGGTCCGTTCGCCGGCACGCTCGCGCTCACGCTGCACACGACCGGCGTGCTCGGGCGCCTGTTCGCCGACGCGCTCGAGAACACGCCGCGCGCGAGCGCCGAGGCGCTCCTGCACGCGGGCGCGCCGCGCATCGCGGCGTTCTTCTACGGCACGCTGCCCAATGTCCTGCCGCAGTGCGTCGCCTACGCGCTGTACCGCTGGGAGATCAACATCCGCATGGCGGCGGTGCTCGGGTTCGTCGGCGCGGGCGGCCTCGGGCAGATGCTCTACGTGGCGCTCTCGCTGTTCCACGAGGCGCAGGCGGCAAGCGTGATCCTCGCCATGCTCGCGCTGGTGATCGTGGTCGATCAGGCGAGCGCGCTCCTGCGCCGCAGACTTGGAGGGCAACCATGAACGTCGAACGCCGCGGCGCCTTGCGTGCCGCGCTCGGCCTGGGCACCGCGGCCGCACTTCCCTTGGCACAGGCCTCCGTGGAAGCCCCGCCGCCGCTGCCGCAATCCGCCGAGGAACGCCGCGTCCTCGAGGTGCTTGCCGACGTGGATCGCAACCAGCGCTACTTGAGCGTGCCGCGCGAGGACGGCCAGCTGCTGCGCGTGCTGGTCGAATCGCTCGGCGCGCAGCACGTGGTCGAGATCGGCACCTCGACCGGCTATTCGGGCCTCTGGATCCTGCTCGGGCTCATGAAGACCGGCGGGCGCCTGACGACGCACGAGATCGATCCGCAGCGCCACAGCCGCGCGCGCGCCAACTTCGAGCGCGCCGGGCTGGCGCGCCAGGCGACCCTCGTTCTCGGCGACGCTCATGCCGAAGTCTCCAGGCTCGCCGGCCCGATCGATTTCGTGTTCCTCGATGCCGACAAGGAGGGCTACCTCGATTACCTGACCAGGCTGCGCCCGCTGGTGCGCCCGGGCGGGCTCATCGCCGCGCACAACATGGCGTGGCCCGCGCCGGACTCGGAGTACCTGAAAGCGGTGACGGTGGACCCCGGGCTCGAGACGGTGTTCGTCAACATGCGCGGCGCGGGCATCGGCCTGACGCTGAAGAAGCGCTAGCGCGAGCGCGCAGTAAAGCGCCTCGTGCGTGAGGCCGAGCTCGGCTGCCCAGTCCTTCAGCGGCTCATCCAGGCGCAGCTCGCCGCCGGTGCCATCGCACTCGATGGCATGCACGACCCGCCGTTCGGCGCCTCGCAGCGCGAGGCGTTCGCACGTTCCGCGCAACCGGCGCACCTCCGCGCACAGGCATTCAATCCAGTAGCGGCGAAACTCCGGCGAGATCGGAACGCGCGCTCCGGCGGGAGCTAGGGCGCGGTGGCGAGCGAAAGCGACTTCTGGAAGCGCTCGGCGTCCTGGTAGCCGATGACGCGCAGGCCCTTGATCTCGCGGCCCTGCGCGTCGAAGAAGATGATGCCGGGCGGGCCGAACAGCGAGAAGCGCTTGAGCAGCGCCTTGTCCTGCTCGTCGTTCTCGGTGACGTCGGCCTGCAGGAGCAGCATGCCGTCCATCCTGGCGCGGACCTTCGGGTCGGCGAAGGTGTAGGCCTCCATCTGCTTGCACGACACGCACCAGTCGGCGTAGAAGTCGAGCATCACCGGTCGTCCGGGGGCGCGCAGCTTTTCGTCGAGCTCGGCAACCGAGGCGACGCGCGTCCACTGCACCGGCGCCGCCGCGGGCGCAGTCGCCGGCGTCATGCCGGCGAAGGGGCGCAGCGGATCGCGGCCGCCGGCGAAGGCGCCGACCACCAGCACGATTCCCGCAACCAGCGCGATCAGCCCGATTCCCTTTCCGACCCGCCGCGACGCGGGCGCATCCGCGGGAAGCGGGTCGATGGCGTGCAGCATCATGCCCGAGCCGACGAGCAGCGCCGCCCAGAGCAGCATCTGCGCGAACACCGGAATCACCGGCGAGATGATCCACACGGCGACGGCGAGCAGCAGCACGCCGAAGAACTTCTTCACGGCGCTCATCCAGGCGCCGGCCCGGGGCAGGAGCGCGCCTTCGGTCACGCCCATCGCGATCAGCGGCGCGCCCATGCCGAGCGCCATGGTGAAGAGCGCCGCGCCGCCGAGCGCGACGTCGCGCGTCTGCGAGATGTAGAGCAGGGCGCCTGCGAGCGGCGCCGCGACGCAGGGGCTCACGATCACCGCGGAGAACGCTCCCATGCCCGCCGCCGAGGCGACGCGCCCGCCGCGCAGGCGGCGGCTCGCCGAGTGCAGCGGCTCGAAGATGAAGCCGGGCAGCCGCAGCTCGTACAGGCCGAACATGGAAAGCGCGAGCACGACGAAGAGTGCCGC
>Ga0187893_10013986_pt1 | contig 11044 bp, 6 predicted proteins | sample MA1701074metaG_FD_139574 | JGI IMG/M metagenome (GOLD analysis project Ga0187893, IMG submission 139574) | White microbial mat communities from a basaltic lava cave in the Kipuka Kanohina Cave System on the Island of Hawaii, USA - MA170107-4 metaG ...
CTAGTGTCCCGTAACCGTAGAAGATGAAACAAATGGCGCGGCCCACTCGTACTCCTTTACAAGGAGGCGAGCATGCGCAAGGGACGCCCGAAGGTTGCATTGATCTTGACCCCGGAGGAACGTCGGCAGCTGGATTCGCTGGCGCATCGCTCGCGATCGGCGCCGGCCATCGCGCGGCGTGCGCGGATCATCTTGGCGTGCGCGGAGGGGATGGACAGTAAGGTGGTCGCGCGGCGATCGCACGTGACGCCTGGCACCGTCTGCAAGTGGCGGGGGCGATTCATCGCGACTCGCGTCGACGGCCTCTATGACGAACCGCGGCCCGGTGCGAAGCGCACCATTACCGACGAGCAGGTCGAAGACGTGATCATTCGCACGCTGGAGACCACGCCGCGCGGCGCGACGCACTGGAGCACGCGCGAGATGGCGAAGGCCGTGGGCCTCAGTCATACCGCCATCAGTCGAATTTGGCGAGCCTTCGCGCTGCAACCGCATCGGACAGAAACCTTCAAGCTCTCCAACGATCCGCAGCTGGTCGAGAAGGTGCGAGATATTGTCGGTTTGTATCTCGATCCGCCGGCGCACGCCGCGGTCTTCTGCGTCGATGAGAAGCCGCAGATCCAAGCGCTCGAACGGACGCAACCGCTGCTGCCGCTGCAGCCCGGACAGGTCGAGCGGCGCACGCATGATTACCGACGGCATGGCACGACGACGCTGTTCGCCGCGCTGAACGCGAAGACCAGCGAGGTGATCACGCAGTTTCATCAGCGGCATCGGTCGGCGCAGTTTCGTGCGTTTCTGGATCTGATCGACGCCCGCGTCCCCAAGACGCTCGACGTGCACATCATCATGGACAACTACGGCACGCATAAGACGCCGCTGATCAAACGGTGGTTCGCCAAGCGCCCCCGCTTCCATGTCCACTACACACCCACCTACGGCTCGTGGCTGAGTCTGGTGGAACGGTGGTTCGCCGAACTCACGATGAAACAGATCCGTCGCGGCACGTTCCGCAGCGTGCCGCAGCTCAAGGCGGCCATTCAAGAATTCATCGACGCCCATCAGGCCGACCCCAAGCCGTTCGCGTGGACAAAGAGTGCCGATGAGATCCTCGCGAGCATCGCTCGCTTCGCCCAACGGACCGTCGACGCCAGGGCCGCGCAACAAATGTCACGAACCATCGTTACGGGACACTAGGTGCGCCTCTCATTAGTCGTCCACGTCATCGGCCTGATCGTGCGGGTGTTCGGGCTGATGTTCCTCGCGCCGCTGCTGGTCGCGGCGATCCATGGCGAGTATCGCGACGCCATCGGGTTTGCGATCGTGACGGTCGTCACTGCCGCCACCGGACACCTGATGCGGCAGGCCGGCGGCGTTGCCGCCGAGGACGCGGTTGAGGGCATGCGCCGCGTCGAGGGTCTGGCCACGGTGTCGGGCGCCTGGCTGGTCATCGCGTGGTTTGCAGGGGTGCCGTACTTATGGAATGGCCTCGGTCCCATCGACGCGATGTTCGAATCGATGTCGGGCCTGACCACCACCGGCGCCACCGTCTTTCGCGACTTCAGCCTGTATGGCCAGGGCCTGTTCTTCTGGCGCGCCATGACGCAGTGGCTCGGCGGGATGGGCGTGATCGCGCTCTTCGTGGCGATCCTGCCGCGGCTCGCCATCGGCGGCCGGGAGATCTTCTTCGCCGAGGTGTCGGGCCCGGAGGACGAGAAGGTCAGCCCGCAGATTCGGCGCACGGCGGCGCTGTTGTGGCGGTTGTATGCGGTGCTCACCGCAATGCAGATCGTCCTGCTGCGCCTGACCGGGTACTCGTGGCTCGACGCGACCACTCACGCGTTCACCACTTTGGCAGCCGGCGGATTCTCGCCGCATCCGCTGTCGACCGCGGGCTATCAGAATCCCGCCGGTGAGTGGGTGATCATCGTGTTCATGTTCCTGGCAGGCGCGAATTTCGCCCTGCAGTTCCGCGCCCTGGTGCAACGGGACGCGCGTCTGCTGCGCGCCGACGAAGAGCTGCGCGCCTACAGCGGCGTCGTCCTGATCGCGACGATACTGGTGGCGATGGCGATCTGGGATTCGATGGCCCCGGCCGCGACGATTCGAACCGCAATGTTTCAGGTGGTGTCCATCATCACCACCACCGGCTATGCGAGCGTGGACTTCAATCTCTGGAACGATCAGGCCAAGGCGATCCTGCTCGGTCTGATGTTCATCGGCGGGTGCGCCGGCTCGGCCGGCGGCGGACCCAAGGTCGTGCGTCACGTCATTCTGGCGAAGTTCACACTGCAGGAGTTGCGACGGACCCTGCACCCGCGCGCCGTGCTGCCGGTGAAGCTCGGCGGACGGGTGATTCCGGCCCAGATCGTCCAGGGCGTGATCGTGTTCTTTCTCTTCTACATGCTGACGTTTGCCGTCTGTGCGGCCACTGTCATTCTGCTTGGCGCCGATATCGTGACCGGCATTTCCGCGACTGCCGCGACGCTCGGCAACGTCGGCCCCGGCTTCGGCGCCGTGGGACCGATGGCCAACTTCGCCGACCTGCATCCGGTCAGCCGCATCGTGTTGACGCTGGCGATGTGGATCGGGCGTCTCGAGGTGATTACGGTGCTGGTGATTCTTCGACCTGAAGCGTGGCGTTCGGGACAGTGGTCGGCGGCGCCGCTCGCCTCGCGTTCAGTCGGCGAGCGCTCAGCCTGATTCCTGATCATTCCACCCTGAGCGCCACAATCGGGTCCACTTTGGTGGCGCGACGCGCAGGTAGATAGGCCGCGGCCGCGGCGACCGCCGCGAATCCAATCGCGACCGCCGCGAACGTCGAGGGATCCCGCGGCTCGACACCGAACAGCATCGATTGCAGGTATCGTGCGCCGGCGAAGGCGCCGATCAGACCAACCACAATGCCGGTGCCCGCCAGGGCCACACCGCGCCGCATAACCAGCGCCAGCACCTGCCTGCGTTCCGCGCCCAGCGCCATGCGGATGCCGATCTCCTGCGTGCGCTGGACTATTGCATACGCGAGCACACCATAGATGCCAATCGCCGCCAGCAGGCCGGCCACGCCGCCGAAGGCGCCGAGCAGCACTGCGTAGAACCGCTGCCGCGCTGTCGAGTATCCGACCATTTGCTCCATCGTGTGGATCGCATCGATGGTGGCATTCCTGTCGGTGGTGCGTACGGCGTTGCGAATCGCCGGAATCACAGCCGCCGGATTCCCTCGCGTCCGGACACCGAACGACATGAAGCCGAACGAGATCTGCTCCAGACGATTCCTGGCGACACCCATTCGCTGGTGCACGGCCAACACCTGACGGTAGTCCATGAAGATCTCGGGATAGGTCGGCGCCGCGACGCGATTCTGCCGGACGTCTTCCACGACACCGACGACTTCAACGGGCACATCGATCTTGCCTGGGCGCCAGACCATGGTTGCGCCCACGGGATTGCCGTCCCCGAACAGCTTGCGCGCCACGGTTCGATTGATCACCGCCACTACCGGCGCGCTCGCATCAGCCCGGCCATCGAGGTGCTGCCCGCTCAGGAGCGTGGCGCCCATCGCCTTCAGATACCCGTGCGTCAAGGCCTTGAGGCGCGGCTTGGCCGTGTCGGCGAGAATCTCCTGGTACGAGCGTCCGGGGGGCGTGAACGTGCCGACGGTGTCCTCCAGACCGAGGAGGATGCCTGCGTACGCGAAGCCCGCTTCCTCTACCTCGGGAAGAGACTTCAACGCGCTGATCACGGATTCAATCGTCGCAGCCTTGCGTTCCGTCGCGTACTCAGGCGGCACGACGAGTTGAAACGCCACGGCATCCCTGGCGTCGTAGCCCTTTTCCACTTTCGATAGATTCACGAAGCTGTTCACCAGCAGCCCCGCGCCGACCAGTAATGTCGTCGCCAGCATCATCTGGCTCACCACCAGGACCGCGCGCGTGCGGGTCTCGGGGCGCGTCGACCCTCCGCCACGCGTGCCCATCGCCTGCAGGTGGCTGACGCGCGAGAGGTGCAGCGCCGGCAGCACGCCGAAGATGATGCTGGCGGCTATCGACAGCGCGACCGCGATCATCAGAACCCGGCTGTCGACACCGACTTCATTGAGCCGCGGAAACAGATCACCGCCAAAGCTCAGCCGGTAGACACCCTGCGCATCGATGGTGGCGAGCTGCTTGACCAGTTGAACACCGGCAGCGCCCAGAGCTGCGCCAAAGGCTCCGCCGATGGTCGACAGCACAAGGCACTCGGTAAAGATCTGCCTGGCCAGCCGCGCGCGGCCGGCGCCGATGGCGAGGCGGACCGCCAGCTCACGCGCCCGGCTGGTGCCGCGGGCGAGCAGCAGATTCGCGACGTTGGCGCAGACGATGAGCAGGACGACGGCTACTGCGACCAGAAAGACGCGCAGAGCCGGGCGATACGGCTCAACGAGTTCGTCGTGAATCCGCGTCAGCCGGAAGCGCGGCAGGGTCAGCGGCGGCTCGCTCGCCGGCCGCGGCGGACGGATGGCATTGCCAATCAGATTGGCTTCATCATCGGCGGCGGCGAGAGACACGCCGTTGGCCAGGCGCCCGTTCGCGCGGACGCTGGGCGGCTGGGGACCGAAGCCCGCCGGATCGAATGGGATGTAAAAATCGAAAACACTTCCGCCCGTTTCGTAAATGTCCGGCAACACTCCGACGATGGTCAGCAGGCGGCCCGGTTGTGGTGTCGCGCCGAGGTTGCTCTGACCGCCGAACAGGCTCCCGCGCAGCTCGATCACGGATCCGATCGCATCGGGAGCGGATTGAAAGTAGCGCTGCCAGGTATGGTAGCTGAGCACGATGACGGCGGGATTGGCCTCGTCGGTCGCGCTGATCACGCGTCCCAGCGCGGCCTGGATGCCGAACACTTCGAAATGGTTTGGCGAAACGATCGCCGCGCTCAGACGCGCCGTGCCCTCCCGTGTCGGCATCATCACCTGAGGGTGGAAGGACTGCGCGGTCATGCCCGACAGCGTCGTGGTGCGCGCGCGCCAGTCGAGGTACTCGTAATAGTTGAGTCCGCGCATCGTCCGCGAGTTGAGCTCGGGCTCGCTGATCCGCACCAGTCGATCGCTCTCGGGATACGGCAGCGGACGAATCAACACCGTGTCGACGACGCTGTAGATGGCCGTCGTCGCACCGATGCCGATGGCGAGCGTGAGCACCGCGGCGGTGGTAAATGACGGGCTCCGCCGCAGCGATCGCAGGGCATAGCGCGCATCGCGCTGCAGATCGTCGAGCCAGCGAAACGATCGCGCGTCGCGCTGATGCTCCTTGGCCTGATCGACGCCGCCGAACGCGCGCCGGGCGGCGAGGCGCGCATCGTCGGCCGACATCCCCTCAGCGCGACACTTCTCCTCGAGCAAGCCGAGATGCGCGTTCACTTCGCGCGCGAGATCATCTTCGGCGCGACCGTGACGGAATGTCGAAAGGATGCGTCGCAGCAACCGCTGGATCGACGCCATTACTCGTGTCTCAGCGCAACCACGGGATCGACCGCGGTGGCGCGCCGCGCCGGCAGGAAGGAGGCGGCGGCGGCCACCACCGTGAATGCCGCTGCCACCAGCGCAAACGTCCACACATCGAGCGGCTCAATACCAAACAGCATCGACTGCAGAGATCGAGTACCAGCGGCGGCGCCAATCAGGCCGAGCATCACGCCGATGGCGGTCAGCGCCAGGCCGCGCCTCAGCACCATCGCCATCACCTGCCACCGCTGCGCGCCGAGCGCCATGCGGACCCCGATCTCCTGTGTGCGTTGTGCGACGGCATAGGCGAGGACGCCGTAAATCCCGATGGCGGCAACCAGCGCGGCGATGGCGGCGAAGACTCCGAGCATCACCGCGTAGAAGCGTTCGCGCGCGATCGACGCCGCCTCGAGGTCGGTCATTGGTGCAATGGCGTCGATACCGATATTAGGATCGAGCGCGTGAATCGTTTCGCGCACGCTCGGAATGAGGGCCGAGGGATTGCTGCTCGTTCGGATGGCAAAGGACAGGAAGCCGATGGCGTTTTCATTCTGGATGAGGGCCGCGGCGTCGGGGCGGACGTCCGCCTGTGCCTTCATGTATTGGCGGTAATCGACGAAGACCTCCGGCCTCAGCTCGTCGGTCGCGGCTACCTGCCGCACTGCCTCGGCGACGCCGACGATCGTGACAGGGAACAGAGCTTTGTCGAACTGCCATGTGACCGTTTGCCCAACGGCATTGGATCCGAAATACCGGTCGGCCAACACGCGGTTGATGACGACGACGAGCGGCGAGGCGGCATCATCCGCGGGATGGAGATCGCGGCCCTGCAGAATTGGCACGCCCATCGCCGTCAGAAAACCGTCGCTGACCGAGCGAACGCGAATGCGGGCATCGGCCATCTCATCGAGCGTCCGGCCGGGAGGAATCCAGCGGCCGATCGTCAGCTCCTCGCCGATCAATAACCCATGACGCGCGAAGCCCGCTGCCTCAACCCGCTGGTTGGCGCGGAACACATCCAGCAGCCTGCCGATGGTCTCACCCTTGCGAGCGGTTGAATACTGATCGGGAAACAGCAGGTTGAACGCAAGCACGTGCGACGGGTCGTAGCCCTTGTCAAACGCCGACAACCGCACGAAGCTGTGTGCCAGAAGGACGGCGCCGACGAGAAGAATCGTGGCCAGCCCCAGCTGACCGACGACCAGCGACGCACGCACACGCGACGCGGTTCGGCTGCCGCCGCTGCCGCGGGCGCTGAAGGCATTCAGCTGATGCGTGATGGCCTGATGCCAAGCCGGCAATAGCGCAAACGCGGCGCACGCGATGGCCGAAATCCCGAAGGCGGTGACGAGCAGCCGCCAGCTCACGCCCACCTCGTAGGCGCGCGGCAGGATGGCGGTGCCGAACATCAGTCGGAAAATTCCTGGCGCTTCGACCATCGCCAGTTGTTTCACCAGCGTGACCCCCGCAGCGCCCAGGGCGGCGCCAATCAGGCCGCCGGCCACGGCGAGCACGAGCGATTCGGTCAACACTTGACCAACGATCTGTAGCCGGCTCGCTCCCACTGCAAGACGAACCGCGATCTCGCGCTGCCGAGCGATTCCGCGCGCGAGCATGAGATTGGCGACGTTGGCGCACACGATCAACAGCATCACCGCCACCGCGACGAGCAGCACATGGAGCGCCGGCCGGCGCGGCGCCACCGCCACTTCCTTCACGCTTTGGATTTCGAATCGAGGACCAGTGGGCGGCATCGAAGCGGCGGGCCACGGTTCGCGAATCGTGCTGCCGATTCGCATGGCCTCTTCCGTTGCGGCTTGGACCGACACGCCATCCGCGAGCAAGCCGATCAGCGTTACTCGCGGCGGCGTCGGTGATGGAGTCGGCACGAACGGCGTGAAGAAGTCGATCGCGCCCGCGGGCATTTGAAACTCGGCCGGCATGACGCCGATCACTGTCAACAGGCGCAGCGGGAGCGGCCTGAGCAGCGCGCCGGCGCGCAGTTCGATCACTCTGCCGACAATCGACGGATCGGAATGGAAATGAATTCGCCACACGTCGTGGCTCAGGACCACGACATCAGGATTCGCTTCATCCTGCCGGCCGATGATCCGCCCCAGCGAGGCGCGGGCGTGCAGCATCTCCAGAGCGTTGCTCGAAATGGCGGCGCCCCAGAGTCCGGCGGCCCCGTCGGGTGTCTTCACCATGCGCTGCGCCATGCCGACGGTGAAGGCGGCGTCGCTCAGCGTCGTCGATCGCGACCGCCAGTCGAGGAATTCGGGATAGGTGAGTCCGCGACGCAACGGCGGCTGACCGGGACGCGGATGCGGAGCCCATTCGGCCAGCTGCACCAATCGATCGCCCTTCGCAAACGGCAGCGGACGGAGCAGAATCGTTTCGACGACGCTGTAGATCGCGGTGGCCGCGCCGATGCCGATCGCCAGCGTCAGGATTGCGGCGACGGTGAAGCCGGGAGTCCGCGCCAGCGAGCGTGCGGCATACAGCACGTCCCTCATTCGCACCTCAAGGCCGTGATGGGATCGACCCGCGCCGCCCGTCGGGCCGGAAGCACGCACGCCGCCAACGTCACCACCAGAATCGTTGCGACCGCCGCCGTCATCAGCAGTGGATCGCGCGCGTCCACGCCGAACATCAGCGTCTCGATCGCGCGCGCGCCGGCCATCGCCGCCGGCAGACCGATGGCGATCCCGATCGCGGCCAGCCGGAGCGGCTGGCGGATCACCACCCAGCGCACATGCGACAGCTTCGCGCCGAGTGCGAGGTGGATGCCGATCTCCGGCGTCCGCTCCGTCACCCAGAACGACATCAGGCCGTACAAGCCGATCGAGAGCAGCAGCAAGGCGGACAGCGCGAAGGCGATCGACAGGATCGCCAGCAGCCGCTCTTGAGCGATGCTGCGATCGACAAACGTCCGCATCGGCGTCACGTCCACCGGAATCAGTGAATCGCCGCCGCGGACCGCGGCCGCCGCGGCGCGGATGACGGCGGCGTCGACGCCGTCGGTGCGGACCAGCAACGTCATGCGCGGACGGATGCGTGTGATCGTGTAGGGCACGAACAGCACCGGCGGATCGTCGTCGCGCAGCGAGTTGTACTTCGCGCCGCGAACGACGCCGATCACCTCGAAGTTCGACAGCTGCTGGCCGACGGGATCCGCGTCGCCAAAGAGCTGGCGCGCAGCCGTCTCGTTGATCGCCGCCACGCGACGCTTGCGGTCGAGGTCGTCGGCGGAGAAATCCCGGCCGCGCAGCACTCCGATGCCGGTGGTCTCGAAAAAGTCGGCGCCAACCTGGAAGAACTGCATTTCGCGCTGTTCTCCCGGACGCTGTCCGGAGCCCGGGGTCACAACCGTGCCCGTCGTCCGCGACTCCTCGAGCAACGGCAGCTGCGCGGCCGACACGGCGCGCACGCCCGGGATGGCGCGCAGACGCTGGGCCGCGTCGACGTAGAAGCGCTCGAGTGCCGCGCCTTCGTATTGACGCTCGCCCGGCGCCGCCATGACCTGGATCAGGTGCTCCGGTTCAAATCCGGCGTCGAGGGTCGCGAGATTGTAGACCGTCCGCGCGAACATGGCCGACGCCGCGACGAGAACCATCGAGAGCGCAACCTGGACGACCGCAAACGATCGGCCGCGAGCGCCGCCGATGCCGCCGCGTGATCGATCGCGCAGCGCGGATGCGAGGTCGAAGCCGAGCGATCGGAGTGCCGGGATCAATCCGGCCACGACGGCAGTCGCGAGCGAAATCGTGATCGTGAACACCAGCACACGGCGATCGACCACAACTTCCAGCTGCAACGGGTTCGTGCTCTGCGGCAGCAGACTCAACAGGATTTGCGTGGTCCAGGCCGCGCTCGCCGCGCCGATCGTGCCGGCGAGCGACGCGAGCACGAGGCTCTCGGTGAGGAGTTGCCGGACGATCCGGCTCTTGCCGGCGCCGACCGCGGTTCGGATGACGATTTCCGAACGGCGCGAGGCGGACCGCGCGCCGAGGAGCGTGGCGACGTTGGCGCAGGCAATCAACAGCAGCAGCGCGCCCATGCCGAGCAGCAACGACAGCGGTCGCGCGAATCGCGCGCGCACATCGGAGAGGCCGGTCTCGACCGGCTGGACCTGCAGCAGGTGGCGCGCCGCTCCTGGCGGAGGGGTCGCCATGAAGTTGCGCGCAGTGGTCAGGCGTTCTCCCGCCGCCTCGTCGGAGATGCCGGGCCGCAGCCGGCCGATCACCTGCACCCTCCAGTAGGCGCGATTGGCGGCCGCCGCCACGCCGGGTTGCGCGGCGCTCATCGTTTCGATCGGGAGGAAGACCTCAGGCACTTGTCCGAGCTCGAGCCCGGTGAATGCCGCCGGCGCGACGCCGATCACGGTGAACGGGACGTCGTTGATCAGGACCTGCGCACCGACCGCGGTGGCGGCCTCGCCGAACTCGCGGCGCCACAGCGCATGGCCGAGCACGACCGACCGTTCGGCCGAGTCGTCTCGCCCGGCAGTGAAGGTCCGTCCGGCGGCTGCGCCGAGACCGAGCAGATCAAAGTAGTTGTCCGAAACGAAGATGCTCCCGCCCGTCAGCCTGCTCGTGCGCCCGTTGGCGGTGAGCATCGTATCGTGTCCCTCGGCGAACGCCATGACCTCCGTGAAGACCTCCGGCCGCGGCCGTAGATCGACGAACCAGCGGTAGGGGACGTAGGTGTTCTCCTTGGCGATCTGGCCGATCACCATTTCGGTGACTTGCCGGACGACGCGCAACTCGGCTGGGCGATCGATGGGAAGTGGCCGCAACAGCACCGCATCGAACAGCGAGAAGACGGCGGTGGTGGTGCCGACGCCAAGCGCGAGCGTCGCCACGGCCACGGCGGTGAAGCCGGGCGTGCGCGCGAGCGTGCGACAGGCATAGGCCGTATCGCGTCGCGCATCGCTGACCCACCGGAACGCGCGCGCGTCGCGATGGTGTTCCTTGATCTGTTCGACGCCCCCGAAGGCGCGCTGCGCGGCCAGACGCGCGGCGGCCGGGTCGAGGCCGCGCGAACGATAGTCGTCTTCGATCATCGCCAGATGCGACCGCACTTCGCGCGAAAGATCGTCCTCGGCGCGGTTGACGCGCAGCGAGGCGAACAGTCGAAGCAGGAACCGTCGAAGGGCGGTCATCATCAGGACTCCTCGAGCAGCAGCTCGTCCACCAGTCCGGCGAGGCGCCGCCATTTCTCCGCTTCCTTCTGTAACGCCTTCTGTCCCGCCTTGGTCAGCGAATAGAACTTGGCTTCCCGATTGCTCTCGGTCTGGCCCCACTCGCCTTTGATCCAGCCCTTCTGTTCGAGGCGGACCAGGGCGGGGTAGAGCGTGCCCTGATTGAGCGAGAGTGGATGATCCGACACCTGCGCCAGCCGCGCCGCCAGGCCGTAGGCGTGCTGCGGCCCCATGGTTTCGAGCGCGCGAAGGATGATCAGATCGAGGGTGCCCTGCAGCAGTTCGACGCGTTCACTGGACATGCCAGTGGAGTCTCCCACCACTCCACTAGAACGTCAAGTGGGATGATTTTGGGGTCA
>Ga0187893_10013987_pt1 | contig 11044 bp, 11 predicted proteins | sample MA1701074metaG_FD_139574 | JGI IMG/M metagenome (GOLD analysis project Ga0187893, IMG submission 139574) | White microbial mat communities from a basaltic lava cave in the Kipuka Kanohina Cave System on the Island of Hawaii, USA - MA170107-4 metaG ...
CGGAACGGCTGTCGCTTCGAAGAGGTTCCCGCACTCGTGCGCGGGCTGCGCGAGCTGCATCTCGAGGTCCGAGGTCTCATGGCGCTCGGCGCCCGGCCAGATCCTCGGCCGGGCTTTCGCCGGCTGGCCGAAACGGCTCGCGAACTCGATTTGCCTGAGCTGTCCATGGGCATGTCCACCGACTTGGAGGTTGCCGTGGAAGAGGGTGCGACCATGGTGCGCATCGGCACTGCATTGTTCGGACCGCGTCCGTTGCGAACGGAACGGGTGCCGTCACCGTCGGCAGATCCGCGACGCGAGCGCGAAGACCTGCGACGATACTCTCACCGAGAAGGAGGCTGGTGATGCCTGGAATGCTCCGGCGGGCGATGGTCTACCTCGGCCTCGTCGACGACGATTACGACGACTACGAGAACTACGAGGATCAACAGAACAACCATCGCTCTCAGCGCGCCCAGTCACTCGAACCGCAGTACGAGGCGGCGAGTCCCACCGGTACGGTCCGCCCGCTGGCGCGCGAGGCGCCCATCATCCAGGAGGCTGTTACCGCGGTGTCGCCCGTCACCCCCCGCCCTTCGGTCGTGAGGTCCATCGTTCCCACCCAGAGCACCAAGGTCCATGTCGTGGCGCCCAGCCGCTTCAGCGACGCCCAGGAGATCGGGGATCGCATCAAGGCCAGCCAGCCGGTGATCGTCAATCTTCAGGCGGGTGATCGGGAGCTCTCCCGGCGCATGATCGATTTCTGCAGTGGCGCCACTTACGTTCTCGGTGGCTCGATGGACAAGGTCGCCGACCATGTGTTCCTCCTCACGCCGTCGAACGTGGAGGTTTCAGCCGAGGAGAAGCGGCGGCTGCAAGAGCGCGGGCTGTACCGGAGCTAGCTCTGTTGATCGAAATCCTGTGTCTTGTCATCCAGCTCTACGTGTACGCCATGTTCGGGCGAATCGTTCTGAGTTTCTTTCCTATTTCTCCCGGCTCCCCCATGGCGTCGGTGTTCTCGGTGCTGTACGCGGTGACTGAGCCGGTGCTCGGCCCGATCCGCCGTGTGCTGCCCCCCGTCGGCGTCGGCGGGATGGGCCTCGACCTCTCTCCCCTGATCGTGACGTTCGGCGTACAGCTTCTCGTCCGCCCACTGCTGGGCTGCTGAGGTGGAGATCACCGGCCAGGACATCCGTCGTATCGAGTTCCGTGAGCGCCTGCGCGGCTACAACCAGAGCGACGTCGACGAGTTCCTCGAACAGGTCGCGGCCGCCGTCGATCGCCTGCACGAACAACTGCGCCGGGCGACCCGGCCCACCGGCGCGGTTGGCGGCGCACCGGGCAGCGCTCCCGACACCGAAGCCGTCGTCTTGCACCCGCGGGCGGAACCGCCCCGCCCCGTCGCCCTGGTCGCCCCCGTCACGCCGGTGGCGCCCGCACCAGTGCCGCCGATGGCCCCGCCGCCGCCGCTCGCCGACGACATGTTGCGGCGCACGCCCGAGTTGGCGCAGAGGGCGGCGGACATGGCCGTCGACGAGGCTCGCCAACAGGCCAGCAGCCTGGTCGCCGAGGCCGAGGAAATGGCCTCGGCGGTCCTCAACGATGCCGAGGAGCGCGACCGGCAGTTGGCCGAGCAGGCCCAGGCCCATATCCGTGCCGAGGTCGAGCGCCTGGAGTCAGCTCGCCACCAGCTTCGTAGCGAGGTCGAAGGCCTCACCCGACTGGTGGAAGAGGAGCGCAGTCGGGCCCGCGCGTGGCTGAGTGAAGTTCACGCCGCGCTCGACGGGTTGGCGCAACGACCGGCCTCGCCGGCGGAACCGGCAGCGGCCGCTCTGCCCTCGCCACCGCCCCGCCCGGAGCTCCCCTGATCTGATTCCGTCGCCATGGTTCTCATCAGACGGGTTGTGGGCATAGGATGCCCGGCGCCCGTCTCGACGAACCGGATGGTGGTTTTGTGCTCCTTCTCGTAACTATTGGCTTGGTCCTCGTGGGCGCCGTCTCACTGGTCATCGGCTTCGTCAGCAATGCCCTCGGATGGATCTATCTGTCCATCGGGTGCAGCGTCGTCGCCGGGTTGGTGTTGTTGGTATTCGCCCGCATGGGCAAGCGCCAGGGATCATCCTCGAGCGGGCCCATGGCCGCCGGTGCTGCGATGTCCACACCGTCGCCGGGTAGTTGGACGCCGTCCGCCCCGCCGTCGGCCCCCGCTCCTCGCCCCGCGTTCACGCCACCGCCCGAGCCCACGTCGGTCATGGAGGCGGTGCCCCCGGCGTCACGCGAACCTGACCCTCCTGGCGCCGCCACGAGGCCGGCCCCGGTGTCCGCCTCGAGTGCATCGGCCGCAGACGAGACGTTCCCGATTCGCGGTTACGACACTTTGCGGGTGAGCCAGATCCTTCCCTTACTGGACAAGCTCGATCTCGACGAACTCGATGTCGTGCGCGAGCGCGAGGAGCAGGGCAAGGGCCGTTCCACGCTGCTGCGAGCGCTCGACGATCGCATCGACGATCTCGAGGGTGACGACGATCTTGATGACGACGCCGCGGATGACGTGGTGGCTGGCGATCCGGCGGTCGACGACGAGGACGACGAGGACGACGAGGACGACATCGAGGTCGTCGCGGCACCGCCTGGGACCGACGTTTTCCCGATCGCCGACTATGACGGCCGGACGGTGGCCCAGATCCTGGCCGTGCTGGACGACCTCGACAACGACGAACTCGACATGGTGGCCGAGCGCGAGGAACTGGGGCGTAACCGGGCGGCCATCCTCGATGCCATCGACGCCATGTTCGACGACGAGGAGCCCGCTCCACCGCCGGTGAAGAAGGCGCCGGCCAAGAAGGCGACGGCGGTCAGGGCGGCTCCGCTGAAAAAGGCCACGCCGGTCAAGGCGGCCCCGGTCAAGAAGGCGCCGGCTGCGAAAGTTCCGGTCAAGAAGGTCGTGGCCGCCAAGAAGTCCGCTCCCGCAAAGCGATCGTCGGCGCCGGCCAAGAAGGCGGCCCCTGCGGTCAAGAGGGCGCCCTCGGTCAAGAAGGCCCCGGCCAAGCGGGCCACGCCGACCAAGCGCGTCTAGGTGCGTCTAGGTGCCTGGTGTCGAATTGCCCCGCCTGCGGCGGGTGGGCGGCGGCGATACACGAAACCGCAGGTCGGCCCCTTGCATCAGTGCTCCTCTCGGGCGTTGAAGTAGTTCGACACCAGCCACCTAGTACAGTCCTGGGCGGCCTGTACTGGGGTCTTCCGGTCCCTTAGCCCGAAGTCCGGTCAGGCCCCGACGGCGAGTACGGCGATGTGCACGGCCCGGCCGTCGGCCAGTTCGTAGCGACGGGCGTCGCTGATCGGACCGGCCATGACCACTTCGGTGGCCAGCACCTGATCGGCCACCCAGTTGTGATGGGTCTCGACGGCGGCGTGCAGGTCGGCCGGTCCGTCGACGACCAGGCGGATCCGGTCCGCGACCGAAAGGCCGGCGTCCTTGCGGGCCTCGTTCACGAGCCGGGCCAGATCGCGGGCCAGGCCCTCGGCGGCCAGGGCCTCGGTCACGACGATGTCCACGAGCACCATCCCGCCAGTCACCGGGCGCGCCGCGGTGGCGTCGCGAGCCACCAGCCGAAGGCTGTACTCATCGGCCTCGAGAACCCGGCCTTCGACCACCACCGAGCCGTCGGGATGCTGCGCCCAGTCGCCGGCACGGGCCGACCGCAGGATGGACTGCACGTCGGCGCCCACGCGCGGGCCGAGGACGGCGGGAACGATCTGCAGCACGACGCTGCCCGATCCGGCCACGTCGGTCGTCAGATGCACCTGCTTGACGTTCAGTTCCTCGGCGATCAGGTCGACGAACGGCCGCAACGATTCGGCGTCTGGAGCGGCCAAGGTGGCCGAGGCCAGAGGGAGGCGGTTGCGGAGACCGGCCGCCTTGCGGACCGAGTGGGCGGCCGAACACACCTCTCGCGCCCGGTCCATGGCGATGACCAGGTCGGCGTCGGCCGGCAGGCTGGCCGGATCCGGATAGTCGCTCAGGTGCACGCTGCGCTCACCGGTGAGGCCCCGCCATACGCTCTCGCTGAGCAGCGGGAGCAGCGGGGCGATGGCCCGAGTGAGAACCTCGAGGACGGTGAAGAGGGTGTCGAAGGCGTCGGTGTCGCCCGCCCAGAATCGATGGCGTGATCGGCGGATGTACCAGTTGGTGAGGGCGTCGAGAAAGGCGCTCACTGAAGCGCACGCGCCGGCGATGTCGTAGGCGTCGAGCGCGGCGGTGAGCCGGCGGGTCAGGTCCTCGGTCTTGGCCAGGGCGTAGCGGTCGAGGACGCCGGGCGCATCGGTTCGCCAGCGGGCCGTGTACCCGTCGGTGTTGGCGTAGAGGGCGAAGAAGTGCCAGGCGTTCCAGATGGGGTTCAGCACCTGGCGGGCGGCGTCAGCCACACCCTTGCGGGTGAACATCAGATCCTGACCACGCAGCACCGCAGAGGAGAGGAGGAACCAACGCACGGCGTCGGCCCCGTAGCTGGCGAACATCTCCTCGGGATCGACGTAGTTGCGCAGGCGCTTCGACGCCTTGCGGCCGTCGTCACCGAGGATGACGCCGTGGACCACACAGTTGCGGAACGGGACGGAGTCGAACAGCGCCGTGCTGAGGACGTGCAGGTTGTAGAACCAGGCCCGGGTCTGGCCGACGTACTCCACGATGAAGTCGGCCGGGAAGTGGGACTCGAAGCGCTCCAGGTTCTCGAAGGGGTAGTGCAGCTGGGCATAGGGCATCGAGCCGGATTCGAACCAGCAGTCCAGCACCTCCTCGACGCGGCGCATGGTGGAACGCCCCGTCGGGTCGTCGGGGTTGGGACGGGTGAGTCCGTCGATCTCCGGCCTGTGCAGGTCGGCGGGGCGCACGCCAAAGTCGGCCTCGAGCTGGTCGAGACTGCCGTAGACGTCGATGCGGGGGTAGGCCGGATCGTCGCTCTTCCACACCGGGATGGGCGATCCCCAGAAGCGGTTGCGACTGATGGACCAGTCCCGGGCGTTCTCGAGCCACTTGCCGAAGGCGCCGTCGCGGATGTGCTCGGGAACCCAGTTGATCTCCTTGTTCAGCTCGAGCGCCCGTTCTTTCACGGCGGTCACCTGAACGAACCACGAGCCGATCGCCCGGTACACCAACGGTGTATCGGTCCGCCAACAGTGCGGGTAGCTGTGGAGGTAGGAGTCGTGGCGCACGACCACCCCCGCCGCCTTGAGATCGGCGATCACCATCGGGTTGGCCTCGAAGACCTGACGACCTTCGTAGGGCGGGACCTCGGCGGTGAAGCGGGCCTGCTGGTCGATGGGCACGACCACGGCGATGCCGTTGGCCTCACAGACCCGCTGGTCGTCCTCGCCGAAGCCGGGAGCCAGGTGGACGACGCCGGTGCCCTCGTCGGTGCTCACGAAGTCGCCGGCCAGGACGACGAAGGCGTTCTCGGTGTCGGCGAAGAAGTCGAACATCGGCTGGTAGCGGCGTCCGACAAGTTCGGATCCTCGAAGCGTGCCGACGCGGACCGCCCCGTCGAGTTCTCGCTCGTAGTGGGCGACGGTGGTTTCACCGAGGAGGATCCGGGAGTCGCCGAGTTCGAAGACGGCGTAGTCGACCTCGGGCCCGACGGCCAGGGCCAGGTTGGACGGGAGGGTCCAGGGGGTGGTGGTCCAGACCCAGATGGACTCACCGGAATCCAGTCGGAACGAGACAGTGATGGCCGGGTCCTGGCGCTCGCGATAGGCGTCGTCGAGGCGGGTCTCGAAGTTCGACAGCGGGGTCTCGCACTCCCAGCAATAGGGGAGCACCTTGTAGCCCTCGTAGATCAGGCCCTTGTCCCAGAGCTGCTTGAAGGCCCACAGGACGCTCTCCATGTAGGTGATGTCCAGGGTCTTGTAGTCGTTGTCGAAGTCGACCCAGCGAGCCTGGCGGGTGACGTAGGACTGCCACTCCTTGGTGTAACGAAGCACCGATGTCCGGCAGGCCTGGTTGAAGTTGGCGATGCCGTACTCGGCGATGGCGACGTGGCCGCTGATGCCGAGCTGCTTCTCGGTCTCCATCTCGGCCGGCAGGCCGTGACAGTCCCAGCCGAACCGGCGCTCCACCCGTCGTCCCCGCATGGTCTGGTAGCGCGGTACGGCGTCTTTGACGTAGCCCGTGAGCAGGTGCCCGTAGTGGGGGAGGCCGTTGGCAAAGGGCGGGCCGTCGAAGAAGACGAACTCCTTCTCGCCACCCCCGGTGGCGTCGCCCTGACCGTCACCCGGTCCCCCTGGACGCCGGCGCAGCGACTCGGCGAAGGTGTCGTCGGCCGCCCAGTCGGCCAGGACGTCGGTCTCCATGGCGGCAAAGTCGGGCTGGCTGCCGACGCGACCACGACCGGCTCGGGGATAGGTCGGCGACATGGACCTACTCTACGAGCCGTGTCCGAAGCCTCCCGTGGAAATGATCTCTTCGAACAGGCGGCCGATGGGAGCCTGATCGTTCGTCTCCACGTCCAGCCAGGCGCCGGTCGAACTGCCGTCGTCGGTCGCCACGGCGACGCCCTCAAGGTCCGGGTCGCTGCGCCTCCGACCCAGGGTCGGGCCAACGACGCCTGCCTGGCGCTGGTGGCCGCCACGTTGGGTGTCGACGGCGATGCCGTCGAACTCACCGGTGGTGCCTCGAGCCGCTCGAAGCGCGTCCGGGTGCGCGGTGTGGACGCCGACGACGCTCGTCGCCTGCTGGCGGCGGCCGACGACACCAACCCCGCCGCCCGTCCGGGACCGGCGGACCGACGGGCCTCGGGGAATGTCGGGGCCATCCGCGAGGTTCGCTGAACGCAGGTCTGTTCGTCCCACTCACCAGGCTGGCCGGTCATGCTACGGTCCGCCACCCCGATTCCCTTGGGAGTGCCCCGTGCCCCGAGCCTCCAAAGCGGCCGAGAAGCCCGCAGCCGAAAAGCCCACCGCAGGTTCGCGCACGGCGACGCGCGCCCCGACGGCCGGTGCCGAGAAGTTCTTCGCCGAGCAGCAGGCTCAGCTGCGGGCCGAGCGCTCGACCTACGAGGAGCAGGCGGCCTCGCTGAAGGCGCAGGCCGACCAGATGGCCCAGGAGATGGAGCCCGGCGACATCCAGTTCGACGACGAGTCGGGTGAGGGGGCCTCGGCCAACGTCGACCGTGAGCGGGACCTGGCCCTGTCGGCCCAGGCCCGAGCGGCGGTGGACGAGATCGACCGAGCGCTGGCCAAGATCGCCAACGGCACCTACGGGATCTGCGAGGGCTGCGGCCAGGCCATTCCCAAGGCGCGACTGAAGGCCCTGCCGCATGCTCGCCTGTGCGTGGCGTGCAAGAGCGGCGGGTTGTCGCGACGCTGACGGCGCCGCCGCCGGCCCCGGGGCGGTTCGTCACGGGCTCACCCGCCGGCCCGCGACTGGTCGTAGGCGGGGTGGTCGCCGCCGCCGTCGTTGCCGTCGACCAGCTGACCAAGCAGTTGGCGTTGGACAAGCTGGCCGATGGTCCCGTGGACCTGATCTGGACCCTCCGGCTCAAGTTGATCTTCAACAAGGGGGCGGCGTTCGGGCTGGGCACCGAGGTCGCCCCTGTGCTGGTAGCCGTCGCCATCGCCGTGGTGGTGATCTTGCTCGGTTTCGGTCGTCACGCCGTCCAGGGTCGGGGCGCCAGCACATCACTGGGATTGGTCGTCGGGGGTGCCGTCGGCAATCTCGTCGACCGCGTGGTGCGCGGCCACGACGGGGCGGTCGTCGACTTCATCGACCTTTCGTGGTGGCCGGTGTTCAACGTGGCCGACATCGACATCACCTGCGGCGCCATCCTCCTCGTCGTGGTGGGACGCTCGGCCCGCCCGCCCGAGGCCGCCCGATGAAAGAGGCCATTCCGGGCGCCCTGGCCGGCGAGCGGGTGGACCGGGTGGTAGCCCTTCTGACGGGGCTGACGCGTTCGGAGGTGGCGTCGCTGGTAACCGCCGGCGGCGTGCGACTCGACGGTACGCCGGTGGGGACGCGCAGCCGCCGGGTGGCCGAAGGCGAGGAGTTGGAGATCGAGGCCCTGGCCGTGGCCGAGTCGGTCACCGTGGTCCCCGACGCCGAGGTCGAGGTCCCGGTGCTCCACGCCGACGACGACGTCGTTGTCGTGGACAAGCCCGCCGGCCTGGTCGTGCATCCCGGCGCGGGTCAGCGGGCCGGCACCATGGTGCAGGGCCTGCTGGCCCGCTTTCCCGAGCTGGCCGTCGTCGGTGAGCCCGGACGGCCGGGCATCGTCCACCGTCTCGACAAGGGCACCTCCGGGGTGCTCGTGGTGGCGCGGTCGGCCCTGGCTTACGCGTCGTTGGTGCAACAGCTCGGTGACCGCAGCGTCGAGCGTCGGTATCTGGCGCTGGCGTGGGGCCATGTCGAAGCCGAGACCGGCCTGGTGGACGCTCCCGTCGGCCGATCCGCCGGCGACCCCACCCGGATGACGGTGTCGACGACAGGCCGGGCCGCCCGTACCCGCTACCAGGTACTGGAGCGCTATCGCCGGCCGGTCCCGCTCACCAAGTTGGAGTGCCGGCTCGAGACGGGCCGCACCCACCAGGTCCGTGTCCATCTGGCGGCCATCGGCCATGCCCTGGTCGGCGACGACCGCTACGGCGGCGGTCGCTCCACCCTGCCCTGCCCCCGCCCTTTCCTGCACGCCCGGGTCCTGGGCTTCGACCATCCGGCCACGGGCGAGCGCATGGTTTTCGAGTCCCCGCTGCCCGAGGACCTGTCGGCGGTCCTTGCCAGCCTGAGCTGACGCTATCGGGCGTCGTGGACGACGATGGCGACCTGGACCCGGTTCGCGGCTCTCCCCCGGGCGGCCGGCGTCGTCCGCCCCATGCGCCGCGACGTCTCCTGAGGAGCTGGGCGACTACACCGCCAGGGGTGGGTTGGCCAAGGAGCGCTTGACCATGTCCGCCAGGGTGAAAGAGTCGAGGTGGCTGCGCATGTGCAGCCCGACGTCGGCCCAGACGGCGAGCAGTACACATTGGCCCTCGTGGTCGCAGGCGCCGTTCTGATGGGGCTCGCCGAAATCGCCGGCCACGATGGGGCCGTCCACGGCGCTCACGATCTGGCCGAGGGTGATGTCGGCGGGGTCTCGCGCAAGGACATAGCCGCCGCCGGCGCCCCGTTTGGATCGCACCAGGCCAGCGCCCTTGAGGGCGAGCAAGATCTGTTCCAGGTAGGGCTGCGGGAGCGCCGTGCGCTCGGCGATGTCGCGCACCGAGGTGGGCACGGAGACCTCGGCGTGCAGGGCCAGGGAGAGCAGCGCCCGACTGGCGTAGTCGCCCCTGGTGGAGACCCTCACGGTGGCCATCGTAAGACCTTCCCGCAGAACCGGGCGCGACCGGCAGGCCCGTCATAGGGTGCGCAACGGCATGGCTCAGCCCACGACGCCGCCGATCCCGCGGCTGCCCGACTTCGGCGGGTCGTGTATCGCGTCCGTCGTGCCGGCCCTGCTCGGGGGCTCAGCCGGTCGGACGGCGACCAGGGCGGTCGAACGACCGTGGTTGCCCGAGTTGGCCCGGTCGGCCGAGCAGGTGGTGCTCCTCGTCCTCGACGGCTTGGGGTGGTTGCAGCTGGAGTCCCGGCGCCACCTCGTACCGGCGCTGGCCTCGATGCAGGGTGGCCCCGTCACCTCGGTGGTCCCCACCACCACGGCCACGGCTCTTACCTCCATCACCACCGGGCTGACGCCGGCCGAGCACGGCGTGGTTGGCTATCGCGTCAAGGTGGCGCCGGGCACCGTGATGAACGTCCTGCGCTGGCGCACTGCTGCCGGCGACGTCCGCCGAGAGATCCATGCCGGCCAGTTCCAACCCACACCGGCATTTTTGGGCACCCGTCCTCCTGTGGTCACTCGGAGCGAGTTCGCCAAGACGGGCTTCACCGCCGCTCATCTGGGCGACAGCCCGTTGCGCGGCTGGCGCCTGCCTTCGGCCTTGGCGGTCGAAGTCGACCTTTGCCTGCGCGAGGGGGAGCGCTTCATCTACGCCTACTACGACGGGATCGACAAGGTGGCCCACGAGCGGGGCTTCGGCGCCCACTTCGACGCCGAGCTGGTGGCCACCGACCGCCTGGTGGCCGACGTGATGGCCGTTCTCCCGCCGGGGGCCGTGCTACTGGTCACCGCCGACCACGGCCAGGTCCAGGTGGACGCGGCGGCCATCCCCCTGCCGGCGGATCTGATGGCCGACGTCGAACTGCTGTCGGGAGAGGGTCGCTTCCGGTGGCTTCACGTCCGCCCCGGTGCACTGGACCGGGTGGCCGCTACGGCCCGTGATCTCTATGGCGACGTGGCCTGGGTGCGCACACGAGACGAGCTGATCGTCGAGGGCTGGCTCGGCGGGGTGCCGTCCCCAGAGGTGGCCGAACGCCTGGGCGACGTGGCGCTGGTGCCGTTCGCCGCAGTGGCCTTCGACGACCCGGCCGACACCGGCGAGACCCGACTGGTCTGTCGCCACGGCTCGCTGACGGCGGAGGAGATCCTGGTGCCGTTGATGGCCGCCGCCGGTTGATCGACACCCGGGGGCTCCGCCACCGTGGGCCCCCGAGAAGCAGAATCAGACCCCGAGGAGGAGTTCGGTAGTTCGGCGGGGTGATCGGTAAGGATGGTCGTATGCCCTCTCCCTCGTCAGGCTCATCGGATGCCGAGACGCCCGACTTCCCCCTGGTCCTGCCTGTGGTTCTGCCCTCTGAGGACGGGGCCACGACGGGCGCTGACGGTGACGCCGCCCCCACCGAAACGGTGGAGCACCCGGCCAAGGTGATGCGCATCGCATCGATGATCCGCCAGCTTCTTGACGAGGTCCGCCAGGCCCCGCTCGACGAGGCCAGCCGCAACCGTCTGCGGGAGATCTACCAGACCTCAGTGGAGGAGCTGTCGGAGGGCCTGTCCCAGGACCTTCGGGACGAGTTGGGCCGGGTCAGCCTGGTGTTCGACGCGGCCATCACGCCGAGCGAGGCCGAGTTGCGTATCGCCCAGGCGCAGCTCGTCGGGTGGCTCGAAGGCCTGTTCCACGGCATCCAGGCCACGATGTTCGC
>Ga0187893_10013988_pt1 | contig 11042 bp, 8 predicted proteins | sample MA1701074metaG_FD_139574 | JGI IMG/M metagenome (GOLD analysis project Ga0187893, IMG submission 139574) | White microbial mat communities from a basaltic lava cave in the Kipuka Kanohina Cave System on the Island of Hawaii, USA - MA170107-4 metaG ...
ACACCCGAATGATTTTCCCTTGAGCGTAAGAAGAATAACGGCACCAGGTCTCGATAATTTTCCTGGCCCCAACAGTGTGCAGCACCTCATAATAGCGATCCAGTGACGACAGTAGAGGTTCCACAACCGCCTCGGGCTCAATCTTGGCGCCGGTCGCTTCTTCCACGGAGATAGCTGTTTCCCGCAATGGCGCTGGAAAGTCTTGCGCCAGCAAGTTGATACCGATTCCCAGAATGACCGCACGTCCAACCGGAGTTTCAACTGTCTCAGAAAGGATGCCACAAAGTTTCTTGCCGCGGGCCAGGATGTCGTTGGGCCACTTGATGTCAGTCGATAAATCGGCCACCGCCAGCAACGCGTCGCGTACTGCTATGGCAGCCATTAAACTGATCACTGGCCACTGGTCCAATGCTACGGTGGGTCTCAGAAGCAGGCTAAAATAAAGGCCGGCTCCAGGCCTTGACACCCATTGTCGTTGCAGTCGGCCGCGGCCCGCGGTTTGCTCGTTCGAGATGATGCAGAGACCTTCTCCAGCGCCTTCGAGCGCCCGTCTGGCGGCCTCGGCATTAGTCGACGGCAAGGATTCGTAAGTCAGGAGCGTGGGGTTCAGGCGCTTCATGCTGGCAAGCTAAATTGTACGCGGTCGGCTCTGAAGTGAATAGCAATGAGAAAGGACTTTAAACAAGCATGGCCTGGCGGCGATTAGAATCAATAATGGTTGGCGTCCTGTTTCTCAGCGGGGCGGCCTTTCTGCTGAAGATGTGCTACCTGTCGCTCATCTTTAACACAGTCTTTGGCGTTATCTTTTTAGGGTGTGTTTATTTCTACGCCCGCTGGCGGTTTGGCCAAAAACTGCCCATCAGCCTGCTACTTCTGGTCTTTGCGGCTCTTCATGTAGATGCTCTGGGTAACTATTTCAGCCTGTATGGAACCTGGGTTGGACCTATCCAGTATGACGAATTCTCCCACCTCACGATTCAGATTCTGGTGACTCCAATGATTGTCTGGATCGTGCAAAAAGCGCTTGAAACCAGAGGTTACCAGGTATCGGGTCTGAGTTCGTTCCTCGCGGCCACAACAATTTTCAGCCTGGCGGCCTTATACGAAGTTATCGAACTTTGGGACGAACTTTACTTCGGGGGGCAGCGAATCTGGAGCAAATACGACACTGCCACCGACCTGCAATGGGACCTGCTGGGCATTCTAATCGGAGTTGCGCTCTCAAACCTGGTAATGAGGGCCAGGATAACCGTAGCCAAGCCGGCGCCACATCAGGCTTAACCGACTGTCTGGGTTTACTCCTGTAGCTGCAACCAGGGGCCGACTTCTGACGAGTTTTCCATGCACGGGCCTGCCCCTGTGCGTTAACATGCCGTCCACAATCCGTTTTAAGTCCAGTTAACCGAGAAGGAGTGCACCGGTGAAACCCATATCGTTCCTGCTTACTGTTTTGCTTTCGAGTTGCCTGGTATTCGCCCAGCGCGGAACGGATCTTTCAAAGCAGAGGATTGTCGATCTCACTTACCCGTTCGACAGCAGCACGGTTTATTGGCCCACCGCCGAACGATTTCAGCTGGAAAAGGATTTTGACGGCGAGACCGAGCAGGGCTTCTACTACTCGGCCTACAGATACACAGCCGCCGAGCATGGCGGCACACACATTGACGCACCGGTCCATTTTGCCAGAGGTAAAAACTCCGTCGAGCAGATCCCGCTTAAGCAACTTATAGGTCCGGGAGTCGTGGTCGACGTCACTACTCAAACCCAGGGCTCAGTCGATTATCAAATCACTACTGCAGATCTACTTGCCTGGGAGCGACGGAATGGAAGAATACCTCGTGGGACCATTCTTCTTTTGCGCACAGGCTTTGGACAATACTATCCGGACCCGAAGCGATATCTCGGCACCGCGGACCGCGGGCCGGAAGCAGTCAGGGACCTCCACTTTCCCGGTCTCCATCCAGACGCCGCCCGTTGGCTCACGCGCAACCGCTCCATCAAAGCCATTGGACTCGACACGCCTAGTATCGACTATGGACAGTCGAAGCTGTTTGAGAGTCATCAGATCTTGTTTGAACAGAATATCCCAGCGCTTGAAAATGTCGCGAATCTGGATAAGCTCCCACTCAAAGGTTTCTTGATTGTCGCGCTGCCGATGAAGATCAAGGGTGGCAGCGGTGCACCTCTTCGAATAATTGCTTTGCTTTAAGATGATTGACTGGTTCCCTATCAGGCTCTCTTTCGCAGTAGCCACCGCTGCAACCTTGATTGCGCTGGTCGCCGGTTCGGGCCTCGCCTGGTTGCTGGCGCGTAAGAGGTTCCCCGGCCGTGATGTGATTGATGCGTTGGTTACGCTGCCCCTGGTGCTGCCACCAACTGTTATGGGCTATTACTTACTGGTACTGCTCGGAAGTCGGTCCGCTTTCGGGGCATTTCTCTACGACCGGCTGGGAATACGGCTGACGTTTACAGTTACTGCCGCAATCATTGCCGCCACGATTCACGCATTGCCTCTAGTAACCAAAAGCCTCCGCGCGGCCTTCGAAGCGGTAGATACCGAACTCGAAGCCGCGGCACGAACACTTGGTCTCAACAACCGTCGGATTTTTTTCAAAGTGACCCTTCCGCTGGCATCGCACGGCGTACTCGCAGCTACGGCGTTAGCGTTTGCCCGCGCGTTGGGTGATTTTGGCGTGACCATAATGATTGCCGGGAATATTCCGAACAAGACACAGACGGCGTCCGTGGCAATTTATGATGCGGTTGAGGCTGGACGCGACAACGATGCTTTCACGTTATCGGTGATTGTTTCGGTGATTGCTGCGGTGATGCTCTACCTGATGAACCGGTTTGGAGCGCGCACACGGGTCCAGTGAGCAGCCATCACAGAAACCCTCTAAACTTCGTCTCACTAACAGCATGACCGGGGAAAACCGTCTGGAGGTTTACAGTCCCCAAATGCTTCCTGGCTACTTCGCCAAAGACATCGCGAAAATCAGTTGTCAGGGCAAGATCGCGACCCTCGTACAATTGATCACTTCTTAGGCCGGGCCAGGAGCCATACACGCGACCACCCCGTACGGCATTGCCGATAATGAAGTTTGCGTTGGCGTGACCATGGTCTGTGCCGCGGTTGCCATTTTCGCGCACGGTGCGACCGAATTCTGACATGGTCAGAATCAGGACATCATCCATCCGTTGGCCCAGGTCTGTTGCCAGTGCTGCTAGAGCCGCGCCGAACTGCTGTAAAAGGTTACCGAGTTGGCCACGAGAATTCCCCTGATTCACATGGGTGTCCCAGCCTCCGACTTCTGCAAAGGCTATTTCCAAACCTACTCCGGCCTTGATGAGTTGCGAGATTTGCAAGAGTGAATTTCCAAACGGCGTTCTTGGATACTGAGCTCCGTTCTCGGGCTGGTATTGAGCCGGATTGACTTGCTTTAGGAAGTTAACGGCTTCAAAGGTTTCTTTTCCGGTCCCTCCTAATTCATCCACAGTGTTTCCGTACAGGGCTTCAAAGCTATTCTGGATACTGTCGGAGGCGCGACCGGCGCGAATTGAAAAGTTCGCCAAACTCGACATGGCCAGCGCGTTGGCCCGTCCCTGGAGAATTCTGGGCATCTGCGGCGTTAGCGAAACAGCTCTGAAAGGTGAGCGCTCGGAATCGAGCTTGCTTTGCAGGTGTCGATTGAGCCAGCCGTCTGCTGTGGATTTCACTCCCGGCGTGGCCGATTCCATATAATCCTGAGCGTCGAAGTGAGAGCGGGTGTTGTCTGGCGAGCCCGAAGCATGAACGATCGCCAGTCGCTTTGAATCCCAGAAGGGCTTCAGTGGGGCCAGCGAAGGATGGAAAGCGAAAAAGCCGTCGAGATCTATAGCGGCATCCTGATTGCCCGGCTGTGGTTTGGGGATCGCAATTGAGGGTCGCAGCGCATAATAATTCTGCTCGCCGTAAGGCACGACCATATTAAGACCATCGACGGCACCACGCTGAAAAATGGCGATCAAAGTCTTACGTCGCGTCCCGGTAACACGAGACCTTACCTGGCCCATCAGGGCGCGCTGGAAAAAGGCCGGCGCCGAGAGAGAAACTCCAAAACTGGCCAGGGCAATACCGCCCGACCTCATGAAAAATCTTCGATTCATAATTACTGCCTCTGAAATTCCGGTGAGCCGAGAATCAAACCAACCATCTTGGTTACCGGATCGGTAATGTTGGCCTCGCGGGCAGGTTGCTGCTGCCGCTGCCTGGGAAGCACATTCATCTCAGCCTCCATCTCCGTTTGCGCCCGATTAGCGCTGGCCGGCTTGATGGTTATTGGCTCTTTATTCATCTGTTGGAACAACGTCTCTCTTGTTTTTGCCGAAGCATCGCCGGCCACGATCGTTTTGAGCAGGCTATTGATCACTTGTTCTTTGTCAGTTTCCGAGCCAGGCGCAAACCGTTTCAAGTCGACTCGCGTTCCCGGAACACGATTGCTCGCTAGCGAGAGACCAAAATTCAAGCGCTCGAGCAACGCACCCGTATTGACCCAGGCATCGGCTGTGTCTGCATAGCCGTTTGGAGTTTGAAAGCCGTAGAGCGGCTCACCCATGCGCGCAAGCCACTGATGAAACTGTGGCCCGCCATTGGTGTCTGCGCCCAGGGTGCGAACCGCGCTAATCGCCAGCTCAAACGGCCGCTTGAGTTTGGCCCGGTAGGCTTCAGGCGAATTGAACTCGTTTGAAAGAAAGATGGTCTTGAGCATCGCTCGAATATCGCCATCGGTCTTTTGATAGGTTTCAGCAACTTTGGCCACAAGTGCCGGAGGGGGGGTGTCGGAAACAAAGTGACGCACCAACTTCCACGAAATAAACTTCGCCGTCGAAGGATGACGGGTAAGAAGCTCCAGCACTTTCAAGCCGTCCTGGATCCCACCGCCTGCAGAAATCTTGTGACCCAAGACTACTTTCTCGCCGTCATCGTGCATTCGCTGATTGAAAAAGAAGGTTCCGGCATTAGCACGTCCGGCTTCGCCCATCAGAGCTGCCAGGGCCGCACCGCCTCCTCTAGGCGCAAAGATGGTCCAACCTGTAAAGCAGCGAGCTACTTCTTGCACATCTTTCTGCGTATATCCGCCATCCACCCCGAGCGTATGCAGCTCCATCAACTCGCGGGCGTAATTCTCGTTGATCCCGCGCCGCTGCCGTGGTCGGTTCTCGGGGGCCGGATTTCCCGGCTGCTGACGGGCATTTGAATCCAGTCGACGGTTCATCAGTTGGCCCAGGAATGACTGTCGGATTCTTTGCCGGCCGCCGTTTCCAGGTGAAGCCTGCCCGTTCGGACTGACACTCTGGAAGTTGTCGAGGTAGAAGAGCATTGCGGGGCTCTTCGCCGTAGCCAGCAATAATTCAGGAAAGCGCCCAAGCGCGTGCGGGCGAATAGTATCGCGATCGTAAGCGGTGAGCAGCCAGCGGTCAGCCCCTTTTCCGGCAAAGACATTAAAGTGGTTACTCCAAAAATCGACCATCACCTCTAAAAGCTGTCGTTCGCTGTACACTGCCCGCAGTATTCTCGACGCCTGCAGTTCGACCATGATTCTTTGCGGCAATTGCAGCCCGTTTTTCGAATAGTAATCACGAAGTGCTTCTCGGTACTTTTGATTCTCGAGTGGGTTGCTGGGATTAGCGGGTGAGCTCGGTGGTGGGCTCCCCGGCGACATCGCTTCCATTTCTGAACTTAGCTTGCCGGCTTCTTCACTGTTGCGTTGCTGCTTAGCTCCTGGATTACTTTGACGGCGGTTATCGCGCGCGGCAGCGAGATCGCTGGGCAGTTCACCGCTCCGCTGTAGTTGCCGCAGCAATTGGCCAGGCTGAGGAAATTTCTCGTAAAGCTCAGCAGTGGTCATCTTCAAGGTTGCCAGGTGCTGAACTTTGCCCTCAGCCAGGGTGTCGGAGATTTTTTCCGGCTGTAGTTGCTGATAGATGTAATTATCAATTCCGATTGCCTTCACGCGCTCGACGTCGCCTGGCCGGGCGCCAAAGCCCAGACGATTCAAAATGTGAAGAATCCGTTGATTTTCTGAAAGGCTGGCAGCCCGACTCTTCTGCTGGTTCTGGGCTCCAACCTTGACTGCTGGAGTTCCGGCCAGAAATATGAACATCAAGAGTAAGGCCGTAAAGTGATAGAGTTTTCGGGCGATCTTCAAATCTTGTTTGTTGCGGATCCTCATAAATCTTCCTTCTTCAAGCGCTTTTCGAAATGGCGAACGACTGGTCAATCCCTGTACCCAATCTTTGGACGTGCCAACTCGGCAAATAGTCCAAAAATTCTTGCGGCTTTGCCGCCTTTTAGCGCGGAACCCGGAGAAGCTGTGAAAAAATTGAGGGTCCATAGAAATCACTCAAGTGAGCAAATTTTCAGGTTGGGAAGGGTGGCTTGCCCCCGCTGTTCCGCCAGAGTTCACCTTCATTGGTTTAAGACAGTTTTCCTAAAGCTTGAGCCGGAACAGCCGGATTCTATCTACGTCCGCCGCTGATCGGCTGCGGATAACTCACCTGACTGCGGTTGCCGGCGGAATCAACTGCGCGAACACCAAAGAAGTAATTATCTTTTGACAAGCGGCGCATGGTAAACCTTGTAACCTTTCCCACCCAACGCAAATGCGTCCAGGCGGGGGCGGTGGTTTCGCGCCAGACGATCTCGTAACCCGCCAGGTCTGGTTCCTTGTTTTCGTCCCACTGCAAATCTGTGTCATCGGAAACGCGAACTAAGATACCTACATTGCTCGGTTTTGCTGGTGCCGAGGCAAGGGTCGCCAGGATTGCGGCGTTAACACGTGCAATCCTGGTAACATAAGCAAAATCGACAAACTCCGGTAAGTCGCCATACTGGATGCCATTCTCGACACGCACATTCTGATGCTGATGGCGGAAATCCTCATTGGCTTCAGTCAAACGCACAGCAGCGTATCCGCGTTCCAGAAAGGGAACGTGGTCACCGCCGCGACCGTACCGATCCCGCCGATAGATCATGGCGATATCAATCCCGGTAACGTAGCGCGGTGAAACTTCCTGAATAAATCTAGCCAGCTGGCGCGAAGGAGAGTCATTTTCACCGCCAATGCTTCTGCGCGTCCTGGCCTCGGAATCAGTTTCGTTAGAGGGCACACCTTCAGAAAAGACTCTCAGAGTGCGAGTGTCACGAACACCGTTACCACCGAGCGTGTTACCAATGATGTCATTGGTGAGCATCGCTTCGATATTCAAGTTTCGCTTTCTGGCTTGTTCGGCGAAATAGATTGAGCCCAGCAAGCCCTGCTCTTCCCCAGCGACAGCCATAAAAATGATGGTGGCTTCAAAAGGATACTTCGCCATGACGCGAGCGATTTCCAGCACGGCCGCTGTTCCCGAGGCATCATCATTGGCTCCGGGCGCGTCGCATTGAGCGTCGGTGGCTCGCCCACACATCGAGTCATAGTGCCCGCTTACGACATAAAGTCGATTCTGCGATTCGGGCTGGGTGCCTTTGAGGGTCGCGACAATGTTGGTCACCATGGTCGGGGTCGGTATGCGCTCAGCTTTAGGCTGCACGAAGCTTTGCTTTTCGACGGTCATCCTTCCGCCCGAATCGTGAGCAGCCTTCTGAAATTCCTCGTAGAGCCAATCGCGTGCTGCTCCGATTCCTCGCTGCTGGTTGTCCTGCTCGGAAAGGGTGTTTCGTGTGCCAAAGGAAACCAGCTTACGAATCGTTTGCTCAATGCTCGATGCCTGGATTTCACTGATAATCCTGATGGTTTGCCGATCGAGATTGAATTTCGGTGCAGTCGTTGATTGTGCCTGGGAACGCGGATCCTCAGCTAGAACTGAGCAGAGCATGAGCGAGACGCTAAATATCAGCATCGCAGCTCTGAGAAATTTAGGAATCCTTTTCACCTCTTGGGCAGGTTTTTGGCAAATTTGCAGTTGGGAGAGCCAAGACATTATCGCCCGCTTCCTGAGACCGCGGGCGTCCCGCCCGCCCCGAGCGCGAAACGGAGCGCAGCGGAGTGAAGCGCTCGCAGCCTCACATTACTCTCTGTTCCAGAAAGATCTGAAAACTTACGTCGGTGTGAACTTCCTTTTCGTGTGCAGTTCTTCGAAAAGCCCTGGGTTTCTTCCAAGCTCTAGGTGTTGTGAGGCTGCGAGCGCTTCACTTCGCTTCGCTCCGTTTCGCGCTTGGAGCGGGCGGGACGCCCGCGGTCCCAGTAGGCGGACGCCCGCGGTCGCAGTTAACGAATCCGATAGGCACGGCCCCTCCAAACAACTATCACTTCACCAGCCAGCTGTTCGGCGATGGTTCGTAAAGTGGGTTCATCGCCAACCAGCGCGCGATATTGTTCCGAATCACGAACAACGTTAATGGTCTCAATAGCGGATTCGTAAGCCGTATCAACCCAGGCATTGTTCACACGCTTAAAACGGCGACCGCCCACAAGGCGGGTCGGAGTATCCTCAGCATCGGCCGATCCGGTCTGCGTGCCTGCCGTCCTTCCGGCAACTGCACCACTCGGCCTGAAAACCGTCGCCGGTTGGCCTGTCCTCTGACGCGATGTTTCATCTTTTTCCTGCCGATTTTTCCTGTCATCAACCCGCTGTTCGGCGCGGGGCGCAGCTGGTTGCTGTTTGGCTTTCGCGACCTCTTCCTTCTTAGCTTCCGCGGCAACCTCATCCGCCGGCTTGGGAGGACGACCGGCCGTGGTATCTGCGGCAGAGCTCGGAACCGGGCTAGCCGCAACAGAGTCGGCCAAGTCTGTCCCCGCTTCTCTGGAGGTGGCCTTTTCAGTTTCTTTCGGGGCTTCCCTTTCGTTCTTGGCTTGCCCATGCTTCTCGGCAATAAATCCTTCCAAGCTTTTCTCACGCGATGGGGTATCCCCAGAAGAGTAGGGTCTGGTCGATTCCTTTGGCTCTCCCACACCCGCGGTTGGCGCAGCAGGCTGCGAAGCCAACTCGGCATCCGAGTTTCTTGCAACAAAAGTTTCCGAAGCTGATTGCCTTAACGCAATGAAAGCGATCGCAGCCAGCAAGACTACTGCCAGGGCTGGCAGGCCATAGCGCCAAACCGAGGGCGTAAAGAGAGTGGCAACAAAACTCCGCCAGCTTGATGTCTCAGGTGCAGTGGCTACGGGAGGACTACCAGCGCCCGCAGCCGTCGCCAACCGGGCTACAATACTGCGACACCGGGAGCAATCGGCCAGATGGCCTGCATAAAACGAGCGCGTGGCGGCCGGAAGTGTACCTTCTGCAAACGAGCTGAGCTCGTCAGCATCCAGATGACCTTCTGACTCGCGGTCTTCGCGGCCGACAGCTCCAGCCTGCTCCGATTGTGTTTGCGCCAGGCGTCGGAGTAGAAGATCAATTTCGTTGTTTTCAGGACTTCTCATTGCTTTAATCAAGCCATGCGCTCAAATAAAGAACGATTGTTTGCCAGTCCGCTTGCGGCAACCCTGTGCAATTCAGGGCTCTGTTTTCGCCTGTTTTTCGCCCACTGGCTGGCTTTCCAACATTGCTTCAATATCTGATTGCAGATTTATGGCAATTTCACTAAAAGTGCGCTCTGTTTCGGCTTTTGTCCAGCCACGCTGCTCAACGAGAATGGTTGCCACCCGTCGTTTGAGTTCCGAGTGTACGCGCGCCAAGCGCCGGCTTGCGGTTGCCTCATGCACGCCAAGTACAGCGCCAGCCTCGCGCAATCGCAGACCGTCAAAGTAGTAGAGCTTGACCAGTAACCGATCTTCCGGAGTCAACTCCTCGATTGCTCGGACTAAAGCCTCTTGCACTGCTCCACCAGCCTCGCGGTTTGCAAGCGACTGTTCCGGGTTCGAGCTCACCTTCTCAGAACTTAAAAGTAGACCAGTCGCGGAAGCATCGCTGGCCCAACGTTCGAGATCTGTGTCTTGCTCTGCCTGTATCAAACGCGATTGTTTTCGGTGTACATCCACGGCTAGCTGCGCCACTACAGCGCGTAACCATCCTGCCAAAGACCCTTTACCGGAATAGTATGCGAGCTTTCCGGCTCTACTGCCATCAGGCCGGGTACGCAATCCATAAAGTTCGGCCCAAATCGATTGCGCCAGATCCTCTGCAGCTTCCTCATTGGCGCTGGCCGAACGAGCAGCTGATCGAACTGTTGCTGAGAATCGTTCGACCAGCTCGCTCCAGGCATCCTCGTCGCCTGCCTCGCAAGCCATTATCAGGCAGAGATCATCGGCCTGAAGGCCGTCTACAAATTGACGGATGGCTGCGGCATCAGCGTCCTTGTCATGCCGCAGAAGATATTTATCAACTGTAGTTCGAATCCGGGCAGAAACGAACTCCGGCTTCAGCGAGCGGCTGTCGCCGGCCCGAGCCAGCAAGCGCTCGGTACCTTCAATAATCAGTTTCGTGATCTCTGAATCTTTCAGCTTCACCGGGAACAAGTGACACGGACCTTAGGTAAGCCTATGCTACCACGTTCGTTCATGTAAGTTCGTTCGTGTTTTTTTGACTGATGCGCGTGGATCGTCACCTCTGTTTCTGACATAACCGACCCACCGAAACGACACGAAAGAACACCAACGAATTTACACGACTACTCTGGCTTTGATGTTCCCAGCGGCATCCCGTTGCCGCATGCTTTGACAGCACTCGGGGCGTGGGCTAGATTCGCCATTTAGGCCGAAACCCCTGATTCGCCCAGATCAAAGCTCAAATGTTGCGTGTCACGGAAATATTTCGCTCGATTCAAGGCGAGTCCACTCATGCGGGCCGGCCCTGCACCTTCGTGCGCTTGACTGGATGTCCGATGAGATGCGTCTGGTGTGACAGCGAGTACACTTTCAGCGGCGGCGAGCAGGTCGAACTCAGGGATGTCCTGGCGCAAGTGCGACAGTTTGGCTGCCACCTGGTAGAGGTTACTGGTGGCGAGCCGCTGGCGCAGAAGGAAGCTTTTACACTTATCGAAAAACTCTGTGACGAGGGATACGAAGTACTGGTGGAAACGGGCGGGTATGTTTCGACAGAGGCAGTTGATCCGCGCGCAAAAT
>Ga0187893_10013989_pt1 | contig 11042 bp, 11 predicted proteins | sample MA1701074metaG_FD_139574 | JGI IMG/M metagenome (GOLD analysis project Ga0187893, IMG submission 139574) | White microbial mat communities from a basaltic lava cave in the Kipuka Kanohina Cave System on the Island of Hawaii, USA - MA170107-4 metaG ...
CATCCGCGCGAAATGGCGGCTCAAAGCGGCCGAGGACTACCACGACATCGCGGCGATCTGCGCCGCCTCGCCGCGCGGGCGCGACGCGCTCCTCGAGTGGGCGCGCCATGGTCTGAAGAGCTTCCCGTCCGACGAAACGCTCCTCAAGCACGCGCTCGAGGCGACGGCCGGGAGCGGCCGCGAATCGATCGAGGTGCTGTGGGCCGTGTACGAGGCGGAGCCGAGCCGCACCGGCTTCGCCGCGCTCCGCAAGGCCGCGATCGCCGCCAAGGCGTGGGACGAGTGGCGCGACCGCGCGATCGAGCGCGCCGGCGACGACCGCGACCTGCGCACGCACGTGCTCATCGAGGACGAACAGTTCGCCGCCGCGTGGGACGCGGCCCTCGGCGGTCGTGTCGCCAGCGGCACGTGCCTCGAGCTGGCGGCCTGGTGTGGCGAGCCGCGGCCCGCGGAGGCCGTGGCGATCCTCCAGCGCCACGTTGAGCTCACGATGTCCGGCGACGAGTACGGCAAGCAGCGCCGGGCGGCCGAAGTCGTCGAGAAAATCCGCACGCTCATGGCGCTGGCGAAGCCGCCGCTCGACTGGCCCGCCTACGTGCGCGACCTGTGGGCGAAGTGGGTGCGCCGCAGCTCGGCGCTGCGCGAGGCGCTCCGCCAGCGCGGAATCACCGCCAGGGACGGTCGCGACGGCGGTCGCTGAGCCTCGCGCGTCGTCGCTTCGCCGGCGTCGTGACCTGCCACCCGAGCAGCGTCGAGCCGTCCCGGGCGCGTGCGATGGGGCGGGCCATGCGGAGGCCGCCTCACCGCAAGAGACGGTCGAGACGGCGGTCGCTGAGCTTCCTCCCGCCCGTCTGGCAGCCCGGGCAGTAGTGCGTCTCGCTGTCCGCGTACGCGATCCGCTCGATGCGCCCGCCGCACGACGGGCAGGGCGACTTGAACTTGCCGTGCACCTTCATGTCGCGACGCCACAGGTCCTGCTCGGTCGGGAGCGCGCCCGCCGCGCGCTCGCGCACGAGCGACGTCCACCCGGCCAGCACGCGCGGCACCGACGTCACCAGCCGCGCCCACTCATCGTCCGCGAGCGTGCGCGTCAGCTTGAGCGGCGACAGCCGCGCGTCGAACAGGATCTCATCCGAGTACGCGTTGCCGATGCCGGCCAGCACCCGCGGATCGGTGAGCGCGCCCTTCAGCCGCCGGTTCGCGCGCGACAGGACTTCGCGGAGGCTCCCCGGCGCCAGGCCAAGCGGCTCGACCCCGCGGCCGACTTCCGCGCAGTCGGCGACGTCGCGCACGACGTGCACGGACGCGCTCTTCCGCGAGGACGCCTCCGTCATGTGCAGCGATCCGTGATCGAAGTCGATCTTCACGCAGCCGATCTTCGCGTTGAGCTTCTCCGCGGGCGGCTTCCACCGCAGGCGGCCCGACAGCTTCATGTGGACGATCACGTGCGCGTGCGGGAACGAGACGACGAGGTGCTTGTCGCGGCGGGCGACCGCCGTCGGCGCGCGGCCGACGCACGACGCGAGCGGCGGCTCGACCGTCCGCACGGTGAAGACGCTCCGCACGTCGACCGCGCGCACGACGCGGCCGACGACGAGCGCGGCGAGGTTCTCGGCGTAGACTTCGAGTTCGGGGAGTTCCGGCACTACAACTCCCTCCGGATGCTCTCCCACCACTGCAGCCACTCGTCGGCCGTCGCGAACGACTTCCCCGTGAGCACGCCGAATCCGTGCATCCAGCCCGCGCGCTCGGGCTCCGGCACGCCGCGACCGAACGTCGCGAAGAGGTGCGGCAGCGCGGCCCTGTCGTTCCCGCGCACCGCGTGCAGGAGCTGCCGCCGGGGCCACGCGCCCGCGCTCGCGTAGTCGCCCTCCCACTTCCACGCGCCCCACCACGCCATCGCGTCGAACGGCCGCAGCGCGTCCGCCTCGAACTGGCCGCGGACCGTGCGCGCGCGTTCCCATCGCGCGTCGGCGTCCTCGCCCGCGAGCATCTGGTCGGCGAGCGCTCCGTAGCCGACCATGTGTCCGCGGCGGCGGAGGTACGCGAGCGCGGGCGTGCGGCGCATCGTCAGGTACGCGGCGAGCCACGCGAGGCGCGCGTCCGTGGCCTCCACGCGCACCGGGTGGGGGAAATTCGGCGGCGGGGCCGGATCGCACGTCTCCGGCCGGAAGACGAGCACGCGGTCCTCGCCGCCGCGCATGCGCAGGTCGAGCCATCCCCACGTCCGGTCGCACGGTCGCGCGCAGTCGCCGCCCGACTCGTAGTCGACGCGGCCCCAGCAGAACGCGGCGTACTCCGCGAAGAACGGAAGCTCGCGCTCGGCGAGGTAGAGATCGGTGCCGTGCGGAGGCGAGCGGCGGTCGCGGATGGCGGCGGGCAGCACGGGATGATTGTAGTATGTGCGCGCATGTACATCGCGGTGCGGGGGATGCTCACGCGCGACGCGCGCGGGCGCATGGCCGTCGACGGCGTGGCGCTCGACCCGGCGTGCCCCGTCGCGCCCGAGCTCCCCGGCCGCCGCGTGCGCGCCTACGGCCGGCGGGCCGCGGACGGTCCGCTCCAGGCGCAGGGTGTCGATCCGCTCCTCGCGGGCGACCGCGACCTCGTGCTCGAGGTGCGCGCGAACGTGCGCATGAGGAGCCCCGGACCGGACGACGCGATCGTCTTCCTGCTGGCGGAGGAGCGCGCGTGCATCGTGCACGCGGTCCACTCCGGCGGGCGGTGCCGCGCCGGGCGGCACCTGTATGAGTACGAGCGGATGCACGGGCCGCGGGCCGACGTGGACGCGTCCGCGGACCTGCGGCTGCCGGCGCTCGAAGGACCGGGCGCGTTCACCGTGCACGTCTGGAACAAGCGGTGGCTCACGCGGGCGGAGATCGCGGTCGCGTGGGACGGGACGCAGTGGACGGTCGACGGCGCGCGCGTGCCGTGGCGCGTGCAGTTGCGGGTCCAGCTCGCCCAGTCGAAATCATCTTGGGCGGTCCGCGAGCTGCTCGTATAGTGGGCGTCATGCGCGCTGCCGCGATCGCGCTCGTCGCGTGGCTCCTCCAGGACGCGCCGTCGCAGGAGGTTCACGTCGGCACGCTCGCGCGTGACCAGAAGACGGGGATCTACTCGATCGGCGAGACCGTCGTGGCGATCGCGCCGGCGGTTCACGCGGGGCACACCCTCGTCGGCAAGCGCGTACAGATCGTCGGCAAGCGGGAGTCCGCGGACACGGCGCTCGAGGCGGCGCTCGTGAACGAGATGCAGCCGGAGGAGAAGGACCTGCGGCTGCGGATCGAGGCGTCCGCCGCGTGGGGCGACGCGGCGGAGGACGACAAGGTGGTCGTCGAGGTGCGCGAGTACGCGATCAACAAGCGCCACAAGCACCCGGGCAGCTGCAAAGCGCACGCGTGGACGCGCGCCCGGGTCGAGGGCAAGGCGCGGGAGTCGACGCTCGCGGCGGAGCTCGGCGTGCCCGCCTACCGCGACGTGGCCGGGACGCGGATCTACGTGCGCCTGGCGGCGCCGCGCTGCGCCGCGGCCGAGTCGGGCGAGTTCCAGTGGACCGGCCAGCAGTGGACGGACGCGAACCTGAAGGACATCGAGGGACGGCACAGGATCGAACTCACCGCCAAAGAACCATGATCATCAAGACGCCTCCGCTGTCGATCAAGAGGGTCAGCGTGTTCGCCGCGCTCTTCAAGGCGCAGCTGCCGGACACGCTGTCGGCGATCCGCCAGGCGCTGCCCGACTGGGTCGCGGTGCACGTGATGCTGGAGCAGGCGGGGACGCTGCGCAAGACGATCACGCCCGAGCAGATGAAGGACGAGATCCTCGCGAATCTCGGCGACGAGGCGATGGCGCTCGACCCGATGTACCGGCTGACGACTCCGGAGATCCCGCCGGGGACGATCGGCACGTTCGTGCCGAACCAGCTGCGGCCGAAGCTCGCGCCGCAGTACCAGGACTTCACGTACATCATGTACCCGCAGGCGCGGTCGCACCTGAAGAAGATCTGCGAGCAGGCGATCGGCGGCGAGCCGGCGGGCCTCACGGGCATCGCCTCCGCGTTCACGGGCAAGATCAACGGGTCGGCCGTGATGGAGGGGTGGGGCGGCTCGATCGGGCTTCCGACGCTGCGACGGACGCTCGAGGGGATGGTGGAGCCGGGCGGCAAGGTGATGTTCTGGGACACGGCGTTCGGGTTCGAGACGACCGGCGCGACGTTCGTGAAGATCATCGACCGCGTGCTCAACATGGCCGACTCGAAGGACGACCGGCTCTACTTCGACTGCGAGAACTACTCGTGGTTCGTGGCGTTCCACCCGGGCGGCCAGATGAGGGTCGGGCTGCTCGGGTAGCGAGACCGGAGTCCCCCGTCCCCGTCACCCGTCGGAATCGCAGGAATCCACCAGGGCGACCATGACGTCCATGGGCCTAGCGCTCCGGAGGACGAACCGCAAAGAGCGCAAAGCGAGTGCACCGCCTTCCTCATTCGCCACGTGTGCCTCGACGTGAACAACGTCCTCGTGCTGCGGCGAACGACCATCACTCCTGGAGTCACCGCTGGGCGATGGCGCGCGGCGAGGAGAGCCTGCGCGAGGAGCTGGCGCGGCGGAGCACCATGTACTCCTCGTCGATGTAGCGGCGTCCCTCCTTCATCGCGTGCCGGTCGACGGCCCACGTCCGGAATCCCGCGGAGTGATAGAGCGCCTGCGCCGCGCGGTTCGTCGTCCCCACGCCCAGATGCACCTCCTCGATGCCGCCGGCGGCCCGCAGCTGGTCGATCGCCCGCGCGAGCAGCACGCGTCCCACGCCGTCGCCGCGCCACCCGGGGGCCACGTACATGCCCCAGATCGTCGCGCGGTGCCGCTGGCGGCGCACCGCTTCGCGTTGGTAGCCGCAGATGCCGACGAGCCGCGTGCCGTCGAACGCGCCGACGATCGCGTTGTCGCGCGCGCTCCATGCCGTGCGGAACCGGCGCGCCACGTCGGCGACGGTCCGCGAACGCTCCTCCGCGTAGGTCGAGAGAAAGGCGTCGGGCGATTCGCGAAGCGCGCGCAGCCGGAGGCGCCGCCACGCCGCGGCGTCGCGGGCGGTGAGAACGCGAACGTCCATCGCCTGATTCTAACCGGCGCGCGGCCGCGGCGTTCGCGCGCGACGCTACTTGTCAAGGCTTGAACGGACGGCGCCCGGCGTCGAAGATGGGGGCATGCTCCTCCTCTCCCTGGCGCTCCTCCTCCAGGATCCCGCCGTCGCGAAGGTCCTCAAGGCCGCCGACGAGGCGTACGCGAAGCGCGACGAGCCCGGCATGGCCGCGAAGGCGCGCGACGCGTACAAGAAGGCGGTCGTCCTCGACGAGGCGTGCGTGGCGGCCTACGTCGGACTCGCCAAGTCGCTCTGGTGGATCGGCGCGCACGAGAGGGACGACGCGAAGTCCGCCCCGATCTACCGCGAAGCGATCGACTTCCTGAAGATCGCGGTGTCGGTCGACGCCGAGTCGCTCGACGCCCGGTTCTGGCTCGCCGTCCTGTACGGGCTGTTCGGCCAGGCCAGGGGCATCCTGCAGAGCCTCGACCTCGTCGACCCGATGAAGGCGGAGCTCGAGTGGGTCCTGAAGAAGGACGAGAAGTTCGAGCACGCCGGCGCCCACCGCGTGCTCGGCCGCCTCTACTACAAGCTGCCGGGGATCAAGGGCGGCGACAACGACAAGGCGGAAAAGCACCTGAAGCGCGCCATCGAGCTCGCGCCGGCGAACCTGCTCAACTACTACTACCTCGCCGAGATCTACGCGTACACGGGCCGGTCGAAGCAGGCGAAGGAGACGCTCGACACGATGCTCAAGCAGCCCGACGACCCGCGCTGGCTCCCCGAGAACAGGGAGCAGCGCGAGGACGCGAAGAAGCTCCTCGCCGAGCTGGAGAAGAAATGACGATGCGCGCGAAACTCTCGCTGGGCGGCGCCGCGCTCGCCGCCGCGGCCGCCGGCGCGTGGGTCGCGATGGGCGGCTGCTCGACCGACCCGACCGTCGCGAAGCCGCACGAGAAGCGCGACCTCAAGGCGGAGGAGATCCGCACGATGCTCACCTCGGGCAATTTCAAGCAGAAGCTCGAGGCGAAGGACCAGATCGACAAGCTGGAGCCCGAGGAGCGGATGCGCGTGTTGACCGCGCTCTCGACGGACTCCGACGCCGCCGTCCGGCTCATCGCCGTGCAGAAGCTGAAGAAGTCGGACGACCCGCGCGCGAAGGACATTCTCGCGAAGCTCGCGAAGGACGACCCGGACGACACGGTGCGCGACCTCGCGAAGCCGTAGTCAGTTCGCGGACCCGTCGTCCTCGGACGCCGACTTCGGGGTGGGCGGCTCCGCCTCCAGCCGCCGCCGGATCCGCGTGCCCATGAGGGACGCGAGCTTCGCCTGGAGCGCGTCGCGCGCGCGCATGCCGCGCAGGCGCGCCGCCCCCAGCGAGATTCCGCAGATCTGCGCGATCGTCTCGTACGGCAGGTCCTCCATGTAGTGAAGGACGAAGACCTCGCGCAGCGGGTCGGGCAGCTTCGCCACCGCGAGCGCCACGCGCTGGTGCATCTCGCGCACCATCGCGCTCGTCAGCGGGCCGCGGCGCGGGTGCTTCGCGCGGTCGAGTTTCGTCGTGTCGGTCGCCTGCGGCTTGCCCCGGTCGTTCCGCATCTTCTCGCGGCAGAGGTTGATCGCGATGCTGAGGACCCACGTCGTCGGATCCGACTGCCCGCGGAACTCCGACTCGTGCTCGATGGCGCGGGCGAGCGTCTCCTGGGCGATGTCCTCGGCGACCGCCTGGTTGTGGACGATGACGTACGCGAGCTTGAAGATGCGCGGCCCGAGAATCTCGAAGTCGATCGGGTGACCCATGCTCTCGCTCTCTCTTCCCCAATGATAACCCATCGTCGGCCCGCGATTTTCAATGAAACATTCCGCATGGGTCCGCATCTGATCGTCCGATGCGATGGATGCCGGCGACCCTGGGACTGGCGATCGCGGCCTCGGCCCTGCTGGGCGCCGCCGGTCGCCGCGAGTCCGCCGCGGGACGCGCGGAGGTCGCCGCCCGCCGCGAGGCCGTCCACGCTCCGTCCGTAGCAGTCGGCACGCGCCGCGAGACGCCGGCGACGGCATCCACCGTCCCCGTCGAGGCGCCGACGGCGCCGCCGGCCGCCGCGGACGCCGGGCCCGTGGAACGCGTCCGCGCCGGTCAGCGCGCGCTCGCGCGGAAGATGACCGGCGCGCTGGGACTCGACGAGGCCGGACGCGCGCAGTTCGTCGCCGACTACATGGCCTTCATCGAGGGCGTGCTCCAGGCCGACTTCCGCACGCAATCGCGGGAGACAGTCGCGGCGCTCATCCGCACGCGGCAGTCCGAGTTCGAAGCCCGCGCCTCCCTCTACCTCGACTCCACGCAGATGTCCCGGCTCCGGGACATGCTCCGCACCTGGTAGCCCCCGCCCTCCTCCCGACGGCGCACCCCGTTCGCCTCTTCGGCTCCCCACCGCTTACGCGGTTTCCCGCTCGCGCGATTTCGAGTGAAACATTTTCCATGGGCCCGCATCTCATGAGGCGTTCCGGTTGACCAGGGATGGGAATGAAGGGAGAAAAACAATGATGAAGAAGCTCATGGCCGTCGCGGCGGCCGCCGCCATCGTCCTCCTCGGCGCCTCGTCGTCCCTCGACGCGAACATCAAGGTCACCCCGCGCGGCCACCTCTTCGAGCCGTCGCTCAACCAGCAGCACGAGGTGTTCCAGCTGCTCCTCACCCATCACGCGCCCGACTTCGCGCAGCAGGTCCTCGCCGCCGCGATCTGGGTCGACCGCAAGGAAGCCGACAACCTCGTCGTGACCGTCACCGAGCACAGCGCCGGCGAGATCCTCCCGTGCCTCGCCGTCATCACCGTCGGCGGCGCCATCAACGCGCCCCTCATCGAGACCAAGAAGGGCGACGGCTCCTTCCGCGGACCCGCGGAGACCTCGATCCTCTCCGGCGGCGAGACGTTCTCGATGTTCCACGGCGCGCCGTCCACCGCCGCGCCCATGAAGCTGCACATCGCGATCGAGTGGGCCGGCCAGCCCACGCGCTGAACAGAACCGGATAACCCCGCACCATCCGCCGGCGCCCGCAAGGCCCGGCGGATTTCGTTTCAGCGCGGCGAGGCCACGATCCGGAACCCGACCGTCGCCTGGTGCGCGTTGCCGCGGTGACGGCTCGCGCACCGGAACGCGCTCGGAGCGTCGGTGGCGAACCACCCGCCGCGGAACTCGTACATCGGCACGCCCGCGTGCGAAGCCGGCCCCCCGACCGCCTCGTCCACGAGCTCGCCGACGTTGCCGCCCATGTCGAGCGCGCCGTACACGCTCTCGTCCGTCGGCGTCGCCCCGACGCGCTCCGGCCACTGCGGGTCCGTGTGCGCGCCCGGCCCGCCGATCGTCAGCTTCCAATCGATGGCGCCCCCCCAGGGAAACGCCCGGCCATCCGCGCCCCGCGCCGCCTTCTCCCACTCGGCGGCGGTCGGCAGCCGGTACGCGACACCGTCGCGCTCCGAGCGCCACGCGCAATAGGCCGCGGCGTCCGCGGGCGTCACGTTCGTCACCGGAAGGTCCGCCTTGTCCGCGGGCAGCTTGAAGCGCGTGCCGTCCCACGGCAGCCTCGGCCGGTCGCCGGACACCATCTTCGGCACGTGGCGGAACATCCCGTCCCGGTCGAGCGCGTCGAGAAACACCGTGTACTCGCCCCACGTCACCTCGCGGCGCGCGATGAAATAGTCGGGCACGTTCGGCCGCGTGCACGCCGCCGGCCGCTCCGCGCGATCGTCGCCCCCCATCGTGAACGGCCCGGCCGGCACGTGCACGAACTCCTTCAGCCGCTCGTCGAGCGCGAAGAGCTTCACGGACAGCTTGAGCGCTCCCGCGCGACAGGCGAGCACGGGGAGCCGCGACTCGAAGCGCCCCGACAGTCGCACGACGAGCACGCCGCTCCCACGCGGCACCTCGACCCCGTCGATCGGCGTGCGACCGAGCGCTCGCGCAGCGCCGCGCACGAGCCGCCCGTCGTCCGACGGCGCGAACGGCGCGTACTCCACGTCCGCGCCCGGCGGATCGCTCGCCAGCCAGAGGCGCGACTGCGCGTCGAGGAGCGTCGCGTAACGATCGGCCGCGTGCGCGCGCACCATCGCCGCGGGCGTCGCCAGGTCCGGCTCCTCCCGCTCCTCGGCGAGCAGGTACCGCTCCCACAGGAAGTCCCCGAGCAGCCGCCCCGCTCCGGCGTGCCCCGGCACGAGCGCCTCCGCCGCCTTGCATTCCGCGATGCCCCGCGCGAAGCACGCGTCGACGTCCTTCCCGCGCGCACGATACTCCGCCAGCGCCGCGGCCGCGCGCTCGACGCGCCGGCCCGCCTCCTCCGCCCGACGACGCGACTCCCGCCCGCTCAGCGTCGCCACGACCACCGCGCTCGCCGCCATCGCGGTCAGCACGCACGCCGTCGCGATCGCCGCCGCGCGGTGCCGGAGCGTCCATCGCCACGCCCGCACCGCGACCGGCGTCGGCCGCGCGCGGATCGACTCCCCGCGCAGGCACCGGTCGAGGTCGTCGGCGAACTCGGCCGCCGATGCGTAGCGCGCCGACGGCTGCTTCTGCAGCGCCTTGAGCGTGATCGTGTCCGCGTCGGCCGGCACATCCGGGTTGCGGCGCCGCGGCGGCACGGGCTCCTGCTCCACCACGTCCACCAGCAGCTGCCACGGCTCCTCCGCCTGGAACGGCGGGCGGCCGGTCAGCAGCTCGTAGAGCGTGGCCCCCAGCGCGTAGACGTCGCAGACCTTCTCGTCGCGACCGCGCACCGCCTGCGCCTGCTCGGGCGGCATGTACATCGGCGTGCCGATCAGCATGCCGGAAGCCGTGAGCGTCGACGCCGACGTGAGCGAGCGCGCGAGGCCGAAGTCCATGACGAACACCTGTCCCGCCGCGCTCAGCATGATGTTCGACGGCTTGAGGTCGCGGTGCACGACGCCCTGTTCGTGCGCGTACTGCACCGCGCGCGCCGCGTCGCGCGCGAGCGCCATCGCGCGCTTCGGCGGGAACTTCTGGTGGTGCAGCGGCTTGCCGTCGACGAACTCCATCACGATGAGGTGCTGCCCGCGGATCTCGCCCGCCTCGTACACCGACACGATGTTCGGATGGCGCAGGCGCGCCGCGACGGCCGCTTCGCGGAGGAAACGGCGCACGTCGTCCTCCTGTCCCGCCGCGTCGGCCGTGAGCTTGAGCAGCTTGATCGCGACCCAGCGCCCGAGGTCGCGGTCCCACGCCTTCCACACCGAACCCATGCCGCCGCTGCCGACGTGCGTGACGAGCACGAACTTGCCGTAGATTCGCTCGACCATCTGTTCGGCGACGGCGACCTCCTCGGGCATCGCGGGGCGGTCGCGCTGGAATTCGCGGAGCGTCCCTTCGTCGACGAGCGGGCCGCCGCACGCGGCGCACGAGAGCGGGCCCGGCGCGGCCGCGTCGGGCACGGCGTTCTCGAGGCACGTGGCGCACGTGAGCGACGTGACGCCGGTCTTCTGCAGCGCTCCGATCAGCGCCGCGCGGTCGAGCCGCCCGCGCTCGACCAGGATGTCCCCGAGCCGCCGCACGCGCCCGCTCTGGCGCTCCAGCTCCTGGAGGCCGAACCCCTCCGCGACGTCGCGGTCCTGGACGGCGCCGGACTCGACGAGCACGCGGCCGAAAGCGCTGTCGGCGCGGCGGATCTCCGAGTAGCGCTGCACGAGACGCTGCCGTCGCGCCTGCTCGCCCGCGAGCTCGCGCTGCCTGCGCTCGTCGATCACGCCCTTCTTGCGCAGCAGGTTCGAGAGCGTCTGCCCGCCGGCGCCGTCCGAGAGTTCGTCCAGAAACGCGCGCATGGTGTCCTGCGAGCACCATCCGCGTTCGACGGCGATCCGGGCCACGATCTCGTCGGCGGGCTTCATCTCCCTGCAGCGACTGTAGCACGTCCTCGGGATTTGCGCGAAGCGGGCCCGCTTGCGTGCGCGAAGGCCGCC
>Ga0187893_10013990_pt1 | contig 11042 bp, 12 predicted proteins | sample MA1701074metaG_FD_139574 | JGI IMG/M metagenome (GOLD analysis project Ga0187893, IMG submission 139574) | White microbial mat communities from a basaltic lava cave in the Kipuka Kanohina Cave System on the Island of Hawaii, USA - MA170107-4 metaG ...
ACGATCGTGCCGCTTAAACGAATGCTATTATATAGAAAATATATATCTACTTTTTGAAGCAATAATCCATATGCCTGCTATCCTGATCCAACTCGACGCCGCAACCTATGATGCCCTGAACCGGATCGCTCCGGCGGCTAAAAGAAAGCGAGCCGAGTTTATCCGAGGGGCGCTTAAGGCGGCGATTCGCAAAAGCGAGAACGAACAGATTCGACAGGCATATCTCAAGCAACCGGACTCAGCCGCCGAGGCCGACGACTGGTCGAATGCGGAAGAATTCGCCCTATGAGGCAATTCGAAATATGGTGGGCGGATCTGCCCAAACCTGCTGGCAGGCGGCCAGTCTTGCTGCTCAGCAGAGATGACGCCTATGGATATTTGAACAAATTCCTGGTTGTCGAAATCACCACGACGATCCGGAATATCCACGTCGAGATTCCCTTAGGCAAAGCGGAGGGTCTGCCAACGAAATGCGTGGCAAACTGCGATAATCTGCGAACGGTTTCCCGTCACGCCTTTCAAAAACGGATTGCGCGGTTAGCCTCAAAGCGTTTCCCCGAAGTAAAACGAGCCGTCGGGTATGCGTTTGGCTGGGAGGAATTGATTGAAGCCGATTGAGGCGTCAACTTCCGGACCGCTCGCCGGAATCCGCGTCATTGATTCTTCGATACGATCGCTCAGGCGATGCCGGGAGCGATGAGTGTTACCGGCTCCCTGTGAGAAATCCGGGCTAAGGCGACTGATAAGGGATTTGCTGAGACCGGCGCGCTGTTAGAAAAACGGTAACTCGATCTCGCCAGCCGGTCCGCCGTACACCAGCGCCAGCTTCTTGATCGAACTGGTTTTCCCTTTGAATGGAAAGAAGAGGTAACCGCGAACCGGCTGCGCGGTTTCGCCTTCAGGCAGAGCTGCGCGGGAAACGATTTCCTCCGGTTTCACTTCGGGCTCGCGCTCGATGCCGCTGCGATCTTCCTGGCCGGGCGCGCGCGGAGTGGGAGGCAGCCTGTCCTCGGTGGGCCGGCGGTCACCGGGGAAACGCCCGGCACCCTGTGGACGACCGAGAATCACGCCTGCATTGCCGACGCTCCCGGTAGCCACTACCGTGGGCCGGACTTCCCAATCTTCATACTTGATGGAAGCGGCTACCATGCCTGGCGTCTGCGCCATCAGCGTAGACTTCTTGCCGTTCACGCGTAGTGTGAAGTGGCCGGTGCTTAGAAGAAATGATTTGTCTTTGGCCGGAAAAAACCCCACTTCAATAGCGAGATAATCTCGCAAGACGGCGTTGCGGCCTTCCGCAAGCACTGTCCGGACCATGTATTCGGCGGCGATGGCGGAGTCTTTCACCCGCGCATGAACCGGCCAGTCATCGGGCTTTACGCGTTCCTGGGCCGCCAGAGGCAAAGCCAGAGCCAGCAGCAGACGCACCATAATTCCAGTGTACTGCCGCACTTGTTTATTCCGCTTTCACAACGGCGATGGCCCGCTCCAGGATTTCGTCTTTTTCCCCGGCAATGCCCTTGCGCGTGCGTGTCACGGGGATGGTGGGAATAATGCCGATGCCGTGGTGCTGGGAGCCGTCATGTTTGAGCACCTTCATTCCTGTCCAATTCAGTCTGTAGCCGCCGGGAAGTTTGAAGGCGTTCACATTGCCATTGGTGCCCGCGGTGGGCTGCCCGACGATTTGAGCGAGCTTGAAATGCTCTACGATCCCCATTACCGTTTCGGCATAGCTGATGGCGCGGCCATCGGTGAGGAACGCGCGGCGGGCTTTGAAATGCGGCTGGCGCGGCTGGAGCGGCCAGCCACTTTCAAGGAAGGTGAAGCCGATCCGGTCCGGCTTCGTTACGGCGGGGATGTTCCAGCGCGCGCTGCGAATCTCGGAATCGGCCAGGTGCATCAACACCTCCAGCGCTACGTTATTCGGATAGCCGCGAAGATCGAAGATGAGTCCGCGGGCTTGGGCAAAGCGAGGAATCGCTTCCTTCCAGGCCGGTTCGGTGATGCGCTGTAGATCCATGTAGAGGATGCCCGGTTCCAATTCCGCTATGACTTCGGGGCGCGTCTCCGAGTGAGACTGACGCCGGTTCGTGCCGGGAGGCGCGCAGGCAAGCTCGATTGTCTTACGCGTCCCTTGGGCGAGAAACGGCTCCACCGTAAGCGAAATCGACTTGGCGTTGACGGCGCAGTGCGCCATCTCATTCACCATGCGAAAGTTCAGGAGCTGAGGAGTCGCCGCTGAGATCAGGGGCCGCAATTCGTTGGCTATTTGCGGGACCGGCTTGCCGTCTATCGACACAATCGCATCGCCCGGCACGATGCCGGGCGCGCTTTCCGCCCACACGCGAGTGACGATCGCTTGATTGCCGATCCAATCCCACTGAACCGGCGGAACCAGGCGGGGAAGGTTTGCCGCGCCGCCGGAAACGGAGCCGTGGCCATCCTGGAGCGCGGCAACTAATCTGCGGAGCGTATCGACGTATTCCGCTTCGCCGCCGTTGGCCGCTGCTTGAAGGGCTTTGGTAAGCTCCGCCGGCCAGTTTGCCTTGACGACGTCAAAGTAAGGATAGAAGTGCTGAAAAATGTTCCACGCGATGACGATGCCGCCGAGCCGAGTGGAGCGGTCGTTTGCGGAATAAAGTTCCGGTGTGGATGGCGGCGGTTCGGGTAAGTGCGGAAGCGTGCCGCCGGCAGTAACATACAGCGCCAGCGGAACCAATGCGAAAAGGCCGGGAACCAGCTCCGCGCGGAAAGGATCCGGCAATTTACCCGCCGGCTTTTTCACTCGCAAAGAATTGTAGGTCTTGTAGCTCGGCGGCATTGCGGATTCCGGCAACCCGACGCCCCTATGATAAAAGTGAATGAATTCGAAAGAGTCCGAGGGCGCTGAAGCGATTGCCGCTGGCAGAGCCGGAGCCTTGCCGCTCGGATAAATTTGCACCGTAGGCGCGATCTTCTCCAGCAAGGCGCGCAAACGGGCGGCCAGTTCGCCGTCATCAGGCGCATCTTCGACACGCTGCACGCCATCAATAGCGAATTTCTGCCATTCGATCTTTTCCCCCTGGTCGCTTGGGTGAAAGAATCGCGTGTATCCGTAAAGCCGCGCGAAGGCGGTAATGTTACGCAGCCCTCGCTCGGTCAGCGGCCGGGCCGGCGCAGGCTCGCGAGTCCGGAATTCACCAATGATTTCGATGCTGAAATCGTCGATCCACACTTTACCAGGGCCAAAGAGCATCACGCCGAAAACCAAACGCTCCGTATCGGGCGTCACCTGGGCTTCGATGTCGTATGTATTCCAATTGGGTGAGGTGATGGGGCGGTCACCCATATTGTCGAGCGACACCATCATCTTATCGGCGCGATCCAGGCGCAGCCACATCTGCGCCCGCGTCCCGGTGCCTTCCACCCGCAGCGCCGAGCGGAGGCGGATGCGGCGATTGTTGTACCCCGTCGCCGGAAGAATCTGCGCGAGATTCCCGAACATGTTCGAGCCGGCGTTTGGAATTCCATTGACTACTGCACAGCGGGCGCCGGTACGGCAGTTCCCCTCGACCAGGGCGGCGGTGAACCCGGCGTCGGCCAGGACTTTCGGAACCGTCCAGCCCGGCGGCGTTTGGCCCGGTTCGCCTTGCTCAAAGCCCGGGTTGTTGATGGGTGATTGAGCAGGCAGATATGCCGCACTAAGCAAAAAGCAGGTGAGATGGCGGAACATAGCTTCTACTTGAGAAGTATATACTGGCGCCCGGAGGCAACATTGGGAAAGCCTGGAACACGGAGGCTTCCCGCCGGTACAATAGCGGTTTGAAGATCCTCGGCATCGAATCCTCATGCGATGAAACCGCCGCGGCGGTGGTCGAACACGGCACGAAGATTCTTTCCAGCGTGATCGCCAGCCAGTTTGACGTACATGGCAAATATGGCGGCGTGGTGCCGGAGCTTGCCTCGCGCGAGCATCTGCGCGCGATTGTGCCGGTGGTGCGCGAGGCGCTCGACACGGCAGGCTGCGGCTATCGCGAGCTGGCGGCGGTGGCGGCTACCGAGGGACCGGGCCTGGTCGGCTCGCTGCTGGTGGGCATGACGTATGCCAAGGCAGTTTGCTTCGCGCGCGGCTTGCCGTTCATCGGCGTAAATCACATCGAAGGACATATTCACGCCGTAGCGATGGAGGCGGAATCGCGACTGGAGTTTCCCGCCCTGGCGCTGGTGGTAAGCGGCGGGCATACGCACCTTTTTGAAATGCGTGAAGGATTCGAATACCGGCTGCTGGGAAAAACGCGCGACGACGCGGCGGGCGAAGCATACGACAAAGTAGCCAAGCTGCTGGGATACAGCTACCCGGGCGGGCCGGTGCTCGATGAGTTGGCGGCGCACGGGAATCCGTCCGCCGTGCGTTTCTCGCCGGCGAAGATGAAAGGGAATCCACTCGATTTCAGCTTCAGCGGACTCAAAACAGCGGTTCTTCGCTGGACGCAATCACGCGAAATGGCCGGAGAGATCGCTGCGCGCCGGGAGTTGCTCCGGTCGAATCCGCGGCCATCAGCGCCGGAATGGCTGAAGGTGACGCCCGCGGCGACATTGGATCTGATTGCCTCGTTCCAGCATGCCGTGATTGAAGAGCTGCTCCGAAGAGTGGAGGCCGCGGCGGAGACGATGAGCGCGCACTCGGTTGTGATCACAGGCGGCGTGGCTTGCAATAAAGGCTTACGCGAGGCGGCGCGGGGCGCGCGCATTCCCTACCCCGTGTTTTTTCCGGCGCCCGCGCTGAGCACCGACAATGCCGCAATGATTGCCGCCGCCGCGTTCGGAAAGCTGCGGCGCGGCGAGTTTTCGCCGATGTCGCTCAAGGCGCAGGCTGCGCTGACGCTGGCTTGAGCAGTGTCCTTACGCGTCCCCCTGGTTGCGCCCGCGGACCGAGTCCGGAGCGTTCACCGAGGGCAGCCACCGCGCGTGTTCGCGCCTGATGACAGCGTAGCGCGGGTCGGCAGCCAGATTATTCCATTCGAGATCGTCTTCCTTGTGGTCGTACAACTCCTCGCCGCCGTCGCTATAGCGGATGTAGCGGAAGCGCTCACTGCGAACCGAGTGGTTGTTGCGGCCGTAGGTGGTAAGCGAAGGGCGGTCCCAATCCGCCGCGGGGTCGCGCACCAGCGGCATCAGCGAAACGCCTTCCAGTCCCGGTTTAGCGGGCAGGCCGTGAAGCTCGACCAGAGTGGGATAAATATCGATCAGGTTCACCGGACGCGTGCAGCGTCCGCCGGGTTTGGCGATTCCAGGTGAGCTGATCATCATCACGTTGTGGGTCGCTTCTTCCCATAGGGCGAACTTGCGCCAGTGCAGCTTTTCGCCCAGGTGCCAGCCGTGATCGCTCCAGACGACGATGGTGGTGTTGTCCTTATACTCGCTTCGATCGAGCGCATCCAACACGCGGCCCACTTGCGCGTCGGCGAAGGAAATCGACGCCAGGTAGGCCTGCACGGCCTTGCGCCATTGCTTGTGTTCGATCACTTTGCGGTGATCGCCGTCCGGCCTGGCCATCTTCTTGCCGAGCGGCGGGATGTCATCGAGGTCGTCCGGCTTGACGCTCGGCAGGGTGATCGAATCAAGGGGATGCAGATCGAAGTATTTGGCCGGGACGTACCAGGGCAGGTGCGGCCGGAACAAACCGCAGGCAAGGAAGAATGGCTTGTCCTGTTTACGAGCGAGCTGCCCGGTGACCCAATCGACCACCTGGTAATCACCCATTTCGCGGTCGGGATTGGGCAGCGGGCCCCAGTCGAAATTGGTGGTCTGGGGGATGCCGTTGGCGGGGAGCTTGGCCGGCTGCGGGTCGGCGGGTTTCTGCCGGTTCAACGATGGGAAATACTCATCCCAGCTTGGCGGATCGGGGAAAGAGTCGTGAAACATTTTGCCGGAGCCCATGGGTTTGTAGCCGTGCGCGCGGAAGTATTGCGGCAGTGTGACGGCGTCTTTGCCGGGCGACTGGCGGAAGGGCTGGTTGTTGTCGTAGACACCGGTGGTAGAGGGCCGCAGGCCGGTGAACAGCGCGGCTCGCGAGGGGTTGCAAAGCGGGGCGGCACAGTAAGCCTTGGTGAAGAGTACGCCGCGCGCGGCCAGCCGGTCCAGGTTCGGCGTACGGGCGCCGGGGTGGCCGCCGAGACATCCGATCCAATCGTTCAGGTCATCGATTCCGATGAACAGAACGTTGCGGCGGGCGGCGGAGCGCTGCGCTTTCAAGACTGCCGGGAAGCCGGCGCTCGAAGCGATCCATTGGCGTCTGGTGAATCTGGGCATAATGTTTCCTTCTATTTTAAGAATCCGCTGCGGCCCGGGTCGGACAGCGTCAACCGGGCGTTGAGCTCATCGTCAATAGCGAGCAGCTTACGCAACTGCGGACTGAGGCCGTTCTTGGTCTCTTGGCTGAGCAACTCGCGCTGAAACTGCTGCTGCGGCTTGTCCCAACGGGTGTAAAAAGCGTGGATGCAGCGGCGCGGTCCGCCGCTCTTGTTGGCCGTGCCGCCGTGCCAGGCATGCGTATTGACCACGGCGACGCTACCTGCCGGAGCCGTGATCAGCACCTCACCCGGATAGGCCGCGGCGGGATCATCGAGCGCCTCCTGCGGGAGCTTGCGCCAGTGGTGCGATCCGGGGACGGCGCGGGTGGCGCCGTTCTCCTCCGTAAAGTCGTCGAGCATCCAAATTACGTTGCACACCCAGAAGCCGCGCTCATCCGCTACCGCGCCGGCGTCGCAATGGAGCGGCTGCACCCAATCGGAATTCGGATTGGGCGACCGCCCGTTCAGGCTGCTCAGCTTGAACTCGTCCGCTATGACGTAGCGGACGTAATCGAGAATTTCAGGCATGGCGATTATGCGGCGGAACACTTCGCTCTTGCCGGCAAGGTTGGCCAGGCGCCGGGTCTCGGGTTCGAGCTTGAATTCCGAGCCGGCGCGGTCGCCTTCTTCGGCGTAGACGCGATCGAGCTCGGCGCGAAGCCGGGCGAGCAGCCCCGTTCTCATGAAACCGGCAAGCAACACAAAACCGGATTCGTCGAGCTGCTTTTTCTGCTCATCCGTCATGGCATGATTGTACCTTGCCGGAAGAGTTTGCCAAGGTGGAACGTCTGCTGGTTCGGGCCACGAACTGGGTAGGGGACGCAGTGATGAGCCTCCCCGCGCTGCGTGCCTTGCGGCAGCGCTTTCCTGGCGCCCGAATTTCGATTCTGGCTTTAGACTGGGTAGCCGATCTCTACGGCCGTGAGCCGTTCGCCGACGAGGTGATCCCCTACACGGCCCGCCGCGGCGCGCGGGACTGGGCCGGGAAGTGGCGGCTGGCGGCTCAACTGCGAGAGCGGCGCTTTGATGCAGCCATCCTGCTTCAAAACGCCTTCGAAGCCGCGCTGATTACGTGGCTGGCGCGGATTCCTCTAAGGATCGGGTATAAGCGCGACGGCCGAGGTCTGCTGTTGACGCATGCGATCGCCGTTCCTCAAAAAAGCGAAATTCCGCGACATCAGAGTTTCTATTATCTGGAAATGCTGCGCAGGGCGGGTTTGATGGCGCAGTTGCCGCCGGAGGCGCTGATCCGGCTGGATGGGGCGCAAGCCGCTCGCGAAGCCGGACTGAGCCGGTTTGCAGCGCGCGGGATGACGGGGCCGGTGGTCGGGGTAAGTCCCGGGGCGGCGTATGGAAATGCGAAGCGCTGGCTCCCGGAAAGATTCGCGGAGACGGCTTCGGCGATTGCGGGCCGGCTGGGAGCTTCGGTGGCGCTATTCGGATCGGCCGGTGAGCGCGCCTTGTGCGAAGTGGTGCGAGGAATGATTTCTCCTGCCCACTGCCGGAACCTGGCTGGAGAAACGACGCTAGCTGAGTTCATCGACCTTGCGGCCGCCTGCCGGCTGATACTGACCAACGACTCCGGGGCGATGCACATCGCATCCGCGTTGGGGGTGCCAACGGTGACAGTCTTCGGGGCCACCGACGATGAGGCTACCGGACCCACCGGTCCGCTGGCGCGCATTGTCAGAGAACCTGTCGAATGCAGCCCGTGTCTGTTGCGGGAATGCCCCATAGATCACCGCTGCATGACGCGGGTGACCGCCGGGCAAGTAACGCAAACCTCGCTCGAATTGTTGAAAATAGCAAGTTGAGCATCGATACGAGAATCAAGATCATGACCCTCGAGCAGGCGCGGGAACGGGCGTCGGCGGTGAGAGCCGAAGGCCGGACGGTGCGCGCGGTCACCGCCTGGTGCGATCCACTTCTTCCGGAATTGGCGGCAAAGTTAACCCAACTCGGCGCCGGCGAGGGATTGTTTCTTTTTCTGGGAACGCCCGAGGACGCCTACCTGGAGCCACGCGCACGCGCCGAACTGGCGGCTTCACTCGCGCCGGTTGCCGCCGTAATTGTGGCGGCGGGCGATCCTCTCGCCGAGGCGGCGCTAATCGAGCCACAGCAGGTGCTGACCGTGCACGAGGATGAGCAGCGCTGGCGGCGGGCGTTTATCGAACGCGTGCGGGAGAAATCGGCTGAGAGCCGCTGAACGCCAATGACTCGTATTCTGGTGGTCCGGCTGGGAGCAATGGGCGATGTTATCCACGCCTTGCCCGCGGCCGCGACCCTGAAGCAAGCCATGGCCCCGTCGCATCTGGCCTGGGCTATCGAGCCGCGCTGGACGCCGCTGCTGGAAGGCAATCCCCATGTTGACGAAATGATCGCAATCAACCGCCGCGAATGGAGTAGCGTGCGCTCGGCCTGGCCGCGCCTGCGAAGCGGGGATTGGGAGTTGGCCGTCGATTTACAGGGCCTGGTGAAATCGGCGCTGGTGGCGCGCGCCAGCCGGGCAAAACGTGTCGCGGGCTATGACGCGTCACAACTCAGGGAACGGGCGGCAGCGTGGTGCTATACCGAATCGCATACCGTCGAAGCAGTGCATATCGTCGACCGGCACCTCGATCTGGCTCAGGCGGTGGGCGCGAGCCGGTTATGGAAGGAGTTTCCGTTACCCGCCGGCGTGGTGGAGACGCCGCTTCCGAAAGAAGGCTTCGTGCTCGCCAGCCCGTTTGCAGGATGGCCCGCCAAAGAGTGGCCAATTGAAAACTACGGCAGTCTGGCGCTACTCCTAAGAGAGCGCGCCGGACTGGCTCTGGTGCTCGACGGGCACGCCAGCGTGGAGGCTCCGCTGAGAGCCGTTCCCGGCGCAATCGCGCACGTCTCTTCGATCACCGGGCTGATCGGCGTCACGCGGCGGGCGCGCGCGGTGGTGGGCGTTGACAGCGGACCGATGCATCTTGCGGCGGCGCTTTCCAAACCCGGAGTCGCGATCTTCGGCCCCACCGATCCAGCGCGAAATGGACCGTATGGAGGAAGCCTGCGCGTGTTGCGCGCGCCCGGAGCAGCAACTTCCTACAAGCGGCGGCGGCGAACGGACGCAAGCATGGCGGCGATCTCGCCGGAGATGGTGATGGAAGCGCTGGCACACGCTCTTGCGGAAAGCCGCGTTTGACCTCAATGACGTTTCCCAAGCCATATGCCGATTTCGTCCAGCGCTTCCGGGTGCCAGGCGGATTCCTGTTGCTGGGCGCATTCGTGTGGTTGTCGCAGCCAACCTGGTTATCGATCGCGGCAAGCGCGCCAGCGTGGCTGGCGGGAATGTGGTTGCGCGCCTGGGCCGCTGGCCACCTGGCAAAGAACGAACAGTTGGCGCAATCGGGACCGTACGCACAAACTCGCAATCCTTTGTACCTGGGGTCGCTTCTGGTGACCGCGGGCGTGGTGATCGCATCGCGGCACGCGGGGCTCGCCGCGTTGTTCGCTGGAGCGTTCGTGCTTATTTACTTGCCGGTGATTCAGCTTGAGGAGGAACACCTGCGAAAGCTCTTTCCGGAATATGCCGGGTATGCGAAGCGCGTACCTTCACTCTGGCCGCGATGGCGGCGCGAGCGGGGCCGCGCGCGGTTTCAGTGGGCCTTATATCGAAAGAACAAAGAATGGAAAGCCGTCAGCGGCATGTTGTTTGCTTTCGTGCTGCTGGTGGTGAAAGCGGCCTGGTAGCCGTCACAATCCTTCCGGCAGCGCCTCGCGCGCGGAGGGCGTGCTTTCCGCAATAGCGAGAACGTTGGCGCGGATGGTTTCGCAAATCTGCTCGAGCGGCAGGTCGTTGTCGTCATGGCCGAACGGCCCTTCGATCTCCACTCCGATCTCTTCAATGCCGAAGAAGATGTAGCTGATCAGCAGAACATCGACAACGGTTGTCCAGCCGAAGGGGTCGACCAGCGCGAAGGGCAGTGTCAAGCAGTAAATCAGCAGCGCGCGGCGCAGATGGACAACGTAGGCAAACGGCAGCGGCGTCTTGCGGATGCGCTCGCAAGCACCGATATAATCCACCAGAAGCTGGATATTCTGGTCAAGCGATGGGAGCACATAGTCAGAGACGTAGCCGCGGCTGCGCGCTTCCATCAGGCAGGCGCTCATATTCTGCGCCACGGCGAGCGCCTGATGCTGGGATTGGACAACGGCGGCGACTTCATCGGAGGGAAGGCCATTGGCGGCGTCGCCAATTCCCTCCGTGCCGCGCAGGGTGCTCATCGACGCGAACGGGAAAGCCGCGGTCCATCGTGCGATGCGGTCCAGAAGCTGGCGGTCGTGGCCGAAATACATGCGCGCGCCGCGCACCAGGTTGCGGCATTCGTTCACCATTCCGCCCCAGAGCTTGCGGCCCTCCCAGAACCGGTCGTAGGAAGCGTTGGTGCGAAAGACAAGCAGCAGACCGAGCGCCAGCCCAACCAGAGTGTGCATGGTCGAGGGAATCGCGATGGGCGCCAGTTTCTTGTGAATCAACACTACCACCGCCGACCAAGCCACGCAAAGCAGAACACGCCCCAGAATTTCGCGGACCATCGAGCCGCGTATATCGAAGAAATGGTCAAGCCAGCGGTGCGGGTCGTATTGGATCACTGGGTGATGGTCCTATGATAGCGGCTCTCGTTATTTTCGCACTACGTACCAATTGTTTTGGATGTCGTGCGCGAGGCGGTGCGTCTCAAC
>Ga0187893_10013992_pt1 | contig 11041 bp, 7 predicted proteins | sample MA1701074metaG_FD_139574 | JGI IMG/M metagenome (GOLD analysis project Ga0187893, IMG submission 139574) | White microbial mat communities from a basaltic lava cave in the Kipuka Kanohina Cave System on the Island of Hawaii, USA - MA170107-4 metaG ...
CACGCCTTCGGCAGTCAGCGTCAGCCCCGGAAAGCCCTGGCACGCTCCGTCTCCCTCGCTCCAGACCAGCGCGCCGCTGCCGATGGCCGCGAGCACCGCTTCGTAGGGCTGAAACGTCACGCCTTCCGCCAGCATGGTCGTGGTGATCGTCGGCGGCGGGCTGGTCGGATAGAGGAACTCGATGCCGTCGAGATCGTCGTCGCGCAGACTCGCGCAGCGACCGTCGAACGCGGCGCGGAAGTACATGGTCGCCTCCTTGAGGCGCGCATCGGACTCGTTGGGATCGTCGGAGGAATGCCCCAAACCGAGCGCGTGGCCGATCTCGTGCGTGGCCACCTCCGCTACGTTGCACGCGGTCCACTTCTCGCAGCCCTGCCAGCTGTCGGCGAAGGTGACGACGGCGCGCACCGCTTTGGTGAAGTCGGCGTCGTTGAACGATTTGATCTCGGCACCGGTGCTGCAGTAGCCGCCCACGGCCAGCGTGCCGCTGCACTCGACCGGATCGGCGATGGCGTCGTCGGGGTCGTCGAAGCGGACCAGGTGCGGGCCGTTGCACCCACCGGTGATGACGGACGTGAGCCCCGCATCGGACAAGGTGATGCTCGCGTCGGTCACGTCGTTCCACACCCCGAATGCCTGATTGACGGCATCGCGGGCGACCTCGAGACCGAGGATGCTGTCGCCGCGGTCGTCGAAGAGAAACGCCAGCAGGAGCCCCTGGTCCGCCTCGAAGAAGCGTCCGCCGCCGAGGAGGGTGAAGGCGGGAGGATCCGGCGCGGGCCGCGCGTGATCGGCGCGGGACGCCGCAACCGGGCCCGTCTCGACTGCTGAACCGGCTGCGGCCCGAACGCGGGCCTGCAACGCGCTGAACGCCATCCGGCCGGCCAGCGTGGCGCCGGCGCTGGCGACCACCGTCGTGCCACGTCCGAGCTTCTGTACCGCCGCCGGCCCACCGGCGGCGGACTCGACATCGAATTTCCCCTGCCCCAGGTGGTTGGTCTGCAGGGTGCCGTCGGCGGCGATGCGGACGAAGACGAGCACCCGCTGCGCCGGAACGTACTCCGGCGCGCCGAAAATGATCTCCTGCAGCTCGCCGACCCGCCCGCCCGGCTCGTGCAGCGTGATCCGGTCGCCCGCAACGGCGCCCTTGAGCACGTCCTCGATTGCAAGGTCGACGACGGTGACGATACCGCCGCGCTCGTTCATCGTCCCGCGCGTCGCGACGACGGTGCCCAGGACCACCAGCGCCGAGCTGCGTGTGAGGTTCTCGACGCTCACCGGCACGATCGTCGTGGCGTGTGTCGCCGCGAGTGGCGCCAGCAAGGCCGAGAGCAGGGACACCAGAAATAACCGCCAAGACGCCAAGAACGCCAAGACCACGCCAGCGCTGTTCATCCCGTCCCCCGCTCCGAGAGTCCATTCGCAACCAGGCGAACAAGAAATGCAAGTTGCGGCGACACAGAAGTTGTCCGACCGTATCCGGCCTTGGCGTCCTTGGCGTCTTGGCGGTGAGCGGTCAGCGCTGAGATTCCGCGGCCGACTTGACGCGCCCGGCGCGCACGCCAAGAATGCGCGGAGTTGTTCTGTTGACGGCACGCCCACCAACGGGCGACGGGGGGTGCAGGATGCGATGGTGGAGCATCGGGCTGTGCGCGGCGCTGCTGTGGGTGGGCAGCCGGGCTGTGGCGGAGCCGTACTTCGCGGTGCGCGAGGGCTACAAGTGCAGCGCCTGCCATGTGAACATGACCGGCGGCGGCATGCGCACCAGCTTCGTCTCGGCGCACGCGCGCGAGATCCTGCACTACCCGGACTGGTTCGCGAAGCTCACCAAGCCGGTCGACGCGTTCAGCGGCGAAATCAACCAGTACGTCGCGCTCGGCTCCGACATCCGCACCAGTTTGAGCTTCATCACTCAGGACGAACCGAAGAACGGCCGGGTCAACAACGCTCAGGTCTTCCGCAGTCGCCTGGAGGAGACCGAAATCAGCGTCCCCGAGGCGGTGGGGTATCTGAACGTCAACCTGATTCCCGACCTGTTGACCGTCTACCTCGACCAGCGCTTCGCCCCGACCGTCGATACCCGCGAGATCTGGGGCATGATGTACCTGCCGTGGGACATCTACGTGAAGGGCGGCAAGATGTTCCTGCCGTACGGGCTCGAGCTGCAGGACGACGACGCGTTCATCCGGGGCGGGCAGAACAATTCGGCGACCACCGGCTTCAGCTTCAACGTCAGCCAGCCGGCCTTCGAGCTCGGTTGGGAGCCGGGGCCGATGGCGCTCGCGGTGTCCGTCTCACAGGGGGTCGTCGACGATCGCGACGTGCAGTTGACCGGTACCGACTACGTCCTGTTCAACGACCTTCCGGTGGTGCGCAGCGTGCTCGCCGGCGTCTCCGGGACGTACAGCGGCGGTGAGACCGAGACCTCGTGGGTGGGTTTTTTCGCCGGCTTCAATCTCGGCCGCTTCACCTACCTCGGCGAGGTCGACTTCGGCCATTTCAGCTTTCGCGACAGCATGAATCAGCGTGTCAGCACCGGCACGTTCATCACCTACAGCGAGGGCAACTACCTCGCCTTCGACTGGCTGAACGTGAAGGTCGCGGTCGACTACGCCGACTGGGACGGCACGCTTCCGCGCCAGGGCAACAACGCCGAGAACCGCGTCAGCGTCGGTCTCGAACCGTTTCTCGCCCGTTTTCTCCAGGTGCGCACGTTCTACCGGGTCACCAACGGCGTGTCGTCGAAGCCGAGCCACAATCAGGGGCTGTGGTACCTGGAAGTGCACGTGTTCTTCTGAGGAGGTCGTGCGGAGGTGCGGAGGTGCTGCGGTTCGGAGGTCAAGCCTCTCCGCACCTCCGCACCTCCGCACCTCCGCACCGCACACTACGGTTCGGCGCCGGCTTCGATCCAGTCGCGCACGAGCTGAATCTGTTCCGCGCTGAGCGGATCGCCGGTCAACGGCATACGGCCCCCCTGCTCCAAGGAGGGATTCATCAGCTTGATGAGCAGGAAACTGTTGTCGGGATTGCCGGGGTCGACCCGCAGCAACCCTTCGAGACGCGCGCTCAGGTTGTCGGGCTCGACATTGACCAAGGCGTCGTAGGAGCGGCCCTCCACCAGGGACAGCGAGCCGGAGAACCCCGACTCATCGTGGCAGAAGACGTCCGTGCAGGTCGGGTTGAAGATGGTGCCCTGAATCTGAGCGAACAGGCTCGCGACCGGGGTCACCGTGGGTGTCGCCGAGGGCTGCTCGGTGGCGGTCGGCGACGGCGACGGCGGCGTGGTGCCCGTCGCCGTCGAGGTGCCGGTTGCGGTCGCGGTGCCGGTCGCCGGGATCGTCCCGGACGTGGTCGCGGTCGGTGTCGCGGGTGTGTCGGTGGGAGTCGGCGGGGGCGTCTCGCTCGCCGTTGAGGTCGATGCGGAGGTCGGCGTCTCGGTCGCAGTGTCGGTCGCGGTCGCCACCGGCGACGGCGTGGGGCTGCTGGTCGGTGCGGCGGTATTGCCGCGCGGCGCGCCCTCGGCAATCCACGCTTCGATCGCATCGATGTCGGACTGCGGCAGCGGGTCCATCCCCATCGGCATGGGGCTCCCCTCACCGAAGCCAGGGCCGACGAGCTTGGTGACCAGGAAGCTGTTGTCGGGGGCGAACGGATCGACGCGCAGCATGCCGTTGGTCATCGCCACCGGATTGGTGGGGACGACGTCGACCAACTGGTCGTAGGACACGTCGGCGGACAGGTTCAGGTTGCCGGCGCGCGACTGGGCGTTGTGGCAGCCGGCCGAGAGGCAGTGCCGGTCGAAGATGTTCACCTGGATGTCGTCGAAGGCGCCGGTGCTGCCGGTCGGCGGCAGCCCGTCCCCGGCGCAACCGGCGAATACCGCCAGCGCAGCCAGCACGATGCCGACAACCGGCCGCGCCTTCTGAAGGGCCGCGCGTCGGCGCGGCCATGGCGGGTGGAGGGCGCCGCTTCCGCGGCGCCGCGGCCGCGCGGAAGCGCGGCCCTCCACAGTGGCGGCGTCGGGCCGCGAGAGGTTCATCGAGACTCGGTCCCAGGGCGGGCTATTCGCTCTTCACGCCGCCGACCAAGATGGACTGCACTCCGCCCTTGGTGAACTTCTTACCCGTCACCTCGACGCGTTCAGCGGCAAGACCCTTCACCGTCTCGTAGGGCCCCGGGTCGTCGTGGTCTTCGATCAACAGGTACACGTCACCCGCGTCGGTCAGCACGCCAAGCGGCAGGCCCTTCTTGGCGCAGAGCTCGGCGCAGGTCTTGTGGCGCTTTCCTTTGCTGCCTTTGGACAGATAGCAGGCGAGGTCGACCACCTCGCCGCTGACCGTGACGGCCTCCTGAGCCGAGACCATAGACGCCGGTGCCAAACCGATCAGGCTCAGCAAGGCCAGCCAGCGCGCTCCTTCCGTCAACACCTCGCGCACGCGAATCATTAGCTCCCCACTATTCTCGTCCGACCGCCCAGTGTCAATTTGGGGGGGGCCGGTGGCGTAGGGGCGACGCATGCGTCGCCCAGGGCGAGGCATGCCTCGCCCCTACAATGGACAGGCCGTTACCACCGCCGTCAAGGATTCAGCGGCGCCGTCTGCCACGCGCCGCTCGCCAGCCAGCGCACGTAGGCCACCAGCGCGTCGATGTCGGCGGGCTCGAGGTGATCTTTGAACGCCGGCATTTGAATGCGCTGGCGCTCGATGAAGTACGACGCCAGCGGGTCGTCGCGCAGTCGCGGGACACCCCCGTCGGCGATCCAGCCGCGCAGCTCGTCGTCGTCGCGCACCAGCTCCTCGAAGTCCTCGCCGCCGAAGCCCGGGATGTAGCCCTTCAGGGACCCGGGGTTGGGCACGCCGCCGATGCCCATGTCGCCGTGGCAGTTGAAGCACCCGTTGCTCAGCGCCAGCTCCGCGCCGCGCTCCGCCGGGTTGCCGCTGGGCCCGAGCAGGCCGGAGACCGCGCGCAGGTAGGCGACGAGGTCGTCGACCTGGGCGCGCGAGACGACGCCCTTGAACGCCGGCATGCGCAGCGCCTGGGCCTCCATCTCGGCGCGGTACTCGGGCCGCGCCAGCTTGTCCGCCGGCGCGCCGTCGAGAATGTACTCGCGCAGATCCTGGTCGTCGTGGGCGAACATCATGATGGTGCCTTCGTGAAACGACGGCACCTCATCGGTCTTGCTGCCGGGGTTCGCCACGCCGCCGGTCCCGCCCGGCCCGTGGCAGGCGAAGCAGCCGAGCTGCTCCGCCAGTTTGCGCCCGCGCTGCGCCGCGTTGTCGCGCGGCGGCACGATGAGGTCGCGCACCAGCGGGTACATCAACCAGACGCCCTGCCCGATCAGGAGCGCGAGCAAGACGGCGATGGTGATGTGACGCGAGCGCAGGGACGGGGCCGTGGTCGCCATCGCAGCGTCATGTGGAGGACGCCGCGCCGTCGGCGCCGCGGTCAACCAGCGGCTCGCCGTCGCGAGCACGGCGCCGACGGCGCGGCGCCCTCCAGAGAATGGCCGGCATCAGAACTCGATGCGGCGCATGACGGCGCGCGGCAGGAGCCGGATCACCAGCATGATCCAGCGCCAGATGCCGGGCGCGTAGACGACCGGCGTGCCGCGGTCGATGGCGCGCAGCACGACGCGGGCGACCGCATCGGGCTCGCCCGCGAACGGCGGCACCGGCAGGCCGGCGACCATGCCGGTCTTGACGAAGCCGGGCTTGACCAGAATCGTCCGCAGGCCCCGCGACGCGAACTTGTGATCGAGGCCGGTGAGATAGTACGAGAGCCCCGCCTTGGCGGCACCGTAGAGCAGCACCGGCTTGCGCGCCCGCTCGCCCGCCACCGAGCTGAAGACGCAGAGCCGCGCCGCGCCGCCCGCGGCGAGCAGGCGCTGTCGCGCCAGCTCGCAGAACTGGATGGTGTTGGTGAAATTCGCGGCGAGCATGCGCGCGCGCAGCGCGTCGTCCCGCTCGAGCGTTTCCTGCGTGGCGAACAGGGCGGCGGTGACCACCACCGCATCGAGGCCGCCCAGCGCGGCCACCGCGGCGTCGAGCGCCGGCGCGAACGTCGACGGGTCGAGCAGATCGCAGGTAGCAACGCCGACGGTCCCGGCGGCGCCGCGGATCTGCAGATCGGTGGCGCTGCGCGCCATGTCGTCGCGGTCGCGCCCGAGCAGGCAGAGCGCATCGCCGCGCTCGGCCATCAGGCGCGCCAGCGCGCGGCCCATGCCCTTGGTGCCGCCGAAGACGACGGCCTTCACGGATCGTCCCCCAGCAGCCGGATCGATTGGGCGCTCTTCAACCGGGCCTGCGGGTCCCAGGCGCGCCGCACCGCGTTCCACGCATCGAGGCGCGGCTCCATGGCGCGGAAATGCTCGGCGCGGGTGAAGGCGTCCTTGGCCAGGTACACCCGCCCGCCCTCGGCGACGACGACGTCGTTGAGCGCGTCGACCAGGGCCTGGGTCTGCGGACCGACCGGGATGTCGAGCGCGTACGACACGCCGGGTCGGGGGAATGACAGCATCCCCTTGCCCTCCGGTCCGCAGTCCTTGATCACGCACAGGAACACGTGGCGGCCGCGGGCGCGCAACGCGTCGACGAAGCGTCGGTGCCGCGGGTGATCGTGCGGTCCGGGCAACACCGCCTGATACTGCGTGAAGCCGCGGCGACCATAGAGGCGATTCCATTCGCGCAGGACATCGAGGGGGTAGAAAGACGTCTCCGGATGAATGATGCCGGTGCGCGGCCTCGCGCCGTGCTTCAAGTAGATGACCGCGTTGCCGATCGTCGCCATCCACGGCTGCAGGAACCAGCTCGGTAGGAACATCGGCAAGGCCGGCGCGCCCCGCCAGCGCGGCGGCGTCGCCGGTGCCTCGTCGGGTTCGGCCCAGCGGGTCTTCATCAGCAGACCGCGCCCGAGGCGGGAGCCCTCGGCGACGAGATCGGACCACAGGACCGTGTACGGCCACTGCCGGCCCGCCGACTGCAGGGCCTCCAACGCGGCGTCGAAGTTGGGCACCTGCTCGCTCTCTTGCCACATCCAAGGCGAGGAGATGCGCCTCATCTGGAACTCGATCTCGAGCAGATGGCCGGTGAGGCCCATGCCGCCCAGCGTGGCGCGGAAGAGATCGCGCTCGTGCGTGTCGGAGCACTCGAGCACGCGGCCGTCGGCGACACGCATGCGCAGGCTGCGCACGTGCTCGCCGAAGGTGCCGGCGACGTGATGGTTCTTGCCGTGCACGTCGGCAGCGACCATGCCGCCGATGGTGACGTAGTGCGTTCCCGGCGAGACCGGCGTGAACCAACCGCGCGACAGGAACAGGCGGTTGAGGTTCATCAGCGCGAACCCGGCCTCGACCCGCACCACGCCGGTGGCGGCATCGAAGGCGAGCAAGCGGTCCGCCAACGGCGAGCCCGCCACCACGTGCCGGCCTGGCGGCGGCAGCGACGAGTCGCCGTACGACCGCCCCAGCCCGCGCGTCAGCACCGCGCCGCGAGTGATGTCTTCGAGATCCTCCGAGCGCCGCTCGCACCCTTGCACCACCGGGTAGTGTCCCCACCCCGCCAGCTCGGTCAGCGGCAGCTCCGGCCCCGGCCCTGCGACAGCGTCACCGCCGGGCTCAGGCCGGCGCGCGATCTTGAGCGGCTCGTTCACAACAGAGGCATTACTTATTCGTCGCGCAATGCCAAAGCCAGCCGGCGGCAAGTCGATACCCAATAAAATAGATCAAGCTCCACCCGTGCCCGTGCCTGTGCCCGTGCCCGGATACGATGGATCCGGATCCATTTCATTCGGGCACGGGCGCGGGCACGGGCACGGGCACGGGTCGAGCTTGATCCATTCGATACCTGCTGACTCCGCCTCCCTGCCCCGCTATACGGTCCCTCCGTGACCGCACCGACGGACGGCGCGCGCCGCGCCCTGCTCCGCGCCGTGCGCGCGATTCTCGGTCCGCTGGTGCGCCAGCTGGTTGCCCACGGCGTCACCTATCCGGTGTTCAGCCGCCTCGCCAAGGAGGTGTACATCGATGTCGGCACCACCGCCTTCACGCTGTCGTTCAAGAAGCAGACCGACAGCCGGGTGGCGCTGGTGACCGGCATCACGCGCAAGGAGATCGGGCAGATCCGCCGCGGCCAGGCGCGGCGGCCGGGCGACGCAATCGAGGAGCACACCGCGCTCGCTGCCCGGGTGGTTGGCCGCTGGCTGGCAGGCGCTCCCTACAGCACCGCCGACGGCGCGCCGCGCCTGCTGCCGTACGAAGCCTCCGGCCGAAGCGCGAGCTTCGTGCGGCTGGTCGGCGAGCTCGGCGGCGACATCCCGCCGCGCGCCGTGCTCGACGAGCTGCTGCGCGTCGGCGCGGTGAAGCTCACCGCGCGCGGCGATGTCGGCCTGCTCGAGCGTGCCTACGTTCCCGCGCAGGGTATCGAGGAGAAGCTCACCATGCTCGGTGCCGACGCGGCGGAGCTGATCGAGGCGATCGCCCACAACATCGAGCAGCCGGGCACGGAGGCGTTCCTGCAGCGCAAGGTGCTCTACGACAACATCGGGGCCGCCGCCCTGCCCGAGCTGCGCACCCAGGTCCGCGCCCTCGGCGCCGACTTCACCCAGGCGGTCAACCAGCTGCTCGGCCGCTACGATCGCGACCGCAACCCCGCCGCCCCCGGCGGCGCCCGCACCCGGGCCATCGTCGCGGTCTACTATTTCGAATCGCCGGTCAAACCCCCGCCCGGACGTCGCGAGTGATTCGGGGACGTATGCGTTCCTCTGGAGGGCGCCGCGCCGTCGGCGCCGGCGGTGGGGCGGATGGGCCATCCATCTCACCCAGCCCCGCCCCACCCCCGGCGCCGACGGCGCGGCGCCCTCCACAAGATTTGGCGGCACCCGCGCTGCTCGCCGCCGCCCTCATCGCCTACGCCCTCTTCTTCTTCCGTGACCTCCTCTTCCAGCAGCGCGTCTACGTCTTTCGCGACCAGTACACGATCAACCTCGCGATCAACCACGTCGTCCGCGCCCTCTCGCAGTTCGATTGGCCGCCGCTCTGGACGCCGTTCCAGGTGCTCGGCAAGCCCCTCGCCGCCGACCCGCTGAGCGCGATCTACTACCCGTTCAACTGGGTCCTGCGCGTGCTGCCCTGGCCGCTCGACTACAACGCCTCCTTGCCATTGCACCACGGCTGGGCCGCGGCCGGCATGTTCGCCCTGCTGCGCCACCGCGGCGTCGCCACGCTCGCCGCGGCGTTCGGCGGTCTGCTCTTCGGCTTCGGCGGGCTCTTCGTGTCGTTCGACAACATGATCAACGCGCTGCAGTCCTCCGTCTGGCTGCCGTGGACGCTGCTCGCCTTCGACCTCTGGTGTGCGCGGCCCGGCTTCACCGCCCTCGCCGCCACCGCCGTGGGCCTGGCGATGACGGTGCTCGGCGGCATGCCGGAGGTGTTCTTCTTCGCCAACGCGCTGTTCGTCGCCGTGGCTATCGACCGCCGCCACACCGGCACTGGCCCGCGGCTGGCGCGCGCCGCCGCCGCCATCCTCGCTGCCGACGCGCTCGGAATCGGTCTCGCCGCGGTGCAGCTCCTCCCGACGGCGGAGTACGTCCTCAACTCCCAGCGCGCCGTCGGCCTGGACGTCGAAGCCGTGATGCGCCTGGCACTGCACCCGCTCGGCGTCTTCGCCTTCCTGCTGCCCCGCCACTACGTCGATCCGAGCGGGCGCTTTCATGAGACCGCCGGGCTCTGGGAAGCCGACCTCGCCGACGCGCCCTGGGCGCTGACGCTCTACGTCGGTCCGGCGCTCGCGCTCGCGGCCGCGGCGGGCGGCGCGCTCGACCGCTTTCAGCGCCGCTGGTGGCTCGCCGTCGGCGCGCTCTTTCTCGTGCTGTCCTTCGGTCCATTCACGCCCGGCTACCGCTGGCTGGTCGAGCACATCCCGTTCATGCGCGCGGTGCGCTACCCGGAGAAGCTGCTGCTCGTCGTGCACGGCCTGCTCACCGCCGCCGCCGCACTCGGTCTCGACAGCGTCTTGCGCGAGCCGCGGCGCTGGCGCACCGTCCGCCGCGCCGCCCTCGTGCTGGGTGCCATCGCCGCCGTCGCCGCGCTCGCCATGAGCCTGCGGCCGAGCTTTGCGCGCGGGCTGCTGACCCGCGACCTGCTGATCGCGACCGCCGGCTTCGCGCTGCTCGCCGGCCTCACCGTCCTCGCCGCGCGCCGCGCGCGTGCGGCCGCACTGGCGCTCCTCGCGCTCGCCGCGACGGACCTCTACCGAGTCAACGGCCGGCTGCTGCCCACCGTCTCCTGGCACGACGCGCTGCGCGAGCCGAGCAGCGCGCGCGCCATTCAGCGCGGCACCGACCCGCTGCGCATCTACAGCGATGCGGTCGGCCGCCCGGCCGTGCCGGCGTTCCCCGACGCCTTCCTGCAGGAGCAGAACCTGCTGCTCATGGAGGTGGCGAACTACTACGGCATCGCCAACCTCAACGCACCCGCCTCGATCAACCTGCGCGATCACGAGCTGCTCGCCGCGCTCACCGAGGACGTGCCGGATGACCGCGTCGCGCCGCTGCTCGCCGCCTTCAACACCGCCTACGTGACCAGCCCGAAGAACCTCGAGAGCTACACCGGTCTGGTGCCGCTGTTGAAACCGTCGTCGCTGGTCGAGGCGTACGTCTATCGGGTCGACGGCGTCGTCCCGCGCGCCTTCGTTCCCCGCACGCTCGAGCTGGTGTCCACCCCCGCCGATGCGATCGCCTTCCTGCGACAGAACCCCGCGCCTGCCGAGCGCGTCGCAGTGGAGCGCACGGCAGTGCCTCCCGACCTTCCCGCCGAGATCGCCGGCACCGTGCAGATCGCCGCATACCGCCCACAGGTGGTCGAGCTCGTCGCCTCGCTGCGCACCGACGGCGTGGTCGTCCTCTCCGACACGTTCTATCCGGGCTGGGAAGCGACCGTCGACGGGGCGCCCGCTCCGATCGTCCGCGCCAACTATTTCGGTCGCGGCGTCGTCGCCCGCGCCGGCGAGCGGCGCATCGTCTTCCGCTACCGCCCGCTCAGCTATCG
>Ga0187893_10013993_pt1 | contig 11041 bp, 9 predicted proteins | sample MA1701074metaG_FD_139574 | JGI IMG/M metagenome (GOLD analysis project Ga0187893, IMG submission 139574) | White microbial mat communities from a basaltic lava cave in the Kipuka Kanohina Cave System on the Island of Hawaii, USA - MA170107-4 metaG ...
AGCTTGATGAGTTCTTTTTACCGGGCTCATACCCAGATTCTATATTGTTTATTGCCCTTCAGGCAACCTGTTTTCATCCCCGTAGTAGAACTACGGGGTATTCAACAGGTATTTTAATAAATGGTTAAAACTGTATAAAAATCTTTCGGTTGCTTGCAATTGTTTAATGATTAAACTAAATGAAGGAGAGTTTCATGGCAGTTGAAAAAGAAAGTATTCGGAATCATCGCGTTGTGATCATCGGCGGGGGATTCGGCGGGTTATACGCTGCAAAGAAATTGGGGAATTCATCTGCAATGGTGACGCTTATTGATAAACGCAATTTTCATCTCTTTCAGCCCCTTCTTTATCAGGTGGCTACAGGCGGGCTTTCTCCTGGCGATATAGCTTCTCCTCTCCGCGGGGTGCTGTATCAATACAAAAATATTTCGGTCCTGAATGGAGAAGTCGTCGATATCGATACAGATCAAAGGAAAGTCATTCTCAGCGACGGAGAGGTGGACTACGACACTTTGATCGTCGCAACGGGCGTAAGCCATCACTACTTCGGCCATGATGAATGGTCGCAAATGGCGCCGGGCTTAAAAACCGTCGAAGACGCATTGGAAATTCGGCGCAGAATTCTTCTAGCTTTTGAAGCGGCAGAGCGAGAGATAGACCCGGTCAAACGAGATTCTTTAATGACTTTCATAATTGTAGGAGGAGGTCCGACCGGCGTCGAACTTGCCGGGGCTTTGGCTGAGCTTGCCCGTGGAACGCTTGAAAATAATTTTCGGCACATAAATCCAGCAGAAGCTAAAATCCTGCTAGTAGAAGGAGTGGAAAGGGTTTTGCCTACCTATCCCGCGGGTCTATCGTATAAAGCGGAGGCAAAACTGAGGGAGTTGGGAGTCAATCTCAGAACCGACACTAGGGTCGTTGATATACAAAACGACAGGGTGACTGTGCAGAGCGACGACAGGACAGAACAGTTTCATGCTCGGACTATACTGTGGACTGCGGGAGTGAAAGCATCTTTCATGGGAGAGGTGTTGTCAAAACGTACCGGAGCGACACTTGATCGAGGTGGGAAGGTTATTGTGGAACCTGACCTTACAATTCCTGGGCATCCGGATGTATTTGTCATCGGAGACCTGGCTAATTTCTCTCACCAAGACGGGAAGCCTCTGCCCGGTACCGCTCCAGTAGCAATGCAGCAAGGAGAGTACACCGCCATAGTTATAATTCAGAGACTCGAAGGGAAAAAAGCCCAGCCGTTCCACTACCGAAATAAAGGCAGCCTCGCCGTAATAGGTAGAAACGCAGCGGTAGCGGATTTTGGATTCTTCCGTTTTTACGGGTTCTTTGCCTGGTTGATATGGATTTTCATACACATACTCTATCTGATCGAGTTCGATAACAAGGTGATTGTACTTTTTCAGTGGGCATGGAACTATTTCACCCGTAACCGCGGCGCAAGACTTATCACCGGGGATGACCCGTTTCCCCTTGTGGAAGTCGGGGAAAATAAGGCTGTTACCGTAGATAAAAATTAGTATGGCTTAGAGTGAATTCGGTACAGTTTTTCAATAGAAGAAGGCTGTAGAGGCGCAAAATTTTGCGTATCTACTCCCAAATTCCAAATCCCTACCGAACATGTTGTGAGTATTTACGCTGGTGCTAATAATCACATTAAATTTTTTAAACCACTCTACACAACTTCCCCCCCTCGGAAGTACAAAAACCCGCACAGAATAGAAGGGATCGAATCACTCTATTTATTTCAAAGAAGCTGGATCTAATTTATCAACTGTGCTTGCACTTTATAATTGTCGGAATAGATGAAAGGAGAAAAAGGGGACAGGTAAAAGAAGCCTATCCCCGGATTTTATTCTTAACTAGTCAGCAAAGTTAAAGGTGAGGGACTAACGGGAAAAAAAGAAAGAAGACTCACAGTTCGATAGGGTTTCTCCGGTGCAAGCGTCTGTACCGGTGCCTCCGTTTAAATTGTCATTATCGGGACCCCCAGCAATGAGGTCGTTTCCGAAGCCGCCCCTGAGAGTATCGGTGCCAAATCCCCCTCTTAAATCATCGTTCCCTGGTCCGCCAAAAATAATATCGTTCCCAAGACTGCCGATTATAGTGTCGTTCCCTTCTCCACCACAGATGACATCATTACCTTCTAAGCCATTGATTGTGTCATTACCTCCCATACCATGTATAACATCCGAACCATTTGTACCGTTGAGATTATCATCGCCAGAAGTACCAACGATTGTAGCAGTAAGACCATCGCAAGTAACGGTTGGGGGTGGAGTAGGAGTAGGAGTGGGAGTTGGAGTGGGCGTGGGAGTTTGTGTTGGGTCAAATTCGAATGCACCGATATCACAGATAGAATCACCCATACTATCACCATCTATAGGTCGATTAACGCCGCGCTGGTCGGTAGATTCACAGGCATTACCACCGCTGCCTGGTATGGCAGGATTTCCATTATCAATAGCTGGGCTACCGGATAGCAATGCGTGAGTTTCAGTGGGACCACCATTGTCCTGAAGAGGACTGAGCATGGGGTCAATTGGGCTAACACCGGTACCCACATAATCATTGGCAGCAGCAGTAAGGTTGCCGCAGCCAGTGTTGTTTCCTATCAAATTATAGTCATTAGAGGTCAGTCCTGGTCCCTGACAGTCAGGGGCTTGTCCACCAGTATCAATATTCCCGGCAACGATCGTGTTGCTTAAACTTACCGTGCCGGAGAAGCTACGGATGCCTCCTCCGTTGCCACTTCCGCTATTATCGCTATCAGCGGTGTTACCGGTGATGGTAACATTGATCAAGTTCACTACACCACTGTTACGCATGGCGCCGCCATTCACTGGAGCTACATTATTGCTGATAGTGCTGTTAACAATCGTCAATGTAGTAGTACTACCGCCGTTGTTTATACCACCACTACCGTCTAAGACCGTATTGTTGCTTATGGTACTACCGTTAATTGTCATCGTGCCACCATTATTATTTTCAATGCCGCCACCATCTTCAGCCGAGTTGCCGGTAATGTTACAATTAGTGATGGTCAGCGCGGCTTGGTTTAAGATGCCTCCACCATCACTTAAAGTTCCTATGGAATCGTCCCCAGCATCACCATTCTGAATTGTTAGGTTAGAGATACCTACAGTGCCAGAGATGACATCAAACACTCGGTCAACGGCACCACCGTCAATTATGGTGTTGTCAGGGCCATTGCCAGTGATGGTTAGGTCACTGGTGATGTCCAGGTCCCCGGTAGCAGCGGAGTCCTCTAACGTGCCGCTGATTGTCAATATGATCGGGGTGCCGTCGAGTGCCGAGGCAAATGTAATGTTATCATTGCCGGTGCCGGCAACGCAGGCGTCTGCGGCTACATCCGCATTGGCGCTAGTAATTGCCTCACGTAGGCTACAATCGCCATCGGTGTTCAGTTCATCAGCGGCGGTATTAACCGTAATCATTGCTGCTCTAACCGGGACTGACATAAATGAAGCTAAGACTAAAAACGTAATCATCTGCAAATTAAAAATCATCCAATATGGCCGCAATCCTCTTCTTTTCCTATTATCTATTGCCTTTTTTTGCCACTTAACTTCGTTCATTGCTCCTATCCTCCTTTATGGTATTTTTTGATTAAGTTCTAATTTGCTATTGGATCCAACCTTGAGTCTCAATAACTCCAATAATCCTCCAATCTACACCTTTGGCATTAGTCGAAGAACGATATGGCCAATTAGTATTTGCTCAAGTATATACACTAAATTAGGTTTTAATCCTTTTCTACAGCCGAATCGGTAAAATGTATATTAGACTTTCGTTAGATTTTTTAGCGGGATTCGACCTAATTGTTTGCAAAATCGTATTACTTTAGTCGTATTTTCATTATCTACTAGAAGCCTAAGTTAGCTCGTCATCGGTTTTTTATGACTAACTAGGCACAAGTGATAATTCATTTCTTATCTCAGATAGGGGCTGGATTCAATGTGTGATGAATAGCGCGGGGGAAAGGGGTGTAGAAGTCCAGGAAAATAAGGTTGCTAGGTTGAGTAAAAATTGACCTGTTTTGATGTCAGTTCAATACAAGTTCATCGAAAATTATCTAACTGGTCACAATTCACTGGATGGTAACTGTTCCCATGTCATCTGAGACTATGCTTTTCATTCGTTCCCACTTTTGATTTATCGCTCCCAAAGCTGACTGAGCTTCATCAATCCGACCTTCGCGCATGAGATAGAGCACGTTCCATATCTCACTAACAGAGTCCTCGTTTTGAATAGATGAAGGAGGAATAAAGGAGGGTATATCTCCGTAGTTGAGCACCAAACTGCTCGATGGGTCGAATCCGCCGAGCCAGGCATTGAGATTGGCAATCCCAGACTGTAGTTCTAAGAGCTTCTGAAATATAGGCAATTTCATCGCTGTTTTCCGGTACTTCTCGAAAATACCGTTCAGGATTCCGTCTGCTAGCTTCAGTTTTTCAATTGCAAGACCTATTTTCGTGTTGTAATAAATTCCATCACAGTGGATGGCGCCAAATCCAGTATGAGTATAGAGAAGATTTCTCTCGTCTTCTTTGAACAGAAAAAAACCACTCGGGCAGTATGAAATTCTCGGAGCTTAATATGTTCGCGTTTATTCCGGAGCCGAGAGGCGAAACATAGTAAGTTCCATCTTTATCTCTGATAAAAAAACAATCTTCAATTTGTTCTTTATCAATCTCCAAATGTCTGGACAGCGCTTCCCTAAAATCCTCGTATTCCCTGCCGAACCACGCAGCGCGGGGCGAGGACGGCTCATCCCAATAGTCTTCGTAAAAGGATATGTAGCTGCTCCAGTAGCTCTTCTTGTCCTTGAATGTGTCGAGAGGTTCGTAAATTATGAGTACGCTTCTAGCCATGAAAAATGGATAAACGGAATCAGAAATAAAGTCAAATAAACTTTTCTAAATTAATAATCAACACTGATGAAATTTAGACTTTTGAAAAATAGAGGCCGATACGAAGGTAGCAATATTTATTCAGGCTTGCTTATTATCAGATAGTTGGAGAGCAAAATTAATCCGCCGCCCGAGATTATATTCAAACCTATAGGCTGGCTGAATATTATGGCTGCTAGCACCGTTGCGCTTACGGGTTCCAAAAGTAATATGATTCCTGCAATCGAGGCATGGATTTTCCGGATTCCCCTGTAAAAGAGTAGATGCGGCACTACTCCCGCTATGAACCCAAAGGCCAAAAATTGAGGCCAGTATTGGAGCGGAAGTCCAGCGGATAATTGGATTATGCTCGGTTTATCGACGAATAAGTTTACAGTCGGCCACAGCAATATAAGCCAAATAGCCGAGAAGGCAGACCATCCTATAGTTGTCGTCAAATAGTGCTGTTTGTTTATTCCACTCTTCCTTCCCCAGATTACCCATAGAGATAAAACGATGCCTCCCAAAATGGAAGCGATAATCCCTAGAGCGGAGTCAACCGATTTTATTTCCCATGATTTGATCAGTACGACGACTCCTGAGAGCGCAATGACTGCTGAGGCAACTTTTCTCGTTGTTATCGGCTCGTCGAGCATTATTCTGGCAAAGAGGATTGTCCAGATCGGTTGACTATAGAGGAGAAGCACGACAATCGCGACGGGAACTCCGAAGACTATTCCTGCGAATTGAGTGAGTTCTAGAAGAGCGCCGATCATGCCGTAGACGACGAAAAAGAAGGTCATCTCTTTTTTGATTAGGTACTCTCGTTTGATTAAAACTACGGGAAGGATTGTCAAACTTATAAACAGGACACGGTATAGAGATACTTCAAAAAGGGATAGACCGATGTCGATGAAAAACTGTCCGCCGGGAGTGATCGCTCCGTATAGAACTGAGGCAATTATGACAAACCAGAATTCCTTGGACATGAATGTATGCCGAACGGTCTCCAGGAAATTTCCTTTTTAAAGCGGATAAAATATATCTACAGAACCTGAGCTTGTCGAAGCGAGGAAAAATGGATTTGATAAACTGCCAACTTTCAATGGGATTGATAAACTCGGCTCCGCACCACGAATAGGACAACAATTCCATGGTAACTAAGCCGACTCTTGGGTATAGTTTTCGGATGCAACAGAACGCGCTGCTGATAATTGATTCAAGCGAAAGTAACGCAGATCTATATTACAAGACCAAGTTTTTTGTACCAGACCCGGCTGTTTTTATCGAGCACGGTGGGAAAAAGATTCTGGTCTTAAGTGACCTTGAGCTGGACAGGGGAAAAGGGGAAGCGAAAGTAGATTCGGTTCTTTCCCTGTCGGAATACAGAAAAAGAGTTCCATCCGATAGGAGAAAAAGAGCGGGTTTTGTCGATATTGTGGACTTGGTCTTTAAGGAGCGCAGAATAAAAAGCGCAGTTGTCCCCGGAAGGTTTCCAATAAAATACGCGGACGAGTTGAGAAAGCTCGGCTATAAAGTCAGTTACAAAAAAGAAGAGCCGTTTTTTGAGGATAGACTCAAGAAGACATCTCAGGAAGTAGGACTCATAAGAGATGCTCTCAAAAAGACCGCAAGGGCGATGGAGCTTGCAATCGGCATGATCGCCAGTTCTGAGGTAAAGAAAAATAATAAGCTCTTTTTAGGCGGTCGTGTTCTGACCTCGGAAAGGATAAAAGGCGAAATAAACGCCGAGCTTTCCAAATTGGGTTTCACTGCATCGCATACGATCGTTGCTTGCGGTGTTCAATCCTCGATGCCTCATCATGCCGGCGAAGGCCCCATGTTTGCAAAACAAGCCATAGTCATTGACATATTCCCTCGGTCTCAGGAGAACGGCTATTTCGGGGATATGACGAGAACCGTAGTGAAGGGAGAAACGTCAAAGGAGCTGGATAAAATGTATCGGACTGTACTTAAGGGACAAAAACTCGGAATGAGTTTGATTAAACACGGAGCGAAATCAAAAGAGGTTCACGGCGCAATAATGGAGTTTTTCAAGAAATCGGGTTTTGAGACGGGAATGATTGGCGGAAGACAGCAGGGTTTCATTCATTCAACCGGACACGGACTCGGGCTCGAAATACACGAGCCGCCGAGAGTGGGGTTTGGGGATGAAATGCTCCAGGAAGGGAACGTGGTGACGGTAGAGCCTGGACTCTATTATGAAAAACTGGGCGGAGTGAGAATCGAAGACGTTGTGGTAGTGAAAAAAAACGGATGCGAAAACCTGACGAGATGTGCTAAGAAGTTCAGAGTATAAGTATTAGACCACAAATGGGCACGAATAAATACGAATTATAATTAGAACGACTCAAAATCTCCTCCCCGTTGCGGAGGAGGAACAATGTGGGGGCTACATTTATTCTTCCCATCCTAACCTTCCCCCACAAGCGGGGAAGGAATGAGATAGATTTCATTTTTCGAGTTCGAAGCTAAATAAAAAACTTGGATACGATAACTCACGGTCTTATCGGAGCCTTAGCGTCAAAAAGCGGTTTTTATCAAAAAACGGGTCGAATTGCAACGATTGCTTTTGCAGTTGGCGCGGTTTTCCCTGATATCGATGTTGTAACTACTCTCCTAGGGCCCGATTTTTCCCTCCGCTACCACAGGGGAATAACCCATTCGGTAATTGCTGCTCCCGTGTTTGCTGTTATTCTCGGAGTGATCATTCACCGCTTCTCGTCATTCAAAAACCTCAAGGTTCTGACTTTGATGGTCGCGCTTGGAATCTATTCCCACATTTTCTTTGACCTTATTACATCATACGGGACTGTAATCTTTGACCCGCTGAGCACGAAGCGTTATGCCTGGCATCTCGTGTTCATTCTCGACCCTTTTATTACCGTTCCTGTATTATTGGGTTTGATTTTATCTCGGAGAAGAAAAGATGCGGCAATCAGGGTTTCATTCGCGGTGTTCATGTTCATCTCTTTATACCTGCTCCTCTGTTTATACGCCAGGGGGATAAGCTCGGAAAGATTGAACGATTATGCCAGAGAAAGGTCTCTGAATGTGATCAAATCATCGGTATATCCTAGACCTCTTGCCCCGATTTTTTGGCTATGGGCGATTGAGACGGAAGATTATTTATACAAAATAGACATCAACATTTTTAGAAACGATACTAACGATCTTCAGAGGGTTCCGAAATCCCGTGAAAATGAGTTCGTCAAATTGGCAAAGGGTCTTGATGTCGTTAGGCTCTATCTCTGGTTTGCCGATTTTCCGGTGGAGAGATATAAAAATGAAAACGGTAAGAACATTGTCGAGTTTTATGATTTGAGGTTCGGCGTGATCCCCAATAAGACTCCCTTCCTCCTGAGAGTTGTGTTTGATAAAAACAAATCTTTAAAAAGTATTTCTCTAAACGGAAGGGCGATTCGAGAAAGGTTTTAGATATATCTGTCGTCGGAGAAAATCATGAAAAAGAAATTTGAAGACTTGGTCGAACTATCGGAGCGCTTGAGAAGCCCCGAAGGATGTCCATGGGATAGAGAACAAACCCTAAGCACTCTAAAGTCATTCATAATTGAGGAGGCTTATGAGGTGATTCAGGCTATAGAGTCGGATGATTCTGATGAGCTAAAGGAGGAGCTTGGGGATCTTCTATTTCAAGTTGTGTTTGCCTCTCAAATATCGAGTGAAGAGGGAAAGTTCAGCATTGAAGACGTATTGAGCCGGCTTTACTACAAGCTCGTCAGGAGGCATCCGCATGTTTTTGGCGACGATAAGGCGAAGAACGCTGAGGAAGCCGTGAAGAGATGGCAGGGAGAGAAATTAAAAGAGAAAAATAGGAAGAGGAATTTACTAGAAATCCCGCGCTCCATGCCCGCGCTTCTTCGCGCCCAGAGGGCAGGGGAAAAAGCCTCTCAGGTAGGATTTGACTGGAACAAGGCTTCGGATGTAATCCAGAAGGTGAAAGAGGAGCTGGACGAGCTTCAAACTGCAATCGGAGCTAATGAAAAAGATTCTATAGAAAAAGAGTGGGGCGATTTGGTTTTTTCGCTGGTCAATCTTGCGCGACATCTAAGGCTGGATTCCGAGAGTGCAGTCCACAGAGCGGTTGATAAGTTCATAGAGCGGTTCATTAGAGTAGAAGAGAGAGCGAGAGAGAGTGGTAGGGAGTTATCTCATCTCACTTTGAACGAGATGGATGAGATTTGGGAGAAAGTGAAGAAAGAACAGGAGATATTAGGCCACGAATGAGCACAAATTCGCTCGAATTATCTTGATGCTCTATTTGTGAATCACCCTTACATTCTAAAACAATCTCTTTTATTCGTGTTCATCTGTGTCAATTTGTGGCCAAGTTTGATTCTTTCCCTAAAACCATCCCTACAAGCCTCCATCCTTCATCCACGAAAACTCCGGTCTTGGAAGCCTGCTTCTCGGAGTACGACCTGCTTCCATCTTTTACGCCGCTGTCTTTCGAGCTAAAAATCGCAAAGGGCACAGGCTCGTTTACGTGGGTTTTTATCCCGACCGGCGTCGGATGGTCTGAGAGAAGGAGCACTTTGTAATCGTCGAATCTCTTCAATCCTTCGAGGACAGGACCTATCACGCGGCTGTCGAAATCTTCGATTGCCCGGATTTTCAAATCCACCTTGCCTTCATGTCCCGTCTCATCAGTAGCCTCGATATGTATCATAACAAGGTCGACTTCTTCAAGCGCGCGAAGGGCATAATCAACCTTGCCCTGATAGTTTGTATCCAGATACCCCGTAGCTCCCGGCACATCAATCACACGAAGTCCCGCATAGATACCGATTCCTTTCACCAAATCCACAGCCGAAATGACCGCTCCGTCAATCCCGTAGAGTTCTCTAAACTTAGGCATCTTAGGCGCTCTTCCCTGTCCCCAGAGCCAGATGTTGGTCGCCGGGTTTTTCTCATTTTTAATTCTCTTCTTGTTTACAGGGTGGTTTTTCAAAAGTTCTTTTGATTTTTCGATCAGCGTTCTAAGCTTGTCCGAACCCTCGCCGCTTGGCAGATATGGCAGAACGCCTTTGCCGGAGATATCGTGAGGAGGGGTGGTTTTCATGTTATCGGGGCCGCCGTGCCATACCATGAGATGACGATAGCTAACGCCGGGATAAAAATTTATTTCTCCATCCTTTTCCAGTTCCTTTCTGATATCGAGAATGACTTCTCTTGCCTCTTCGGTCGAGATGTGTCCCGCGCTGTAGTCCGCCATGACGGTTTTTCCGTCTTCCTCCCCGAGTGTGACCAGGTTGCATCTCAAAGTGACGTCCGTTTCCTCCACTTTCACGCCTATACTTGCCGCTTCGAGCGGAGACCTGCCGGTGTAGTAAATGTTTGGGTTGTATCCGAGCACGCTGAGATTTCCAACATCGCTCCCCGGAGGAAGTCCGTCGGGGATCGTTTTTACCATTCCGAAAACGCTCCTTTTTGCCAGCTCGTCCATATTAGGTGTTTGTGCGGCTTCGAGAGGAGTTTTGTTTCCCAGTTCCGGGACAGGGTGGTCCGGCATACCGTCGCCCTGGAGTATCACTATTTTCATAGGGGTAGAAGGTTAAACATTTTTGGAAGTCATATCAAGGAGAAGTTCGGTTTTCTCGTTTTCACCCAATGATTATTGTGTATTATTATGTTGTTTCAAAGCGGCATATTTTATTCCGAGTTAATGTCCAAGGAGGATTTTCCTTTATGACAGTGAACGCGATGCCTCTTGTGGTCGGCGCTTTATGCGTAATGGCTATTTTCTACAGGTACTACCACGGTTTTATAGCAGCAAAGGTTGCCGCACTCGACGATTCCCGAAAAACCCCTGCTCACATCATGTACGACGGTCAAAACTATTATCCAACAAATAAATGGGTTCTCTTCGGCCATCATTTCGCAGCCATTACCGGGGCGGGTCCTCTCATCGGTCCCGTGCTTGCCGCGCAGTTTGGCGTGCTTCCAGGATACCTCTGGATATTGATCGGCGTTGTTCTGGCTGGCGCCGTCCATGACTTTATCATATTCGTAGCATCTGTAAGACATGGCGGGAAATCGCTTGCCGAGATTGCGAGGATCCAGATCAGTCC
>Ga0187893_10013994_pt1 | contig 11041 bp, 12 predicted proteins | sample MA1701074metaG_FD_139574 | JGI IMG/M metagenome (GOLD analysis project Ga0187893, IMG submission 139574) | White microbial mat communities from a basaltic lava cave in the Kipuka Kanohina Cave System on the Island of Hawaii, USA - MA170107-4 metaG ...
GACCCGGGCGGACTAAAGACTACGGCAAAGCGCAAGGGCTCCAGCTTCGTGCTCAACGGTTCGAAGACGTGGATTTCAAATTCGCCGATCGCCGATATCGCGGTTGTTTGGGCCAAGCTCGGCGATGAGGGCATTCATGGTTTTCTTGTCGAACGCGGGACCAAGGGATTCTCAACACCTGTCATCGAAGGAAAGATCAGCCTGCGGGCCTCAATCACGGGCGAGATCGTGCTCCAGAATGCGGAAGTTTCCGAAGATGCATTGCTTCCCAAGGCGCGCGGACTTGCCGGACCCTTCGGTTGCCTCAACAAGGCGCGGTACGGCATTTCATGGGGTGTCATGGGTGCAGCAGAGGATTGCTGGCACCGGGCACGGCAATACACGCTTGACCGCAAGCAATTCGACCGGCCGCTTGCCGCCAATCAGCTGATCCAGAAAAAGCTTGCCGACATGCAAACCGAGATCGCGCTTGGTTTGCATGGCTGCCTTGCGCTGGGCCGGGCGCTGGAACGGGGCACGGCAGCGCCGCCCGCGATCTCGCTCATGAAGAGAAACAATTGCGGCAAGGCACTCGACATCGCGCGCGCCGCCCGCGACATGCATGGCGGCAATGGCATCTCGGATGAGTATCATGTCATCCGGCACATGGTGAATCTTGAGACTGTGAACACTTATGAGGGAACCCACGACGTGCACGCGCTGATTTTGGGTCGGGCGCAAACTGGCATTCAGGCATTCCAGTGAACCGCAATATTGCCATCGAACGCGCCGATCCGGCGCACCCGGAAATGCGTCGGCTGCTTGAGGCTCGAGAGGTTTACTTTCAGGCTCTCTATCCTCCGGGAAGCTGTCACTATCTCGATATTGAAACCATGCGCCAACCGTCCATGCGATTTTTCTCCGCCGCCCTCGACGGCGAATCGCTGGGCTGCGGCGGTGTCTGGCTTCATGAGGACTATGCTGAAATCAAAAGCGTATATGTAGACCCAAAAGCGCAAGGGCTCGGACTTGCTAAGAAACTCATGGCGCGCATTGAAGAGGAAGCGCGGGCCGCGGGAATGAAACTCGCGCGGCTTGAAACAGGCATCCATCAGCCAGAAGCTCTCGGCCTCTATTTTGCTCTGGGGTACGAGAAGCGCGGCAGTTTCGGTGATTATCCGACGGATGATCCCAACAGCATTTTCATGGAAAAGCAGCTGGCCTAAGCCTCGCTCCGGGGCTGGAAGATGCAATAGATTTTGCGCAACGTGCCCTCCGACTTCCAGGAGTTTGGTGTGCCCAGCGGTACGAAGAAGGTGTCGCCCTTGTGGAAAGTTTTCGTCTCACCTTTGTCATCGGTGAAAGTCACCAGGCCCTCCAGCAAATGCATCAGTTCGTATCTGGGGAACTCGATGAGTTTGCGGTGGTAGGCCGTTGTTTCCCAGACGCCCACGGTAAATTCACCCGTGGCATTCTTGAAATATTCGTGGGCGTATTGTGCCGGCACGGGAGAATGCAAAACATCCGCAGGCGGAGGTGCCGACGGCTGAAGTTTCAGGGTGGGATCAATCTTAAAAATGGGCTGCATGTGGCCGCCTGAGGGATCGTCAAAGAGGACCATGAATTTCTTGATGTAGCCTGCCTGGTTCCAGACGCAGCGCCTGCCCTTCGGGATAAAAAAGCTTTCTCCCGCCTTGACAACGGTTTCACGGTCTTCCTCGACCGTGACCACTTCGCCTTCGAGCAGGATCATGAATTCATGGATGGGCCAATTCATCCAGCGGCCAAGATTGGCTTCCGCTTCCCATACACCCACTTTCAATCCGTGATTCGGTTCATCGATCCACAAATGGCCGCGGCTGCCCCGGTCGCCGGAAGATATTTCGCTTTCCGGAAAATCAGGCCATTGCGCGAGCTGGACGCCGGCATCCATTCGAATGATGGCCGGTTTTGACATGGGTCCCCCTCCGGCCAATCCTAGCCTCGTTCCTTGCGCGTTTCCAGCCGAGCGACTAGATAAGACCACCAATCATTGGAGGACTAACGATGCCGCTCGAACTGCCCGCCCTGCCCTATGCCTATGATGCACTTCAACCCTATATGTCTAAGGAAACGCTGGAGTTCCATCACGACAAGCATCACCAGGCCTATGTGACCAATGGCAACAATCTCTTGAAGGACAGCCCGCTTGCCAAGAAATCCGTCGAGGAGATTTGCAGGGCGGCCTATGAGGAAAAGAACATGGGCCTCGTCAACAATGTGGGCCAGCATTACAACCATGTTCATTTCTGGAAGTGGATGAAGCCCAATGGCGGCGGCAAGAAATTGCCGGGCGCGCTGATGAAGACCATCGACAGCGATCTTGGCGGTTATGACAAGATGCGCACCGATTTCGTGCAGGCTGGCGTCACTCAATTTGGCTCAGGCTGGTGCTGGATCGCGGTCAAGGGCGGCAAGCTTGTCATCATGAAAACCCCGAATGGCGAAAATCCGCTGATGCATGGCGCTACGCCGATCCTGGGCTGTGATGTGTGGGAGCACAGCTACTATATCGATTACCGCAATGCCCGGCCGAAATACCTGGAAGCCTTCGTCGACAATCTGGTGAATTGGGATCACGTCGAAGAGATGCGCGCCAGCGCGTAACCGGCTTTGGATCGCAAAACCGTCCTTTGGCGCAGGCTCGACAAGGCTGGCCATGATGCTTGTTGCATTGCGCGCTTTAAAGATGGCTGGAAAATTGAAGGCACAGCCAATTTTATCGAAATGGGCGTTCCTGCGCTGCTGAACTATCGTGTGATCTGCGATGATAATTGGCTGACACGCCGGGGGGAAGTTTCCGGTTGGATGGGCGATTCTGCGATCGGTTTAACGGTCGAGCGAGACGCAAAGGACATATGGTTTTCAAGTGGAAACCGAATCCCGGAACTGGATGGTTTGATTGATCTGGATTTGGGATTCACGCCGGCCACCAATACAAACGCGATCCAGCGGATGGAACTAGCAATAGGCCAAGGCGCCGACACAACCGCAGCTTGGCTCGACCCTTCCGATTGGAAATTAAAGCCTCTCCGTCAAAATTACCTCCGGATTGGAATGTGCACCTACGACTATGAGTCTCCGAGTCATGACTATCGAGCCAAACTGCAGACCGACGAGTTTGGATTGATTGTGGAGTATCCCGGGCTTTGGACGCGCGAGCCATGAAGGCACTGGTTCCAGTCTTCGACGGCCACAATGACGTTCTCTTGCGCCTGTGGCTGAAACAATCGGAGAATGCCGTCGCCGATTTCATCAAGGGCGATGGCAAGGGTCATCTCGATTTGCCGCGCATGGCGAAGGGTGGATTCGCGGGTGGCATGTTCGCGATTTTTGTTCCGCACCCGGAGGACCGCGACCTCGACGATGAAGATATAAACCCGCCGCCTGCTGGCGAAGTCTCAACTTCCATGGCGATACAGCCGACGCTTGCCATGGCTTCGCTGCTCTTCCGCATCGCGCGTGAAGTTCCGGATCGATTTCAGGTTTGCCGGACAGCCGCGGAGATCAGAAGCAGCATGGCCGCGGGTGCAGTTGCCGCGGTGCTGCATATCGAGGGCGCCGAGTGCATCGATACGAAATTCAAATCTCTGGATGTCTTGTATGAAAGCGGCTTGCGCTCCATTGGCCTTGTGTGGAGCAGGCCCAATCAGTTCGGCCACGGCGTTCCTTTCCGCTTCCCCTCCTCCCCCGATACGGGACCGGGCTTAACGGAGGCTGGCAAGGATCTGGTTCGGGTTTGCAATGATCGTCGCATTGTCATCGACCTGTCGCATCTCACTGAGAAAGGTTTCTGGGACGTAGAAAAGCTGAGCAAGGCACCGCTCATCGCCACGCATTCCAACGCGCACGCCATCAGCGCCTCGTCACGCAATCTGACCGACGATCAAATCAAGGCCATCGCGGCTTCGGGCGGGATGATTGGACTCAACTTCGCGAATGGGTTCCTGCGCCCTGACGGCTCCTGGCGGAACGATACTGAGATCGATGTCATGCTCCGCCATCTCGATCACCTGATTGAACTTGCCGGCACGGAGCATGTGGGCCTTGGCTCCGACTTCGATGGTGCTCGCATTCCCGCCCCCATCGGCGATGCCGCGGGCCTGCCCGCGTTCACGCGAGCCATGTCTAAGCACGGATACGACGCAGAACTCATGACCAAGCTGTGCTCGGAAAACTGGCTCAAGGCGCTTGAGCGCACATGGGGCGGCTGAGACTATCTGCTATACTTGGCGTATTAGCCCTGTTAATAAACAGGCATGAAATTTGCCGATTGGCTTGTTAATAGCCAAACATCGCAATCGGAACTGGCCAAGGAATTGGGTGTCACGCAGGGCCGGGTCTCGCAGCTTGCCGCAGGCGCCCGGCCCTCGCTTGAACTTGCGATGCGCATCGCAGCGATCACCGGAAACCGGGTAAAACCTGAGGATTTCAACGAGATGGATAGAACTGAAACCGTTAAACTGGATACCGTCGAGGACGCGATCAAGGCGATTGCCAAGGGCGAAATGGTCATCGTGGTGGATGATGACGACCGCGAGAACGAAGGGGACCTGATCGGCGCCGCCGCCAAGATCACGCCAGAGCAGATGGCTTTCATGATCCGGCACACGGCGGGGATTGTGTGTACGCCGATCACGGCGGAAGATGCGAAACGGCTCAAGCTCGATCCCATGGTGGCACAGAACGAGGCCCCCATGGGCACAGCGTTCACAGTGTCGATCGACTACAAGGAAGGACTCACTACCGGGATTTCAGCCAAGGAACGCTGCGCCACGGCACATGCGCTGGCTAACCCCAATGTGCAGGCAGGCGATTTCGTGCGGCCTGGGCATATTTTTCCCTTGGTGGCGAAGACAGGCGGCGTGTTGATGCGCTCAGGCCACACGGAGGCCGCCGTCGATCTCGTTAGGCTCGCGGGGCTTCCGCCCGCCGGGGTCATCTGCGAACTGGTGAATGACGATGGCACGGTGAAGCGAGGCCCACAGGTTCTGGCGTTCGCCCGCCAGCATGGTTTCAAAGTCATCTCTGTCGCCGATCTTATCGCGCATCGGCAGAAGCGCGAGCGGCTGGTGGAGCAGACGGCGCAGTTTGATGTTACAACGGCAATCGGCACGGCGCGTGGCTTTTCCTATGCAACCCCCTTCGATGCGGTGGAGCAGCTGGCCCTGGTTTATGGCGATATTGCCGGGGGGAGGAACATTCCCGTGCGGCTCCACCGGGAAAACGTGCTTGAGGATGTGTTCGGGAATCGGCGTACGCTCGAGGCGGTTTTCGAGATCTTCAAGAAAGAAGGCCGTGGCATTCTCGTCTATCTGCAGGAGGGTACGGCGGGCGTTCCCGCGAGCCAGATGGCTGCTGACAAACCCGCGAGTGCGGCGCGACGCCAACAATCCTGGCGCGATGTGGGCCTTGGTGCCCAGATTCTCCGCGATCTCAATGTGAGCTCCATCCGGCTCATCGCCTCCAGCAACCGGCATTATGTTGGGCTTTCCGGATTTGGGATTGAGATCGCCGAGACGATCCGAATTGGCGAATAGCGGCAGGGAGTGGCGGATAGGGCGATTTTCCTCTATTCGCTGTTCACTGCTGCCAACTTGCCGAGCCGATGCCTCCGCCTAAATCCAGCCTCCGCCCGCTTTTCTGGCCAATGCTTATCGGCTGGCGCGAACGTGTGCAGTTGCCTGATATCGGCATCGGCCCGATCATCGCCAAAATCGATACGGGCGCCCGCTCGGCGGCGCTGCATGCGGAGGATATTCGCATCTCCGGTGGCCGAGTGCGTTTTCGCGTTTCGGTGAATGGCCGCCAACACCAGTGCGAACTCGCGATCAAGGGGCGAAGGCGGGTTAAAAGCACCAGCGGGCATAGCGAAACGCGGCCCGTGGTGGAGACCGATGTGAAAATCGGCGGCCACCGCTTTACCGCCGAGATTACGCTGACCGACCGCACTGACATGGGCGTTCCCATGCTGCTCGGCCGGGCCAGCATTCGCGGCCGGTTTGCGGTTCACCCCGGACGCTCGTTCATCATTTCCCGCGAGAAGAAAAAGCCAAAATGAAAATCGCACTGCTTACCCGCAATCCGAAGCTTTACTCGCATCAGCGCATTATGGAGACGGCGGTCGCGCGAGGACATGAGATCGTGCCGATCGATTATCTTCGCTGCTATATGAACATTACGTCCAAAAAGCCCGAGCTTCGCCTCATGGGCGAAAAGCTCACGGGTTTTGATGCGGTGATTCCACGGATTGCGGCTTCGCATACCTTCTACGGTTTGGCGGTGCTCAGGCAATTCGAGGTGATGGGTGTCTATCCACTCAACGAGTCCGTAGCGATAGGCCGTTCGCGCGACAAGCTGCGCTCACTGCAACTGTTGGCGCGGGATGGCGTGGGGCTTCCAGTAACCGCTTTTGCCAAGGATTCAACGCGCACCGACGATGTCATCGAAATCGCCGGCGGTGCGCCCGTGGTCATCAAGCTGCTGGAGGGAACGCAGGGTATCGGCGTGGTGCTGGGCGAAACGCACAAATCGGCGCGCTCAGTGATTGAGGCGTTTCATGGCGCCGATATCGCTATTCTCGTGCAATCCTTCGTCAAGGAGTCGGAAGGCAAGGATATCCGCGCCTTCGTCGTGGGGCGGCGCATCGTCGCCACGATGGAGCGCTCCGGCGCCAAGGGTGATTTTCGCTCCAATCTGCATCGCGGCGGCAGCGCCAGAGAGGTTGCGCTGACCTCCATCGAAAAGGCAACGGCACTGAAAGCGGCGCGTTCCATGGGACTTAATGTGGCTGGCGTCGATATGCTCCGTTCGGCCGGCGGTCCGGTCGTCATGGAGGTGAATTCCTCGCCGGGGCTTGAGGGTATCGAGAAGACGACGAGCGTCGACGTGGCAAAGGCGATCATCGTTTTCCTCGAAAAAAACGCCAAACCCGATCGCACGCGCACGCGGGGCAAGGGATGAACCCTTTTCAGATCGGGAAGCTTGGGGTCGAGCCGGGCCGCCGCGTCACCGTTGAGCTGCCGGTAAGTGTGCTCTCCAACCATACGCCCATGAATTTGACCGTGCATGTGCTGCACGGCGTAAAACCTGGACCGGTCTTTTTCATCTCCGGCGTGGTGCATGGCGATGAAATACAGGGTGTGGAAATCGTCCGGCGCGTGTTGCGCCATCCCTCGCTCGAATCCCTCTCGGGAACATTACTGGCCATTCCAATTGTCAACGCGTTCGGCTTTCTCAATCACTCGCGTTACATGCCGGACCGGCGCGACCTCAACCGGTCTTTCCCAGGCTCCGACCATGGATCGCTCGCAAGCCTGCTCGCTGATCTCTTCATGCGCGAGGTCGTGCTGCGCTCGCAATATGGCATCGATCTCCATACGGCGGCGCTCCACCGCAGCAACCTGCCGCAGGTGCGTATCGCTCCGGATGAACCGGAACTGCTGGAATTGGCGGAGACCTTTGGGCCGCCCGTGGTGCTGATATCGAAACTCCGCGAGGGGACGTTGCGCCAGTGCGCCCGCGATGCCGGCGTCAAGATGCTGCTCTATGAGGGCGGCGAGGCGCTGCGCTTCGACGAAGCGGCAATTCGCGCTGGAACCATGGGTATCTTGCGGGTGCTAAAGTCGCTCGGCATGGTCGCCGCCGCCGATGTGAGCCGGGGCAAGGTTCCGCCAGCGCTATCGCATGCAAGTTCGTGGGTTCGAGCCCCTGAAGGCGGCATATTGCGGGCGAAGTGCTCGATCGGCGATCGCGTCAGCAAGCGCGAAGTCGTCGCTGAAATTTCCGATCCCCTGGGCGAGCGTCCAGTCAAGATCGCGAGCGATCACGATGGGATCATCGTGGGCCTTACCAATCTGCCCGTGGTCAACCGCGGCGATGCCCTTTTTCATGTGGCGCATATGAAGGACCCCGGCACAGGCCGCGCCCGCGTCGCCCATATCGGCGGTGAACTGGCGCAGGCGCCGCTGTTTGATGAGGATGAGATTATTTAGGAGGCCGCCGGCGCTAACTATCGCCATTGATCCTGCCGTCGGTGAAGGCGTCCTTGCCCCACACTTGTTTCACGCGCACATCGCGGCCGCAGGATTCGCGGTAACGCTTGTAAGCATCCGACTGCTTGATCCAGCCAAACCGGGTGAACACGCGATTTTTTCCGAGATAGTAATTCTGATGATAGTCTTCGGCATCGGTGAATGTCGTAAAGGGTTTCACCGGGGTCGCCACGGTCTTGCCAAGGGCAGCGCCCGCCTCCTTGATGGCTGCTTCCGCCGAGGCCAATTGCTCTGGGCTCGTCGCGAAAATCGCGGTTGTATAGCTCTCACCACGGTCGCAGAACTGACCAGCGGCATCGGTTACGTCGATCGTTCGGAGGAAGCGGGCAACCAGCTCGTCATAACTGATGATTGCGGGATCAAACTCCACTTTCACGGCTTCCAGATAGCCCTCGTGATTCTTGTAGGTCGGATTCTTTGCCGTGCCGCCAGCGTAACCGGAAATTGTTGAAGTCACGCCTTTCAAAGCGTCCATGTCGGATTCGACGCACCAGAAGCACCCGCCGGCAAGCACAGCGGTCTCGGCTTCCGCTGGTGAAATAGCGGCCGTGGCCAGGGCGGCCGCGAGTAAAATTCGACGCATCTCAATTTCCTTACTTCATATATAGGCGCCCGCACGAAGCCTGCGAACTAAAATGATGCAACTTTGCGCGATAAAGCTCCCTCCCGATGCTCCGCATGGGGAGCGAGATTAGCGGCGCAGGCTTCCCAAGATGCCGCGGATCAGTGCGTTGCCGAGCTGGCGGCCGACGCTGGCGGCCGCATTTTTGATGAAGCGATCCGTCGCTGATTCGCGCTGGCGGGGGGCGGCGCGCTCAGCTTTTGCCTGCGCCTTTTCCTCGGCCATCTGTTTTTGTTCCACAGCGCGGGCGTTGGCTTTCGTCAGCAGTTTTTCGTAAGCCGACTCGCGGTCCTCAACCTGCTCATATTGTCCGTATACGGGTGAATTCTTCACGATCTTCTGGCGCTCTTCCGGGGTGATCGGCCCGAGGCGGCTCGACGGCGGGCGGATAAGCGTGCGCTGAACGATGGTGGGCACGCCCTTCTCATCAAGCACGGAAACCAGCGCTTCGCCCTTGCCAAGTTGCGTGATTGCCTCCTCGGTATTGAGCTTGGGGTTGGGCCTGAAGGTTGAGGCGGCCACCTGCACGGCCTTTTGCTCGCGCGGCGTATAGGCGCGAAGCGCATGCTGAATGCGGTTGCCCATCTGGGCGAGCACGCTTTCAGGAACATCGAGCGGGTTCTGAGTAACGAAATAGATGCCCACGCCCTTGGAGCGGATGAGCTTCACCGTCTGCTCGATTTTCTGCAAGAGGCCCGGCGGAGCATCGGTGAACAAGAGATGAGCCTCATCGAAGAAGAAGACGAGTTTCGGTCTTTCCGGATCGCCGACCTCGGGAAGCTCCTCGAACAGTTCCGACATGAGCCACAAGAGGAACGTCGCGTAGAGTTGCGGCGATTCAGCCAGCTTGTCGGCGGCCAGCACATTCATGTAGCCCTTGCCATCACGCGTCGTGCGCATCAGATCCCTGATGTCGAGAGCAGGTTCGCCGAAGAATTTGGTTCCGCCCTGCTCTTCGATCACTACAAGCCGGCGCTGGATGGCGCCGATCGTCTGATCGTTGATATTGCCGTATTCAGTGGTGAGCTCCCTGCCCCGATCCGCCAGTTCCTTGAGCAGCGCCCGCAAATCCTTGAGATCGAGAAGCGCCAAGCCCTCCTCATCGGCGATCTTGAAGGCGATGTTCATGGCGCTTTCCTGCGCGTCGGTAAGCCCCATGAGGCGCGACAGCAGCAGCGGACCCATTTCGGTGATGGTGGTGCGGACGGCGTGGCCCTGATCGCCGAACAGGTCCCAGAATATGGTTGGCGCCGGCTCGAACCCGTAATCGTCGAAGCCGATTTTCTTCGCCCGCTCGAGCAGGGCATCGATGGGTTCGCCCGCCTGGCAGATCCCGGACAGATCGCCCTTCACATCGGCCGCGAAGACGGGAACGCCGGCGTCGCAGAAGCCTTCCGCCATGATTTGCAGCGTCACGGTCTTGCCGGTGCCGGTCGCGCCGGTGATCAAGCCATGACGGTTGGCGAGCGCCAGCAGCAGCTCCTCGCGCTTTTCGCTTCGGCCAAGGAAAATGGCTGTATCGGACATGTTTTCCAATCTTTCGATCTGTTATGGGTGCCGAGGAAAGCCTATAGGGACGGGTGAATGCAAGACTTGATTGACAATATCGTGGCCGACACGGGCGTTGATGCGGCAACAGCCGAACGGGCGCTCGGCATCCTGTTAGGCCTTGTGAGAAACCATGGCGATCAGGAGAAGGTCGAGGAATTGCTGGCGAAGCTGCCGGGCGCCGCCGAACTTGCGGTAAAACATGGAAGCAGCGGCTTCATGAGCGGGCCGCTCGCGACCATGACCAAGCTTTCGGCGGCCGGCCTCTCGATGGAACAGATCAAACAGGCGGGGCGGCTCACCCTTCGCTACGCCAGGGAGAAAGCCGGGGCCGCTCTGGTGCGCGAAGCTGCGGGTTCGATTCCGGGATTGGGCAGTTACGTATGAGCGACTTTCCATTCGCCACTGAGTTCCCGCCCGCGGACTGCAAAGACTGGATCGGCCGCGTCCAAAAGGTTTTGAAAGGCGCAAGTTTCGAGGAGGCGCTCGTCACCCAAACAAGTGACGGCATTTCGATCAAGCCGCTTTACGGGCGGCTGGAGGGACCGCGCGCGGCGCGCGCCGTTGTGGCGCCGTGGATTGTGCATGCGCGTGTAGATCATCCTGACCCGGCCAAGGCCAATCAACAAGCCCTGGAAGAACTCAATAATGGCGTTACCGGACTGACGCTTGTGTTTGAAGGCCATTCGGCGGCGCGCGGCTTGGGCATCGCGATCAAGGATTTGCCGCGCGTACTGCAAGGCGTTCACCTGCATGCCATCGCGATTCGCGTGGAGGGGAGCGAGGAAGCGGCGAGCGC
>Ga0187893_10013995_pt1 | contig 11040 bp, 6 predicted proteins | sample MA1701074metaG_FD_139574 | JGI IMG/M metagenome (GOLD analysis project Ga0187893, IMG submission 139574) | White microbial mat communities from a basaltic lava cave in the Kipuka Kanohina Cave System on the Island of Hawaii, USA - MA170107-4 metaG ...
CTGCTCGCTCTGCTGGATGAGGAGACCACGGTGCTCGTTGTCTCCGATCACGGCGCGCAACGGCTGGACGGGGGGTTTTGCGTCAACGAATGGCTGGTCCGCGAAGGACTGCTGGTGTTGGAGGAACATCCACGCGAAATCACACCGTTCCAGAAGCTGTCAGTAAACTGGGACAGGACTACGGCCTGGAGCGAGGGTGGGTACTACGCGCGGGTTTTTCTCAACGTGAAGGGTCGGGAACCGAAAGGACTCATCGAGCCTTCCGATTATGAAAAAGTGCGAGACGACCTCAAGGCCCGCCTGGAAGCTACGCTGGATGACAACGGAAGGCCGATGGGCACTCTGGTTTTCAAGCCTCAAGAAATTTACGCTGCGGTCCGAAATGTCGCCCCCGATCTGATCGCTCATTTTGGCGGTCTTTTCTGGCGATCCATTGGCGGAGTCGGCTACCCCTCGATTCACCTTCAGGAGAACGACACCGGCCCGGATGCCTGTAACCATGCGCAGTTTGGCTCTTTCATTCTCTCGTCGCCGGCGAGCAAACTGCGGGGCGAATTTGAAGGCGCACATCTCCTCGATATCGGGCCGACGCTCTGCTCGCTCGGCGGGTACGAACAACCTGCCTCCATGCAAGGCCGTGCATTGGATCTGATTCTGTAGCTTCCTTTTTCATATCCAGGCCGTTTTCGACGGGACCTCAACACCGCTATGCTAAACAGATCCACGCTATCACTGATTGGGTTGTCCCTCATGCTGACTGGTTTGCCGGTCAGGTCCCAAACCGGTGCCGCACCGCAGCGCCCGCCGAACATCGTACTGATCATGATGGATGACATGGGTTATGCGGACATCGGTAGCTTTGGGGCCCGACACATTCGCACGCCCCACCTGGACCGGTTGGCGCGCGAAGGGACGCGCTTCACGAGCTTTTATGTCTCACAGGCTGTCTGCACGGCGTCGCGTGCTTCGTTGCTTACAGGCTCCTATGCCAACCGTGTTGGGTTGCAGGGCGCTCTCAACCATACCAGCACAGTGGGATTGCACGCCGACGAGACGACCCTGGCCGAGATGTGCCGCTCGCGCGGCTACGCCACCGCAATCTTCGGCAAATGGCATCTGGGGACAAAGGCCATCTTCAATCCGCTGCGCAATGGCTTCGATGAATTCCTGGGCATCCCGTATTCGAACGACAATAGCAGCTTCCACCCGACACAGCGCGACATGCCCCCGTTGCCGCTCTACGACGGCGAACGCGTGGTCGAAACCGATCCCGACCAAAGCACGTTTACGCGCCGCTTCACTGAACGCGCTGTGACGTTTATTGAACGCAACCGCGACCGCCCCTTCTTTCTCTATGTCCCTCACGTGATGCCGCATGTGCCGATCTTTGCGTCCGTCAAGTTTCGAGGCAAATCAGCGGCCGGGCTGTATGGCGACGTGATTGAAGAGCTGGACGGATCCGTGGGCACCATGATGGCCGCGCTGCGAAAGCATGGGCTGGAGGGAAACACGCTGGTGATGGTCTTGTCAGACAACGGTCCGTTTCTTTCGTATGGAACGCACGCCGGTTCTGCACTCCCGCTACGCGAAGGCAAACTGACGACGTTTGAGGGTGGCGTCCGTGTGCCGTTCATCGCTCGTTGGCCGGGGCACATTCCCTCTGGCCGGGCCTCTGATGAGCCGGTGATGACGATTGACCTGTTGCCGACAATTGCCGAATTGATCAGTGCCCCTTTGCCGGAACGCAGAATCGACGGCAGCAGCATCCGTAGGCTGCTGTTGGGCGAAACAAAGGCGCGGGCGCCACATGAAGCTCTGTTCTTCTACTCCGGAGACGAGTTGCAGGCCGTGCGCAGTGGTCGCTGGAAACTGCATTTTCCTCATCAGTACCTGACTCTGGACGGCGAACCCGGCCGCGACGGCAAACCGGCAAACTTCGGCAATCTCAAACCTGCCTCGATCCATCAATCGGGCGTGGCTGGAATCGCCACGCGGCACGGGTATCGGGTGGAGTCGCTGGATTTGTCCCTTTTTGATCTGACCGGCGACATTGGTGAAAAGCGCAATGTCGCTGCGCAACATCCGGGGATCGTGCAGCGATTGACCCAACTGGCCGATGCGATGCGGCAGGAACTTGGCGATGCGTTGACCGGTACGAAAGGGCGTGGCGTACGGCAGGCCGGGCAACAACTGGCGCTCGCTCAGGCGGAGCAGCTCTTCCTCGAAAAGATCGCAACGACGCTGACGTTGAAATGCCAGACCTGTCACGGGGAAGACGGTGCCGCGGGGCTCGACCTGCGATCCCGTGAGTCCCTGCTGAAAGGCGGCCAGCGAAACGTGGGTCTCGTTTCCGGCAATGCGGAAGAGAGCCCGCTTTATCTGGCCTTGCTCGGCCGTGACGGGTTCAAGCAGATGCCGCCCGGCAAGCCGTTACCGGGCGATCTGATCGCCACATTCAAACAGTGGATTGACGCAGGGGCACCCTGGCTTGAACAAAGGGCAGCCGCACCCGCGCCAGCCGCCAAAGAGAAGTGGCCCTACGAGGAAAACGATGTTTGGGCATTCAGACCTGTCAAGCGCCATGCCGTTCCCGCTGTCAAAACTGCGCAACGCGCTCAAACGCCCGTGGATGCTTTCATCTTGCAACGACTGAATCACAACGCAATCGAGCCCGCCCCTCAAGCCGACCGCGTCACGCTGATTCGTCGCGCCACCTTTGATCTGCACGGTCTGCCCCCGGCACCGGAAGAGGTGGCCGCCTTTGTGCGCGATCCGCTGCCAACGCCGAAAGCTTTTGAAAGGGTCGTCGAACAATTGTTGGCGTCGCCGCGCTACGGCGAACGCTGGGCACGCCATTGGCTTGATGTCGTGCGCTACGCTGACACCGCCGGGGGGTCGAACGACTACGAGCGCCCTCATGCCTGGCGCTACCGCGATTACGTCATCCGCAGTTTCAACAGCGACAAGCCTTACGACCAGTTTATCGTCGAACAGATTGCGGGCGATGAACTCGACCCGAATCGCACCGAGAACCTCATCGCCACGGGCTTTCTTCGCATGGGTCCGTGGGAGCACACGGGAATGAGCGTCGAAGCCGTGACACGTCAGGAATGGCTCGACGACGTCACGCATTCGACAGTGACCGCGTTCCTGGGACTGACGATGGGATGCGCCAAGTGCCACGACCACAAGTTTGACCCGATACCGGCGAAGGATTATTACGGCGTCCAGGCAGTCTTTGCGACGACCTACTTTGAAGAACGGTCGGCGGACTTTTTGCCGGGTGAAAACATCAGCCGTGCAGCCGCCCACAACGCGCAATGGCAACCTCGCCTCGAAAGCATCGAGCGGAAATACGACGCAGTGGCATTGGCGCTGGGGAAGAAGCCACGACGCAAAGGTGTGGCGCAGCCAGCTAGCAATACGCCAGTGGAACTTCCGCCACAGACAGAGCTGAAACGCACCGACCCGAAACAGATTGAAAACCTCGAGCTCGAGCGCGCTTACATGCGACGCGTCGCTATGCTCCACCTCGCGCATAAACGGTTCGCGCCGCTGGCCTTCAGCGTTGTGAGCGGCGGTAAAGAGAAGACACCGGCCGAAGAGACGTTCCTCCTTACCGGCGGCAATTTGAGCGCACGCGGCGAGAGAGTCGCGCCAGCCGTGTTGAGCGCGCCTGCCATCGTACAGCGAAGGTTGAACATTGCAAACTTGGAACTGCCCGTTCTGCCCCGGACGATTGAAAACCGGCGCCTGGGGCTGGCCCGCTGGATCGCCGACCGCGACAACCCGCTTACCAGCCGTGTCATGGTGAATCGCATCTGGCAAACACATTTTGGCAAAGGCCTGGTCGAGACGAGCAACAATTTCGGCAAGCTTGGCAAGCGCCCGACGCATCCCGAACTGCTCGACTGGCTGGCGATGCATTTCATCGAGAGCAAGTGGAGTATGAAGCAAGTGCATCGCCTGATCATGAACTCGGCGGCGTATCAACGTGCTTCGCAATATCCCGAGACAAAGCAACACCACGGCAACTTCAGCGCGAAAGCCGATCCCGATAACAGGCTGCTTGCACGCTTCACGCCCCGCCGTATTGAAGCCGAAGTCCTGCGCGACAGTTTGCTGATGGTTTCAGGCGAGTTGAATTGGGAGATGGGCGGCCCCGGCGGCTTCCCCGAGCTCAACCAAGATCTCGTTGCGCAGCCGCGGTTGATCATGGGCACGGTCGCGCCAGCCTATGAAGCTTCGCTGGCTAAGGCCGACCGGAATCGGCGGACGATCTACTGCTTCCAGCAGCGTAGCCTCATCAACCCACTGCTAGAAGTGTTCAACGGCGCTAACCCGAATGAGTCGTGCGAATTCCGTCGAACCAGCACGATCGCACCGCAGGTCTTCAGCCTATTCAACAGCCGTTTTTCAGCGGACATCGCGCTGGCCTTTGCGAAACGGTTGGAGACGATGGCGGAGGATCGCGCCCGGCAGATCGAGCTGGCGTTCCAACTCGCATTTCAGCGGACCCCAACTCGGCGAGAACAACAGCAAACCCTGGCGCATCTGGCCGCGATGACGGCGCATCACCGCGCCCACCGTCCTGCGCCGTTCGCAGAGCGCCTGCCCGCACTCGCGGCGATCAACAGCGAATACAGCGGCGAGACGTTTCGTTTTACAGAAGACCAGGACTGGAGCCGCTACGAATACAACCTGCACCCCAGCCAAGTCTCAGCCCAGACGCGTGCGCTCGCCGAAGTTTGTCTCGCGCTGATCAATGCGAATGAGTTTATTTATGTTTATTGAACGAGGTTGATGGGATGAAGAGAGAAAATATCGATGAGCAGATGGTCGCATCGCGACGGCACTTCTTGTTAAACAGCGCGATGGGCTTCGGCAGCATGGCGCTCTCGGCGTTACTGGCGCGGGAAGACTTTGCCGATTCCGGGGTTCGCATACCACACTCCGCCTTCAACGAAGCCCCTCTGGCGCCGAAGCCGCCCCATCTGCCAGCCAAAGCCAAAGCGTGCATCTTGTTGTTGATGGACGGCGGCGCTTCGCACATCGACACCTTCGACCCGAAGCCGAAGCTACGCGAGCTGCACATGAAAGAATTCGTCAAAGAGCGGACAAAGTTCGTCTCGAACATGGAATCGGGCAAGCGATATTACGTCGCCAGCCCCTTCAGTTTTATTCGCGCGAGCAATGGCATGGAGATCTGCGAGCATTTCTCGCACGTCGCCGAATGTGTTAGCGACATCTGCTTTTATCGAGGCGGCCAGGCCGACAGTGTCAATCACCCGACGGCGCTCTATCACCTGAACACCGGTAACATGTTCGGCACAGAGCCTGCGGTCGGCGCCTGGGCGACTTACGGGCTGGGCACGGTGAACCAAAACCTGCCTGCGTTTGTCGTCCTTCCCGATGTGATCTACCCGCAGGGTGGTGCGCCCAACTGGTCGAACGGATTCTTGCCGCCGCACTTTCAAGGCACACCGCTGCGCGCGACCGGCAGCCCCATCCTCGACCTTGAACCGCAACCGGGGGTGACGAAAGAGGCGCAACGGCGCAACCTCGATTTCCTCGGCGAACTCAACCGGCAGCATCAACAGCGACACCCGAACCAGCCGGAATTGGCGGCACGCATCGAGGCGTATGAGCTCGCGTTTCGCATGCAGACTGAAATCCCCGGCGTCGCAGAGATCGAGCGGGAATCCGCTGAGACGAAGCAGCTTTATGGCGTCGGAGAAAAAGAGACCGATGCCTTCGGACGCCGGTGCTTATTGGCGCGACGCTTGGTCGAAAAAGGCGTGCGCTTCGTCCAGGTCTATTCGTCGGGCTGGGATTCGCACGACGACATCGCAGCAGCTCATAAAAACCGCATGCACGCCGTGGACAAGCCCATCGCCGGGTTGCTGAAGGATTTGAAACGTACGGGCTTGCTCGCAAGCACACTGGTGATCTGGGCGGGAGAGTTCGGTCGCTCGCCCGACAACGGGGTGCGCGGCGGGCTTGTTTACGGGCGCGACCACAATCCGAAAGGGATGACGATATGGTTTGCTGGCGGCGACGTGAAGCCGGGCATCGTCGGCGCAACCGACGACATCGGCGGCAGCGCGGTCGAGGTTGTTCATCCCTTGCGCGATATTCACGTCACGATGCTGCGGTTGCTGGGCCTGGATGACGACCGTTTGCGCTACCTGCATAATGGGCGCCAGATGCAACTGAGCCAGTTCGGCGGTCAGGTCATCGAGGAGATTCTGGGCGGCTTGCGGAATGGTTGAAGCGCCTCATTGATGGGTTGAGATTCAGCTGACTCCGACCCGATAGATCAATGTGTTTTGGAAGTAACCGGGCCAATCGCCGGCAATCACAAGTCTCAGATCACAACTGACATTCGACAACACTCATCTGTCCCGGCTTCCTGGCAAGAATGATGTTTAAAGTACCTCTCTGGCGCTACCTGCTTGTCGACGATCCCAGCCTTACCCGCGAACGCAAACGCGAAACCGGCGGTGCGACAGCCCAACGTCCTGCGCATCATCACAGACGACCAGGGATATGGAGATCTCGCGGTGCATGGGAACAAACAGATCAGCGCGCCAACGATGGATCGGCTGGCGCGCGTAAGCATCCGTTTCGAGCGATTTTTCGTCAGCCCGCTGTGCGCACCAACCCGGGCGTCTCTGCTGACCGCTCGTTATTTGCTGCGCACCGGTATCAGCGGCGTCGCCGAAGGGCAGGAAACGATGCGAGCCGAAGAGGTGACGATTGCCGAGGCACTAGGTACGGCAGGGTATCGTACCGGCCTGTTCGGCAAATGGCACAGCAGCGAGCATTAACCCTACACGCCGCACGGACAGGGATTTCAGGCGGCATTCGGGTTTAATGGAGAAGTGGGAACTTTATGATCTTCAGGCAGACCGCACGGAGTTAATCAACGTTGTGGAACGCCATCCCGAGGTTGTGGCCGATTTGTTGGCTCGCTGGGAGGCGTGGGCGAAGCGAACCCACACGGATCAATGGGAGGGTCCGCGCCGCAACGATTGGGGAGAGATTCCGATGCCGGAGAGGAAGGATTCATTGTGATACCGTACACACCGAGGCTTCACCGGACCAGGCGACTGACGGCGGCGATCGTTGTCCTGGCGATCTCAGTTGGAAACACGCAATGACCGCATACCGCTTCCAGACCTGGATTTCCGGCTTGGTATCTCTCTGGCTATGCCTACCGGCTTCCTCGTGGATGCTGACTGGCTGCAGTGGGGGTGGGAGAAAAGTCGTGGCAAAACCAAACGTGCTGATCCTCTATGCCGACGACTGGAGGCACGACACACTCGGCATCGCAGGCAATCCGGTTGTCCGAACGCCGCATCTCGACAAGCTGGCACGCGAGGGCTTTCGCTTTACGAACGCCCGTGTGACGACATCCATCTGCGGAGTGAGCCGCGCAACGCTCTTTACCGGCCAATGGATGTCCCGGCACGGCAACCGCGCTTTCGACACGTTTCAGACGCCGTGGGCGGAAACCTATCCAGGGCTGCTGCGCGCCAACGGTTACCATGTGGGCCACATCGGCAAGTGGCACAACGGGAAGTTCCCGACAGAGCAGTTTGATTTCGGGCGCTCCTACAGTGGGCGCCATTTCATCGAAGAGCCGGATGGCTCGACGATTCATGTGACACGGAAGAATGAAAATGACGCCCTGGAGTTCCTGCGCACTGCGCCACGCGACAAACCTTTTTGCCTGACGATGGCGTTCTTTGCCACGCACGCCGAAGACCAGAACTCGAAGCAGTATCTTTACCAGCCGGAGAGCGAATCGCTGTATCAGGACGTTACGATTCCGACGCCGAAGACCGCGACCGATGAGCATTTCAAGCGGCTGCCGCCGTTCATCGCCAACGAGAAGAACGAAGGCCGTAACCGCTGGCATTGGCGTTTCGACACGCCGGAGAAGTATCAGCAATACATGAAAGCTTACTATCGGATGGCAACCGAAGTGGATGCGACCATCGGGCGCGTTCTGGCAGAACTGAAAACGCGGGGTTTGAGCGACCACACCCTGGTCGTTTTCACCACCGACAATGGTTACTTTCACGGCGAGCACGGGCTGGCTGATAAATGGTATCCGTATGAAGAATCCATCCGCGTGCCGCTGATTGTGCGCGACCCGCGCCTGCCGGCCTCGAGACGCGGCGAAACGCACGATAGCTTCGTGCTGAACACTGACCTGGCACCGGCCATCCTTGCGTTCGCCTGCATCCCCGCGCCCGCCGGAATGCAGGGGAGGGATTTTGCACCACTGTATCTGGCGGCGAAAACACCGGGTTGGCGCGAAGAGTTTTTCTACGAGCACCCAACCATTCTCAACACTGACTTCATCCCGTCGTCGGAAGCGCTGGTGCGCCGGGACCTGAAGTACATCTACTGGCCGGATTTCAAGCATGAAGAGTTGTACGATCTGACACATGATCCGCTTGAAGAGCGCAACCTGGTGAACGACAAAGCGCGCACCAAGGTGCTGGCGGACTTACGCGAGCGCTTCGCGGAAGTGAAAGCTCAGGCGAGATGACCCGTCGCGGGTTGCTATCCCCGCGTGGCGCGCACATGGTGTGGTTTCCCTAGGCGAAGAGGGTCGCAGATATCACAAGAACGCGCGATGTGTACGCGCCCTCAATTTACCCGACAGAGTCGTACGGGCCGCCGGCCAGTTTGAGTCGTCCAGGAGGCAAGCCTCTAACCTCGGAATCTAGGAATGAACCTTCGGATCAGTAGAACAATTGCGTTAGGCCTGTTGCTGGCGGCGACTGCGGAGGTCTTTTCTCAGACACCGCCACGACCGCCGAACATCGTCCTCGTGCTGATTGACGATTACGGTTGGGCCGACAGCGGATGCTACGGCAGCGTCTACCATCGCACTCCTAACATTGATCGACTAGCCGTGCGCGGCATGCGCTTTACCGACGCCTATGCAGCAGCGCCCGTCTGTTCACCCACGCGGGCGGCGTTGATGACGGGGAAGCATCCGGCGCGACTGCATCTCACCGACTGGCTGCCCGGGCGCCGCGACCTGCCGGCTCAGATGCTCAGCCGTCCGAACATCCGGCAAGAACTGCCCTTGGAGGAAACGACGCTCGCCGAAACCCTGAAATCGGCCGGATATGCCACCGCTCATATCGGAAAATGGCATCTAGGTGGCTCCGGTTTCGCGCCTGAGCACCAAGGCTTCGATCTGAATATTGCCGGCGATCATACGGGCACCCCCCTGAGTTACTTCGCTCCATTCCGGCGTGATGGTCGCTCCATGCCCAAGCTTGAACAGGCTCCGGAAGGCCAATACCTGCCCGACCGCCTGACGGCGGAGGCCGAGCAGTTCATCGAACAGCACCGCGGCCAGCCGTTCTTCCTCTACTTGCCCCACTATTCGGTTCACATTCCGATGAAAGCGAAGCAGGAACTCATCGCCAAATACCGTACGCTGCCAGCGCCTTCGCGGGGGCAAAACAATGCCACCTATGCCGCCATGATCGAGAGCATGGATGACAGCGTCGGCAGGCTGATGCGAAAGCTGGAGCAGGCCGGATTGAGTGACGACACGCTCTTCATCTTTACTTCAGACAATGGCGGGTTATCGGTCAAGGAAGGGGCTGACACGCCGGCTACGGACAATGCGCCATTGCGCGACGGAAAGGGGTATCTCTACGAGGGGGGTCTGCGCGTCCCGCTGATCGTCAGTTGGCCGAAGCGGGTGAAGGGGGGCGGCGTTAACCCCACGCCGGTCTACAGCGCCGATCTCTTCGCCACCATGCTGGACGCAGCCGGATTGAGGAGCGCCACCGGCACGGACGGACTCAGCCTCTTACCATTGCTGACGCACACTGGCAGCCTGGGCCGCCAGGCACTCTACTGGCATTACCCGCATTACAGCAATCAGGGTGGCAAGCCGGGAGCGGCGATACGAGCGGGCCGGTACAAATTGATTGAGTTCTACGAAGACCGGCGCGTTGAGCTGTACGACCTGCAAAAGGACATCGGCGAGAGGTCTGACCTCGCGCCTAAGTTGGCGAAGAAGGCGGCCGGCATCCAGCGGCAGCTTGACAGCTGGCGTCGTGACATCAATGCCCAGATGATGACGCCCAACCCCGCCTACAAACCCGAGCGGCCTAGGGAACGCAACCCATGACAACCGAGCGAGTCCTCTTCAGTTTCTTCTTCCTGCTTCTAGCCTGGCAGCTCCCCGCCGGCACCGTGAAGCATAAAACACCGCTGCGACCCAACATCCTGTTCTGTTTCGCGGATGACTGGGGGCGCTTTGCCAGCATCTACGCCACGGTAGAAAAACACCCTTCGCTGAATGAAGTCGTCAAAACGCCCAATATTGACCGAATTGCGCGCGAAGGAGTGCTGTTTCGGCGAGCGTTCGTCAACGCGCCCTCATGCACGCCCTGCCGCAGCTCGTTGCTTTCGGGACGCTATTTCTTCAACACGGGACGCGGCGCAATTTTGCAGACGGCGGAATGGGACCCGGCGATTCCGAGCTACCCGCATTTGTTGCGCGACGCCGGATACCACATCGGCGAGACGTACAAGGTCTGGAGTCCTGGCACCCCTGTGGATGCGCCATTTGGCGCAGGCAAATACGCGTATGAGAAAGCAGGTTCCCTGCCGAATGACTTTTCAGAAAATGTGACGAAGATGATGGGCGAAGGCCAGTCGCTCAGAGCGGCGCGCTATAAGATTCTGGCGCAGGTGCGAGGAAACTTCGATGCTTTTCTGGCGGATCGCAAGCCGGGGCAGCCGTGGCATTACTGGTTCGGCCCGACGACGACGCATCGCCGCTGGATCAAGGGCTCGGGCAAGAAACTGTGGAACATCGATCCAGCAGCGTTGCAGGGTAAGCTGCCGCCCTTTCTGCCCGATGTCCCCGAAGTCCGCGAAGACGTGGCCGACTACCTCGGCGAAGTCCAGGCTTGGGACGCGTACGTCGGAGTGCTGTTAAAAAGGCTGGAGGCAACGGGTGAACTTGAGAACACACTGGTCGTCGTCAGC
>Ga0187893_10013996_pt1 | contig 11039 bp, 7 predicted proteins | sample MA1701074metaG_FD_139574 | JGI IMG/M metagenome (GOLD analysis project Ga0187893, IMG submission 139574) | White microbial mat communities from a basaltic lava cave in the Kipuka Kanohina Cave System on the Island of Hawaii, USA - MA170107-4 metaG ...
GCACGCTCGTCTACGGCTGCGCCCTCCCCGAGCACGCCGGGCCCGAAGGCGCGCCGCGGCTGCGCGAGCTGGCGCGGGCGGCGCCCGCGGTCAAGCTCTTCCTTGCCGCCGGCGCCGACCTCGAGGTTTCGGAGGCGGGCGCGCTGAGAGCCCTCTTCGCCGAGGTGGCGGCTGCCGAGGGGCTGCTGCTGCTGCACGCGGAGCTCGGACCGATCGTGCGCGCCGGGCTCGAGCGCCACGGAGAGCGCGCCGCCGACTTCTCGCGCGCCCGCTCGGTCGAGGCGGAGCACGCCGCCGTGGAGCTGTGCCTCGAGGCCGCCGCCTCGACCGGCGCGCGCATCCACTTCTTCCACGTCAGCTCGGCGCGGGCGTGCGAGGCGATCCGCGCCGCGAAGGCGCGCGGCCGCGCCGTGAGCGGAGCCGCCTGCGCCCACCACCTGCTCTTCACCGACGAGGAGGTCGGCGCGCGCGGAGCCGTCCTCAAGTGCAATCCGTCGATCAAGTCGGCGGCCGACCGCGCCGCGCTTCGCGCGGCGGTGAAGGAGGGCGCGCTCGACGTGATCCAGAGCGACCACGCGCCCCACCCGCGCGCCGAGAAGGAGCGTCCCTTTCGCGACGCTCCGTCGGGGATCCCGGGCGCCGACCTCCTCCTGCCGCTCTGGCTCGACCTGGTCGACGCGGAGGTCCTCTCGCTCGACGAGCTGGTCGAGCGCGGCGCGCTGGGGCCGGCGCGGCTGCACGGGCTGCACGATCGCGGCCGCATCGCGTCCGGCGCGCTCGCCGACCTCGTGCTGGTCGAGGAGCGGCCGTTCACCGTGAGCGAGGGCGACTTCGCCTCCAAGGCGAAGCTCTCGCCCTACGTCGGCCGGACGCTGCGGCGGCGCGCGGCGAAGGTCTGGATCGGCGGCGCCCTCGTCTTCGACCGCAGCGCTCCCGAGGACCTGGCCGCGCTCGAGCGATCGGCGCCGCCGCCACTCGGCGGAGGCGGGGCGGCCCCGGCGGCGGGCGGCGACGCCGGCGCTCCGCCGGAGGGCTGCTGCGGATGAGCCGCGACGGAATGCACGCTCCCGCGGGCGGATCGGGCGGCGCGAGCGGCGCGAGCGGCTCGGGCGGCTCGGGCGGCTCGGGCGGCTCGGGCGGCGAAGCGGGCGAGTGGAAGCACAAGGGGCCGCGCCTCACCGTCGACGCCGTGCTGGTGCGCGGCGGCCGCGTCCTGCTCGTGCGGCGCCGCTGGCCGCCGCCGGGCTGGGCGCTCCCCGGCGGGTTCGTCGACCGCGGCGAGACCGTCGAGCAGGCGGTCTGCCGCGAGACGCTCGAGGAGACGGGGCTGGTCGTGGCGCGGCTGCGCCAGCTCCACGCCTACTCCGATCCGCGGCGCGATCCGCGCCACCACACGGTGGGCATCGTCTTCGAGGTGGAGGCGGCGGGAGAGCCGGTGGCGGGCGACGACGCCGCGGAGTGCCGCTTCTTCCCGCTCGACGGCCTGCCGCCCGACGTCGCCTTCGACCACCGCCAGATCGTCGAAGACGTCCGCACCGGTCGCCACCCCGGTCCGCTGGAGCCGGCGCCGCGCCCGCCCGGCCCTTGATGCGGCGCACCGTTCAGCGGTCGCGGCCGTAGCCGAGCGCGTGCAGGTCGGGATTGACCACCCGCGGCGCGCCGTCGTCGACTCCGAGCGCCGCGCGCTCCGCGGCGCGGCGGGCCGCGAACTCGGCCAGGCGCGCGCGCAGGAGCAGCGCCTCGGGCGGCTGCTCCGCGTCCGGCCGCGGCACGCCGTCGCCGTCGAAGCGCACCAGGTTCACGCGCTCGGCCGGGTCGAGCTCGAGGTCGAACAGGGAGAGCCGCGGCAGCGGCGGGCGGATCGGCGAGTAGCGCTCGACCTCGATCAGCTTGCGGCCGCCGAGCAGGAGGGCGCGCTGCGTCCCGAGATGGACGTCGTCGAGCGCGGCGTCGTGCACCGCGTCGCCCGCCACCGCGGGCAGGAGCGCGCGGCCGCAGCCTCCCGGCAGCTCGGCGAGGCCGGCGAGCCGCAGCAGCGTCGGCGCGACGTCGGCGAGCGTGACCGGCGCGTCGACGACGCCCGGCGCGATCCCCGGCGCCCGCACCAGCAGAGGCACGCGCAGCACCTCGTCGTGAAGCGTGCGGCCGTGGCCGAAGCCGCCGTGCTCGCCGAGCTCCTCGCCGTGGTCGGAAGTCACCACGACGATCGTGCGGTCGTTCAGCCGGTGGTCGCGCAGCGCGTCGAGCAGCGCCCCGACCTCGCGGTCGGCGGCCGCGACCGTCGCGTCGTACAGCGGCACGATCCCGGCGAGCTCCTCCGCCGTCGGCGTGCGCTCGTCCTGGTCGGCGAGCGGGACGAAGGTGGCGCGCCGCGCGCCGAGATTGAAGCGCGCCACCAGGTCGGGGGGCGGCCGGTAGTTGTGCGCGAGGTAGGTGTGCACGAAGAGGAAGAACGGCTCGTCGCGGTGCTCGCCGATCCAGGCGCGCAGCGCCGCGGCGTCCCCGCGCCGCCACATGGCGTCGTTGTACTCGCGTTCGCCGCGGCGCGGGAAGTGGTCGCGGATCGGGTCGCTCTCCGGCATGAAGGGATCGAGCGTCGACCAGCGGTCGAAGCCGTGCCACAGGCCGTGCTCCGGCGCCAGGAAGGCGCCGCCGGTGAAGGCGGCGGTGGCGCAGCCGGCGTCGGCGAAGCTCTGCGCGAGGAACGGGTGGACGCCGCGGCGCGCCGCCGAGTCGAACCGCTCCACCCCGTGCACGCTCGGGTGGAGGCCGGTGAGCAGCGTGGCGTGCGAGGGCAGCGTGTAGGGGGCGAGGGCGCGCGCCTGCGTGAACACCACGCACTCGCGCGCGAACTCGTCGAGCCGCGGCGTGAGCGGGACGCCGCCGGTGCGGGCTCCGACGCGGTCGGCGCGCAGCGTGTCGACGCTCACCAGCAAGACGTTGGGAGCGGGCGGCGCCGCCGCCGGGACGATGATCCGCGGAGCCGCGAAGAGCGCGACGGCGTCGCACGGCCGTCCGCCCTCGGTGCCGGTCGAGAGGCAGAGCGTCGCCGGCCCGCCGTCGCCGACGCCGTCGAAGCGGCACTCGTGCCACCCGGAGTCCCCGGCGCCGGCGCGCACGTCCAGCGTCTCGCGCGGCAGCGGGATCTCGACGCTCCCGTCGCGCGTCTCGATTCGCGCGTAGAAGCGCACCGGCTCCTGCCCGAAGCCGCGGCGCGTCTCCTCGGCGATCCCGTAGGAGAAGCGCAGCCGGTAGGGCCCGGCCGGCGGCGCGAACGCGATTCGCACCTCGGTGGGGGGCGCCGCCACCAGCGCCGGCCGCAGGTCGTCGCCGAGCTCGAGGTCGCGGCGCCACGCGCTCCAGTGCGGCGTTCCCGCGACCTCGGCGCCGCCGTCGACGAGCGCGCGCGAGAGCGGCAGCTCGAAGAAGCTCAGCTCGTCGAAGTCGACCGCGCCGGAAGGCGGAGCCGCCGTGGGATCGGCCGACCACCAGCCGGGGACGCCGGCCACCAGCATGATCACGAGGCTGGTGGTGCGCGCCGACGTCGTGAACTCGAGGCGCGCCGGCGAGAACTCGCCCGCCCGGGCGGACGGCTCCGCGCGCAGCTCCGCCACGCGCGGACCGAAGAGCGGCTCGAGCATCGGCAGCGGAGCGTTCGCGAGGAGCGCCGGCCGGGCCGGCCGCTCGAGCTCGAGGACGACGACGCGACCGACCAGCGCGCGCTCCTCCGCCGCCGCGACGCTCTCGCCGGCGAGCGCGGACGGCGCCAGCGCGCGCCGCACCGCGCAGGTGACGACGCACGGCGACTCGGGACGCGCCGGGAGCCACCAGAGCGCGGCGCCCTGCGCGGCGTCGAACCGCAGCCCGGCCGAGCCCGCCGAGGCGGCGGCCGGGTCGAGGCGGGGAGCGGCGGGCGCCGCGGCGGCGCGCGCCGGCGGCGCGCGAACCGGCGTGAAGGTGAAGTCGTCCTCGTCGCGCTCGAAGGTGCGCCGGAAGCGCGGGAGCAGGCCCGACTCGCGCGGCTCCCGCGTGACCGGCTGCCAGAGCGACCGGATCGCCACCTCGGCGTCGGGCCGCAGCAGCCGCTCCACCCGCGAGCGCGCGAACCGGTCGGGCGAGGGTGCGCGGCGGTCGCAGGCGGGCACCAGGACGACGGCCGCGAGCACCGGCAACGCCGCCCGCGCCGCGACGCCGGCGGCGCGCGGCCGCGAGCTTGCGCACCCCGCGCGGATCAGTGGGCTTCGAGCCACGTCGGGCCCTCGCCCACGTCGACCTTGAGCGGCACGCTCAGCTCGAGCGCCCCCTCCATGCAGCGGCGCGCGAGCGCCCGGAGCGCGGCGCTCTCGCCCGGCGCGACGTCGAAGACGAGCTCGTCGTGCACCTGCAGGATCATGCGCGACTGCAGCTTCGCGGCGGAGAGCTCGCGATCCACCGCCAGCATCGCCAGCTTGATCAGGTCGGCGGCCGTCCCCTGCAGCGGGGTGTTGACGGCCACGTTGCGCGCGTTGGCCTGCACGCGCGGATCCTCGGAGTGGATCTCGGGGATGGCGCGGCGGCGGCCGAGCAGCGTGGTCACGAATCCGTCCTTGCGCGCCTGCTCGAGCGTGGCGTCGAGCCAGCGGCGCACGCCGGTGAAGACGCCGAAGTAGCGCTCGATGAACTGCTGCGCCTCGGTGAAGGAGAGCCCGGTCTCGCGGGCGAGCCGCTGCGCCCCCATGCCGTAGATGATCCCGAAGTTGATCGCCTTGGCGCGCGTGCGCATCTCGGGCCCGACCTGCTCGATCGGCACGTTGAACACGAGGGAGGCGGTGCGCCGGTGGACGTCCTCGTCGCGCGCGAAGGCGGCGAGGAGCCGCTCGTCCCGCGCCAGGTGGGCGAGGAGCCGCAGCTCGACCTGCGAGTAGTCGGCCGAGACGAGCGTCCCGCCCGGGAATCCCGACCGGAACGCGCGCCGGATCTCGCGGCCGAGCGGCGTGCGGATCGGGATGTTCTGCAGGTTGGGGTCGGAGCTCGAGAGCCGCCCGGTGGCGGCCACGGTCTGGTTGAACGAGGTGTGCAGCCGGCCGGTGCGCGGGTTCACCAGCCGAGGGAGCGTCTCGAGGTAGGTGGAGCGCAGCTTCTCGAGCTGGCGGTACTCGAGCACGGCGGCCACCAGCGGGTGGGCCTCGAGCTGCTCGAGAAACTCGGCGTTGGTGGAGAAACCGGTCTCCGTGCGCGGCACCTTGCGCACCCCGAGCTGCTCGTGCACCTTGAGCTTCTCGTAGAGCACTGCGGCGAGTTGCGGGTGCGACTTCACGTTGAACGGCTCGCCGGCGAGCGCGTGGATGTTCCGCTCGAGCTCGGCGGCGCGCGCCTGGAACTTGCCGCTCATCTCGTCGAGCGCCCGCGAGTCGAGCGCGACGCCGGCCGCCTCCATGCGCCGCAGCACGTGCACGAGGGGGAGCTCGACCCTCTCGTAGAGCTCGCGCACTCCGGCCGCCTCGAGTTCGCGCCGCAGCGGCTCGACCAGGCGGAAGGTGTAGTCGGCGTCCTCGCAGGCGTACTCGCACACCTTCTCGACCGGGACGCGGTCCATCGTGACCTGCTTCTTCCCGGCGCCGATCAGGTCGCTGGTCTTGATCTTGACGTGCTGGAAGTAGTGCAGCGCCAGCGCGTCGAGGGAGTGGCTGGTGGAGGAGGGCGCCACGCAGTAGTGCGCGACCATGGTGTCGAAGGCCAGCCCGTCGACCGGGAGCCCGTGGCGCTCGAGCACGTGCAGGTCGTACTTGGCGTTCTGGCCCGCCTTGCGCACCTTCGGGTCGGCGAGCAGCGCGCGCAGGTCGGCGAGCACCGGATCCTCCTGCAGACCGGTGGCCGCCGAGGCGTCCTGGAACAGGCCGCTGCCGGGCTCCCGGAACGGGAGGTAGGCGGCCTCGCCGGCGCGCGCGCAGAGCGACACTCCGACCAGCTCGGCCTGCAGCGGATCGAGGCCGGTCGTCTCGGTGTCGACCGTGAAGAACCCCGCCTCGCGCAGCTCGCGCACCAGCGCCTTCAGCTCCGAGCCGCCGCGCACGAGCCGGTAGCGCCGCTCCCCGGCGGGCGCCGCCTCCGCGCCGCCGTCGGGGATGCGATCGAGCAGCGAACGGAACTCGTAGCGGCGGAACAGCCGGCGCGCCGCGACCCGGTCGGCCGGGCGGCGCGCGAGCTGGGAGGGCTCGAGACCGACGTCCACGTCGTGGTCGAGCGTGACCAGCTCGCGCGAGAGGAGCGCGTCGGCGCGATGCTCGGCCAGGTTCTTCCGCAGCGCCGGCTTCTCCACCTCGTCGAGGCGGTCGTAGAGCGCATCGAGCCGATCGAAGCGCCGGAGCAGCTCGGCCGCGGTCTTCTCGCCCACCTTCGGCACGCCGGGGACGTTGTCGGAGGCGTCGCCCATCAACGCGAGGAAGTCGACCACCTGGTCGGGCCGCACGTGGAGGCGGCCGGGCACCTCGTCGGGCCCGACGATCTCCGGCTCGCCGTCCCCGCGACCCGGCATGTAGAGCTTCACGCGCGGCGAGACGAGCTGGCAGAAGTCCTTGTCGCCCGAGACGATCCGCACGTCGAAGCCGTCGCGCGCGGCGCGCCGGGCGAGCGACGCGATGATGTCGTCGGCCTCGAATCCGGGGCGCTCGAGCACCGGGATCGAGAGCGCGTCGAGCACGCTGCGGATGCCGGTGAGCTGCGCCACCAGCTCGTCGGGCATCTTCTGGCGCGTCGCCTTGTACTCGGGGAAGCGGGCGTGGCGGAAGGTCGGCTCGGGGGTGTCGAAGACCACCGCGAGGTGGGTGGGCTGCTCGCGCTCGAGGAGGCGCAGCAGCGCCGACGCGAAGCCGAAGATCGCCGAGACCACCTCGCCCTGGGGAGTCACCAGGGGGTTGCGCACGAAGGCGAAGTGGGACCGGTAGGCGAGCGCCGACCCGTCGACCAGGTAGAGCGTCGGGGGGGCGGGGCTGGTCATCGAGCGCGGCTCACCGTCCTGCCTCCCGGGGGTGGTCGGCCCCGGTCCACCCGGGTGCCCGTCACCCCGGAGCGACAACAAGGTAACCAACCACGACGGGGGAAGCTGAAAAAGGTGCGAATGCCGCCCCCCTTGCGACGACAGATGCCAGGCAGGACGGAATTGGGCGGAACTTCACGGTTCGAGGGCCCCATCCAAGCGACAGCGCCGGCGCGGCCTTTGCCGGGCCGGCTCGATGCAAACGCCGCCCCGCGTGCGCGGGGCGGTCTCGGGAAGAGGAACGGCAGGGAGGACTGGGGACCACCACAACAGAGACTGCAGCAGGGAGGCGGTTGGCCCGGAGATCCCGGCCGACGCCTGGCAGCCGCGGGGCGGTTGGCACGCGAAAGGATGGACAGGGAGCGACTGCCATGGCGCTCGGATTACACGGGAGGAGGGGGTTGATGGGAACGAGCTTCGGGGACTGCACGTGCAGCATCCTGAATGCACGTGAGGAGAAGCTCCTCGACGACGAGGGGCGAGTGCAGGTTCGGCTCATCTGCAATCGGTGCGGGGCGGTGCTCGACTCGGAGCTCCTGCCCCCGGTGCGGCGCCGGACGGCTCCGGCGGGGATGCCGCAGGAGACGGAAGCGGCGGAAGGGACGTAACGTCCAAGCGGCCGCCGCGGACGGAATCGACCGGCCGCAACGAATCGGGCCCGACGGCTTGCGTCAGACCGTCCTCATCGTCGCTGCGTCCGCCGTGCTCCTCGCCGCGGGCGGGATCGCGCTCCGCTCGCTCCTGAGGAGCCAGGCGCGCAGCGCCGAGGTCGAGCGCCTGGTCGAGCACGCGCGAGAGCTCGCTCGGAGCGAGCAGGGGCTCTCCTCCGCGGCGATCGAGCTCCAGCGCGCGCTCGCCCTCGATCCCGACAGCGTTCCCGCGCTGATCGAGCGCGGCGAGGTCTGCCTGCGGCTCGCCCGGCTCGACGAGTCGATCGCGCATCTCCGCCATGCGGTGGTCGTCGCGGAACGGACCGGCGCCGACGGGCGTGCGCGGGCGCAGCTCGTGCTCGCCCGGTCGCTGATGCAGCGCTACCGCGGATCGAGCGCCGAGGAGGACTTCCGCGGCGCCCACAACGCGTTCCTCGCGGCGCAGCACGATCCCGCGTGGAGCGCCGAGGCGCTCGAAGGGCGCGCGACGCTCTTCCTCGAAAAGGGGCGCAACCGCAACGTCGAGAAGGCGCTTGCGCTGTTCGACGAGTTCCTCCGCCTCCACTCCGGCCATCCTCTCGAGCCCGGAATCCGCGAGTTCGTAGATCAGCTGCGCGGCCGATCGGCCGCGGACGGCGGCTGATCGCCGTTCCTTGCGGCGTCTCGCGGGCGCGCCTACGATCGGCGCGCGTCCGCGATGGCGCCGTTCGTCCGCCCGAGACCCGACGGGCGGATCGCGGCGCGCTCCGGTCCCCGGGAGGCCGCCGTGTCCGAGTTCGGCGTCACCCTGCTGATCCTCGCCGTCGTGCTGGCGCTCGCCTGGCTGGTGCTGCAGCGCGTCGGCGCGCTCGGCCGCGGCGTGCGGGAGCTCGCGCGCGCCGAGGATCTGCGCGCCCTCGCCCGCTCCGCGGAGGCCGCCGGCTCCCACGAGCGGCTCCAGCCGATCGAGGAATCGCTGCGGCGGCTCTCCGACGCCGTCTCGAAGCTCCCGGCGCCGCTCGAGCCCAAGGATCTGGTGCCGGTGCAGGAGCGCCTCGAGCTCCTCGCGCGCGCCGTCGACGAGCTGCGCCATCACGTCGACGAGCTGCGGTCGCGCGGGCCCGACGCCGTCGCCGCGGTCGGGGCGGGGGCCCAGGTGCTGCGCACGCTCCAGCAGCGCGGCTTCGAGTCGGTCCGCATCGTGGGCGAGATCGCCGACGAGGAGCCGGGCGACTCCGCGCGCGTCCCGGTCGAGGCGCGCCGCGGCGGGATGTCGTTCAAGGGATTCGTCACCCTCGAGGGAGGGCGGGTCGAGTCGGTGGCGCTCAAGCCCGTCACCGAGGTCTTCCCGTGAGCGACGCCACCCACCCGCAGCCGGTGGCGGCGGAGACGCTGCCGCGCCGAGTCGGGGAGCGCGTCGAGATCCGGGGCTGGCTCTACAACCGGCGCTCGAGCGGGAAGCTGCACTTCCTCGAGGTGCGCGACGGGACGGCGATCGTGCAGGCGGTCGCCTTCGCGCCCGGGATGGAGCCGGCGCTGTTCGAACAGCTCGGCGGCCTTCCGCAGGAGAGCGCGCTCGTCGTGCGCGGTGTCGTGAAGGCGGCGCCGCGCCAGGCGCTGGGCGTCGAGATCGGCATCGAGTCGGCCGAGGTCGTCTCGATCGCCGAGCCCTACCCGATCACCAAGAAGGAGCACTCGCCCGAATTCCTGCTCGAGCGCCGCCACCTGTGGATCCGGTCGCGCAAGCAGCACGCGACGCTGCGCATCCGCGCCCGGATCATCCGGGCGATCCGCGATTTCCTCGACCAGCGCGGCTTCCTCTGCGTCGACTCGCCGATCTTCACGCCGTCGGCCTGCGAGGGGACCACGACGCTGTTCGAGGTGCCTTATTTCGAGGACGAGAAGGCCTTCCTGAGCCAGAGCGGGCAGCTCTACGCCGAGGCGTCGGCCATGGCCTTCGGCAAGGTCTATTGCTTCGGCCCCACCTTCCGCGCCGAGAAGAGCAAGACGCGCCGCCACCTCACCGAGTTCTGGATGGTCGAGCCCGAGATCGCCTGGGCGACGCTCGACGACGTGATGGTCCTGATGGAGGACCTCGTCATCGAGATCGTGGAGTGCGTGCTGCGCGACCGCCGCGCCGAGCTCGCCACCCTCGAGCGCGACGTGGCGAAGCTCGAGAAGGTGACCCGGCCCTTCCCGCGCATGAGCTACACCGAGGCGGTCGATCTGCTCCGGACGGGCGGCCACCCGTTCGAGTGGGGCGGCGACTTCGGCGCCCCGGACGAGGCGGAGCTCAGCGGCCGGTTCGAGCGGCCGCTGCTGGTCCACCGCTTCCCGGCGGCGATCAAGGCGTTCTACGCCCGGCGCGACCCGCAGGACGACCGCCTGGCGCTGGGCTGCGACTGCCTGGCGCCGGAGGGCTACGGCGAGATCATCGGCGGCGGCGAGCGCGCCACCGACCTCGCCTTCCTGCTGCAGCAGATCGAGGCGCACAAGCTTCCGCAGTCGGCGTTCGAGTGGTATCTCGATCTGCGCCGCTACGGCGGCGTGCCGCACGCCGGATTCGGGCTCGGCGTCGAGCGCACCACGGCCTGGATCTGCGGGACGCACCACGTGCGCGAGTGCATCCCGTTCCCGCGGATGCTCTACCGAATCGTGCCGTGAACCGCGTCCGGATCGCGGACCTCCGTCCGGCGCAGCCGTGCGAGCTCGCGGGGCGCGCGGTGGAGCGGCGCGGGGCGCGCGGCGTGCTGCTGCGCGACGGGTCGGGGGAGGTCGAGGTGGAGCTGGCGTCGTCGGACGCGACGCCGGCGCCGGGCGCGCTGCTGCGCGTCGAGGGCCGGCTGCGCGCCGACGGCTCGTTCCTCGCCGTGCGCGTGACGATGTGCGGAGGGCCGGCGCTGCGCGCGGGCGAGACGGCCGAGTGGGCCGATCCCGCCTGGGTCGGCCGGCGTGCGCAGCTGCGAGCGCGCGACCTCCTGCTGCGCACGCTGCGCGGCTGGTTCCACGCCGAGGGGTTCCTCGAGGTGGAGACCCCCGTGCTCCTCGCCGCGCCCGGGCAGGAGCCGCACCTGCTGCCGTTCGCGACCGCGTTCCACGGCCGCTCGGGAGCGGCGCCGAGGTGGCTCGCCACCTCCCCCGAGTACGCGATGAAGCGGCTGCTCGCCGTCGGCCTCGAGCGGATCTTCCAGCTCGGCCGCGCCTTCCGCGACGGCCGCGACGAGTCGTCGCCGCTGCACGCTCCCGAGTTCACCCTGGCGGAGTGGTACCGCGCCTGGGAACCGCTCGAGGCGATCGGCCGCGACGTCGCGGCGCTGCTGGGCGCGGCCGCCGGCGCGCTTTGCGGCGCGACGCGCATCGAGCGCGGCGGGCGCGCCTGCGAGCTCGCGGCGGGC
>Ga0187893_10013997_pt1 | contig 11038 bp, 9 predicted proteins | sample MA1701074metaG_FD_139574 | JGI IMG/M metagenome (GOLD analysis project Ga0187893, IMG submission 139574) | White microbial mat communities from a basaltic lava cave in the Kipuka Kanohina Cave System on the Island of Hawaii, USA - MA170107-4 metaG ...
CTCGCGGTCCGGAAAAACCTCGTCCTGCAGCGGCAGGAAGGCGCCGCCGGAATCGACCAGGTACACGCAGGGCAGCCGGTTCTCGAGCGCAATCTCCTGCGCGCGCAGGTGCTTCTTGACCGTCACCGGGTAATAGGTGCCGCCCTTGACGGTCGCGTCGTTCGCGACCACCAGGAGCTCCTGGCCGAGCACGCGGCCGATGCCCGCCACCAGACCGGCGGCCGGCGCCTCGTCGCCGTACATGCCGGAGGCGGCGAGCGGCGCGATCTCGAGGAACGGGCTGCCTGGGTCGAGCAGCGCCTCGATGCGGTCGCGCGGCAGCAGCTTGCCGCGGGCCAGGTGCTTCGCGCGCGCATCCTCGCCGCCGCCGGCGGCGGCGGCGGCCAGGCGCCGGCGCAGGTCCGCCACCAGTCCCGACATCTGCGCGGCGTTCTCGTGGAATTCCGCGGTGCCGGCATCGACCCGCGTGGCGAGGCGGCTCATGGCGCGCTCGCGCGCAACAGCTCGCGCCCGATCAGCATGCGGCGTATCTCATTGGTGCCGGCTCCGATCTCGTACAGCTTCGCGTCGCGCAGGATGCGTCCGGCCGGGTATTCGTTGATGTAGCCGTTGCCGCCCAGCACCTGGATCGCCTCGAGCCCGGCCTGCGTCGCTCGCTCCGATGCGATCAAGAGGCAGGCGGCTGCGTCGTAGCGGGTCGCTTTGCCGGCGTCGCAGGCGCGCGCGACCGCGTAGGCATAGGCGCGCGAGGCGTTGCAGGCGGAGTAGAGCTCGGCGAGCTTGGCCTGCATCAGCTGAAAGCTGCCGATCGGCCGGCCGAACTGCTGGCGGTCGTGCAGGTAGGGAACGACCAGGTCGAGCGCCGCGCGCATCAGCCCGAGAGGCCCGCCGGTCAGTACGACGCGCTCGTAGTCGAGTCCGGACATCAGGATCTCGGCGCCGCCGCCCGGCTGGCCGAGCAGATTGCGCTCCGGCACGAAGCAGTCCTCAAACACCAGCTCGCAGGTGTCCGAGCCGCGCATGCCGAGCTTGTCGAGCTTCTGCGCGGCGCGATAGCCCTTCATGCCGCGCTCGGCGATGAAGGCTGTGATGCCGGAGGCGCCGCTGCCGGGCGCGATCGTCGCGTAGACGATCGCGGTGTCGGCCTCCGGCCCGTTCGTGATCCACATCTTGCTGCCGTTCAGGACCCAGCCGCCGGCGCGGCGGTCGGCGCGGGTGCGCATCGACACGACGTCCGAGCCGGCGCCCGGTTCGCTCATGGCGAGCGCGCCGATGTCCTCGCCGCTTGCCAAGCGCGGCAGATACCGCTGTTTCTGCTCCTCGCTGCCGAAGCGTCGCAGCTGGTTCACGCACAGGTTCGAATGCGCGCCGTAGGACAGGCCGATCGAGCCCGATACGCGGCTGATCTCCTCCATCGCGACCACGTGCTCGAGATAGCCGAAGCCGACGCCGCCATACTCCTCGGGTACCGTGATGCCGAGCAGTCCCATCGCACCGAGCTCCGGCCACAGCTCGCGCGGGAAGCGGTTGCTGCGGTCGATCTCGTCCGCCTGCGGGGCGATGCGGCGCAGCGCGAATTCGCGCACCGCCTGGCGCAGTTCGTCCACGCGTTCGCCGAGCTGGAAATCGAAGTCGACGTCGAACATGGCGGGTCCCGGGTTCGGCCTTGCGTCGGGCATCATATTGTCCGACAATCAGACAGGCAAGTGCATGTTGCAGAAAGGGTGACCCATGTTCGAGCCTCTGAGTTATGCGCCTGCCTACCTGCGGGTTTCCGAGGAGATCCGCGGCCGCATCCTGCGCCGGGAACTCTCCGAGGGTCAGGCGCTGCCGACGGAAACCGAGCTGGCGCGCCAGTTCGAGGTCAACCGCTCGACCGTGCGCGAGGCCCTGCGCAAGCTCGAGAGCGCGGGGCTCCTGGGCCGGCGCCGGGGCGGCAAACGCCTCTATGTCACGCGCCCGACGCGGGAGACGGTGGGAGGCGGCCTGTCACAGGCGCTCGCGCTGCACCGGGCGCGGGCCGTGGATGTCTGGGAGGCGCTGCAGGCGGTGCAGCCCGGCATCGCCGCGGCGGCGGCCGCGCGCCGCGACGCGTCCGCACTCGCGCGCCTCGAAGCCGTGGCCCGGCGCCTGGCCGCGCGCAACGCCGGGCGCGACCAGGCGGTCGCGGACGTGGCGGAGTTCTTCGATGCGCTCGGCGAAGCGAGCGGCAATCCGGTCTTTGTGCTGTTGAACGAGCCGCTGCTGCGGCTGTTGCGGCCGAGCCTCGCGATCATCCTCGATCGCGTGCCCCAGGCGCGCGGTCGCATCGAGGCGGCGCAGGAGAAAGTCGTGGCGGCGGTGCGCGCCGGCGATTCGGTGACCGCGGCCGAGTGGATGGCGCGCCATGTCCGCGACTTCCGCCGCGGCTTCGAGGTCGCCGGGATCCCGCTCTCGACCGAGGTCGGACCGCCCGATGCCGCGCTCAGCTGAGCTCGAGCGCGATCGCGGTCGCTTCGCCGCCGCCGATGCACAGCGCCGCAACGCCACGCCTGCCACCGCGGCACTTCAGTGCATGGATCAGGGTCGCGAGGATGCGCGCCCCGGTCGCTCCGATGGGGTGGCCGAGGGCACAGGCGCCGCCGTGGACGTTGACGCGGTCGTGCTGGATCCCGATGTCTTTCATCGCCGCCATCGTAACCACGGCGAAGGCCTCATTGATCTCGTAGAGATCAACGTCGGTCGCCTTCCAGCCGGTCATCTTGAGTACTTTCGCGATGGCGCCGCCGGGCGCGGTCGTGAACCATTCCGGCTCGTGCGCGTGACTCGCCTGCGCCAGGATGCGGGCGACCGGCTTGAGCTTGGCGGCCTCGGCCGCTTCCTCGCGCGCGAGCACGAGCGCGGCCGCACCGTCGGAGATCGAGGAGGAGCTGGCCGCGGTGACCGTGCCGTCCTTGCCGAAAGCGGGCTTCAGGTTGGGAATTTTCTCGATCGAGACCGTGAACGGCGTTTCATCGCGCTCGACCACGCGCTCACCCTTGCGATCGGCGATCGTCACCGGCGCGATCTCGCCGGCGAAGGCACCCGATTCGACCGCCGCTACCGCCCGGCGCACGGACTCGGCGGCGAAGCCGTCCTGATCGGCACGCGAGAAGCCGTACTTGGCCGCGGTCGCGTCCGCGAATACGCCCATGAGCTTGCCGTCCCAGGGGCTCTGCAAGCCGTCGTAGAACATGTGGTCGATGATCTCGCCGTGCCCCATGCGGAAGCCGGCGCGTGCCTTGGGCAGCAGATACGGCGCGTTGGTCATGGACTCGAGCCCGCCGGCGACGATGAAATCCGCGCCGCCGGCCGCGAGCTGATCGGCGGCCATCATGACGGCCTTCATGCCGGAGCCGCACATCTTGTTGACCGTGGTCGCGGCGACCGATTTCGGCAGACCGCCGCCGAGCGCCGCCTGCCGGGCGGGCGCCTGGCCCTGACCCGCGGGCAGAACGCAACCCATGATGGCTTCGCTGACCTGGCCGGGCTGGATGCCGGAGGCGGCAATCGCGGCGCGGATCGCGGCGGCGCCCAGGGCGTGCCCGGGGACCGCGCTGAAAACGCCGAGCATCGCGCCGATGGGCGTGCGTCGGGCGGACAGAATCAGGACGTTGTCTGTTGTCATAGCCTGCCATTTTGCCCTGCAAAAGCGCGCTTGTCTCCCCGGGTCACAGGCGCAGCCGGCGCGAGCGGATACACTCTGGATTCCCTGCGGAGGCGCGCATGAGCAGTCCGGCCGAACGCATCGACAGTGCCGCGCAGACGGCGCGCGGCCCGCTGCGCTTCGTGAGCGCGGCCTCGCTGTTCGACGGCCATGATGCGGCCATCAACATCATCCGCCGGATCCTGCAGGCCCATGGCGCCGAGGTCATCCACCTCGGCCACAACAGGAGCGTCGCCGACATCGTGCGCGCCGCGATCCAGGAGGACGCCGACGGCGTCGCGGTCAGCAGCTACCAGGGCGGGCACAACGAGTACTTCCGCTACATGGTCGACATGTTGCGCGAGCGCGGCGCCGGCCACGTCAAGGTGGTCGTGGGCGGGGGCGGTACGATCGCGCCGCACGAGGTCGAGGAGCTCGAGGCCTACGGCGTCGAGAAAATCTACACGCCGGACGACGGCCTGAAACTCGGCCTCGACGGCATGATCGACGACGTGTTCCGCCGCGTGCTGGCCATGCCGCGGCCCGCCTGGGGCGGCGGCACGGTCTCCGCCGAAGACCCGGTGATGCTCGCCCGCGCAATCACGGCGCTCGAGCTCGGCAGCGACGAGGATCTGGTCGCGCGCATCCGCCGGGAAAGCGCGAAAACGCTGAACCGGCCGCCGGTGCTCGGCATCACCGGCACGGGCGGCGCCGGCAAGTCGTCACTGACCGACGAGCTCCTGACGCGCATCGGGCGCTGGTTCCCGGACCGGCGCGTGGCGGTGGTGGCCATGGACCCGACGCGCCGCCGCACTGGCGGCGCGCTGCTCGGCGACCGCATTCGCATGAATGCCCTGGTGAGCGAGCAGCTCTTCATGCGCTCGCTGGCGACGCGCCGGCAGCACCTCGCGACCTCGGCGGTGCTGGCGGACACGGTGCAGCTCCTGAAGCTGGCAGGCTTCGACCTGATCGTGGTCGAGACCGCGGGCATCGGCCAGAGCGATTCCGAGATCGTGGATCTGGTCGACCTGTCGATGTACGTGATGACGGCCGACTACGGCGCGGCGAGCCAGCTCGAGAAGATCGACATGCTGGATTTTGCCGACTTCATCGTGCTCAACAAGTTCGAGAAGCGCGGCGCCGAGGACGCGCTGCGCGACGTGCGCAAGCAGGTGGCGCGCAACCGCAAGCTGTTCAAGACCCCGCCCGCGGAGCTGCCGGTCTACCCGACCATTGCGAGCCAGTTCAACGACGCCGGCGTCAATGCGCTGTTCGCCGCGCTGTGCGGGCGGCTGCATGCGCAGTGGGGTCGCCTGCGTTCCTGGCGGCCGGACGGCCTGGCGCCGCTCGGCGAGCCGAAGCGCCAGGCGATCATCCCGGGCGCGCGCGTGCGCTACCTCGCCGAGATCGCCGCGGGCGGGCGTGGCGCGCATGAGCGCGCCCAGGGCGCCGCGCAGGCGGCGGCCCGCGCGCACGGACTCTGGCGCGCGCTGGCCGCGCTCGACGGGGCGGCGATGCCGCCGCCGCTCGAGCGCTACGCCGACGCGGCGCAGGCCGGCGACGACGCCGCGACCAGGCTGCGGCGCGAGTACCACGGCGCCCTCGACGCGATCGGCGCGGAGGGCGTGGCGCTCCTGAAACAATGGCCGGCGCGCCGGGCTGCGGCCGAGGCGGAGGAGTACTGCTACCGCGTGCGCGACCGCGAGGTACGCGGGCCGAACTACACCGAGTCGCTGTCACACCTGCGCCTGCCGAAGATCGCCGCGCCGCGCTTCGAGGACTGGGGCGCACAGCTCGCCTTCCTGATGACCGAGAACCTGCCGGGCTCGTATCCCTACACCGGCGGCATCTATCCGTACCGGCGCGAGGACGAGGACCCGACTCGCATGTTCGCGGGCGAGGGCATGCCCGAGCGCACCAACCGGCGCTTCCACTACCTGGCGCGCGGCCACAAGGCGGCGCGTCTCTCGACCGCCTTCGACTCAACCACGCTCTACGGCGAGGACCCGGACGAGCGACCGGATATCTACGGCCGCATCGGCAACTCGGGCGTCTCGATCGCGACGCTCGACGACATGAAGCGCCTGTACTCGGGTTTCGACCTCTGTTCGCCTTCGACCTCCGTGTCCATGACCATCAACGGCCCCGCGCCGATGATCCTCGCCATGTTCATGAACACCGCCGTGGACCAGCAGGTGGAGCGCTGGCTGCGCGCGCAGGGGCGCTGGGAGGAGGCCGAGGCGATGATCGCCAGGCTCTACGCCGGCCGTCAGCGGCCCGCCTACCGCGGCGAGCTGCCCGCGGGCCACGACGGCTCGGGGCTCGGCCTGGTCGGGGTCAGCGGCGACCAGGTGGTCGATGCGGAGACCTACGCGAAGATCCGCGAAGACGCGCTCGCGCGCGTGCGCGGGACGGTGCAGGCGGACATCCTGAAGGAGGACCAGGCCCAGAACACCTGCATTTTCTCGACCGAGTTCGCGCTCCGGATGATGGGCGACGTGCAGCAGTACTTCATCGACCACCGCGTGCGCAACTTCTACTCGGTGTCGATCTCCGGCTACCACATCGCCGAGGCCGGGGCGAATCCGGTGTCGCAGCTGGCCTTCACGCTCGCGAACGGCTTCACAATCGTCGAGTACTACCTGGCGCGTGGCATGAAGATCGACGAGTTCGCGCCCAACCTGTCGTTCTTCTTCTCGAACGGCATGGATCCGGAGTACGCCGTGATCGGCCGCGTGGCGCGCCGCATCTGGGCGCGCGCGATGCGCGACCGCTACGGCGCGGCGCCGCGCAGCCAGATGCTCAAGTATCACGTGCAGACCTCGGGCCGCTCGCTGCACGCTCGCGAGATCCAGTTCAACGACATCCGCACCACGCTGCAGGCAATGTACGCGCTGTTCGACAGCTGCAACAGCCTGCACACGAATGCCTACGACGAGGCCATCACCACGCCGACCGAGGAGAGCGTGCGCCGCGCGGTCGCGATCCAATTGATCATCGCGCGCGAGCTCGGCCTGAATTTCAACCAGAATCCCTGGCAGGGATCCTTCGTGCTGGAGCGGCTGACCGACCTGGTCGAGGAAGCCGTGTACCGGGAGTTCGACAGCCTGTCGGAGCGCGGCGGCGTGCTGGGCGCGATGGAGACCATGTACCAGCGCGGCAAGATCCAGGAAGAGTCGCTCTACTACGAGCACAGGAAGCACGACGGGAGCCTGCCGATCATCGGCGTCAACACCTTCCTGCCCGAGCACGGCAGCGGCGACGAGCTCCGGAACGCCGAGCTGATCCGCTCGACCGAGGAGGAGAAGCAGGCACAGGTAGCGGGCGTGGGCGCGTACAACGGGGCGCACGACGCGGCGCAGGGCGAGGCGCTGGCGCGGCTGCAGCGGGTGGCGGCGGAGGGCGGCAATGTGTTCGGCGCGCTGATGGAGACGGTCAAGTCCGCCTCGCTCGGGCGCATCTCGCGCGCGCTGTACGCGGTCGGCGGCCAGTACCGCCGCAACATGTAAAAAGGGGACGCAACCCTTTTCTGTATTGCAGAAAAGGGTTGCGTCCCCTTTTTACAGCAGGGGCTCGCCGACCGCGTGGGCGATGCGCTCGCGCGCCAGGTCGCGCAGCTTCGCGGCGGAGCCGCCGGCGCCGGTCGCGACCGGCAGCGGCGCCAGCGCCTCGACCTCGATCCGTCCCCAGCGCGGCAGCAGCGTGCGCGCGCGCATGATCCGGCGGGTGCCGCGGATCGCGACCGGCGCCAGCGGCACGCCGGTGCGCACGGCGGCGGCAAAAGCCCCGCTGTGAAAGCGCCCGACGCCGGTTTCGGGCCGGAAGGTTCCTTCCGGGAAAAAGGCGACGGCCTGTCCCAGACCGACCGCGCGCAGGATCCGGCGCGCGTCGCCCGCGCCCTCGTGGCGATCTTTGCGCGCCACGAAATGGTGGCCGAGGCGCCGCATCAGCAATCCGGCGAGCGGGATGCCCGCGGCTTCCTTCTTGATGACGAATCCGAAGCGCGGCGGCAGGCAGGCGAACAGAAGCGGCCCGTCCACGTAGCTCGCGTGGTTGGCGACGATGATGCAGGGTCCCGAAGGCAGCCGCTCGAGGCCGTTGACGCGGACCGGCAACCCGCACAGCGGAAAATAGGCGCGGCAGACGAGGCGGGCCGCGGCGCGGCGCGCGCCGAGCGTCGGCAGGAGGAGGATGGGCACCGCCGCCACCAGCAGCATCGGCAGCAGCAGCAGCCAGACCCAAAGGCCCCACAGCAGTCGCAGGGGGTTCGGCCACGTCACCGGTACGGCTCCTCGGGTACGGGGTACTGTGAACTGGTTCCGGTTATGTTAATGGTCGTCGGTACCCTGTGAGCCGGGTCACGTTCGACCCCGTCGGAGGCGAACCATACTGCGTCCGCATTCTGTTGCACCAGCGCGCCGCAGGGGTGCCTGCGGCGACGCCGCTGTCCGCGAACGGAAGCAGGACCGGCACATGAGCGCAGCCATGAAATCCTCGACATCGGTGCGCGCCGCGACGCTCGCGCAGGCGGATGGGGCGGACCAGGCGATCGAGCCCGTGATCGTCCGCTTCCTCGACGCGGTCTGGATGGAGCGCGGACTGTCACCGAACACGCTGGCCGCCTACCGCGCCGACCTCACGGCGCTCTCGCGCTGGCTCAAGCAGCGCAGTACGGCACTCGCGAAGACCACGCGCAACGACCTGCTCGCCTTCATCGCCTGGCGTGTGGAAACCGGCGCGCGCCCGCGCTCGACCGCGCGCCAGCTGTCGAGCTTCCGCCGCTTCTTCCGGTACCTGGTGCGCGAGGGCGTAGTCAAGGAGGACCCGACCGCGCAGATCGCGATGCCCAAGATCGGACGCAGCCTTCCGCGCTCGCTCACCGAGAGTCAGGTCGATGCGCTCCTGGCCGCGCCGCAGACCACCGATCCGCTCGGCCACCGCGACCGCGCGATGCTCGAAGTCCTCTATGCGACCGGGCTCAGGGTGTCCGAACTCGTGAGCCTGCGGCACGGCCAGGTCAACCTCAACCAGGGCGTGCTACGCATCGTCGGCAAGGGCAATCGCGAGCGGCTGATTCCGCTCGGCGAGGAGGCGGTGCGCTGGCTTTCCGAGTTCGTGCGCGGCGCACGCGGCGAGATCCTGCTCGACCGCCAGACCGACCATCTGTTCCCGACCCGGCGCGGCGACCGCATGACGCGCCAGGCGTTCTGGCACATCATCAAGCGCTATGCCCGGAAGGCGGGCATCGACAAGGACCTGTCGCCGCACACGCTGCGCCACGCCTTCGCGACCCACCTGCTGAACCACGGCGCCGACCTGCGCGTGGTGCAGATGCTGCTGGGCCACAGCGACCTCTCGACGACGCAGATCTACACGCACGTGGCCCGCGAGCGCATGAAGGAACTGCACGCGCAGCACCATCCGCGCGGCTGATAGACTGTCGCCGCCGAACCGCGGGATGCGACCGCGGTCCAAGAGCCTGCCGCCGGCGTCCGAGGTGCGCGTGAGACCCGCATTCCGAATCCCGCTTTCCCTGGCCGTGAGCTTGCTGGTCGCGGGCGCAGCCGCTGGCCAGCCGCCCGGCAAGGGTACCGACGTGCGCGCGGAGATCGCGCGCCGGCTCGAGGTCAAGATCGAAGACGTCAAGCCGTCGCCGATCGAGGGTCTGTACGAGATCCGCTCCGGCGCGGAGGTCGGTTACGTCTCGGTGGACGGACGCTTCTACGTGGATGGCGACGTGTTCGACATGCAGACGCGCGCCAACCTGACCGAGGCGCGCCGACAGGAAGGGCGGATCGGGCTTCTGGCCGGGGTCGCGGAGCGCGAAGCGATCGTGTTTGCTCCCGCGGGCAAGCCGCGCCACACGCTGACCGTCTTCACCGACATCGACTGCGCCTATTGCCGGCGCATGCACCAGGAGATGGCGGAGCTCAACCGGCTCGGCATCCGCGTGCGCTACCTGATGTACCCGCGCGGGGGACCCGGTTCCGAGTCCTGGAAGAAAGCCGAAGCCGTCTGGTGCAGCGCCGACCGCAAAGACGCGCTGACGCGCGCCAAGCGTGGCGAAGCCGTGAAGGCCGCCCGATGCGAAACGCCGGTGGCCGCACATTACGCGCTCGCTCGGGATCTGGGCATCCGCGGCACGCCCGGCGTCATCACCGAACGCGGCGAATATCTCGCCGGCTACCTGCCGGCGTCCCAGCTCGCCGAGTACCTCGCCAAACTGCCCGCGGTCGCGGCGACCGACTGATCAGCGCTCGAGCAGCGCGCGCTTGTCCTTGACGTCCTTCCACGCGTCGGCATCGGCCGGCGGCTCGCCGCGCTGCGTGATGACCGGCCATTCCTTGGCCAGCTCGGCGTTCAGCGCGAGGTATTCCTCCTGTCCCGCTGGCACCTCCTCCTCAGAGTAGATCGCCTCGACCGGGCATTCCGGCTCGCACAGCGTGCAGTCGATGCATTCCTCGGGATCGATCACGAGGAAGTTCGGCCCTTCGTGGAAGCAGTCCACCGGGCAGACCTCGACGCAATCCATATACTTGCACTTGATGCAGGTTTCGGTGACGACGAAGGTCATCGGGGCTCCGGGTCCGGCCTGGCAGCGGCGAATTGTGCCACAGGCCCGCGCGCGCGCCTCAGCCTTGCGCCGGCGGCCGCTCAATGGCGGCGAAGTGCAGCTCCTCCCGCCCGGCGGCGCGGTCCTCCAGGAAGCGGCGCAACGTGAACACCACGCTCGGGAAGGCGAGCTCCGCCCAGGGGATCTCGTGCTCGGCGGCGAGCTTCACCTCCAGGCTCTCGACACCGACGCCGAACTCGGGTGAGGCGAACGTGGCGCGGAACATCACGTGCACCTGCTGTGCATGCAGCACGTGCACGATCGCGCACAGCCGCCCGACCTCGACCTGCGCCAGGGCCTCTTCCTGGCATTCGCGCGCGGCCGCCTGCTGCAGGGTCTCGCCGTTCTCCATGAAGCCGGCCGGCACGGTCCAGAATCCGCGGCGCGGCTCGATCGCGCGCCGGCACAGGAGAATCCGGCCGCCGGACTCGGCGACGCAGCCGGCGACCAGCTTCGGGTTGTGGTAATGGACGGCGCCGCAGGCGCTGCACACGTCGCGTGGCAGGTGATCGCCGGCAGGGATGCGGCGCACCACGGCAGCGCCGCAGCTCGGGCAGAAGTTCATCGGCCCGATTGTGGTCGCCGCGGGCGGTGCTGCCAAGCCACGCCGGCGGCAGGACGGGCGGCGGCCATGGCCGTATACTCGCCCCCCGCGCAGCCGGGATGGCGGAATTGGCAGACGCAGTGGACTCAAAATCCACCGGTGGCGACATCGTGCGAGTTCGAGTCTCGCTCCCGGCACCACCTGAAAACAGCGGCCC
>Ga0187893_10013998_pt1 | contig 11037 bp, 11 predicted proteins | sample MA1701074metaG_FD_139574 | JGI IMG/M metagenome (GOLD analysis project Ga0187893, IMG submission 139574) | White microbial mat communities from a basaltic lava cave in the Kipuka Kanohina Cave System on the Island of Hawaii, USA - MA170107-4 metaG ...
GAGCACGGCATCTGGGACTGCACCAGGTGCAATTTCTGCGTGGAGGTCTGTCCCAAGGATGTGAAGCCGATGGAGGCGATCATCAGGCTGCGCCGTGGGTCGATCGAAGCAGGTCTCACCTCTACGGGCGGGGCGCGCCACATCATCGGCTTCGCGCAGATCATCGAGCGGGAGGGACGCCTGAACGAAGCGGTCATGCCGCTGAAGGTCGTGGGATGGTCCCCCAGGCGACTCCTGCACGTGATGCCGCTGGGCATCCGGATGTTGCTGAAGGGCAAGGTTCCCAACCCGCTGGGCCAGGCTCTGCCAGGCCTGGCCCAGGTGAAGCATATCTTCAATGCCTTCCGCCGGCCAAGACCGACGTAATGGCCCACGAGTATCGACTCCTTGAGGACATTGCCTTGGCCGACGCCGCTTTCGAGGCCAGGGGAGACTCCCCCTCTGAACTCTTCCTTGCCGCCGCTCAAGCAGTCATCGAGACCATGGTCGATCCGATGACCGTAACGCCCTGCTGGCGGCGCCCCATCGAGCACAAGGCTGCCTCTCTTTCCACATTGCTCTTCGAATGGCTTTCTGACATCGTGTACCTCAAAGACGCGGAGGGGGTGGTATTCCGCGAGGCCACGGCGACCGTCTCGCAAACGGACGAAGGGTCCTGGTTCTTACAGGGGCAATTGATCGGTGAACCGATAACCCCTACCCGCCAAACACTCCGCGCCGACGTCAAGGCAGTCACCAAGCATCTGTACGAAGTCAGTGAGAACGACGGCCGCTGGGTGGCCAGGGTGGTGCTCGACATATGAAGCTGAACACAGGCATGCGGGTGAACCACATCACGGACGAAATCTGGGAGATACCGATGACGGAGAAGGCCGGCATGTTGGTGCCGGCCCGCATCTATGCGACCGAAACGATCCTGACCAGCATGGATAGCGGTGTCTTCGAACAGGTGACGAACGTCGCCTGCTTGCCCGGCATTCGACGTTACGCCCTCTGCATGCCGGACGGCCACTGGGGCTATGGCTTTCCCATCGGCGGTGTCGCGGCTTTCGATGTGGGTGACGGCATCATCTCCCCGGGCGGGGTCGGGTATGACATCAACTGCCTCAATGGTAATGCGCAGGTGCTACATGCCCTCGGATATCACCGGCCCATCGGCACACTGGATCGCACTTGGAAAGGCGAACGGGTTACCTGTGTAAACCCGGCACACTCCGTCCACACAGCAGAAATCGGAGCCTTCATGAAGCGCTCAGCAAGGGGCCGCGCCCTTCGCTTGACTACGGAATCAGGCCGGCAGATTGTGGCGACGTCTGACCATCCGTTCCTGACTTCCCAGGGCATGGTACCTCTCAAGTACTTGGCGGTCGGCGATTCGGTGTCGGTCTACCCCTTCGAAGGGGTGGCCTATGACCAACCAACCGAGGGCACTCTGCTGAACGAAGAAGACTTGCGGAGATATTACCCTGGAAGCAGCAATGGGCTTGCGCAGTGTGTGAACGCGCTGAAAACGCGAGGGTTGTTACCTCTCCGCCAAGACAACCCTGCGGTGCCTCGGTTGATCCGTCTGATGGGCTTTATCCAAGGCGATGGGCACCTCCAGCTTGATGATCGGGGTCGGGCGCAGATCGGTCTCTACGGGAGAGCGACCGATCTCGCGGTGATCAGACGCGATGTGCAGGAAATCGGATTCCGAGCGTCGCGTACATATCGCCGGACCCGTTCGCATGAGATCCTGACGCGTTACGGTGGGGGTCGGTTCACCACGCAGGAAGAGTCCGTCCATATCCGATCCTCTGCCTTGGCCCTCTTGCTCGTTGCCCTCGGCACGACCAAAGGTAACAAAGCGACCCAGGACTTTGACCTTCCTGCCTGGCTGGACAGGGTGCCGCTGTGGATGAAGCGACTTTATCTCGCCGCGCTGTTCGGGGCTGAGCTCTCCAGTCCTGGAACCGTGACCGGACACCACTACAACTTCGCCGGCCCCGTCTTGTCCGTGAACAAGCGGGCTCGGGCGGCAGCCAGCGGTAGGAGATTCTTGGAGCACATCCAAGCCTGGCTTCATGAGTTTCAGGTAGAGAGTGCCTTGCTGGCTGACCGTGATGAATATGTCACCAAGGATGGCAGCCATTCGATTCGCTTGCGACTCCAAATTTCCTCTGAGCCGGACAACTTGATCCGTCTATGGGGCCGGATCGGTTACGACTACCATCAGCGAAAGCAGTACCTGGCCAATGTTGCTGTTCAGTACCTGAAGATGAGAAAACTCGTACTCCAGGAGCGGGAAGCCGGCATTGAGGCGACCCGGTCAATGAGACGGCAATCAGGAACGAATCTCAAGGCGATCACCGAAGCTGTAGGATCTCGATATGTCAACGAGCGGTTTGTCGCACGAAGCCTGTGGGAAGGCAGAAAAACAGAAGTGCGCATTGGGTCCGCGTTTCCGGCATTTGCCCAGTTCATCAAGTTAAAGTGTAAGGGATTGGGAAAAACCGGTCAGGTGTGGGATGAGATCATTCACATTGAAGAGATCGAACAGCGAGGCCCGGTCTACGACCTCACGGTCTTGGACGACCATCACAATTTTATCGCAGACGGCTTCGTCGTTTCGAATTGTGGGATGCGGCTGATTCGGACTGATCTCACGTTGGAAGATGTACAGCCTCGGCTCGAACACCTCATGACCGAGTTGTTCCGCAGGGTACCGGCTGGGGTCGGGTCACGGGGCTTCCTGCGGCTTGATCGGCGGGAGTTCGAAGACGTGATGCGGAAAGGCGCCCGTTGGTGCTTGGCGCGTGGCTATGGGCTGGCTGGTGATCTGGAGCGCATCGAGGCGCAGGGATGCCTCGCCGGTGCGGATCCCGACAAGGTGAGCGACCGTTCGATCGAGCGGGGAATTACCCAACTTGGAACGCTCGGGTCGGGAAACCACTATCTGGAGGTGCAGGTCGCATCGAATGATCGGATTTTCGATCCGGAGACCGCGGCCGCGTTGGGCATCACCGGCCATGACCAGATCGTCGTGATGGTCCATTGCGGGTCCCGCGGCTTCGGCCATCAGGTGGCGAGCGATTTCTTGAGCGTGTTCGAGAAGGCCATGCGACGCTATGGAATCACGGTGAAGGATCAGCAACTGGCTTGCGCGCCGTTCCGGTCACCGGAGGGGCAGGACTATTTCGCGGCGATGAACTGCGCGGCCAACACGGCCTTTGCCAACCGGCAGGTCATCACACACCAGATCCGGGAGGCGTTCAGCGCGGTGTTCGGGGAGCCGGCTGAAACGCTCGGCATGGACCTGGTCTACGATGTGGCGCACAACATCGCTAAAGTGGAGCGGTATGAGGAAGGGGATTTGGTGGTCCACCGGAAAGGCTCGACGCGAGCGTTTGGTCCAGGCCGGCCGGAATTGCCCCCGGTATTTCAGCGGAGCGGCCAGCCGGTGATCTGCGGCGGCTCGATGGAAACAGGATCTTACCTCCTGGTGGGGACTGAGCGTGCAATGCATGATACCTTCGGCTCCACGATGCACGGGTCCGGGCGGACGATGTCGCGGGCGCAGGCGAAAAAGTCGGTGCGGGGCGAGCAACTCCAAAAACAGATGGCCAAGCGGGGGATCGTGGTGAAGGCGGTATCGATGTCCGGCCTGGCCGAGGAGGCGGGATTTGCCTATAAGAATATCTCGGACGTTGTGGAGACCGTGGATCGGGCGGGGATAACGAAAAAGGTGGCGGAGCTGAGACCGATCGGAAATATCAAGGGGTGAAGGAGGCGTGGTAGCGTATTATGTTGGGGTAGGTACCCTCAAGGCCTGTCAGGGTCGCTTAGATATGACAGGACTTGATTCCACGCTTCTCCAGATACTGCTGGTGGTACTCCTCAGCCGCGTAGAACGCTGAGGCGGGCGTGATCTCCGTCACGACGGGCTTCTTGAATCGACCGGACGCTTCGAGTTTGGCCTTGGACGCGCGGGCTGCCGCCTCCTGCTCGGGGCTGTGATGAAAGATCGCTGACCGGTACTGCGTGCCGACGTCCGGCCCCTGGCGATTCAGCGTCGTGGGATTGTGGATGTTCCAGAAGACATCCAAGAGTTGCTCATAGGACACCCGGGCCGGGTCAAACTCCACCTGCACGACCTCGGCATGTCCGGTGGTGTCGGTACACACGTCGTGGTAGGTTGGGTTCTTGAGAGTTCCACCCAAGTACCCGACCTTGGTGGAGATCACGCCCTTGACCTCCCGAAACGCCTGCTCTACGCCCCAGAAGCACCCAGCGCCGAAAGTTGCCTTTTCCATATCGGTTTCCCCTTCTCTCGTGTTCGGGACATCAGTGTGAGGGATTGTCCGGTTTCCGACTGAAAGGTTACACGGCAGCTATTGTCCCGGCCTGGAGAGCGCAAAGTCAAGGAAGCCGACACAGAAACACCTCGGGCCGACGATTCCAGAAATCGCCGGCCCGTGGTGGGCGCTTAGGACGCCAGATTCTTCTCGTGATGAACTGTTTTCCCGCCGATCGGTGGCTTGTCCCTTAGGTCGAAGCTTGGTGTGTACTCCGTTCGCTCTGTGTTCGGGTCATCCGGACTCAGGCGAAAGCCGGTCTTGGGGCTCCTCGTCGCGTCGGCCATGTGCGGCCGTCCTGACTTTGGGGTAGACCCTGGAGCTTCTTAGCGATCCGGCCCCGCAGCGGAAGCCTTACTCCTGAGCTCCATGCCCGCCGCCGGCGGGCTCTCGTGGCCCGGCGGACTGAGATCCTGCATGGTACGAATCCCTCCTTTCTGGTCGCCCGAGTCCTCTCAGGCGAACGCGGCCGGCTGCACGGTTGGGCTCATCAAGAGGTAACCCGATATTGATGTTCCACCTGACAGAGATAATCGAGCAACGCGCTCCTCTCTGCGGCGGTCATATCCGTGAACTTGACGCCCGTGCACGCAGCCGAACCCCAACGTCTCGGCATGGATCACCCTTCCGGTGAAGTGATAATGCCCGAGCAGTCCGTTGGAGCTCACTCTGGACAAGTTCACGCGCACCGGCTCAGCCCGACCCGAACCGGGCACGCGATAGTCCATGCAACGTTTTTCCTGCGTCATGACTGCCATCACACCTTAACCCTGTGATGATTCTAGCAACGCTCGTGCCAAAAGCCAACGTGGTTCCTGCGCTGACCTCGTTAACCAGACTTATGAGTCTTCAAGGGGTTATGTTCCAGCCCCCGGAGCTTTGCGCGAGGCCCTTAGAAGAGAGTGTTCGCTTTTGTCGAAATGCACCACCGCTCTGCCGAAAACTGGCTAATTTCGGCCGCCAAGCGAGGCAGGCCCGGCAAACCTCCTCGATGCGTCATAATCGACCTCTGGGGCAACATGATTCAAGTGGAGAACCCTAACTCATTTCATATCATTGACTTCACAAGACCTTAAGGCTTCACGTAAAAGCATGCACAATTAGCGGAGGTTCTTGGCCTGCTCCCGGAGATCTACAAAGACCGAACATCCACCCGCTCGTTTGAGAGAGAAGAGCCCCCGGATTTACACCACTTCCCGGCATGTTTCAGGCCGCTCAATAATGGCGCCGCACCGGCGATGGCTACCGCATCAACGAGGCAATACCAGGCACCCACACCACTTGGCGGGTTTCCCTGAGACAATCCAAGAACAGGGTCTATGGCCGCCCATTTCCAGGCTCCAACTGCCGTGCCAAGTAATTCCAACCATGTCGTAATAAAGAAGGCGGCGAGATACACCATCGGCGAGCGACCTGTAAAAAGACAGGCTACAAACACGAAAAAGAGTAACGCGCCGAGTGCATCACCCTGCTCGGCATACCCGCTGATTCCCCACATGGACCATGCGCCCCACACCAACACCACACATGCGGCGACTCCTCTGGCATATCTTACAAACAGCCCGGAACGAGCCAACGCAACAGCGGTTAAATACACCATTCCGTGACCGGGCGGCACATAGGCCGGTACGTTCTCAAACCGATAGGTGTATCCACCCATATAGAGAGAAGCAAAGTGCTCGCCGATTGTGGCAAACACGACGGCAATGACGACCTGCATTCCTGTTTCTTTGCTTTCACCGAGCAACAACCCACCCAACAATACCCAAGCGATAACACCTAGGGCATGTTGTTTTTCTACACTCGCGCTTACTTCAAACATCGAAGTGACAGCAACGCAAGCAAACGTAAATGCCGCTATATAATAATCTCGTTTTCTATGAGCATGCGCGGCATTCAAATGTGGAAAATGGAGTAGCATTTTCTCTTTCATTGAATTTTAAGGATAGGAATTTCAACCCCTCTTGAGCCTGTTGCTCAAACTCGTGCCTCCCACCCTTCGTATTCGGCAAGGGGCCGGCGTACCGTCAGACCCCTGCCCGATCGTAGGGGAGCAACGCGGTACTGAGGGAGATACTGAGTTGCTCGGCATGCACAGGCTGGCCGGACCTGCCGCCGAAGGTATTCCAGATACCAAAGAGGCGACGCGGATCAGTCGGCCTTCTTCAACACCATTTCGCCCTGCGCCAGGCTGGCATTGAGATCCATCTCGGGGACTTTCTTATGCACCAGGTTCTGATGGCAATCGATGCAAGTCGCGCCCTCCGTCTCCATCTTCTTATGCGCGGCCTTAGCGGACGCGCCGGGAGGCTTTGTATTCTTGTGGCAGGTCCGGCAGGTGACGCTGTCCCACCCCTTCAGGTTCATGCGCGCGTGGTACGCCATCTCCAGCCGGCGCTCGTTGAATTTCTCGATGGTAGAGTAATCGTGGGTGAACTCCGCTATCAGTTCCTGCGGCCCGTCGTACAGGTGCGTCCACACCGCCCGATGGAAATTTTCCAAGCCCTGGGGAATGTGGCAGTCCTTGCAGCCCGGATCGGAACCGAGGGCGCCGTAGTGCGAGGATTTTTTCAGCTCCTCATAAGGGTAGGTCTGAGAATGGCAACTCAGGCAGAACGTGGTCGTGGATAGGGCGGCCTCGCCGCCGAATATCGCCACGATCAACACGACCGCAAGACCTGCGCCCACGAGCAGGGCGCCGCCGGACTTTCTTAGGTAGCGCCGTAACCGCTCCGCCATTACTCTTCCTTGCCTATCTCGGCCGGTTTGGCATCCTTTTGGAACTCCTCATGAAACTTCGGGGTAGGCGGACCATCAAACGTGCCCGCTAGTTTGAAGTGTTCATGCATGGCTTTATTGTTACGCACGGACTTCTCGAAGTTGAACTCATACTTGTTGTCCACCTTGGGAGTGAACGGGGTGTAGGGTTTTTTGGCGCCCTTCCACGGCGAGCCTTCGTAGTTCAGGTGGCAGGCGTTGCACTTCTCAATGAACTCAAACTCTTGTCCGGCTTCTACGAGGGACTCGCGCGGCGTGACCTTTTTCGACTTTTCAAAGGCTTCACCCGCCTTGCGGTGAATCTTGCGATAGTCGGTGCCCGCCCCATGGCAGGATTCGCAGCCTACACCTATCAAAAACTTGTCCGGCTCCGTAATTTCATACCCGCCTTCCGAACCGAACCCAGTCACATGGCAGCCGATACAATCTTTGTCCTTGGTGTAGTCCTTCTTAGGGTCAAGTTTTGCCTTGAGCATGGCTTTGTTCTTTTCCTTGTTCCTATTAGCTTTGAGCGAGTCGACCGCCTTGGCGTGGGCGGTCTTGATCCATGATTCGGACTCACTTTTGTGGCAATTACTGCATTTCTTCCGCCCTTCGAACGCTGGTTCGGCGGCAGCGCTTCCGGCCAGCATCGCGAACAGCGCCGCAGCGGCGAGTGCGTGTGTCATAAGATGATTCACGGTCTCTCCCTCCAATAAAAATATTCGTGGGCCTACTCTGGCACGGGTTACGCGAACGGGGAGTGCCGGCGCTCCCTCTTGCATGGTACCACAGCGGCCGTTGAAGAAGTCAGACACCGGCCGGCTGCGCAGGCGGGATCTTATAAACCCAATAGCCGCCGTGCTTATGGATAAGCTGCACCGGCTCAAGCTCGAAAGGCGCCCAATTCGAGAAGGGCAACATCCGAGCCAGCAATGTGTCGCTACTTTTCCCCGCACGGAGGTAATAGGCGCGCACCTCCTTCTCGGAGAGAGATTGCAGCGTATACGTGGCGTAGTTATTGTTTTTCATCCAGGCCTTTATTTGTCCGGTCAGGCCGTGCACGTTGCCGGTCAACGGGAAATCCTTGAAGGCTATGTCGAGGCGCTCCGGGCGCATCAGCCCCAGCTTATAGATGTCGGTGACGTGGACCACCAGATAGGCCTCGCGCGGGCCGGCCAGATCGCGCAGCATCGCCACGCCTTCGTTCGTATCCGCCGCCAGTGCGTCGGCGAAGCGCTGGAATTTCCGACTCTCTTCGGCCGGCGCCTGGGCACCCCAGAATTCGCGCTCGTACCTGTCGATGGCGCCGATTCGTGCCCTCCAATATGAAGGAGCAATCACCGGCTCGCCGAGGTGGGATGTAAACAACGTGTTGCGGTCGGCGAGCAGTCGAACTTGGCGGGAGGTATCCCACCACCCAAGTATGATTGCATCTTTAGATGTGTGTTTGGCAATCGCTGTCGCTAGGACAGTCAGCTCGGAAAGATTGCTGCCCATAGAGGTTACGGGTTCGCTTATCCAGTTTTCCCAGTTGAGCAATACGGGAGGCGCATTGCCCTTGGTCGCACGATAGGCCACGGCGATAGGCTTCTCCACAGATTCCACGCGTACCTCGTACTTGGCTATGGTGAGATCCGGCCAAGCCTCCAGCCCAAGTTTGTCAAACTTGCCGACCCCCCCCTCCTCGACCAGTTGATAGCTGTATGGTGCCGGTATGGGTTTGAGCCACAGGTATGAGAACCAACCGAGCAGGACAAGACCTCCCGTCACCAAGACTATTCCCAGTGACGGAAGGAGTCCGGTTCCCGGCCTAGCGGGCAATGGAGCACTTAGAGACGAAGAGGAGATCAACGATCGTTTCGCTTGCGCCTGTGCCAACCGGCGAGCACGATAGTGCCGGCCAGCATCATGCCGCCGCCCAGGCCGCCGAGCGAAAGCTTCGCGCCCATGCTGTCGAGGTCGAGCATGCTCGTGCGACTCGCCTCGAGCTTGGCCACCCGTGCTTGCAGCGCCATCCTCTCCTTGAGCTTGGTATCGTCGTCCATGATTTCGACATAAGCCCTGTTCATCGCCGCCCAGCCGACGGTATAGGTGTACCCCCAATATTCGTGGGCGAGGCTCACGTGCAACTGAACCAGATGATCTTCAGCCATTTCAAAGAGTTTAAGCTCGTTCGCGGCCGGGTTGTTGTCCTTCGACCAGTATATCTGGAAGAACTGCTCGAACCCGTCTTTGACCGGAGGCGGGGGGGCCGGGCGGTTGGTCGTTTGGCCTGTAAGCAGGCCGGCGTCGTATTGCTTCTTGACTACCGCATGCGCCTCATCATACTTGTCAAGCCCTGAGTAGGTCCCCTTGTCCATGAATTCCATCCAGGCGCGGGCATAGGTCTCTGAGTGGCACTGGGTGCAGGTCTTTACCCACGCATCTAGGCGCTTGTCAGACCAAGCGCTGGAGATGTTTTCGCGGATGCCCGGCACGAAGGGGTAGTTCGCCCAGCGCACCTTGCGCACCACGTTGTGAGTAAACTTACCCTGGTACTCCATGTGACAGCTCTGACAGGTAGGCGCGCTCTGCCCACCCTTTTTAAGGGCGTCCTTCAGTTGTATGTTGAAATTAAATTTGTCCTTGTCCTTCTGATACTTCAGACCATGCTTCGAGAGAGAGTAGGCTTCCCAATTGTTGTGGTCGGCTCCGTTGTGGCAGATGGCGCAACTTTCAGCCTTCCGCGATTCTGCCGCCGAGAATTCGTGCCTGGCGTGACAGGTGTCGCACTTATTCTGATTGATGTGGCACCCGGTGCAGCCGTCCGCGATCTCGCGTTGCGGCATTCCGGCATACACATCCACCTCGACGTTGGCCCTGTAGTCCAGCGCATGCGACGGGCGGCCCTTGGGCCACTGGTCCTTCGGCCAGGTGATGGTGTCCCGCTCGGACTCCCGTTCGGCAAACTCCTGCAGGTGGCAGGTGCCGCACACGTCGGCGGTGGCCATCCGCAGATCTTTCTGGTGGTCGGCCTTCTTCTTGGTGTTGATGTCGTAGTGGCAGTCGATGCAGCCGACTTCCTTCAATTGCTCGTTCGCGCCGAGTCTGCCCATCGAGCGCAGGTTCCCCTCGATCTCCTCCAGCTTAGCTTTCTTATAATATGTTTCATCCTTCGGCGTGAGCTTGCGGATCTTGTCCAGATTGGCGTGAGTGCTCCTCTTCCATGCGTTCACCCAACCGGGCGACTCGTCCGTGTGGCACTTGACGCACTCCTGGCGCGTCGCAATCTCCTTGACCGACTTCGGCGACTTGTAGAAAGAGCCCGGATCGAAGTACTTGCTGAAGGCGACCGGCTCCCAGTACTGTCCGAACTTCCCTTTCCCGAAGCCTTGGGCTGGATCCAGGTACCGTTTCACCAAGGCCTCGTACAACTGCTTGGGCCCGGCCGACCGATCGAGCTTCAGCTCCTCGTAGGTTTCCTTGGGGACGGAGGGGAAGTCCGCATGCACCGGCGCGGCAACGAGCACACCGCAGACAAGCAGCACCAGCTTCAGCAAGAGCTTGACGGCCACAGCAATACTCCTTCCGTTTACGCGCTAATGCGCACTCTCCCAAACAACCAAAACGCGATGCATTTTATCGTCTTATTTTATGATCTTCAACAGGTTTTTGTTTCACGTGCCGCGAACATATATCTCAGCGTACATCTGGATGTCAAGAGGGTTTGTACGATGGGCTCTGTGACGACGGTGACATAAGGACCAGTGAGTGAATCGGCGGCACCAAGGTCAAGCGTGTGGTGCTAGAAAAGCGAGCGAGCTGTGAGTTTCCAGACGCTACGGTCGTTCACGATCAATGACGACGGTGACCCCATCCACTCCCGGCTTCACCGGCTGGCTGATCCCCTCCAGGTCTCCACTTTCCGGCATGGCTTTGCCCGACTTCGATAGACGAGCCACTA
>Ga0187893_10013999_pt1 | contig 11036 bp, 9 predicted proteins | sample MA1701074metaG_FD_139574 | JGI IMG/M metagenome (GOLD analysis project Ga0187893, IMG submission 139574) | White microbial mat communities from a basaltic lava cave in the Kipuka Kanohina Cave System on the Island of Hawaii, USA - MA170107-4 metaG ...
ACTGCATGTAATCCAAGCGGTATTTCACGTAAGCGTCCGAGTACCAACGGATGTTCGCGACCTCCTCGTCGGTCAGCACTCGCTTCACCTTGCCCGGCCGGCCCATCACCAGCGAGCCCGCCGGGATCCTCGTGCCTTCCGTCAGCAGGGTGCCCGCCGCAATCACGGAGTCGCGTTCGACGTGGACGCCATTCAACAGCACCGCGCCCATCCCGACCAGCACGCAGCCTTCGATGGTGGCCCCGTGGATGATCGCCGAGTGCCCGACTGTGACCTCGTCGCCCAGGGAGGTGGGATGCGTGCCCGTCATCCCGTGCAGCAGCGTCAAGTCCTGGATGTTGGTCCGCCTCCCGATCCGGATGTGGTTGACGTCGCCGCGAATGACGACGTTCATCCAGATCGACGATTCGGCGCCGATCTGCACATCGCCGATCACCTGCGCGCTCTCGTCAACGTAGGCCGATGAATCGACCGTCGGCAAGATGCCCTTGAACTTGCGAATCAAGAAATCACCACATCACCAAATCACTAAATCTTCGGAAGCGTAACCCCCCGCTGGGCCTGGTACTTGCCCTTCTTGTCCTTGTACGAAATCTCGCACGGCTCGTCGCTCTGGAAGAACAACACCTGCGCAATGCCTTCGTTGGCGTAGATCTTCGCCGGCAGCGGCGTGGTATTCGAAATCTCGATGGTGACGTGCCCTTCCCACTCGGGCTCGAACGGCGTCACATTCACGATGATGCCGCAACGTGCGTAGGTGGACTTGCCAAGACACACCGTCAGCACATCGCGCGGGATGCGGAAGTATTCCACCGTCGACGCCAGGGCGAACGAGTTCGGCGGCACGATGCAGCAATCGGCCTTGATGTCGACGAACGACTGCGGATCGAAGCGCTTGGGATCCACCACCGTGTTGTAAACATTGGTGAACACCTTGAACTCGTCGCCGACGCGGCAATCGTAGCCATACGACGAGACGCCGTACGACACCACGCCCTGTCGCACCTGGCGATCCTCGAACGGCTCAATCATGCGGTGTTCGAGCGCCATCTTTCGAATCCACTTGTCGGACTTGATTGCCATGGAGCCCTCGGCCTACAACTCCATGCCGCGGAAGAAGTAGCCCAACTCGAAGGCCGCCGTTTCGGCAGCGTCGGAACCGTGTGTCGCGTTGTTGTCGATCGACGCCCCGAATTCCTTACGCAAGGTCCCCGCGTCGGCTTTGGCGGGGTTGGTCGCGCCCATCAGCTCGCGCCACTTTTTGATGGCGCCGTCGGCCTCGAGACACATCACCACGCACGGCCCCGAAGACATGAAGTCGGTGAGGGCGCCGAAGAAGGGCCGAGCCTGGTGCACGTAATAAAAGCCTGCCGCCTCCTTCTTGCTCATGTGGATCAGCCGCATCGCGCAAATCCGGAAACCCGCGGCCTCGATGCGGGCAAGAATCTGACCGGCGACCCGTTTCTTGACGGCATCGGGCTTGATGATTGCGAACGTTCGTTCCATATCCGATCGATTATATGTCGGCGGGATTGATTACTTCGGAAGCTCTCTCGCCGGATAGCACCCAAGCACATTGAGAAAGACGGTCCGCTCGGCGAGCCCGGCCAGCGCCGCCTGCATGCGCGGCGACGCGACGTGGCCTTCGACGTCCAGGTAGAACACGTACTCCCACGGCGTACCTGGGCGTGGCCGCGACTCGAGCTTGGTCACGTTCAGCCCCTCGTCGGCAATCACATTCAAACAGCGCACCAGCGCGCCATGTTCGTGGCGCGTCGCCAGCACCATCGAGACCTTCGCGGCAATCCTCGGATCGCAATCCGCCGGCGCCGCGGCCACCACCACGAAGCGCGTGTAATTGATGGCCTGATTGGCGATGCCGCGCTTCAACACGCTCAATCCGAAGTGCGCGCCCGCCTCCTCGCTCGCAATCGCCGCTTGCGTCGGATCGTTCAACTCTTTGACGAGCTTGGCTGCCAGCGCCGTGTTGCCCGCGCTGACACCCTCGCAGTTCTTCAGCGTCGAGAGGAACTCGCTACACTGCGACAGCGCCTGGGGGTGGGAATGAATCCGGCGCAGCGTCTCGAGCGGCACATCGGTCACGCCAAGTAGACAGTGCCGCACATCGACGATCTCCTCGCCCACCAGTGAGAGGTTGAACCGCAGCAACAGGTCGTACGACTCGTAGACCGATCCGGCGGTGGTGTTCTCGATGGGCAGCATCGCGCGATCGGTGTGGCCGTCGACCACCGCTTCGAGCATCTCCCTGAAGGAGCTGTAAGCCTTGAAGACGATCGGCCGGCGCGAGACCGCGAAGTGCTGCACGGCGGCCTGGTGGCCGTAAGCGCCCTCCGTGCCCTGGAACGCCACCTTCATCTCCTGCTCTTGCTCCGCCGCGCTCGTTTGCAGCGCGTCCTGCTGCCGGCGCACCGAATCATCCAGGATTTCCCGGAACAGGCGCCGTACAAATGCGGGATCGAGGCCAAGCCGCTCACCCAACGCAGAGCGGTGCTGCAACAGCGCGGCCTCGCGGTCGGTATCGCGCACCGGACCGTCACCCTCTGCTTTGACCCGCGCGATCTGGCGCGCCAATCTCGCGCGTTCTCCCAGCGCCGACACCAGCACCTGGTCGATGTCGTCGAGACTCTTCCGCAGCGCCGCGAGGTCCTGGCCGGTCATATGAAGTCCTCCCAAAACGAAAACCGCCGCCCTGTTCTCAGGAGCGGCGGCTGTTTGTAACTCTAAACTTTTAACTCTTGACTCTTATCTCAGCCCGCACCGCTCCTCTCGGCAGCTGTCAAAGCTGCCGCCGCTAAACGAATTGAAGAAGTTGCCGAGCTGGTGCACGGCGCAAGTATAGCAGCGTTGCGGGGGTCTGCGCGAAATGTCGCCCTGATTCACGCGCTGGAGCGACTTATGCACACGCTCACCCGGAGGTGAGCATGAAGACGCTTTTGACAACGACCGGTTTGACCCTGGCGCTGGTGGCGGCTGGTGGAGTCCCGACCGCCGCGCAAGATCGCGACGACAAGAGATTCGCGAAAGGCTCGACCGTAACCCTGCAGGGTTGCGTCGTGGCCGCGGAGAAAAAGGACACGTTTGTGATGAACAACGTGCGCGAGTGGCCGATCGCCGCCACCGACATTGGCAAGCATGGCAAGCGGATGTACTGGATTGAGAAGACCGACAAGCTGAAAGGCCATGTCGGCCACACGATTCAGGTCACCGGGAAGATCACCGACGTCGCGAAGTCCGAGATGGAATTCAAGGACGGCGGCTTCAAAGTCGAAATCGAAGGCCCGGGTCGCGACGTGGTGACGGCAGCGACGAACGCCGGCGTCAACCCGATGAATCGTCCAAACCGGGATGACATTCCAATCACACTGCTGAAGCTGCAACTCGACAACGTCAACATGGTGTCGTCGAATTGCACGTCGACGGTGCCGTGAGTTCTTGAGGATTTGAGGTTCCAGCTATCACTGAGGGCCTCAGATCCTCAGTTCAAGGCGGAGACATGATCGCCCTCGTGGAACACGCAACACGACGGGAATTCCTGGGCATGGGCGGCGCCGGATTGCTCAGTTCGCTGAGTACTCTCGACACCCAACAGGGCACGCGGGCGTCAGACGGCGCGCAGCCGCGCATTCGGATCGCTGTATCAACGTACTCGTACTGGCACCTTCGGGACGCGAAGTACCCCGTCGAACTGGTGATCGAAAATGCCGCGCGGCTCGGCTTCGACGGCGTCGAGATCCTCCACCGTCAAATGACCGACGAGTCTCCCGGGTATCTCTCACTGTATCGAGCACGCTGCGCAAGGCGAACTTCAGGGGCTGGGTGTCGCTGGAGATGGAAGGCAAGGAGGATCCGCACACCGCGGTGCCGAAGAGTCTACGCGTATTGCGGCGGGCGTTCGGCTGACAGAGCCGAGCCCGCCGCTCAACGCTGGAGCGATTCAATCAGCGCCTGACCCATGTCGGCCGGGCTCCTCACCACTTTCACTCCGGCGGCGATCAACGCCGCCATTTTTTCGGCTGCCGTGCCCCTGCCGCCCGAGATGATCGCGCCGGCATGGCCCATGCGGCGTCCCGGCGGCGCCGTCTGCCCGGCGATGAACGCCACGATCGGCTTCTTGAAGTGCTCCTTGATCCACGCCGCGGCTTCTTCTTCGGCTGAGCCGCCGATCTCGCCAATCATGATCACGGCATCGGTTTCAGGATCATGCTGAAATAACTCGAGGGCATCGATGTGGGTGGTGCCGATCAGCGGATCGCCGCCAATGCCGATGCAGGTGCTCTGGCCCTGCCCGCTGCGCGTCAGCTGATCGATTGCTTCGTAGGTCAGCGTGCCGCTCTTCGAAACTATGCCGATGCGGCCTTCCTTGCAGATGTTGGCGGGGATGATGCCGGCCTTGCCCTTGCCGGGCGAAATGATGCCCGGGCAGTTCGGCCCAATCAGCCGCGTTTTGGAATGATCCTCCAAGAAACTCATCGCCTTCAGCATGTCCACAACGGGAATGCCTTCGGTGATGCACACCACGAGCGCGACACCGGCGTCGGCGGCCTCCATAATCGCGTCTGCGGCAAACGGCGGCGGAACGAAGATTACCGATGCGTTCGCGCCCGTTGTCTTCACCGCATCCGCCACGGTGTTGAACACCGGCCAGCCCTCATGGGTCGTGCCACCCTTGCCCGGTGTGACGCCGCCCACCACGTTGGTGTGGTATGCCTGCGCAGCCCTGGCGTGAAAGGTGCCTTCACGCCCAGTCACGCCTTGCACGATCAACCGTGTCTTCTTGTCGAGCAGCACCGCCATCAGCGGCCTCCCGCCAACGACACGACTTTGTCGGCGGCTTCGCCCATCGTGTCGGCGGTCGTGAAGTTCAGTCCGCTGTCGCCCAGCAGCTTCTTGCCTTCAGCCTCGTTGGTCCCCTTCATGCGAATCACGACCGGCACCGGAACGCCGAGTTCCTTGACCGCGGCAATCACTCCTTCCGCCAGCACGTCGCAGCGCAGGATGCCGCCGAAAATGTTGATCAGCACTGCCTTGACGTTCTTGTCCATCATCAGGATGCGGAACGCGTTCTTGATCTGGTCGGCGTTGGCGCCGCCGCCAACATCGAGGAAGTTGGCCGGCTCGCCGCCCGACAGCTTGATGATGTCCATCGTCGCCATGGCCAACCCGGCGCCGTTCACCATGCAGCCGATGTTGCCGTCGAGGCGGATGTAATTGAGCGAGAACTTCGACGCCTCGACTTCGAGCGGATCTTCTTCGCTGCGGTCGCGCAAATCCTTGAGGTCGGCGTGGCGATACAGCGCGTTGTCGTCGAAGTTCATTTTGGCGTCGAGCGCCAGCAGGTCGCCGCTCTTGGTGACGATGAGCGGATTGAGCTCGATGATCGACGCGTCGGTCGCCATGAAGACCTGGTAGAGGGCGAGCATCAGCCTCACACCCTTCTTGAGCGAATCGCCGCTCAACCCCAGCGCGAACGCGAGGCGCTGCGCCTCGAAGTGCTGCAACCCGACACCGGGGTTGATGTAGACCTTGTGAATTTTTTCGGGCTGCTCCTGGGCCACCCGTTCGATCTCGACGCCCCCCTCCTGGCTGACCATCAGCACGATGCACTGGGTCGACCGATCGACGACCAGGCCGAGATAGAGCTCGCGATCGATCGCCAGCCCTTCCTCGACCAGCAAGCGCGACACCCGCTGGCCGCCGGGATCGGTCTGATAGGTGACCAGAGTCTTGCCGAGGATTTCGCGCGCGAACTGTTCGGCTTCTTCCGCGCCGTTGGCGATCTTGACGCCGCCGGCCTTGCCACGGCCGCCGGCGTGAATCTGCGCCTTCACGACCGAAACGCTGGAACCGAGCCGCTTTGCGATGTCTGCAGCTTCTTGTGCGGTGAAGGCCACTTCGCCGCGGGGGACCGGAACGCCGTACCTAGCGAGGACTGCCTTTGCCTGATACTCGTGAATTTTCACAAACCACTAGTTTATTTCAGTTAAGAGTGAAGAGTTAAGAGGTTAGAACTCACTCTTAACTCCGCACCCTTAGCTCTTGACTTCAGCGAGTATAGACAATCGTGTAGGTGTAGCCGATGTTCCCTGCGGCGTCGTAGGCCACCGCTTCGAGCAGGTAAAACAGATTGCGACCTGGCGGAACAACCCAGTTGCAGGTGTAGGGTGCGGAGGTGTCCACGCACTTGCCGACCAGATCGACATAGAACTCCACTCTCGTCACGCCAACGTTATCCGAGGCGTTGGCGCGTATTGTGACGAGCGAGTTCGGTATCACCCTCTGAAAGAAGAACGGGCTGGTGATCTGGACCGCGGGCGCCACGGTATCGACCGGCGGTGGTGGCGGCGGTGGCGGCGGATCGGTCGGCGTCGAATTCACAGCGGCCAGCGCGTTGACCCGTCCGTAGCCAAACACCGTGTCGAAGCCGGCGGCGCCCAGATCCTGCGCCGTGCTGGTCATCGCGAACCATGCCTGCGCGGCGGTGAATCCCCGCGACATCAGGAGCGCACCGGCGCCGGCCACGTGTGGCGTGGCCATGGAGGTGCCGTTGAGCAGCCGGTATCCAGACGGATCGCACAGCGTGCAGCTGCCGGTCGGGACCGGCGCCCTCACCGCCACGCCGGGCGCCGTGATGTCGACCTCGGGTCCGGTCGAGGAGAAGCTCGCGATGGCATCGTTCACGTCGGTGGCGCCAACCGCCATCGAGCCGGCATACCTCGCTGGGTAGCCGACCGTGTTACAGCAGCCGCTGTTGCCTGCCGCCGACACCACGAGCACGCCGGCGGCCTGCGCCGCCGCCACCGCGTCGGCAAGGGCGATGCTGCCGGTCGAGGCGCTCAAGCTCATGTTGATCACGTCCATGTTGTTCGCCACGGCCCAGTCGATGCCGGCAGCGACCCACGACAACGCGCCGGAGCCGTTGTCGGCCAGGACTTTCACGGCATAGACCGTAGATTCGGGGGCCACGCCAATCGTGCCCACACCGTTGGCGCGCGCGCCGATGATGCCGGACACGTGCGTGCCGTGCCCATGGCCATCGAAGGGAGCGCCGGCGCTGGCGAAGTTGGCGCCGAACACGCAACCACCAGCCAGGTCTTCATGGGCACAGTCGACGCCGGTGTCGAGCACCGCCACGCGCGCACCGGCGCCGCCTTGTCCAGGATTGACGGTGGTGGCGCCTTCCGAGCCGCCCCACACCACCTCGGCGTTGATCTTGTTGACGCCATATTCGACCGTCTCTGCCGCCTGCGCGATATGCACCGCGTCGATCGGATCCGGCTCCACGTACCGAACGAAGGGCAAACGGCGTAACCGCTCCGGGTCACCTGTCACAGCCACGGCGCGGATGATTCCGATTCTGAAGCGCACTCGCGCCTGCGACGGCAGCTCTCGCTCGGCGCGACCAAGGTCGGTCACGCCAACGATCAGACGCTGCTGTTGCTGTGCATGTGCGAGGGAGGAGACGAGGACAAGTACGAACGTCGCCGACGCGATGCGAAACGGCATGGAGCGGCCTCCAGGGGGTTTTCGCGAATCCTACAGGCAACGGCCGTGCCGTCAATCACCCGTGCAAAAAGACTGTGAACCCCCCTGGCACCTTACAGTTTTGCGCGGCTACGCCTTAATTACGTCGACGAGCTCCTTCACGGCGCCGGCCGATTTTTGGAAGGCTGCCTGCTCTTCGGCGGTGAGTTCGATCTGGATGATCTGCTCCACGCCCTTGGCGCCAAGCTTCACGGGCACGCCGACAAAGAGGTCGCGCACGCCATACTCGCCCTGCAGAAACACCGAGCACGGCAGGATTTTCTTCTGATCCTTCAAAATCGCTTCCACCATCAGCGCGGCCGAGGCGCCGGGCGCATACCACGCGCTGGTGCCGACCAGCTTGGTGATTTCAGCGCCGCCGTTCGCCGTCCGCTCGGAGATGGCCTTGATGCGGTCAGCCGGCAGAAGCTCGGTGATGGGAATGCCCGCGACCGTGGTGTAGCGCGGCAACGGCACCATCGTATCGCCGTGCCCGCCGAGCACGAACGACGACACATTCTCGACCGACACGTTCAACTCCATGGCGATAAACGTGCTCATCCGCGCCGAATCGAGCACCCCGGCCATGCCGATGACGCGTTCGCGCGGGAACTTGCTGAGGCGATACACCGCCTGCGACATGGCGTCGAGCGGATTGGCCACGGGAACGATGATGCAGTTCGGCGAGTACTTGACGATTTCGGCGGTGACGTCCTGCATGATCTTGTAGTTGACGTTCAGCAGGTCGTCTCGGCTCATGCCCGGCTTTCGCGGCATGCCCGACGTGATCACCACCACGTCGGAGTTGGCGCTCTCGGCGAAGTCTTTGGTGCCAACGCCAATCACGCGCGACGCCGAACCGTCGACCGGGCACGACTCGTAGATATCGAGCGCGATCCCGGCGGCTTTCGACTCGGCAATGTCGACGATCACCACGTCGGCGAGCTCTCGCTGCGCAATCGCGCGCGCAACGGTCGAGCCGACGTTCCCCGCGCCGCCAACTACTGTCACTTTCCGATTCATCATTCTCTCCGTTAGGTCAGGTTCCCTCGTTCACGCGGCGGGCCGTCCACAGATTCTGTGGAAAACCTTGTTGAAAAGCGCCGGTGAACACCGTGTAACGCTCGTGTTTCGGAACAAAATAGCGAATTGCACCATCCATGGTGCGGCCTGTCACGCCGAAGCCGCAAGGCGCAGGCGAACGTGTCGCGCCGAAGCCACTAGGCGAAGGCGGACGGCCACAAATGCAAACGCATTATTATAGTCATCCCGCATGTTGATAGTCGTCGCCGACGAACTTCCCCACACCGCCGTCGAGTTGTTGCGCGCCGAAGGTTGGACCGTTGACGCGCGATCGGGCCGCAATCAGGAGCAACTCATTGCGGACTTGCAGCAGGCCGACGCGCTGGTGGTACGCAGCGCCACCAAGGTGACACCCGAGATCATCAACGGCGCGCCGAAGCTGCGGGCCATCGCGCGCGCCGGCACCGGCGTCGACAATGTCCACGTCGAGACCGCCAGCGCCCGCGGCATCGTCGTCATGAACGCGCCGGGCGCTAACAGCATCAGCGTGGCCGAACTGGCGATGGCGCAGATTCTGTCGTTGGCACGCAAGCTGCCGGCCGCCGACGCGTCGATGAAGCAGGGCAAGTGGGATAAAAAGAGTTTCCTCGGCGAAGAAGTTCGCGGCAAAACCCTGGGCCTGGCCGGACTAGGCCGGATCGGGCAGGAAGTGGCGAAGCGCGCCCAGGGCTTCGAGATGAAAGTGATCGCGCACGACCCGTTCATCTCAGCGGAAATCGCCAAAGGTCTCAAGATCGAGCTGGTGCCGCTCGACGAGCTGTGCGCGCGGTCGGACTACCTCTCGCTCCACATGCCTGCGACGCCGAAGACGCGCCACACCTTCAATGCCGAGCGTTTGGCCAAATGCAAGAAAGGCATGAAGCTAGTCAATACAGCGCGCGGCGAGTTGATCGACGAGGTGGCGCTCGCCGAGGCGATCAAGTCCGGCCACATCGGCGGTGCGGCGCTGGATGTCTTTACGTCCGAGCCGACCACCGATCACGCGCTCCAGCAGTTGCCGCAGGTCGTAGCCAGCCCGCACATTGCGGCATCAACGAAAGAAGGTCAGGAACTTGTAGGAGTTGAAACCGCGACCGCGTTACGGGATTTTCTCAAAACCGGCGTCATCCAGAACGCCGTCAACTTTCCGTCGGTGCCGCCGGAGGAGTTTCAGCGGCTTCAGCCCTATGTCCACCTCGCCCGGCAGCTTGGCCGGATGATCGGGCAAATGGGAGAAGCGCGAATCGAGTCGTTGAGCGTGCGGTATTACGGCGACCTGGCTACGGGTCAACATCCTCTGATCGCCAATGCCGCCCTGGTCGGGTTGTTCGAGGCCTTCCTCCACGAATCCGTGACCGAAGTGAACGCGCGGGCCGTGGCCGCCGCTCGGGGCATTGACCTTGTCGAGTCCTCGAGCACGCGCAGCCGCGTCTACCGGAGCCTGGTATCACTTCAGCTGAAGACCAGCACCGGCATGCGGTGGCTGGAGGGGACGACGGCCCCTACCGGTTCGCGACTGGTCTTGCTCGATGGCGTTCCACTCGAAGCGCCGCTCACCGGTACGATCCTGCTGTTCGAAAACAACGATCAACCCGGAGTCGTCGCAACGCTGGGCACGGTCCTGGCCAAGCACGGTATCAACATCGCGAAGTTTTCGCTCGGGCGAATCGAGTCTGGCAGCGCTGTCGGCGCCGTCCAGGTCGATGAGCCGAAACCAATACCGACTGACGTGTTGGCGGAGATTCGTGCCATGAAGCAGCTAAGGGCTGTCTGGCTGGTGCGGGTCTAGGGGTGTCTCGTGCCTCGTGCCTGGTGCCCCGTGCCTCGTGCTCGGGCTAAGGCAGTCGGAGCGTCTCCGTGACGCCTGCGGCGTTGACTAGCGTCACCGACATTTCATCCACTCTCACCACGCTGTGGCCGTTCGACAGCTTGTCGCCGGCTTTCGCCAACACCATCGAGCCATTGTCGATGATGATCGCCGTCAGGACCGCAACGCCATCGACCTGGCTCGTCGCAATGCCCGACAACTTGAACACCGGCAGCGGCGGCTCGCTCTCGACCGGCATCGGCGGTGGCGCGACCTCGACTGGAGTGTCGTGTCGCATCGCCGGCGCCGCGTGACGCGCACCGTAGGTGAACGGATTGCGGCCGTCCGCCGGCGACGGCGGCGCCTTCAAACGCTCGTGGAGCCTTTCCGTGAATCCCGAATCTGGAATCGACATCGACCCGGTCGGTCGTGCGACCGAAGTTGTCTGCGGCGCGCGCACGTCTGGCGTGTCCTGCGTCACCGTGCCGGTCATCAACCAACCAGCAGCGGCCGCCGTTGCGACAACGAAACGACCGACGGTTGAAGGCGACATCTCGAGCATCATTGTAGCGCCACACCCCGTCGCGCGCCGTCTGCGCGACCGGAGCCCGTGGTATGATTCGTC
>Ga0187893_10014000_pt1 | contig 11035 bp, 8 predicted proteins | sample MA1701074metaG_FD_139574 | JGI IMG/M metagenome (GOLD analysis project Ga0187893, IMG submission 139574) | White microbial mat communities from a basaltic lava cave in the Kipuka Kanohina Cave System on the Island of Hawaii, USA - MA170107-4 metaG ...
CTCGCTGAGCCAGGCGTGCTCGCCCCCGAAGAAGCGGGGGTAGCGCTCGAGCTCCCAGAGGCGGATCGGGAGCGCGACCACGAGCACGAGGGCGAGCGAGCCCCAGAGCACCGGGCTCCTCCAGGTTCCGGCTGGCAGACTGCCGCGGAGGCCGCCGGCGCCCGGTGCCGCGCGGCGACCGGCGGTCCACCAGACGCCGCCGCAGACGACGAGGCCGAGCGCGAGGAGCTTGCCCGCCCAGCCTGCGAGCGAGATGCGCCCCTCGGATGCGAGCAGCTGGGCGGCGGAGACGGCTCCGAGGCCGAGCAGGAGCCCCGCGGCCGGAAGGCTCCTCCCGCGGTCGCCGCCGAGGACGGCACGGACGCCGATCGCCAGGCCGAGCGCTCCGAGCGCGGCGAGACAAGCCGGGAGATGCGCCGCCGAAAACGCGGTCAGCGTGTCGCCGACGGCGGTTGCGGCATCGACGCTCGCCGTGAGTGCGCTTCGCATGTCATCCGCCCGCCGGGATCGGGCGCGCCGGACTGCGGCTTCGAGCTCGAGCGCCCGGGCAAAACCGGAGCGGAGCCTACACCATGCGGATGCGCGGCCGCCGCGCGCGAGCGAGGAGTGCCTCGCGGTCCGCGCCGTCGGCGGGGTGCACGGCGTAGCCGAACGCGAGGCTCGCACGCGTGCCGCCGGCGAGCGACTCGTCCTTCGCGATCTCCTCGGCCACCGCGCGGGCGAGCGCGGTCACGCGGTCCTCGGGCGCTAGCCCCGGGTCCGGGAGCAGCGCCACGAACTCGTCCTCGCCGGTGCGCGCGAGCACGTCGAAGCCTCGGAGGTGCGCGCGCAGCGTCTCGGCGCTGCGGGTCACGAGGAGTTCGGCGCGCCGCGCGTCCGCGCCGCTCCGGAGCTCGTGCAGGTTGTCGAGCTTGCAGCTCACGAGCGCGAGCGCGCCCGTCCGCTCGCCTGCGCGCGCGATCTCCTGGTCGATGCGGCGCGCGAGGTACTCGGCGTTCGGCAAGCCGGTCTCCTCGTCGAAGCTCTGGCCGTGCTGCGAGCGCTCGTGGAACATGGCGTTGTCGATGCCGCGCTCCACGTAGGTGACGAAGCGCGAGAAGATGTGGAGGTCGTCCTCGCCGAAGGCGCCGGCGAAGAAGCGTTCGGGCGAGACCTTGTCGTAGAGGGCGAGCGTGCCCACCACGCGGCCCTCGCGGCGGAGCGGCCCGACCAGCACGGAGCGGAAGCCCGCGGCCAGCGAGCCGACGGCCGGATCGGCCGGCAGGTCGGAGATGACGCGGGTCCGCTGGCTTCGGAGCGTGTCGATCGCGAGCTGCTTGTCGAGCAGGAAGAGCTTCTCCTGCGTGCGGCCATCGGCGCTGCCGTAGTAGGAGCGGATCACGAAGCGGCGCGTCTCCGGATCCTGCAATCGGAGGACCGCGTGGTCGGCCTCCAGGATGAACACGGCGGACGAGGTCGCGAGCCGCGCGACCTCGGCGAGCTCGCGGCTCGACACCAGGCGGATGCCCGTCTCGTTGATCGCACCGATCTTCGTGGCGCGCGCCGACATGCGCGCCTCGCGGCGTGCGCGATCGATGGTGTCGGCGGCGGCCGCTGCGATCTCGAGCAGCCGCTCGCGCAGCACGCGCGAGCCGTTCGCGCCGCGCGGGCCGGCCTGCACGGAGAGCACGCCGACCAGCGCGTCGCCGGAGAGGAGCGGCAGCGCGGCGACGTCGAGCTGTCCGGGCTGGCTCTCGAGAATGAGCGGCTCGCGGCGTTCCGCGGCGCGTCCGTCGAGGCCCTGACCGAGCCGGACGCGGTACTCGCCGCCGAGCCCGCCGCCGGAGAGCGAAGTCGCGGCGAGGCGCAGCTCCTTCTCGGTCTCGCTGTAGAGGTAGACGGTGGCGATGCCGCCGTCGAGCAGCTCCGCCACGCGCTGGCAGAGCGCTTCGAGGCGCGTCTCGAGCGGCGCCTCGCCCGACAGGCTCTCGCGCACGGCGCGCACGGCGGCGTAGCGGGAGGCCTCGCGACGGAGCGCGTCGTGCTCCTCTGCGCGCGCCACGATCGCGGCGTCGAGCCGGCCGAGCTGCTCGGCGAACTCGAGGTCGGAGTCGGCGAACATGTCGTCACGCGTGCTGTGGCTGAGGTTCAGCACGCCGAGCACGCGGCCCTCGTGCACGAGCGGCACGCAGAGCGCGGACTCGACGTCGAGGCGCGTGCGCTGGAGCCGGAACACGTCGGCGGACGCGCGCCCGCGCACGCGGATCGGTCGAGCCTCCGCCGCCGCGCGCCCCGCCACGCCCTCGCCGAGCTTCACGCGGATCTTCGGCCAGAGCTCGGGCTCGAGGCCGACCGCCACGCGGATCCGGAGCTCGCCGCGTTCGGCGTCGAGCAGCATGAGGGAGCCCCCATCCGCGCGCGTCACGCCCATCGCGATCTCGAGCATGCGCTCGAAGAGCTCGTCCGTGTCGATCGTGAGGTTCACCGACTCGACGATCTCGTGGAGCGCCTGCAGCAGCTCGCCCTTGCGATCGGCCCCGCTCGCGCCGTACGCCCAGAGGAGGCGCGCGGTGAGCGGCGTGACGACCTGGAGATCGCCTGCGGCGGCGTCGGGGAAGGCCTCGGCGAAGGGCGCCGCCACGCCCGCGTCGACCACGGCGTGGAGCGGACGGGAGAAGAGGGCGGGGTCGTCCGTGATCTCGACCGCGACGCGCATGCGCTTCGCGAGCCGGCGGGCGCCCTCGGGGTCGGTCGTGTAGACGCCCACGACCTCGACCTCGGGGTTGTCCTCGAGCACCGGGACGAGCCCGAGCGCCTCCTCGGAGGCGCCGTAGATGGCGAGGCCCTTCCTCACGCGCCCTCGTCCTCGATCGCCTCGACGCGGAGACGCAGGCTCAGCTGGCGCACGCGACCGCTCCCATCGCGCAGGCGCACGGGCACGACGATCGTCTGCGCGTCGACCGCGGCGGGCGAGCCGAGGCCCTTGACGGCGAAGAGCGGACCCGGAGCCGGCGCGGGCCCGGGCGCCGCGTCCTCGAACGCGGGCTCGAAGTCGGACTCCAGCTCCAGGGGCTCGGGCTCGGGCGGCTCCGGCTCGACCATGCGCGTAAGGAGCTGCGTGGTGCCGGGCGGCGGCGCGGGCGCGTGCGGCTCGGCGTCGGGCTCGAAGCCTGCGCCTGCCGACGTCTCGCGCCGGTGACGGATCACGCGCTTCGAGATCGTGGTGAGGGTCTGGAGGACGGCGGTGCCCTCGCGCGCCACGGCCTCGAACGCGGCGACGCCGCGCATGCCGAGCTTCCGGTGGAGCTCCTCGAGCACGTACGGGTCGGAGAGGTCGCGCTTGTTGTACTGGATCACGAGCGGCACCTGCTCGAGCGCGCGCCCGTAGGCCGAGAGGGCCGTGCGCAGCTCCTCGAAGCAGGCGAGGTTCTCGCCGAGCCGCTCGCGCTGCGCGTCCGCCACGAACACCACGCCGTCCGCGCGGTCGAGGAGCTGCTTCCGGGTGGGTGCCTGCTCGGCGCCCGCCGGTGCGGTCAGCACCTGGATGCGCGTGCGCACGCCGCCCACCTCGCCGAGCTCGATCGGCAAGAGCGCGTAGCTCGTGGTCGGGTCGAGCCGCGTGGGCACGTCGCGCAGCTCGCCGCGGTGGTCCGGACGCAGCTTCGCGTGGATCACCCGCAGGTTCGTGCGCTTGCCCGCGCCGTGCACGCCCCAGTAGACGATGCGGGCGTTCACCTCGCCGGTGTCGCGACCCTCCATCAGATCTTTCCCTTCTTCTGCAGGAGGCGTCGGGCCTGCGTGGCGATCGGGGTCGGCACGTCCTTGCTCTTCATGATGCTGCGCAGCTCCCGCTCCTGGAGGTAGTTCACGAACTTCATCGCCGTGGGCACCGGGCACTTGGGATTCGTGGCGAGGGCCAGCTTGACGCCGTAGCTGCGCGTCCAGTCGCGGTTGTTCGAGATGATGCGCAGCACCTCGTCCGAGACGTTGCGCGCCTTCGCGAAGCCCTCGACCTCCTGGCCCGTGATCTTCGGGCTGCGGATCGCCGCAGCGGCCACGATCTTGTTGCGGTCGCGAATGAGGAGCCCGCGCGCCTCCTTGTTGCCCATGCGCGCGAGCTTGATCTTCTGCATGACGTTCATGCGCTGCACGAGCGCGAACAGGCTGCCCTGCTCGTCGGCGTCGAGCGTCTCGCCCTCGGCGAGCTCCTCGATCAGCTCGGGTGCGAAGGCGCTCACGTCCTCGCCGAGCAGGTCGCGCAGCGTCCTGAGCGCCGTCTCGTCGGTGAGCGTGCCGTCCTTCGGCGGGAGCGTCTCGCCCGTGGACTCCTCGGCTGCCGGGCGCTCGAGCCCGAGGAAGGAGAGGATGCGGTCGATCGTGGCGCGGCCGGTGAGAGGGTTGTCGCCGAGCGCGTCCACGATTTCGGGATGGCGCAGCAGGCGCGTCTGGTTGTTCGCGACGATGTCCACGACGCGGCGGTGCGGCAGGCTCGCGAGGAACGCGTACGTGCGATCGTCTGTGGCCGAATTCAGCGCGAGCAGCTCCGTGCGCTCCGCGCTGTCGCGCCAGGCCTCGGCGAGCCAGGCGAGGACCGCGGGATGGGCTTCGGAGGAGAGGACCGCCTTCGCGACCGGATCGGGCAGTCGCTCGAGGCTGTCCCGCGCCTGCGTCTTCACCTCGAGGTCGGTGTCGTGCAGCAGCGCGAAGAGCACCGTCGCGAGCTCGACCGCGCCGAGCGGCAGCGCGCCCCGGGCGGCGAGCCGGCGCACCTCGACGGGCGCGTCGCGCCGGACGTACTTCTCCGCCTGGGGAGAGAGCACGAGTCGGATGGTTCGGGGCTCGCTCAACGTGCCGCGTTCCTCCACCGCGGCCCCGCGAGTCGGCACCGGCGCGCTCCCGTACGGGAACGCCCGGCGTCCTCACCCCTCCCGGCCGGCCGCGGCCTTGGCCTCCGCAATGATCTTGTCCCGCGCGAAAGCGGGTACCTCGTCGTAGTGCGAGAACTCCATGTGGAACGCCCCCTTCCCCCCGGTCAGCGAGGTCAAGGCGTTCGCGTACTCGAGCATTTCGGCCATCGGCACCTCCGCCTTGACGACCTGTGCGTGGCCGCGGGATTCGGTGCCCTGGACCCGGCCGCGCCGGCTGGAGATGTCGCCCATCACGTCGCCCAGGCTGTCGTCGGGAACCGTGATCTCGGCCTTCATGATGGGCTCCAGCAGGGTGGGGCGGGCCTGCTCGACGGCGGCCTTGAAGCCGAACGAGCCCGCCAGCTTGAAGGCCATCTCGTTCGAGTCCACCGAGTGGAACTTCCCGTCGATGCAGCGGACGCGGAGGTCCACCACCGGGTAGCCGGCCAGGGGCCCGGCCGTGGCCGCCTCGACCACGCCCTTCTCCACGGCCGGGATCAGGTTGCGGGGAATCGCCCCGCCCACGATCTCGTCCACGAACTGAAGTCCGGCCCCGCGGGGAAGCGGCTCCACACTCAGGTAGCAGACCCCGAACATGCCCTTCCCCCCGGTCTGCTTCTTGAGCTTCCCCTCCACGTTCTCGGCCTTGCGGGTGACCGTCTCGCGGTAGGGCACCTTCGGCGTCTTGAGCTCGATGTCCACCTCGTAGAGGCGGCGGAGCCGCTGCACGGCGACGCGGATGTGGAGCTCGCCCCGGCCGGTCAGCAGGAACTCGCCCGTGCTCGGGTCGCGCGCGATCTGGAGCGTGGGATCCTCGTGGACGAGGCGGCCGAGCGCGGTGAAGAGCTTGTCCTCGTCCTGCTTCGCCTTGGCCGAGACCGCGTACGAGAGGACGCCGAGCGGGATCGGGAGCTTCGCGAGCGCGACGCCGCCCTTCTCCTGGGTGAGGGCGTCGCCGGTGTGAACCTCTTTGAGTTTGGGGAGCGCGACTACGTCGCCCGGCCCCGCCTCGACGGCGTCCACGTGCTCCGCGCCGCGCAGGAGGAGGAGCTTCCCGACGCGCTCCTTCGAGCCGCGCGTGGCGTTCAGGAGGCTGCTGTCGGGGCGGAGCGTCCCGGACACGACGCGCAGCACCGATAGCGTTCCCGCGTAGCGGTCCGCGACCGTCTTGAACACGTGCGCCGCGAAGGGCGCGCTCGGGCTCGGCGCGGCCTCCACCTCGCCGCCCGCGAGCGCGGTCGCCGGGCGCGGCCGGGGCGGCGGCAGCAGGCGCACCACGCTCTCGAGCACGAGCCTGGCTCCGAGCGTGGACACGGCGGCGCCGGCGAGCACCGGCACGAGCTTGCGTTCGTGCGTGGCCGCGACGAGCCCGCGGAGCATCTCGTCGTCGGCGAGCTCGCCCGCCTCGAGATAGTGCTCGAGCAGCGTGTCGTCGCACTCGGCCACTGCCTCGACCAGCTTCGCGCGCGCCTCCTCGGCGGCGGCCACGGCCTCGGCCGGGATCTCGACCGTCTTGCCGCCCACGACGGCCTTGCGCGCGATCAGATCGATCAGGCCGGCGAGCTTCGCGCCCTCGCCGAGCGGCAGCACGACCGGCACCGGCGACGCGCCGAGCGTGCGCAGCGACTCGACCGCAGCGGCGAAGTTCGCGCGCTCCTTGTCCATCCCGTTCACGAACGCGAGCACGGGGACGCCGGCGCGTTCGGCGGCGCGCCACATGCTCTCGGTCCCCACCTTCACGCCGTCCACGGCGGAGACGAGGAGGATCGCGCCGTCGAGGGCGTGGAGCGCGATCGCGCCGTCGCCCTGGAAGTTCGGGTCGCCGGGCGTGTCGACCAGGGTCAGGTGGTGCTTCTCGAAGTCGAAGCCGAACACGGCCGAGGCGAGCGTGTGGTGGCGGTCCTTCTCCTCCGGCGCGAAGTCGAGGTGCGAGGTCTTGGCGTCCACCGAGCCGAGTTCGGGGACGGCGCCCGCGGCGTGGAGGAGCGCCTCGCCGAGCGACGTCTTCCCGTCGGCGCTGTGGCCGATCAGGGCAAAGCTGCGGGTGGCGGCGACCTCGACGTTCTGCATGGCGGTTACTCCTCTGGCGGCGCCGGAGCCAGGCCGCGGTTCTTCTCGAAGAGCATGCGCAGGCCCTCGAGCGTGAGGTACGGCTCGACGCGCTCGATTGTCTTCGTCTCGGCGGCGACGCGGTGCGCGAGGCCGCCCGTCGCGATCACGCGCGCGTCTCCGCCGAGCTCGGCGCGGATGCGCTCCACCATCGCGTCCACCATGCCCGCGTAGCCGAACAGGAGCCCCGACTGGAGCGACTGGGTCGTCGTGCGTCCGATCACCGAGCGCGGGCGGGCGATCTCGATGCGGTGCAGCATCGAGGCGCGCGCGAACAGCGCCTCCATCGCGACGAGGATGCCCGGGAAGATCGCGCCGCCCAGGTACTCGCCCTTCGCCGAGACGCAGTCGAAGGTGGTCGCGGTGCCGAAGTCCACGGCGATGACCGGGCCGCCGAGCAGCTCGTAGGCGGCCACCGCATTCACGATGCGGTCGGCGCCGACCTCGCGCGGGTTCTCGTAGCGTACGGGCATGCCGGTCTTGATCCCGGGCCCGACGACGAGCGGTGGCTTGTCGAGGAGCTTCGCGCAGACCCGCTCCCAGATCGGGAGGAGCGGCGGCACGACGGAGGAGAGGATCGCGTCGGTGAGGCTCGCGATCGGGAAGCCGGCGAGATCGCAGAGGCCCTTGAGGGAGACGAGCACCTCGTCGGAGGTCTGCTCGCGGTGCGTCGCGAGGCGCCAGTGGTGGAGGAGCTCGGCCGAGCCGCAGGAGTACGCGAAGACGCCGAGCGTCACGTTCGTGTTGCCGACGTCCACCGCGAGGAGGGCGACGTCGCTCACGCGCGTTCCTCCGCGAGGAGCGTGACCTCTCCCGCGAGGACGCGGAGCTCGTGGCCACCCGGCTCCACGAGGCGAAGCGCGCCGTCGGCGTCGACGCCCGCGACGAGGCCTTCCCGCGTACTCCCCGCCGGCTCGAGCACGCGCACCGGCCGACCGCTCATGCGGAACCACGCCTCGAAACGCGGTCGGATGCCGGCGAAGCCTTCGGCGGCGTGGAGGTCGAGCACGCGCTCCAGAGTACCGAAAAGACGCTGCGTGAAGGCGACGCGATCGACGGGTGCGCCGCTCGCCGCGGCGAGGCTGGTGGCGCGCGCGCGGAACTCGTCCGGAAAGGTCCGTGGATCGACGTTGAGGTTCACGCCGATCCCGAGTACGGCGAAGGCCGGCCGCGCGCCGTCGCTCACGAGCTCGACCAGGATCCCGGACGTCTTCTTGCCGTCGATGCGCACATCGTTCGGCCACTTGAGGTCCACGCGGCCGGGCGCCCGGAGCCAGGCCGCGACGCACTCGGCCACGGCGACGCCAGCCGCCAGCACCAGCGTGGGCGCGAGGCCGCTCGGGCCGCTCGGCCGAAGCAGGATCGACGCATAGAGATTGGCGCGCGCGGGCGAGTGGAAGGAGCGCCCGAGTCGCCCGCGCCCGGCGCTCTGCGCCTCCGCGATCACGGTCGCGCCGTGCGCGGCGCCCCGCGCGCCGAGCTCCGCGGCGACGCGCATGGTGGAGTCCGTGGTCTCGAGGCAGACGAGCTCGCGCGCCAGCCAGCCCGTGTCGAGGCCGGGGCGGAGCGCCTCCGGCGTCAGGGGATCTCCGGGCGGGAGACCGTCCATCAGCCGCCGCGCCTTGCGCGCACCTCAAGCGCCACGTCGGCGGCGGGCGCCGAGTGGGTGAGCGCCCCGATCGAGATGCGCTGCACGCCGGTCTCGGCGATCTCGCGCACGTTCGCGAGCGTGACGCCGCCGCTCGCCTCGAGCACGGCCTCGCCGCCGAAGCGCTCGACCAGGCGGCGGAGCTCGGCGGGCGTGCGGTTGTCGAGGAGCAGCAGGCGCGCGCCGGCCTCGAGCGCCTCGGCCGCCTGCGCCTCCGACTCGACCTCGACCTGGATCACGAGTGTGCGCGTCGCGGCCCGCGCGGCCTTCACGGCCGCGCCGACGCCGCCGGCGGCGGCGATGTGGTTGTCCTTGATCAGGATCGCGTCGTAGAGGCCGAAGCGGTGGTTCCGGCCGCCGCCCACCGCGACCGCGTACTTGTCGAGCACGCGCCACCCGGGGAGCGTCTTGCGGGTGTCGAAGATCTCGGCCCGCGTGCCCGCCACGGCCTCCACGAAGCGGCGCGTGTGGCTCGCGATGCCCGAGAGCCGCGCTAGGAAGTTGAGCGCGGTGCGCTCGGCCGCGAGCACGCTGCGCGCCGAGCCCGCGACGCGAAGCAGCTCGGTACCTGCCGGGGCCGCGCTCCCCTCGGCTCGCGCGCGCTCCGTGCGGAGGCCCGGGTCCACGGCCTCGAAGACGGCTTCGGCGACGGGGAGGCCGCACACCACGAGCGGCGCGCGCGCCTCGATCACGGCCTCGCAGCGCGCGTCGGCCGGCAGCACGGCCAGGCTCGTGGCGTCGCCCGAGCCGACGTCCTCGGCGAGGGCGCGCTCGAGGAGCGGCAGCCAGGCGGCGCGCGGGGGCAGGGCGGGGGCGGTCACCCGGCCATCTTAACCGCTCGGCGCGTCGGCTAGTCCTCGCCCTTGAGGCGCCGGATCTCCTCGCGGATCAGCGTCTCGGCGAGGCGCGGGATCACGTCCCACGCGACCTGCTCGACGCGCTGCACTGCCTCGCGGACGATGCGCTCGGAGAGATCGCCGAACGCCTCCCACGCGACCTTCTCGAGGGTCTCGTGCAGCTGGCCGCGAAGCTCGGGTGAGAGCTCGGCGCTCCCGCTCGGACGCGGCGTGGGCGCCTCGGCCGCGACGCGGCTCATGGGCGCCGGGGTCGCCGGCGCCGGCAGGTCGAACTCGCCGTGGACGCCCGCGTCGTCGTCGAAGAGCGGCTCGGCGAAGCGCGGCGGCGCGGTGCCCTCTTCGGCCTCGAGCACGCGCGTGCGGCGCGGGTCCTCGAGGTCGGGCGCCGCTACGTCGAAGGCGTGGCTCCCGCGCGGGGGCGCGCCCGGCTCGTCGAGCAGGGGATCGAAGACGCCCGCGAGCGGGTCGCCCACGGCCGGTCGCGCCTCCGCGCGCGCGGGCGGCGGGGTCGGATGCGGCTGCGTCTGGGTCTTCGCCGGCGCGGGCTCCTCGAAGTCCTCGGGCGCGAAGTCGCGGGCCGAGAAGCCCATCGGCGGCGCAGTGTCCGCCTGGCCGAGCGGGTCTTCGTCGAGCAGCAGCGTGGTGCGCGCCTCGGTCGCCTCGTTGCCGAGCTCGAGCGCGGCGTCCTCCTCGTTCTGGAGCTCGCGCGCGTCGATCGGCTCGGACTCGAACGAGAAGGCATCGCCCGCGCGCGCGACGGGCTGGGCGGTGCCGGCGCCGCTCGGGCGGGCCGCGCTCCCCGACTCGGTCTCGAGGAAGTCGAAGGGCTCCGGATCGGCGGCCGCGCTGGCCGCGGGAGCTGCGGCGGCGACGGGTGCCGGCGGCGCGGCCGGCTTCTTCGTGCGTGCGGCGGCGGCGCCCGCCAGCCGCGCGTTCACGAGCTCCACGAGCGCCTGCGCCTCGAAGGGCTTCGTGATGTGGCCGTCCGCGCCCGCGCGCGTGGCGCGCTCCTCGTCGAAGGTCTCGAAGGTGCCTGTCAGCAGCAGCACCGGGATGGCGCGCAGGTCGGGGTCGCCCTTCAAGGCGGCGCACACGTCGTAGCCGCTCTTGCCCGGCATCACGACGTCTGCGAGCACGATGTCGGGCCTGATCTCGCGCGCGCGCACGACGGCGTCGTCGCCGTTGTCCACGGTGACGATCTTCACGTCCTCGTTGGCGAAGCTGATGCCGACGACCTTCTGGATCGTGACGCTGTCGTCGGCGAGAAGCAGAGTCTTGGACATGGGTCCCCCAGACCTGTGCTCCAGGAGGGGCCCCCCGCGAGCCCTCCCGTCCCGGCCTTTCGTCCGGCCTGTTATCGTCGCCGCGGCGCGGGTCGTTGACCCCTTTTTGCGGCTTCGACCGCGCGCGGGCGCGAGGCTAGCGGCAAGCGGAGCGCGCAGCGAGCCGGAGGCGAGCGGAGACGAGGGCCGGGGAGCGCGCAGCGAGCCGGAGGCGAGCGGAGACGAGGGCCGGGGAGCGCGCAGCGAGCCGGA